>Ga0070658_10002533_pt1 | contig 15250 bp, 8 predicted proteins | sample KBSC13metaG_FD_64664 | JGI IMG/M metagenome (GOLD analysis project Ga0070658, IMG submission 64664) | Corn rhizosphere microbial communities from Kellogg Biological Station, Michigan, USA - KBS C1-3 metaG | ecosystem: Host-associated > Plants > Roots > Rhizosphere > Soil ...
TTCCGGCGTCGACGAAACGAGGATCTGGTAGGCCGACTGTTTTTCCGCCCGGCGGTCCGATTGCAGTTCCCAGCTCAAGCGGGGACGGGCGACATCGATCCCGAGCGGGTTCTGCAGGTACTCGCACCGCGGGTGGACGACATGCATCGTCGCCTGCCCCTCCGCAATCGCCGTCGACGCGGCATTGACCGCCAGAACCAACGCTGTCAGCAGCAGTCCACGCAATACTGTGAATTTCACGGTTAATTCCTCCGCTCTCGCCGGCCGACTTTGAATCGGGCAATGGTCGCTTCAACACGGTCGAATCTTCATGGTATCATCCACTGCGGCAGTTAATCAATCAACCTTTCAGGGGCAGCGATGCAAAATTTTCGATTCAACCCGGTACCCCGCCCGGCCGCCTCGGGTTTAGCGCTCGCGACAGTTGCATTATTGATCGCGGGTGCGACGCCGAACCTGAGCCATGGCGACGAGCCAAAGGCATCCCCCGCTCCCGCCCTCTCGCTTAACGGCCAATGGCGCTTCAGCACCGACGCCGAAAAGCCGCTCGACCAATGGGATACGCTTCTCGTCCCCGGCAATTGGGATACGACCAACGACTATTCCCACTACCGCGGCACGGCCTATTACCAGCGATCCTTCGACGTCCCGCCGGCGTGGAAGAATCGGCACGTCCGCCTGCACTTCGATGCCGTCGCCGGCGATGCGGTCGTCTGGCTGAATGGGAAGGAACTCGGCAGACATCACGGCGGATTCACACAGTTCGAGTTCGATGTCACGCAGCTGCTCCGCAACGACAGGCCGAACGAGCTGCGCGTCAGTTCCGACAATTCGACGAAGATCGGCGCGTTCTGGCCCTGGGGCGGGATCAGCCGCAACGTCTCGCTCATCAGCAGCGGCGACCTGCGGATCGTCCACCAGCACGTCTGGGCCGACCCCGATCTGGGGGTAGGCACGGCGCACGTGACCGGAACGGTTCGGCTGGCGAACGACGGCGATTCGCCGCTCGAGGCCGACGTCGCCACGCAGATCGAAGGCACCGCCGCCATCGGCAAACAGCACGTGACGGTCGCCGGCCATTCAACGAGCGATCTGCCGATCGATTTCATCCTGCCAAAAGCCGATGTGCGGCTGTGGGATTTCGATCACCCCAACCTTTATCGGGTGACCACGCACCTCAGCACGCTGCTGGGCGAGATCGACAGCAACAGCGCGCGCTTCGGCATTCGCAAAATCGAAGTAAAGCCGGACGGCCTGCTCCTTAACGGCCAGCGCGTTCGGCTGAACGGCTTTAACCGCGTCAGCGATCACCGCGCCTACGGTAACACCGAGCCGCTGCACCTGATCATGGCCGACGTCGACCGGATGAAGCAGTACGGCGCGAACCTGATGCGGCTGATGCACACGCCGCAATCACCGGAACTGCTCGATTACCTCGACGAGCGCGGGATGCTGATTTTTGAGGAGATCCCGGTCTGGGGGAACAAGGACCCGAACATCAAGGCCGACAGCCCCGTGGCCAGGCAATGGCTGCGCGAGATGATCGAGCGCGACTACAACCATCCCAGCATCATCGGCTGGAGCGTCGGCAACGAGATGATCGGCCACGGGCCGTACGTGCGATCGATGATCCCGTTCATCCGCCAGAATCTCGACGGGCACCGCCTGCTGACCTACGTCAGCAACTCGGCGATCTGGTCCAAGCCCGGCGAAGAGCCGGAAGACGCGGCCGACCTGATGCTGGAAAACTACTACGGCGATCTCGCGGCCCCCGCGAAAACCCTGCACGGGCGCTGGCCGAATAAACCCGTCTTCTTCAGCGAGTACGGCCGTAGCCAGTTCGGCGACGGGCTGTCGTCGACCATTCCGAAATACGACCAGATTTGGAAAGGCGTGGCCGAGCAGCCGTACGTGATCGGGGCGTCGCTCTGGACGTTCAACGACTACCGCAGCGATTTCAAAGGCTCGTCGCCGGCCGAATTGCGGTCGTGGGGCATTGTCGATCAGTGGCGCCAGCCGAAGGCCGCGGTGAGGCAGATCGAGCGAATTAACGCGCCGGTGCAATCCCTCAAAATCGAAGGGACGATCATCTTTCTTTCGCCACGCGAAAAAGACCAGATTCCCAGCTATCCCCTCTCGGGCTATTACCTGGAATGGGAATGGCAGCGGCCGAACGGCAGCGTGACGCCCGGATGGCTCGTGGCGCTGGACCGCGTCGACCCCGGCGACGCCATCCGCCAATTCGACGCCGGCACAGGACCGGGCGATGCATCGGCGATGCTGGTGGCGAAACTCGTTTCGCCCGGCGGCGACGTTGTCGCGCAAAGCGATTGGTGGGATTCACAGCCGGCCAGCGCGGCCGCGCCGGCGTCGCGGTCTGCAGGGGCCAAGCCACGCGTTCCGATCGTGCGACACATCGAACCGCTCGACGGCGCGTTCATGGTGGCCTACGACACGCAGAAGGACGACACGTCGATGACGGTGGAATACCGCGGCGGATCGGGCGAGGCGAAGCAGCTCACGCTTTCACAACCCGGCGCGCTGGTCGTAAACGGTTTGACGAACGGCCAGGCCTATGCGGTGCGTCTGCGGCGAACGACGGCCGTCGGCGTCAGCGAGTGGAGCGAGCCGGTGACGGTCCGGCCCGACGGCGGGCAGAAACCAGCTGCCCCGGTCATTCAAAGCGTCGTCTGCGGGAAGAACGGCATCGCGCTTGTCCAATTCACGCCGATCGACAAGGCGATCGGATATCGCCTGCGTTATGCGGGTAGAACGCTGGATATTCCCACCGCCGCGACAGGATCGGCGATCATTCGCGATCTGGAAGGCGGGCGCGATTACGACTTCACGCTAACAGCGATCACCGAAAACGGCGAGTCGGCCGCGTCAGAACCGTATCGAGCGTCGGCCGTCGCGAAATAAGCGGGTTACGCCGCGGAGGCCGACGTTGCGCCGGTGCCGACGCCCGACATCAGCCGCAATACGTGTTCCTGCGTCGCGTCCTCACGCTTCACCTCGGCCACAAGTCGGCCCTCGTGCATCACGAGGAGACGGGTTGCCAGGCCGATCACTTCGGGAAGTTCCGAGCTGATCATCAGCACCGCGATGCCGGCAGTGGCGAGTTCGTCGATGATGGCGTGGATCGAGGCCTTGGCGCCGATATCGACTCCGCGGGTGGGCTCGTCGACGATCAGGATCCGACAGTTGCGCCCCAGCCATTTGGCCAGCGCAACCTTTTGCTGATTGCCGCCGCTAAGCGTGCCGACGGGCGTGCTCAGTTCCGCGGTTTTCACCCGCAGGCGATCGAAATATTTGCGGGCCTGTTCGGTCGCCAGCTTGCCGCGGAGGAAGCCGATGCGGCTGAGCCGTTCCAGCATGGCCAGCGTGAAGTTCTGCAGGCAGCCCATCCCCAGGACCAGGCCCTGCCGTTTGCGGTCTTCGGGCAGCAGGCCGATGCCCGCGTGCTTGGCGGCGCGAATGTTGCCCAGCGGCAACGTTACGCCGTCGACTTCGACCTCGCCGGTTGCCGAAGAATCGAGCCCAAAGATCGCCTGGGCGATCTCGCTGCGGCCCGACCCGACCAGCCCCGCGAAACCGACGATCTCGCCGGCCGCCACCTCGAAGCTGACGTCGCGGAACCGGCCCGGCGAGGACAAATTCCGCACCTTCAGCAGGGCCTTGCCCTTCTGCCCGTTCACGTGGCTCGGCAGGTACGCTTCCACGCTTCGGCCGATCATCATGCGGACGACGGCGTCCTGCGTGGCCTCTTCGCGGGTGAGCGTGCCGACGTACTTACCGTCGCGCAGCACGCTGATGCGGTCGCCGAGGCGGAACACCTCGGGCATGCGGTGGCTGACGTAAACGATCGTCACGCCCTGGGCCTTGAGTTCTTCGATCAGGGCCAGCAGGCGCTGCGCGTCGACTTCGGAAAGGCTGCTGGTCGGCTCGTCGAACACGATCACCCGCGCGTTCGTGCCGATGGCCGAGGCGATCTGCACGAGCTGCTCCTGGGCGGTTGTTAATTCGCGCATCGGCCGGTCGACGTCCATGCGCACGTTGATGCGGGCCAGCAGCTCGACGGCCCGCTGCCGCATGGCCGCACGGTCGACGATCACGCCGAGCTTCTTTGGGTAAACGCCCATGCACAGGTTTTCCGCCACCGACAGGTCGGGGCAAAACGCCAGCTCCTGGTGCACCATGCCGATGCCCGCCTGAAGCGCGTCGCTGGGGGAGTTGATCCGCTGCTCCACGCCGTCCATCACGATCCGCCCGCTATCCGCCCGGTGAATGCCGGCCAGCACCTTGCCGAGGGTGCTCTTGCCGGCGCCGTTCTCCCCCATCAGGCAGTGGCACTCGCCCCGGGCGATGGAGAGGGAGACGTCGTCCAGCGCGGTGACGCCGACGAAGGTTTTGCGGATGTGTTCGAACTGGATGAAGTCGTTTGCCATACGGGCGACCTTCTTACCCCTCCCCCTCCGGGGGAGGCTGGGTGGGGGCGGGGAGCGTCTATCGACCAGCCAACGCAAATCGCCGCTCGCCGCCCCCACCTAACCTCCCCCGGAAGGGGAGGGATACGAGGCCAGCGTGCGCCGGAGCATGGAGCTTACTTCCCGAGCCACTTCTCCCAGTTCTTGGCGTACTGGTCGACGTTGTCCTTGGTCACGCGCTCGAGCGGATCGACCATCACGACGTTGTCGGGAGTCTTGTTGTTCAGCACCTTGTCGATGATAACGCCGACGCTCTTGTAGCCCCAGCCGTAGCAGTCCTGGGCGTAGAGGGCTTGGACGTGCCCGTCACGCAGGTAGCCCAGCTCGGCCGGCAGCGCGTCGCAGCTGACGACCTTGATCTTGCCGGCCGGCCACTTCAGGGCGTCGCTGGTGAACAGCGGCCAGCCGCCGATCATGGCCCAGCCTTCGATCTGCGGGTTGGCGTTGGTGGCGTTGGTCACCGCCTCGGCCGCTTTTTCAGGGGTTTCTTCGTGGTAGAACACCCCGCCGCTGGCGGCCAGCAGCTTCATGTTCGGGTGCTTGGCGAGTTCGTCCTTGGCGGCCTGCACGCGGATCGACAGGTTCGTGCTGCTCTGGTTGCCGCCGAGAATGGCGACCGTCCCCTTGTCGCCCATCACGTTCGCCAGCTCGGCCATGATCTTCTGGCCGACCATCTTGTGGTCGCTGCCGTAGTAGGCGAAGCGCTTGCTCGTCGGGGCGTCGCTGTCGAAAGTCATCACCGGGATGCCGGCGTCCACGGCCCGGTCGATGGCCGGCGCGAGGGTGGCGGCATCGGTGCAGCTGACGAGGATCGCATCGACGTGGGCGCGGGTGAGCGCTTCGATCGCCTCCACCTGCTTGGTCGCGTCTTCGGCGGCGGGCGTGCGCCAGTCGATGGTGATGCTGACGTTGTTCTTGTCGCCGTCGTCCTTGGCCGCGTCCTTGGCGCCGGTGTAGGCGGCCTGGAAGACGTCGTTCGATTGGCTCTTGGCGACCATGCCGATCACCACCGCCCGCTTCCCGCCGGCGGCCTCTTCGCCGCCTTTCTTACAGCCGACCAAAAGGGACGAGGCGGCGATCAAGCCGGTTGCGACGAGTGAATACCATTGCTTCATGATTCGTTCCTCCGAAAAAATATGGCCACAGAGATCACAGAGGACACAGAGAGCTTTTTCCACGATTTCTTCTTCTCTGTATTCGCTGTGGCTAAGTTCCTAGATCTTCTGCTTGCCGCGCAACCGCCAGTTGCGCCACTGTCCGCCGAGGCTGTCCAGCGCCACGGCCACGATGATAGACAGGCCGACGATGCCGATCTTCCACTCCTGGTTCAGGTGGACGATGTTGATGCCGTCTTCGATCATGGCCAGGATCAAGGTGCCCAGCAGCGCCCCGATCGCCGTCCCGCGGCCGCCGGAAAGACTCGCCCCGCCGACCACCGCCGCCGCCACCACGGTCAGCTCATACCCGCTGGCCGAGCTCGATGACATCGTGCCGAATTTCCCGAGCGAGACGAGCCCCGCCAGGCCGGCGAGCATGCCGCTGATCATGTAAATCCGCAGCTTCGTGCCGCCGACGCTGATGCCGCTGAAGCGGGCCGCCTCTTCGTTCCCGCCGACGGCGTACGTCTCGCGGCCCCACACCAGCAGCCGCAAATACACGAACCCAAGCAACACGACCCCCAGCATCACCACCAGCGGCAGCAATCGCATGCCGAAGAGCTGGGCGTTGAAGAACTCGCGCAGGCTCGCCGGTGCCGAAATCGTCTTGACCGAGAAGGGCGCCGTCGCGAGGCACCGGTAGATGCTCAGCGTGCCGAGGGTGACGATAAACGGGTGCATCCGCAGCCCCGCCACCAGCACGGCGTTGAACAGCCCGCACAACAGCCCGATCCCCAGCGCCACGGCCGTCGCCAGCGGCAGCACGGTCGCGATCGATCCGTCGGGCACCGCGCTCTTCAGCACCCACGCCGTTGCCATGCCCGAAAGCGCCATCGCCGAGCCGACCGAGATGTCGATCCCGCCGGCCACGATCACGATCGTCAGGCCGATCGCCATGATGGCGTAGTAGCTCATCGGCGTAGCGATGCCGTCGATCAGGTTGTCGCTGTTCAGAAACGTGTTCGGCCGACCAGGCAACGCGTCGTAGTAGCCGTAGATGCTGAGCAGCACCCCCAGCACCAGCACGACGCCGATCAGGCCGATTTCCTGCACCGCACTTACCCGGCTGAATAACGACCGGCGCGGTGCCTCAGGCAAGGCCGTCAGGGCGTCCGTCGTCGCTGTATTCATCTGAGTACCTTCCTCCGCCGGGCTGTGCATAAACCGGTTCTACAAACGATTTTAACACGCCTCCTTTAAAATATGCTCGGACAAAAAACGCAATTTCGGGCGCTTCGATTGTCTGAATACGACAAGGCGCCGTGAGATCGCCAAGCCACACTGCGTCTTCCCCCTACGGACAATCCGCCGATTGCCGCTGACCTGAATTAGTTAGTATGCTAACAAAACATGCCTCGTGCAGATCGCGCCAAGTTTCCGCCCGCCGCCGCCAAAGAAGGTGACGATTCGGTCGAGACCGTTTTCCGCACCTTCCTTGGCACCAGCGGCCTGCTTCGCGAAAAGATGCGCGATTATTTCGGCCGCCGCGGAATCAGCGGTTCGCAATGGGGTGTCTTGCGCGCCCTACGCCGCGAGGAAGCCGCCGGCAACGCCGGGCTGCGCCTTACCGACGTCAGCCGCCGACTGCTCATTACCCCGCCCAGCGTGACCGGCGTGGTGAATCGGCTCGAGCGCCTTGGCCTGGTGGCGCGCAAGTCCTCGCCCGGAGACGGGCGGGCCAAGCTCGTCGTCCTCACGCCGGCCGGACGGGCGATGTACCAGGAAATCATCGATGGCCATCGTGCCCGTGTGCACAAGGTGATGGCCGGGCTATCGGACGACGAGCTGCGCGCACTGCACGAACTGCTGAAACGACTGGGGCAACATTTAGAAACGATCGGGCCGGAGACGTTGTGACACAAACCATTCCCCCACCCCCCGCCGAAACTCTCTCGCCGCCGCGGCGCCCCGCGGTCGCGGCTCCCGTTGCCAAACGGCACACCGGCGGGTGGATTGCTTTTACGGTCGCCGTCATCGCCATCGTCGGCCTCGGCCTCTGGTGGTGGCGTTCGTCGAACGCACCGAGCGCCGCGAAAGAAGCGACGACGAAGCAGACGCGCCCCACCCCGGTTGTCGTCGCGACCGCGCACCAGGCCGATCTGCCAGTTTATGTCGACGGCCTCGGCACCGTGACCGCGCTCAACACCGTCACCCTCCGCACCCGCGTCGATGGCCAGCTCATCAAGGTCAATTACACCGAGGGCCAGCTCGTCCACGCCGGCGATCTGTTGGCCGAGGTCGATCCGCAGCCGTTCCAGGTGCAGCTGGAACAGGCCGAGGGACAGCTCGCCAAGGATCAGGCGCTGCTCAACAACGCCAAGCTCGATCTGTCGCGCTACCAGGACGCCCGCGAAGCCGTCTCGCAGCAGCAGCTCGATACGGCCAAGTCGCTCGTCGCCCAATACGCCGGTGCGCTGCAGACCGATCAGGCCGCGATCGATAGCGCCAAGCTGCAGCTGAGCTATACCAAGATCACCGCCCCGCTCACTGGGAAAATCGGTTTGCGGCTGGTCGACCAGGGAAACATGGTGCACGCCAGCGACACGACCGGCCTGGCCGTCATCACGCAGATCGAACCGATCGCGGTGGTCTTCAACCTGCCCGAAGAAGGGTTGCAACGCATCCTGAAGGCGATGAAGGGGCACAGTTCGCTCGACGTGCAGGCGTACGACCGCGACATGAAGAGCCGCATTGCCACGGGCAAGCTGGCGGCCGTCGATAACCAGATCGATCCGCAGACCGCGACCGCCAAGTTCAAGGCCGTTTTCGATAACAAAGACGCGTCGCTCTACCCGAATCAGTTCGTGAACGTGCGCCTGCTGGTGGAAACGATCAAAGATGCGACCATCGTTCCGTCGGCCGCCCTGCAGCGGAGCCCGAACGGGATCTACGTCTACGTCGTTAAATCCGACGACACGGTGGAAAACCGCACCGTCACGCCTGGCCAGACCGAAGGCGATCACGTGCAGATCGTGAACGGCCTGGCGGTCGGCGAAACGGTTGTCACCGATGGTGTCGATAAGCTGAAGCCCGGTTCGAGCGTGACGCCGCGCTCGACCAACCCCGGCCCCACCACCGGCCCCACGAGCGCCGGAGGCGGCGAAGGTGATGGCCGTCGAGGGCAGGCCCAGTGAGCCCCAGCCGGCCCTTCATCCTTCGGCCGATCGCGACGTCGCTGGTGATGATCGCGATCCTGCTGGTCGGCTTCGTCGCCTACAAGCAACTGCCGGTGTCGGCCCTGCCGCAGGTCGATTACCCGACGATGCAGGTGCAGACGTTTTACCCCGGCGCTGCGCCCGATGTGATGGCCAGCAGCGTCACCGCCCCGCTGGAACGCCAGTTCGGCCAATTGCCCGGGCTGACGCAGATGACCAGCACCAGCAGCAACGGCAGCTCGCTGATCACGCTGCAGTTCTCGCTCGACCTGAACATCGACGTCGCCGAGCAGGAAGTGCAGGCGGCCATCAACGCCTCGTTCACCTACCTGCCGAAAGACCTGCCGAACCCGCCGATCTACAGCAAAACGAACCCGGCCGACACGCCGATCCTGACGCTGGCGTTATCGAGCACGACGCTGCCACTGGCGCAGGTGGAAGATCTGGCCGACACGCGACTGGCCCAGAAGATCAGCCAGGTGCCGGGCGTCGGCCTGGTCAGCATCAGCGGCGGTCAGAAGCCGGCCGTACGCATCCGCGTGAACCCGACGGCACTGGCCGGGCTGGGGATGAACCTTGACGACCTGCGCACCGTGATCGCCGCCAGCAGCGTCAACCAGGCCAAGGGCAGTTTCGACGGCCCGCGGCAGGCGCACATCATCAATACGAACGACCAGCTCATCTCCAGCGCCCAATACAAATCGGTCGTCGTCGCCTACCGCAACAACGCCCCGGTTCATCTTTCCGACGTGGCCGAGGTGGTGGATGACGTCGAGAACACCCGCCAAAGTGCCTGGATGAACGACACGCCCGCCGTGATCATGAACATCCAGCGGCAGCCGGGCGCGAACATCATCGACGTCGTCGACCGGATCGAAAAGCTGCTCCCGCAACTGCAGACCACCCTGCCGCCGGCGGTGAACATCCAGATCCTGACGGATCGCACGACGACGATTCGCGCCAGCGTCGATGACGTGCAATTCGAACTGGTGCTGACGATCGCACTGGTCGTGCTGGTGATCTTCCTGTTCCTGCGCAATGTCGCGGCCACCATCATCCCGAGCGTTGCGGTGCCGCTGTCGATCGTGGGCACGTTCGGGGTGATGTACCTGCTCGGCTACAGCCTCAACAACCTGTCGCTGATGGCGTTGACGATCAGCACCGGGTTCGTCGTCGACGACGCGATCGTGATGATCGAGAACATCATCCGGCTGCTGGAAGAGGGCGAATCGCCGCTGCAAGCGGCGCTCAAAGGCAGTGAGCAGATCGGGTTCACGATCGTGTCGCTGAGCGTGTCGCTCATCGCCGCCCTGATCCCCCTGCTGTTCATGGGCGACATCGTCGGCCGGCTGTTCCGCGAGTTCGCGGTGACGCTGAGCGTGACGATCGTCGTCTCGGCGTTCGTGTCGTTGACGCTCACGCCGATGATGTGTGCCCTGCTGCTGCGGCACAAATCGGATGCCGAAGAGGGCTGGTTCTACCGCTCCAGCGAGCGGGTGTGGGAAGGCCTGATCCACTTCTACGACCGCACGCTGCAGGTCGTCCTGCGGCACGAGTTGATCACGCTCGTCGTCGCCGTCGCCACGCTGGCGCTGACGGCCTACCTCTACATCATCGTGCCGAAAGGCTTCTTCCCGGTGCAGGATACCGGCGTGATCCTCGGCATCAGCGAGGCCCCGCAGGACATCAGCTTCCCCGCGATGGCCGACCGCCAGCAGGCGCTGGCGCGCGTGGTGCTGCAGGATCCGGCCGTCGCCAGCCTGAGCAGCTTCATCGGCGTCGACGGCACCAACACCACCCTCAACAGCGGCCGAATCCAGATCAACCTTAAGCCGCTGCCGGATTCGTACCTGGGCATGTTCTACCGCTGGATGGAGCACAAGCCGCAGTTGAAGGACGACGAGACGCGCACCGAAGCGGCCGTCGATGTCATTCGTCGGCTGCAGCGTTCGCTGGCGAACGTGGAAGGGATCACCCTGTTCATGCAGCCGGTGCAGGATCTGACGGTGGAAGACCGCATCAGCCGCACACAGTATCAATACACGCTCGAATCGCCTGACACGCGCGACCTGGCGACCTGGGTGCCGCAGTTCGTCAGCAAGCTGAAGCAACTTCCGCAGTTGGCCGACGTCGCCAGCGACCGGCAGGACGAGGGCCTGCAGATCAAGCTCGTCATCGACCGCAACAATGCCGGCCGATTGGGTGTGACGCCGCAGCAGATCGACGACGCCCTCTACAACGCGTTCGGCCAGCGGCAGATCAGCACGATCTTCACGCAGTTGAACCAGTACCACGTGGTGATGGAAGTCGCTCCGAAGTTCCAGAACAGCCCGGGCGACCTCAGCAGCATCTACATCACCACGAGCAACGGCGGGAAGATTCCGCTCAGCGCCTTCACCCGCGAAGAACGCACCAACGCCCCGCTGGCGGTGAACCACCAGGGTCAATTTCCTGTGGTGACGGTCTCCTTCAACCTCACCCCCGGCACCTCGCTCGGCGACGCGGTGGAAGCGGTCAACAAGGCCAAAGCCGACCTCGGCATGCCGGCCAGCATCGTCAGCCAGTTCCAGGGCACGGCCCAGGCGTTCCAGGCGTCGCTGGCGAACGAGCCGTTCCTGATCCTGGCCGCCCTGATCACCGTCTACATCGTGCTCGGCGTGCTGTACGAGAGCTACATCCACCCCGTGACGATTCTCTCCACGCTGCCTTCCGCCGGCGTGGGCGCTGCGCTGGCGTTGATCATCTGCCGCACCGATTTCAGCGTGATCGCCCTCATCGGCGTGATCCTGCTGATCGGCATCGTGAAGAAGAACGCGATCATGATGATCGACTTCGCCATCGAGGCCGAGCGGCACGAGGGCAAGTCGCCGCGCGAGGCGATCTACCAGGCGTGTCTCCTACGCTTTCGGCCGATTTTGATGACGACGATGGCGGCCCTGCTCGGCGGGCTGCCGCTGGCGCTGGGCACCGGTACCGGCAGCGAATTACGCCGCCCGCTCGGCATCGCGATCGTCGGCGGCCTGATCTTCAGCCAGGTGCTGACGCTCTATACCACGCCGGTGATCTACCTCGCCTTCGAATGGATTGCGCGCAAGCTCCGCCCGGCGCGCAGCGCCGCACCGGCCGAGGATTTTGTCGCAACGGCGGAGGCGATTTGAGCCTCTCCACGCCCTTCATCCGCCGCCCCATCGGCACCACGCTGCTGACGATCGCCGTCGCGCTGGCGGGCGTGTTGGGCTACGTGCTGCTGCCGGTTTCGCCGCTGCCGCAGGTGGATTATCCGACGATCAGCGTCAACGCCGGCCTGCCCGGCGCCAGCCCCCAGACGATGGCGTCGGCCGTCGCGGCGCCGCTGGAAAAGCAGTTCGGAAGCATCGCCGGCATCACCGAGATGACTTCCGCCAGCACGCTGGGCGGGACGTCGATCACGATGCAGTTCGACCTGTCGCGCGACATCGACGCCGCCGCCCGCGACGTGCAGGCCGCCATCGCGGCGGCCGCGGGGAATCTGCCGACGAACCTGCCGAACCGCCCCACCTACCGTAAGGTGAATCCGGCCGACGCGCCGGTGCTGATCATGGCGCTGACGTCGGAACTGTACGAGAAGGCGAAGATGTACGACGTCGCCAGCTCGATCCTCAGCCAGAAGCTGTCGCAGGTCGACGGCGTCGGCCAGGTCTTCGTCGGCGGCGGCGCGCTGCCGGCCGTACGGGTGGACGTCAACACGCCCGCCCTCAACAGCCTTGGCCTGTCGCTGGCGGACGTCCGCACCGCCCTCGGCGCCGCCAACGCCAACCGGCCGAAGGGCAACCTCGCCGACGCCCGCCAGACCGCCGCGCTGGCGACGACGGATCAACTGCTCAAGGCCAAGGATTACCAGCCGCTGATCATCGCCTACCGCAACGGCGCGCCGGTGACGCTATCGACCATCGCCAGCGTCACCGACGGCGTCGAAGACGCCCGCGTCACCGGCATGGCCAACGGCAAGCCGGCCGTCATCCTGATCGTGTTCCGCCAGCCCGGCGCCAACATCATCACCACCGTCGATAACGTGCTGAACCTGCTCCCGCAGCTGCGCGCCGAGATTCCGCCGGCGATGGAGCTGACGGTCATCAGCGACCGCACGACCACGATCCGCGCCAGCGTCGAAGACACCGAATTCACCCTGCTGCTGTCGATCGCCCTGGTGATCATGGTGGTCTTCCTGTTCCTGCGGAACGTCCGCTCCACCCTCATCCCCAGCGTGGCCGTGCCGATTTCGCTGCTGGGGACCTTCGGGGTCATGTACCTGGTCGGCTACAGCCTCGACAACCTGTCACTGATGGCCCTGACGATCGCCACCGGCTTCGTTGTCGACGACGCGATCGTGGTGATCGAAAACATCACCCGGCACATCGAAGAAGGGAAATCGCCGCTCGAAGCATCGCTGCAGGGGGCGCGTGAGATCGGCTTCACCGTCGTCTCGATCAGCATCTCGCTCATCGCCGTCTTCATCCCGATCCTGCTAATGGGCGGCTACATCGGCCGGTTGTTCCGAGAATTCGCCGTCACCTTGTCGACCGCCATCGCGGTATCGATGGTAGTTTCGTTGACGACCACGCCGATGATGTGCGCCGCCCTGCTCAAGGCACACGGGGCCGAGCGGCACGGGCGGTTGTACAACCTCAGCGAACGGTTTTTCGATGCGATCCAGCACTTCTACCGCTGGTCGCTCGAACGCGTGCTGCGTCACCCGTTGATCACGCTCATCGTGCTCATCATCACGGTCGCCCTGAACGTTTGCCTCTTTCGGATCATTCCGAAGAGCCTGTTCCCACAACAAGACACCGGCCGATTGTCAGGCCAGATCCAGTCGGATCAATCGACCTCGTACCAGACGATGGAAAAGCTGCTGAAGCGGTACGTGAAAGCCGTCGGCGAAGACCCGGCGGTGGCGAACCTCGTCGCCTTCACCGGCGGCAGCGGCGGGCCGAGTAAGACCACCAACACCGGCCGAATGTTCATCACGCTCAAGCCGATAGCCGAGCGTAACCTGTCCGCCGACGAAGTGATCGGTCGGCTGCGCAAAAAGCTGGCCGGTATCCCCGGCGCCACCCTCTATTTGCAGGCCCAGCAGGATCTCCGCGTCGGGGGCCGCTCGAGCAACGCACAATACCAATACACCCTCGAAGGCGATGACTTGGCCGAGCTCACCGAATGGTCGCCCAAGGTGGAAGCTCGGATCGCCCAGATCTCCGGCATCGCCGACGTCAGCAGCGACCAGCAGAACAAGGGCCTTTCCACCGACGTCATCATCGACCGTGAGACCGCTTCCCGTCTGCACCTGACCACCGCGCTGATCGACAGCGCCCTCTACGACGCGTTCGGCCAGCGGCAGGTATCGACGATGTACACGGCGCTTAACCAGTACCACGTTGTCATGGAAGCCTCGGCCGACATGACCGCCACGCCGGAGGCACTGCATCAGACCTACGTGCGCGCCACCGACGGCAAACTCATCCCGCTCGATGCCGTCGTGCACCTGGGCGCTTCGGCCACGCCGCTGGCGGTGAACCATCAGGGCCAATTTCCGGCGGTCACAATCTCATTCAACCTACTGCCGGGCACCTCGCTGGGCGACGCAACGCAGGCCATCGAGCAGGCCGAGCGCGACATGGGCCTGCCCGCCAGCATCCACGGCAGCTTCGCCGGCACGGCCCAGGCGTTCCAGGCGTCGCAGGCCACCATGCCGCTGCTGATCACCGCCGCCATCGTCGCCGTCTACATCGTTTTGGGCATGTTGTACGAAAGCCTGATCCATCCGATCACGATTCTTTCGACCCTGCCGTCGGCCGGCGTGGGCGCGCTGTTGGCGCTGCAGTTTTGCCACACCGACCTGAGCCTGATCGCCGCCATCGGCATCATCCTGCTGATCGGCATCGTGAAAAAGAACGCGATCATGATGATCGATTTTGCACTGGTTGCCGAGCGTGAAGGCCGCAGCCCGCATGACGCCATTTTCCAGGCCTGCCTGCTCCGTTTCCGCCCGATCACGATGACGACGATGGCCGCCGTGCTCGGCGGGCTGCCGCTGGCGCTGGGGGCCGGCGTTGGCAGCGAATTCCGCAAGCCGCTGGGCATCGCAATCGTCGGCGGACTGATCTTCAGCCAGGCGCTCACGCTTTACACGACGCCGGTGGTTTACCTTTACCTCGATCGATTGCGCCTATGGATCCGCAGCAAATTCGCCGCCACGCCGCAGAAACATCTCACCGCGGAGCCGGCATGAAACGCACCGCCGTTGCCCTCTCGCTGCTCGCCTTGAGTGGCTGCAAAGTCGGCCCCAATTACAAGCGGCCGGACGTGCCGTCGCCGGCGGGTTATAAGTCCGCGACCACGCAAACCGCTGGTGCCACGATGCGCCAGGACTGGTGGCGGCTGTACAACGATCCGACGCTAACGTCGCTCGAAG
>Ga0070658_10002535_pt1 | contig 15247 bp, 13 predicted proteins | sample KBSC13metaG_FD_64664 | JGI IMG/M metagenome (GOLD analysis project Ga0070658, IMG submission 64664) | Corn rhizosphere microbial communities from Kellogg Biological Station, Michigan, USA - KBS C1-3 metaG | ecosystem: Host-associated > Plants > Roots > Rhizosphere > Soil ...
TAACTGTGCGCTATCACTGGCATTGGACACGTTATACAACCATATCTTACCCGCGAAACTGACGCCTACTTTACCGTTATTGACAGTAACATTTGCCATAACGTTTGTTGTACTGTTCATGTAATAGGTTGTAGTGTTTCCCGTAAGTTTAGACACCCCGACCATTACCGTATTCGGGTCGTCAGAGTCGGTGATCAGCATTTGACCACTGCTGGTAGGTGGCGTAGTAAATGCAAAGACCAAACCATTGGCAGATGTGCTGCTGCTACCTGCTGCCGAAGCTGCCAGGTTGGCTTCCCCACCGCCGTTAATATATACTACTGTAGATGCCTTGTAAGAGGTGCTTCCAAAAGTCCATGAGTTGTCTCCGGAACTAACACTGTCTTTGTTTTTGCTGCACGCCATTAATAAAAGTGTAACAGACGCATAGAGCATGATTTTTCTTTTCATAATATAGTTTTGAAATACTATAACGCTCTTTTCCGGAAGTTAGTATGTTTCTTTTATGACAATTTATTTATCGAGTAAGAAATGCTCAAATTAAGTCTGCGGTAAAACGTAATTTCAGTTTTTAGAAAGTGAAGAACGCCCTTTTCGCAAAACCGGGGCAGTTGATGTCAGGATTTCTCACATGCGAAAAGGATTTAGAAACAATCTTAAAAATAGTTGGACCTTTTAGAATAGAAATTTTCCTATTGTCTGTAATTGCAAACATGCATTACAGCGGCACTTCTGTCATTTTTAAACATTTTAGAAATCTGGGTGGCATGATGAAACACATTGGCTCCGCATTAGATTGCACCCCAGACATTTTCATTTGCTGTAACAGTAACGGTGGCTGGGAAGCTAAAAGAATTTTTTCCTCTTAATTACCCCGGCATTATACGCCTTTGACAGGGCTTTGACAGGGCTTTGACAGGGCTTTGACAGGGCTTTGCTACGGCTTTGTCAGCAGGAACCAGTGAAGGATGCGCGTTTCTGAGAAGGCAATCACCTTTAATAATCAAATTCTAATAGTTCTTCCTACAGTATTTGATTCTCATTCTGCGAAAATTCCGTAGGTCTACGTTAAAATTCCGTAGTACTACGGTTGCGTGGTATCAAAAGTTTACTGAAGTTTGATTTACAGAAGTGACACCTTTCCGGGGTTTGCAGAAGTAAAGGTGTCACTTCGATAGCAACTGAGAATAAGAAAGAAATGCGGGTACAGTAGTATTACGGAAATTTTGGCGGCCATTAGCCATATTTTGGCGGTCATTACACACTGAAAGCTTGTCTTTACGAACATAATTGCAGTTTATTATTGTAAGACGGCACCCGTATAAATACGGGTGTTTTAATGAAACAGGTGATGCATTTTCGATGGGCCAGCTTTGCCTGTTGCAGGGAAATAAAAAAGGGCAGAAACACCCTAAAAAAACATAGAATGTTTGTAGAAATTCGGGGCACCCGGAGATTACAATTTTGGGTATTGATACGCACATTTTGCGTAACGATACTCAGTTGCCTTTAACGGGTATTTTAGAAGTTTGTCTTTCAAAAACAGATCAGCAAAAGCAGGATGCTATGTCACTAACCCAACATGATATTGAATGCCTTTTTGCAGCACGTGAAATGATCGCAGCAGATATTTCGCGGCATTATACTATTGAGCAGATAGCTATGCATGTTGGACTGAGCACTACCAAATTAAAGAAAGGGTTTAAAGAACTTTTTAAAACGACCCTTTTTGAATACCTGGAAACAGAAAGGATGGAAAAGGCGAAGGAGCTCATGAGAAGCACGGATAAATCCCTGAAACAGATCAGCCGCCTGGCAGGATTTCGATACATGAATAATTTCAACAAGGCATTCAAAAGAACATTCGGGGTATCGCCGCACGAGTGGCGAAAAGGCCTTTATTCTGTTCTTATGGTTATGGGGCATCTTTTTGCCGGCCCTTTTGATGGGGCTATCTCTTTGCTTGCTTAAGCTGAGAATAGCAAAGTCTTTGATTTCCCCGGTCGGGACGCTTTCTTCGGCGGCCTGAACGATATTAAAGGGTCGAATTTTCTTTATTTACTTTTGCTTTTTTGCTTTTTCTTTTGCCTTGATGCAAAAGAAACAAAAGATCAAGGAAAACCCGATCGCTCCGCGCGTTTTTCCGTGCCGGCGCGCGGCATAAGCCATTTGATAGACTAAAAAGAAAGGATGGTTATTTCATCCGGCGATCAGGAGGTAGATAAAGTGTCCGGATTGCTCGCAAAGGGTAGATCTCTTCATCGCCTGCGGATTTGCGATTCGGAATGACGTTAATGGTGTTTCCGTTCTGATTTCTAAAGCTGCTTCCATCGACTGAACCAATTGACCAGGTAACTGTTCCGATTGCATACAAAATACGTCCGATTGCATACAAAATATGTCCGATTGGATAACATTATACTCCTACTTTGCGAATACGCAAAAGCATCCTCACCCAATATTAAACAGATCGTATTTATTGGCAGTTTATAACCTCATGTGATGGAAGAAGTAATTTCTTTTTTAACCAATCTGCATCCATTGTCCGGTTCATTAGAAGCTGAACTACGGAACAGGTTTCGCTTTATCAAAAAGAAGAAAAACGAATTTCTGCTTTATGAAGGAGAAGTATGCCGGTATGCATGGTTTCTTCAGAAGGGACTGGTAAGATGCTATTATACCCGCGATGACCGTGAAGTAACCATGTGGTTTTTAGAAGAAGATCATGTGATCATACTGTTTGAAAGCCTCTTCCGTCAAAAGAAAAGCCTGTTCAACCTGCAGGCGCTTGAAGACTGCGAATTATGTGCCATCCATTACCAGGATATAGAGGCAATTTTAAGAAGATACCCTGAAGCCATGAAGCTGCATCAGACCTTTACAGAATATTACAGCAGGCTGAAAGACCTGAAAATACGAGCTACCAATATGCTCACCGCCAAAGATCGCTACCGGTATTTCGAAAAACATTTTCCTCAGTTACTGAACCGCGTAAAGCTGGAATACATTGCCTCCTACCTTGATCTGAGCAGGCGATCTCTTGCACGGGCAAGAGGATTCTGAAAGACTTTAGGCAACTGCTTTCCAAAAGGAGGGTGCTTAAACGCAACGCCTCCAACCACTTCAAGGGATTTAAAAACAATGAAAATTATTTTTTCTTTTTTTTTCAGAAAAGTGCCAAATGGCACACGCTGCGGGGGTTTACCGGTTCTAATTTTATGTCAGAAAACAAAACAATTATAGTAACGTTCACTGCGTGAAATGTAGCTGAAAAAAAGAAAAGGTATAAATCATGAAACGCCTATCCAACCATATTGTTATAGAAAAAAACAGACTTAAAATCAAAAAGGCGGTTCTTATAGTTGATATCATATCTGCCTCTATTCTATTGTTATTCCTTTATACCGCAGTGAGTAAATTATTGGATTATCAGCACTTTAAATCAGTTATGATCATGTCGCCATTGCTGCATCCGTTTGCCGGTATCATTGCCTGGGTTTTACCAATTAGTGAAATCGCGATCGTGCTACTGTTGCTGTTTCCAAAAACAAAATTGAATGGCTTGTACACTGCTTTTGTTGCAATGGTGATATTTACTATCTACATCATCTACATGATACTATTTACACCCAGGCTTCCGTGCAGTTGCGGTGGTGTACTGAAAAGCCTGACATGGACGCAGCATATCTTTTTCAATTTGTTTTTATTGTTATTAACGGGGTTTGCAATTGTATTGTTGTGGAAAATTAATAAAGGAATTACAGTACCACCATAGTTCCCGGAAGGGAACCTCTAATCATACTACGATAGCCAATTCTGGCAGTGCCAGAACAGGCAACCGGATGAAAGGCCGGTAATTCAGAACTTTATTTTTTAAATTAAATACTAATTAAAATGTCCAGATATATTTTAAGCTTTTTTGCAATAGTTATTGCAATAAGCCTTGCAGCTTTTACAAAGCCTGAGAGTCCAAAAAGGCCTCTTACTGATTATTTCTTTGCATTTGATATTGCTCATAACGCTCCAACGCAACAAAATGTTGAAGATCCGTCCAAATGGATGCAGGTGAGCGATCTAAGTGGTTGTGACAATCTTAATGAAAGGGCATGTACCATAGAAGTGCCGGAAACAACTACCAATGCAGGAAGTCCCAGAACTCTCAAATCTTCCACTGTAATAAATACGCAGGAATCCAGCACAGATGTTTATTACGTCGTTTCCGGGGGATCAGTTGTAAATAAATCGAATAGTGAACAATAGTTAGGAAAAGGCGCGGTTGCACAACAAGAGGCTGTCCCAGGATCAGGGCAGCCTCTATTTTTTTGTTGTGAACGCATTCGCCTCTATTCTAATTTTGCTGCATTCCGGTATTTAAAATAATGTCAGCCGGCAATGGTAAAGCATATCGCGCCTCATTCGGTTGTAAAGTATACGTTTTATCACCGATGATTCTTTTAAGTACAATACCTGCTCCTTCCTTATTTAAGCGTTTAATATCTATCCATCGCAACCCACGCATCGTTAGTTCTTTTCGTCTTTCCGTCAGTATGATCGATAATGCTTCCTGGGGAGAAGAAGCTGTTACTGGTGTAAAGGCTCCGGTTTTATACCTGTTGACCAACAGGGTATTCAAATCAGTTAACGCAGCCTCCGGATTTCCAGCCCTCGCACTACATTCTGCACGTATCAGGTACAACTCGTCTGTTGCAATGCCGGTAAAGCAATGGTTGGTATTTGCAAGATAGCTACCCTTATATTTATGATATCCGGCAGAAGGAGAAAAAAATGCTGTCTTTCTCAGGTCACTATCTGAATAATAAGAATAGAGCACCGTATCAATAAAAGATTTTGTAGTAGAATGAACATATGTATCGGTATTCATTTCGCTATAAAAAACAATTTCAGTATTATAAGGTTTGAATGGCACACTGGCCTTGACATTCACCTCTGCTGTATTATTGTAGTCCAGCAGATCTGCTTTCAATTGTAGCGCCTTATCCGCATATTTTCCGGCACTGTCATATTCTCTCATCGAAAGGTAAGCGCGTGCCAAAAGCCCATATGCGGCGGCTTTTGAAGGCCGCATTAAATTCTGTGAATTATTCGGTAAAAAGAAAATTGCCTGCTTTGCATCCGAGATTACCTGGTCATAAGATCCTTTTACAGAAGCCCTTACAGAAGGAATATTGAAATCGGAACTTAACCGGAGCGCAATACCCAAATCACTGTTATAGGTTTGAGAATCATAAGCCTTTGCGTATATCCAACATAGGTTCAGAAAACTGTAGGCCCTGAAGAAAAAAGCACTTCCCTTAATATTATTCCATTGCGCTTCATTTGCTTTTGTCTTTTGAATTTGATCCAATCCCTCAAGGCAAAAATTCGCATTATAAACCGGGTTATAATTTAAGGACCAGTCGTTTTGAAAAAAATATTGGTCGGCAGTCCACGTATAAGCTTCCTGGTAAAGAGCAGGACGGGTATCAAAAGTCGCTTTTGTTAAAAAGTAATCATCAGAGGAAACTTCACCCCTGGAAGGGGTATTTACATTCATAATAGTTATATCATCCAGAAGGCCCTGAAAATCATTTAATGTTTGTGGGATAACCAGCGTATCATCCGACTTTTTATCAAGGTATTTTTTGCACGATAAAAAGGAAATGACAAAAAGTAATGCTGGTAGCATCCATAAAATTCTTTTATTTTTCATGATCTGTTTTTTAAAAGTTAAAAAGTAGCTTTTACACCGAATGCCCACGTTTGGACCGGGTGTAAAGAGGATGGATAATCCGGATCAAGGCCTTCTTTATTTTTCTTCCAGATTAGCCCAAGATCGGCTGCATTGGCGTATACCTGTAAATTATCGAACCAATTCTTTTTACTTCTTAACGAATAGGAAAAGTTGATATATTCCAGCCTGATATTATCAGCGGGTAAAACATTTATTGAGGAAAGAGCATAAAAGTTGTCCCTTCGGCCATCTACAGGATACTGAAAAGATGGAACGTTTGTAATTAATTCATCACCGGGTTTCTGCCATCGCTTTTCATAGTCACTACTTGCTACCCCTCCATCAACTAACCCGCTATATCTCAGGGCTGACTTGAGAAAGTAATAATGAAACCTGTAGGAAATATTTACGGATAGCGAAAATTGTTTAAGACTAAAAGTATTGATCAGCGAGCCAAAAGAAAGAGGCGTTCCTGAACCTATATAAACAATATTGCCGCCGGAAAGGCCTTTTGCATCTGCCTGGTTTCCGATTGCCCTGTAGTCTGTGCTTAAATTTCCATCTACATATCCCTGCGGATTTCCCTGGTTATCCAGGCCGCCCCATTTGTAAGCCACAATTCCATACAGCGGCTTTCCTACTACCGGGATAATAGAATTACCGGCACCCAACAATGCAATGCCGTTTTTGGAAGATTCAGAATAATAAGCAGTCGTTTTACTGCTGTTGCGGTTGTATAATAAAGTGGTGGTCCATTTAAATTGGCGATTAAAGTTGATGCTTCTGAGATTTACATCAACACCTTTACCTTCCATATCGGCCACGTTTTTGGTAATTTCCTGATCGAGACCCCATGTAGTATAATCGTAAGGTGTTTCACCATAAAGATCACTTCCCCTTTTGAAATAGAAATCAACAGAGCCGGAGAGAATACTTCTCTTCGTTGAAAATTCAATTCCGAGATTGATCTGCCTTGACTGTTCCCATTTCAGATCGGCATTATTGATAGAAATGATACGGGTAGCGGGTAAAAAAGTCGGTGCAGGGGCAGTAAAATATATTCCTACCGGCAGTGCTGTTCTTGTTAAATCCACATTGCCGCTGTATCCATAGGTGGCTTTGATCTTTAATAAAGGAACCAGGGTTGATCTGTAAAATGATTCATCAGATATTTTCCAGCCTGCACCAGCTGACCACAAAGGCTTCCACTTATCATTTGTATTGACTCCAAAAATATTGGACCCATCCTTTCTTGCGCTTGCAGAAAAGGAATACCTCTTTTTGAAAGTGTAAGCCGCATTACCAAAGAAAGAAACAAAGCGGTATGTCGAATTTGAAAAGGATGGCGAACCACCAATCATGGAATAATTGCCGGTTATGAAATCCGGGTAAGCATTTACAAAATCAACTGTTGAAGCAGTCAGTGGCTCACTGTTGTAACCATAAGTAGTGTATGTATCTCCATAACTTTTGGCCTGCCTGGTTTCTGCTCCTGCAATTGCGTTTAAGGAGTGCTTATTCCACGTTTTATCAAAATTCAGCTGAGCTCTTGCAGTTGACGACCTGGTAGTTGAATTGCTTAATTCCCTGATGCCTCCCTTAGGAACAATATAAGTTACCACTCCGGTAGCCCGGTCAAGCTGGCTGAATGAATTGATCATATCCCTTGCCTCAAAGCTTTGTATATCGGCCAGGTGCTCAAGCCCTGTTTGCTGTAGCTGGTATTGGTATTTGAGATCGATATTAAAGGCATTGCTTATCTTATACTTTATAGAAGTGATAGCATATAATTCGCCGAGGTTTGTAGTTGTCTGCGAATGCTTATAATCATCCAGCGGATAATATTTCCAGTCAAGAAGCTTTCCATCTCCGGCTGTGTCAACATAAGCGTTGCTGTATTTTGAAGGAAACGAAACGGGGTTCCCCTGCTGATCAGCAAGATTGAAATATGGAATGGAGCGACCATTCACTCTGGTGAGAGGATTATTGTATCCCTGCATTCCTGTTACTGCATCACTATTGGTATAGTAAGCGTTTAGCCCTATTTGTAAATTCTTTACCGGTCTGTAGGTGTTTTCTATTTTTACATTCAGTTTCTTATAAGTCGCATGCAGGTCGCTTAAGTTATCATCATAAGCCAAAGAAGCAAGGAATGCATTGTTGTTGCTTCCTCCTGTCATATTCACCGAGTATTGTTGGGTAATTCCATTCGTATATACATACTTATTATAATCGTTCCTGCTGTCAATTTTTTTCAGGGCATTTATCTGCTGCGCAGAATCTGAAGAACTGATAACACCGTTTCTCCGGTTTAAAAAGATCGCTGCCGCAAGAGTTAAGGGCTTGTAGGGCTCATAATTGATCTGATCATCAAAATATCCCTGGTTAAACAGGAATTGCTCCATATCAATGTAATCAGCTGTTGTTATTTGCCCGGGATAAAAGAGATCCGGTTTTGAACTTACGATCACATCTGTATTGACGGATACTTCCAATCTTCGATTAAAGTGTCCTGATTTTGTTGTGATTACAATAACACCATTCCCGGCGCGTGCACCCCATATAGAAGCGGCAGAGGCATCTTTCAATATTGTAACACTTTCGACATCGTTTGGATTGATGTTATTAATATCGCCTTCGTAAATAAATCCATCGAGAACGATGAGCGGATCAAGAGGGCCGTTGATCGTGCTCAGGCCTCTTATGGAAATATTGGTATTGTTCTGCGGATTCCTGTTGCTTTTGCCGATATTGAACATCAGGCCACTCGTGACATTGTCTAGGCGGTTTAAAATGTTGGTCCCCACCTGGCGGTTCAATGTTTTATTGTCAATTACCACTACCGAGCCATTAATCTCATTGGGTTTCAGCGATTGGTAACCTGTATTGGCTACCACTACTTCATCAGCCTGTACTACTTTATTTTTTGCATGGAGTATACCAAGGTCTGATTGTCCTTTTATGCTTATTTCAAACGTTTGAATGTTCACACCCGAAACCACCAATACCGCGTCAGGGGGAACGTTCTTTAAAATAAAGTATCCGTCCTGGTCTGTACCGGTAGCGATCTTTGTTCCTTTTACCGCTACAGTAGCTAATACCGGGTCATTGTCTTCATTTACTATTTTTCCTTTTACTATGATGTTATACGTCTTGTTGATATGCACTCCGGCATCCAGATGAAGAGGCGACAGTAGTATAAAAAGCACGGTTATTTTTATCATCCGTGTATAAGTGACAGGTAAGTTCATTTGTCATTTTTTAAAGTTTTAGAATTTGGTTGAAGGAAAGGATTGGCATTGAAATCTGCAGCAATGACTGCCACGCCTATTTTTCTAACCGCAGGTATTAGGTCAAGGCCATTCCTGTGGAGAAATGCAATCATATTTGTAAGATCATAACTGAAAATATTGGAGGGAAAGTCAAGATCAATTTTATGATGCTCATTGGTCTCATCTATTACCGGTTTTTTAAGAATATCTTCCATTAACCCGGTGAGCGTGCTTACCGGCTGACCCCTGAATTTTTTATGCAGAAAATCTCTTGCAATCTGGGAGTAAGACGAGTCGCTTTTAGCAATGATCTTCTTGAGATCGCCTGAGGGTTTCAGGACATAGCATTCCATATTTTTATTTTCAAGCGATACCCTGACATTGAAAAATTTGCGCAGGTCGTCCTGCAGGTATTCCTTTACTCTCTTTTCGGAAGCCGGTGGACAGATCAGCTCATAGCAAAATGAATATTGGGTTTCCGTAGCAGAATGATCTTTGAACATGGCAGGATCGCTGACCTTATACAAGACGCGCGATGCCTTATAATTCCTTATGGCCGGATAAGCCCACCTTATCATTGATAAGGGAGTAGCATTGATGAGATACAGCCTTGTGATGTTTCCATCTTTATCCATCTTAATACCACCGGCATGACCTAACCCCGGTTTATATTTTGTAAGAACTGAACGGTACAGGAATGCGGCGGCATCGCCACCGTTACCATCCACCAGCAACGGAATTTCAGTGTTAAACAGCCTTGCGTCATCCTTTATTTCCATTGAGGGAGTTTGACCGTTTAAAAATTCCCTGATATTTTTTTCAGTTACATCATAGCGGTGTGTAATGGCAACTACTTTATGGTACTGGTTGAGCCATACATAATGTGGAACAAAACGGTGGGGAAAATAAAGGCTGAGGATAGTATCTTTCAAAACATAAGGCAGGCTGACGGTTGTACCGAATTGCGCTTTAAGCCTTGAAAACGTATTTTTCACTTTTGCTTCATCATCATCGCTGAAACTGTTGACGAATAAAATATCCAGGTCTTTGCCAAAAGTTTTTTTTAATTGATGCATTTCCGGGAAGGCGGTTAAACAGCTGCCGCACCATGTAGCCCAAAAATCAAGGATGACCAGTTTGCCCTTTAGATCAGACAATCTTATTGCAGAAGAAGGATAATTATAAACATTGGTAATGGTAATATCCGGCACCGCATCTCCTATGCTCAGTGCCTTTAGCGGAGGCGATTGTGCACCGCAAAGTATGGGCAATAGCATCCCCATAAACGCAGTAATAAGTTTCATTGCAATTTGTTTTTTAAATGAAAAATGTTGTGTAGATTATATGAATAAAAATCTCAGGTGGCAGCCTTAGGCTTGCGCTCATATAATGCCTTGAGCCATTTAATAAAAGGGTTTACATTTTGCATAGAATGTTCAATTTAAAAGCGGGTTATCCTCATTATTAACAGTTGGCCTTACTACATCACTAATGGAAACTTTAGGCCCGGACAAATCAAATATTTGTGATTGCAACCAGAAAAAACATCGGTTCAATACATCTGTTTTCAAAACCTGGCGCAGATGTTTTGCCGGTACCAATCCATTGATCTGAAACTGCGCCTCCAATACATCCTGCACGATTATAGCTGCTGCTGCTTCATTTTGTATCACTCTTCTTGCATAGCGCTGCAACAGCGGATCATAGTAAGCAACTGTATTTACAAGAGTTGATTGACGCGATTGCATGAATGAAAATTTTTAAACAGGTTAGAATTTTTAAAAAGAAATGCTAACAGTGGCTGCCCGGCCGTCGCCAAAAGGCAGCCATTAGCCTCACGGAGCAACATGAGAAGGAATGCCCGCGGGCCGCTGTGGGATAGATGTGTAACACCGACCGCTACACGAAAAGTAATCGTTAACGCCGGTGAACACCCAATATTTTTACTCCGGATTTTTTGGTTTTGTTGCGTAATGTACTACCATCAGGCTTTCGGCTTCGTTTGCCAAACGCCATTGGGCTAAATGCAGAACCAGAGGGGCTACAGGATACTGCTGAAATAGCAGTACCGTTGGTTTTTCAAAATGTTCTTTGATACATGTGTACCTATTAAAAATATAATTCTGAAAATGATTAGATATTGTTTTTAATGTGATGGTTCCTGAAAGAAAGAGATAAAAGCAGCGGCACACACAACTCATTGAATGGTGCAACCAATTATTTGGGAACGATAATTTTTTATATGATTGAAATGCTCTCATCCTTTTGGTTTTGGATGAGTCTCTGGTAACAGGTAAACGCAAAAAATTAAAGTGCGAAACCCAACTTACCTGTCAGCGAGGTCGTAGGAGACCTTAAGTACAAGATAAGAGGGCTCGCACCATAAAAGTACGAGCCTTTCACTTATCGCCTTGTACTTATTGAAATTTCCTACGTTTCGCTAACAAGACTCGGTGATTAGCTTTATTCTATATGAAGTCTACTAATTTCAAGACCGAAAATAATCATTTGGTTTAATTCGACCAAATTATTTTTTCAATAGTCGTCATTTTTATAAAAAAACAAATGGACGAAATTCAGAAGAAAAAAATTCGTGAAGCGTTTGGTAGTCATTTAAAAAAGCGACGTGAAAAAGTTTTGAAAGAAAAGAACCTTTTGAAGTTTTCATATTCTTCCAATCTGGATAATAGCAAACTTGCAAAAATTGAGAAAGGTGAAATTGATTTCCAATTTGATACACTTCTTGAAATAGCTGAAACGTACAAACTGACTGATAAAGCAATATTAGGATTTAAGCTTGCAATCGAAGTATAACTTTTACAAATATTTTTGGTTTCATACAGGGTATATTTTTCTGTTTTACAGTAAACTAAGAAATACGAGGAATTTTAATTTCCTTTAAAAATAATTTCGTTTATGCATAATTGTTTTATAGTAGGTATAAAAAACTCCTGCTGTTGCTGGCGCGCTGGCCAATTCATTATTTAAAAATTCTGCTGGAGATTGAACGTTCGATGTTGAATAATCAGTTTCTGTATTCTTTTTTACCGCTGATACTTATTGTAATTGATGATTAATTCTACTCCTCTGTTTTGATAGAGACTTCGCGTGTATCAAGCTAGCATTCTTTGAACCGATGTGTAATACTTTTTTTTAAATTTTAAATAATTTGCACCATCTTAGTGATAAATTCAATTACTTCTAATAAATTATATTCTATGCCTGAAAATAATAATTCAAATGGGACTCAGTCTACAGAAAGTCAACCAGCTTCAGCAAAACCTCCCCATATTACGGCAATTACTGTGAATGTTAAAAATGGTGCCAAAAAACCTACAAAAGGATAAAAATAATAGCTATAATGATAGGGCAAGCGGGAAGAAAGATTAATGCTTTAATAGCATTTTGATTATTATTACTTCTTTTTGCTATTGTAGTTTCATTAATATCACATTTCAATTGTGTATTTCTACAAATCGCAAGGGATAATGCAGTTAATTTATCTGCGGGCGATAGTTCATTATCTACATATTCTGTCCTTATAATATCCCTGGGGGAAAATCCAATATCGCACTGTTTAAATGAACGAATATTTTTAATACAAAAGTATAATCCTATACCAGTGACTATTAGTGCCAGACCTCCCGATGCTACCAAATAATTGGAAGATACTTCCTTTATTTTAGGAAGAACGTATACGGATAATGCTGTACATAAAGGAATGTAGATACTTAATAGCTGATCAGCCCTTTTGGTTGATAGTTCTAATGAATCTACCTTTCCTTGCAAGGCTTTTTCAGATTGATCTACCATTATACTCATAACGTCTTTTGGAATGCTTTTCCAATCTTTGATATCTGTTTCCCATTGTGGAATCTTGGAAAGAATATCATCGTTTTCATTTTCCATAAATCAAGTTTAATTTATTATAAAGATATAATCGTACACTGTAAATTTTTGTTTAAGCTTAGTTGTATGGATTTAACCCTCATTTAAAGGGTAGCAGTAATTTATGTTAAGAATGACGAAAATATTTAGCAAGTTAATACTAACATAATTAGTATATTTGTATTTCATTTTAAAAATCAATTTTATGTCAACTAAAAAAGGTGGTTCTAAATCCCAACCCCAAAGCGCAGACACAGGAAGATTCGTAACAAGGGCTTATGCAGATAAGCATCCTAAAACAACCTTCACTGAAAAACCTAAAAGCAAAAAATAATACTAGCTGCTTTTAAGGATTTTTAAGACCAATCTAAACAATTGGTCTTTTTAGTAAAAATAAGAGTTGGTTAAACCCGAAGTTTACTGTAGTTACTTATTTTTTACCATAAAAAACATTTTGTTGCAGTTTCTTGGCCTGAATTATTACTAAGCGCTTGGTAAGGCTACAAGGCCGCTTCAACAAAGATGCAAGGAGATAGCAAGAAAAGTTGCTATAGAAGATGGTTGGTTGTTAAGCCTTAATGGTAGTGCTTGTTAATAGTAGTATTGTACCAACTCATTAAGCTTTACCAATAATTCTTTTTCTATTATGATAAAAATTCACTATTGATACAATTTTTAATATATTGCAACAATAACATGATTATTCGGTATTCGGTAATTTTGTTTAACAGCTAATCACAAAACCAATAACTAAAAGCTATGAAAAAAATATCTGTAAAAAATATTATTGCTTTTCATCGAAAATCTGAAAAGTCGAAAAAAGCTTTTTTAAAGTCCTTAAATAAGATACAGGTTTCTGATTCTGATGGTGGTGGTAATTATTGGGTGAGAAGCATAAGTGCCTTGAGTAATACATTTAAGACGAATAACAATCAATACATTAAAGATAAAATTGATGACATTTCGGGAGATTATGAAAAATCAACTTTGAAAAGAACAAAAGATATGTATCAGCGTAATCTGGACATTCTATTTAACTACGAAGATTTTGATTTCTCCATGTGGTATCCAAATAATACTTTTCAAATACTTAATAAGACGAGTAAAAAAGCTATAATTGAAATTAATAGAATTCCCGTACAGGCATTCCCTAATCAAATTTTCACATTTGAAGAAAAAGAGGTCAAATATATTGGAGCCGTTTGGTTTATAGCAAAATTGACTGGGTATACAAAATCAGAATTAGGAATTTATGCGGAAGTATTATACAACTTTCTTAAAATTAGCTTTTCGAAAGCATACAAGATCAAACCAGAGAATTGTTTAATAGTTGATGTCCTAAATTTGGATGAAGTAACTTATAAAATGATTTTGGACGAAGAAATTCCAGCATTATTAAAACAAACTTTAAAATCGATAAATGAAAATTTATAAGAGACTACATTATCAAATAAAACTTCACTGTTTGTACTGCTTGCCGACGAAGTATGAATTAAACTAGAGTCCTACTAAATGATTGGAAAGAATAATTTACTTTCGGTATATGACATTTGAAGAACTTATTCAACAATTTAAAACTGCCAGACCACTTCTTTTGTTAAGAGCTAGAAATGCGCCGTTTATCATTTCTTTTTTACAAAAAGTTTTTTCAGATGCCAACGTAACAACGATTTCAAACGGAGAACTAAGGAGTAAATTAGAAGGGTATATTGAAGATTTATCGTATGAAGAAAAAGACGATGAATTGGAGGCAGGAAGTCTATTTGATGATTTTTCATTAAGAGCCGCGCAGTATATTGACAAATGGAGTAATAACGGTTACTTGCGAAAGTATCCAGGCAATGAAGGAGAAGACCTGCACGAATTAACACCTGATACCATTAAAGTTTTAAAATGGCTGGAAGATCTTGCCCCGCGCGAATATGTTGGCACTAACAGCAGATTTAAAGATATCTTTTTTAAGCTCCAAAAAATGGTGGAGCAAACAAATGAAGACCCGGAAGCAAGAATACAAGAATTGAAAAAAAAGAAATGGGAAATTGAAAACGAGATTAATCTTATCAAACTGGGAAAAAAGCCTACTGTATTTGATGAAACAGAAATAAAGGAACAGTTTTACGATCTGAATAAGATGGCAAGAGAGCTGCTCGCGGATTTTTCTGAAGTAGAGCAAAATTTTGAGCAGATCCGAAAAGATATCCAAAGAAAATATACGGAACGGGACATTTCTAAAGGAATGCTATTAGTATTTGCTTTGGATGCACTAGATGAAATAGATCAGAAACCGCAAGGAAAAAGCTTTAAAGCATTCTGGGAATTCTTGATGAATGAGAAGAGGCAGCAAGAGTTTACTATG
>Ga0070658_10002536_pt1 | contig 15243 bp, 10 predicted proteins | sample KBSC13metaG_FD_64664 | JGI IMG/M metagenome (GOLD analysis project Ga0070658, IMG submission 64664) | Corn rhizosphere microbial communities from Kellogg Biological Station, Michigan, USA - KBS C1-3 metaG | ecosystem: Host-associated > Plants > Roots > Rhizosphere > Soil ...
CAGAGATTCTTCGCTTCGCTCAAGAATGACGGAAGGAGGAGCGCGTCAGATGGCAGATGTCTCTCGTGACGATCGGGATTGTCTTCACGATTCCTTCATTGCTGTGCGGCGTCGCGCCGCCACATTCGTCCGCGGATTTCCTTTGCACGCGAAGGCAATTCGTAGTCATTCAGAGTCGCGATGAGTCTGTGATCGCAACCCACACGATTTGCACCCGATTCATGAGAACCTTCCCCATCCAGTTCCTCACGTCATGCGCCCTGGCGCTTTTCGCGCTGTCGATCGGCAGCCACGCTGAACCTCCCCTGCCGCCGATGCCGCAGCCGGCCACCAGCTTCGGGGCGGCCATGGCGGACGGTTGGCTCTACGTCTATGGCGGCAACACGGGCAATGCGCATGAATTCAATCGGGAATGCGTGAAGGGCGACTTTTTCCGGCTCCAACTCCCTGCTGGGGCGGCGTGGGAAAAACTCCCCGGGGGCGTCGGGCTGCTCAGCTCGGCGCTCGTGAGCTACGGAGGGAAAATCATTCGCCTCGGTGGAATGAATGCGCGCAACGAGAAGGGTGCCAAGAACGACCTGCACTCGATCGCCGATGTACTCCGTTACGATCCAGAGACCCAGCGGTGGGAGGCGCTCCCGCCGCTGCCCGAACCACGCTCGAGCCACGATGCGGCCATCTTCGGCCACACTCTGTACGTCGGCGGCGGGTGGATTCTCGCGGGCGACGATAATGAAGATGTCCATGCGAAGTGGCACGACACGCTTCTCTCGCTGGATCTGGATGCCCCGGAAAAGGGCTGGCATACACAGCCCCACCCGTTCCAACGCCGCGCCCTGGCTGCCGTCGCCCAAGGCGGCCGCGTCTGGTTCATGGGCGGAATCGATCCCGAGGGCGAACTCTCCCGCGCCGTCGACTGGTTCGAGCCGGCGTCCGGGAAATGGGGCAAGGGCATCGATCTGCCGCCCGGGGCCATGGGCGGTTTCGGCATTGCGGCCACCGAGCAGGGTGGCCGGCTCTATGTGAGCCCGATGTCGGGCAAGGTCTCGAGGCTCAGCGCCGATGGCAGCCAGTGGGAAGAAATCACGCAACTCCATCCCGCGCGCTTTTTTCATCATCTGCTGCCGATCCCCGACGGGCGGTTGGTCGCGGTTGGGGGCTCGAATCGCCAGGGCCATGTGGCGGAACTCGAACTCGTCGCCCTCCCGCCGAAGTCTCCGCCCGCTGCCGATCCTGCGATCGCGCCGGCGGCGGGCGAGTCTGGCGCTGCCGCCAAACGACCCTCCGATCACGGGGCAGCGCCCTGGCCGCAGTGGCGGGGGCCTCAGCGCGACGGTGTCTCGCCGGAGACGGGTTGGCGCAAGGATTGGCCGGCGGACGGATTGCCCAAGCTCTGGCGGGCGGCGGTGGGAGTGGGCATGAGTTCACCCGTCGTGGCGGAAGGCCGGCTCATCGCCCATGGCAATGACGGGAACGGCACCGATACCGTCTTCGCCTTCGATGCCGCTAGGGGAGCCGAACTTTGGCATCATTCATTTCCTTGCAAGTCGGCGGCCCACGAAATGCCAATCGTTCCGAATGGCCCGGGTGCCACGCCGACGATCAGCAACGCGCTCGTTTATGCATTGAGCCGGGAAGGGGACCTGGTGGTGCTGGACGCCGCAACAGGAAAGTTGGCGTGGCGGAAGAATCTGGTCACCGACCTCGGCGGGAAGCGTCCGGTTTACGGTTACTCCCAATCGCCGCTCGTCGCGGACGGCCATGTCTTCCTCGATATCGGGGCTGAGCCGGACAAGACGGGCTCCACGGTTGCGCTCGACGCCGCCACTGGGGAAGTAAAATGGCGCGCTGGTACGGGAGAAGCCGGCTACAGTTCCGCGCGCTGGTTCGAACGCGACGGCCACCGGTTCGTCGCGATGTTCAAGGGCGAGGCGCTCGACGTTTTCGACCCGGCGAACGGTCGCGTGGCGTGGTCGTACAAGATCACCGGGCGCGATTTCACCAACGCCCTCACCCCGGTCTTCGTCGGCCACCGCATCCTGGTCAGCAACACCAGTGAAGCCTTCGCGCGGCTGCTCGACTGGGACACCGGCGCCACGCCCAACGTGCGGCCGGCGTGGTCGAATCAGCAGTTCGCGTTGCTCTTCAACAACGCGATCCTGCTCGACGGACGCCTCTTCGCCTTTAACGAAAAGCGCCGCAGCCCCGTCGAGTTTTCGTGCGTCGATGCGGCGACCGGCGAGACCCGCTGGACGAGCGACTCGGTGCCGATTGGGACCTTCGTGCTGTCCGACGGACACTGGCTCTTCCTGACCCGCGAAGGCGAAGTAGTTCTGGCTCCCGCCAGCGCGACAGAACTCAAACCGGTGGCCCGCTTCAAGGCACTGGACGGCAAGTGCTACGCCACACCCACGCTGGCCGATGGCCGGCTCTACGTGCGCAACAATGCGGGGGAACTGGCGGCGTTCGATATCAAGGGCGATTCGGCGCCGGGGGCAAAGTGATTCGCGGCTCAGCACCGCGGTCGAATTCACGGTGTCATTCTGAGCGGAGTTCCATGTGGGCCGAGGCGGCGGCTGAGGTGCTCGCGGTGGCCGGTGCCTTTGGGCGAGTCAAGGCGGGATGGAACGGAGTCGAAGAAACCCGTAGCATTATCGGCGACGTCCTCTGTGGCCATATCCCAAGTTGTTCCACAGGATTCTTCGACTGCTCCTCGCCCACTTTACCGCCTCCGCTCCGCTCAGAATGACACCGGGAGGAGGGCACAACCCATGTGGGCAACGCTTGAACTCCACATCGCACACTAGACCCCCAACGCTCCCTCTGCTCTAATCCGGCGTTTTTTGCAAAACGCACTTCATCCCATGGCCGAGAAACCAATCATCATCTACACGAGGACCGACGAAGCGCCCGCGCTTGCCACCTACTCATTTCTGCCCATCGTCCAGGCGTTTACCAAACACAGCGGGATCGCCGTCGAGACGCGCGACATTTCTCTCGCGGGGCGGATCATCGCCCAGTTCCCGGAATTCCTCACCGATGCGCAAAAGATCGGCGACGCGCTCAGCGAACTTGGAGCCCTGACCCTCAAGCCCGAGGCCAACATCATCAAACTCCCGAACATCAGCGCCTCGGTGCCGCAGCTGAAAGGCGCGATCGCGGAGTTGCAGGGCAAGGGATACAACCTGCCGAACTTCCCGGATAATCCGCAGACCGACGCCGAGAAGGACGCGCGCGCCCGCTACGACAAGGTCAAGGGCAGCGCCGTCAACCCCGTGCTGCGCGAGGGCAATTCCGACCGTCGCGCGCCCAAAGCCGTGAAGGATTATGCGAGGAAGCATCCGCATTCGATGGGCAAATGGTCGCCCGATTCGAAGACCAGCGTCGGCACCATGGGCGGCCAGGGCGACTTCTTCTCCAACGAAAAATCGGTAACGGTCCCCGCGGCGACGGACGCGAAGATTGAGTTCATTGGCGCGGATGGCACGACGAAGGTCCTGAAGGAAAGGACGCCGCTGAAGGCAGGTGAAATCATCGATGGCACGTTCCTCAGCAAGAAGGCGCTCGTGGCCTTCCTGGCCGGCCAGATGGCCAAGGCCAAAGCGGATGGCGTCCTGTTTTCGCTGCACCTCAAGGCGACGATGATGAAGGTCTCGGACCCGATCATTTTCGGCCACGCTGTGGAGGTCTTCTTCCGGGACCTCGTGGCCAAACACGCGGATACGCTCAAGGAGCTCAACGTCGATTTCAAGAATGGCTTTGGCGATCTCGTCGCCAAGCTCGACAAACTGCCCGCGGACAAGAAGGCCGCGATCGAGGCGGACATCCAGGCCACGTATGCCGCGGGACCAGCCATCGCGATGGTGAATTCCGACAAGGGCATCACCAATCTTCACGTGCCGTCCGACGTGATCGTCGATGCCTCCATGCCGGCCATGATCCGCGCCGGCGGGAAGATGTACGACGCGGCGGGCAAAACGCAGGACACGCTCGCGGTCATCCCGGACAGTTCCTACGCCGGCGTCTACCAGTCGGTGCTCGATTTCTGCAAAAAGCATGGCGCCCTCGACCCGAAGACCATGGGCAGCGTGCCGAATGTCGGCCTCATGGCCCAAGCCGCCGAGGAATATGGTTCGCACAACAAGACCTTCGAGATCCCGGGCAACGGCACCGTGCGCGTCACGGATGCTGGCGGCCAGGTCCTCTTCGAGCATGCCGTGGAAGCCGGCGACATCTGGCGCGCCTGCCAGACCAAGGACGCGCCCGTGCAGGATTGGGTAAAGCTGGCCGTGAAGCGCGCGCGCGCCAGCGGCGTGCCCGCCATCTTTTGGCTCGATGAATCCCGCGCCCACGATGCGCAGATCATTGCCAAGGTGAAGAAATACCTCGCCGATCATGACACGAGCGGACTCGACATCCGCATCCTGACTCCCGCCGCCGCATGCACCTTCTCGCTCGAGCGCATCGTGCAGGGCCTCGACACGATTTCCGTCACCGGAAACGTGCTGCGCGACTACCTCACCGATCTTTTCCCCATTCTCGAAGTGGGCACGAGCGCCAAGATGCTCTCGATTGTCCCGCTCATGAATGGCGGCGGCCTTTTCGAAACAGGCGCCGGCGGATCGGCTCCGAAGCACGTCCAGCAGTTCCTCGAGGAGAATTATCTGCGCTGGGATTCGCTGGGCGAGTTCTTTGCCCTCGCCCCCTCGTTTGAGCAGGTCAGCGAGGTTTTCAAGAACGCCAAAGCCAAAGTGCTCGCCGATACCCTCGACGCCGCGACCGGCAAATTCCTGGAAAACGACAAATCACCCGGCCGCAAGCTCGGCATGATCGATAACCGGGGCTCGCACTTCTATCTCGCGATGTATTGGGCGCAGGAACTCGCCGCCCAGAATGCGGATGCGGAATTGAAGAAACTCTTCACCCCGATCGCCGAAAAGTTGACGGCGAATGAAACGAAGATTGTGGAAGAATTGAATGCCGTGCAGGGCAAACCGGTGGACATCGGCGGATACTACCTGCCCGACGAAGCCAAGGCCTCGGCGGCGCTGCGGCCGAGCGCGACGTTTAACGGGATTTTGGCGGAGCTGTAAAGCCACTGGACTGAGATCCAGTGTGGCCGGGAAGGCGCTCGCGCTCGAAGCGGCGAGACGCGTGAGTATCACGCGTCTAGCATGACCGAATCTGTCCTCCCACCCAATACCCCCTGCGCAGCAGCCAACTGTCCCTCCGTCCCGATAAGCAACACCCGGTCGCCCGTCCTCAGTTCCTCATCCGGCCCGGGATTGACGACATTCTCCCCATCCCGCTCGATCCCGACGATGCTCGCCCCGGTAGCCGTCCGCAGGCCGAGCTCGCCGATGAGCCGGCCCGCGCCCGGCGAGTCATTCGCGATCGTCACCAGTTCGAGCTTCGCCTCGCGCATCAGGGCGGGGAGCACGGGTGCGGCTTCGTGGTGTGGGGCGGGAGACTCCGCCAAGGTTTCGCGCAACGCGGCCTGGGCCCCCGAATAGAGGCGGATGAAGGTGCGCCGGAGGACGACGACCAGCATGGCCACCACCAACGTGAGAGCGAAGAGCACATTCCACGAGGGCAGGATGGCCGCGCTGAGCATTAGGACGAAGGGGAGCAGCCCGAGGCAGCCGGCGATGAGGATGGTCGTGCTGATGATCGTGCGATAGGCGTCGGTGTGCGCCCCGCCGGCCGCCCGGCTCACGCTTATCTCGCTGATGAGCATGCCCATGGCTTGAAGTTTGCGGATGGCCGCGATGAAAAGAGGCAGGCTGAGCAGCGTCGCGCCGAACCAGAGCAACGCCTTGAGACCCTCGAAGCCGCCGGGCACCGTGGGCCACCACGCAAAGGCGTCGCCGCGCAAGGCCGCGGCGGTGATGAAGACGCCGGAGATCAGCAGTAAATTGAGCGCAATTTGCCAGGCCCATTTGCGCAGCAGCCCGCTGGCAAAACCGCTCTGCCGCCGGCCCGCGGCCTGGCCGACCCACCGGGTATAGGCTTCGAGCGCGCCGGTCAGCGCACGCGGCGCGGTGCGGTCGAAACGGGAGACAACGGCGTCCGAGGCCCGGAGCAGGTAGGGCGTCGTGAGCGTGGTCAGCGCGGACACCGCGACGGCGATGGGATAGAGAAATCCGCTCGTTACATGGAGTGACAATCCCAGCGTGGCAATGATGAAGGAGAACTCGCCGATCTGCGCCAGACCCATGCCGACGCGCAGGGAAGTGCGTTGATCATGCCCGGCGATGAATGTGCCCAGCGAGCAGGTGAGCACTTTGCCGAGGATGACTGCGGCGGTGATGGCGAGAATGGGCACCGCGTACTGCATGAGCACCCGGGGATCGATGAGCAGGCCGATCGAGACGAAGAAGACCGCGCTGAAAAGGTCGCGCACGGGATGGGTGAGCGCCTCGATCTTCGCGATCTGCCGGGCCTCCGCGACGATCGCCCCGATAAGAAACGCGCCGAGGGCGACGCTATAGCCGAGCTTCACCGCGAGCAGGGAAACGCCGAAGCACAGCCCGACCACGGTCACCAGCAGCATCTCGTTGCTCTTGAATTTCGCGACGTAGTTGAGCAGCCGCGGGATGGCGATGAGGCCGCCGACCAGTAGGGCGCCGAGAAACGCGCTGAGTTGGAGCACGGTGCGGCCAATGTCCTGCACCGCCATGGATCCGTGCGTGGCATAGCCCGAAAGCAGGGCGATCATCACGATGGCGAGAATGTCCTCCACGACGAGGATGCCGAAAATCAAGCCGGCAAATTTCTCCTTCGTCTTCCCAAGTTCCTCGAGCGCCTTGATGATGATCGTGGTGGAGGAGATGGCGAGGATCGCGCCGAGGAAGACGCAATCCATCTGCTTCCAGCCGAAGAGGTGCCCCAATTCGAAGCCCACCCAGACCATAAGGAAAATCTCCAGGGTTGCCGCGATGAAAGCCGTGGCGCCGACGGCCCGCAGTTTTTTCAGGCTGAATTCGAGCCCGAGGGAAAACATCAGGAAGATCACGCCGAGTTCCGACAGCGTCTTGATCGTCTCTTCATCCGCGATGAGCTGGTAGGGTGGCGTGTGCGGCCCGATGATCACTCCGGCGAGGATGTAGCCGAGCACGACCGGCTGCTTGAGCTGGCGAAAGAGCACCGTGACGATCGCCGCGACGATCATCACGATGGCGAGGTCCTGGAGAAAGGTGATGTGCTGCATGTGGTGAAGAAACGGAAGTAATCAGTAATCGGTGGCCAGTCATCAGTGCACCGCGGCGGTGGTAGCCCATCATGGGCGCCGAGATCGCGCGGTGGTTGGGACGCCACGTCGCGAAACCGATTTTGGCCGGCGCCGGCGCCGTTGTCGCGGTAGCCAGCTACGCAAGGTGCAACTTACGCGAAGATCCGCGGACCTCGCGACAGCGCGCGGAGTTTACCGTGTAGAACGAGCCTGATGCAAGGGGCGGATGGGCCGATTTGCCCGGCGCCTACTTCTCAAAAAAGCGCTCTCCCTTGATCGCCCGCGTGTGGGCGGCGACAAGGCGAACGCGCTCCTTGAAGCTCTTCCATTCCTTCGGGTCCTCGAATCCCAGTGCGGTCTCGAGCGCTTGCTCGTCGGTAAAGCCCCGGAAGCGGCCGCGCTTTTTGAGGAACGCATCGAGCGCCCAGAGGTGCTCGACGACTGGCTCGTCGAAGCGCGTGACCCAGTGGCAAAACTTGTCCAGGTAGCCCTGGTCGTCGGTCGGGTCGGCGCCCCCGTTGTCGATCGCCATGAGGCGCGCTCCGTCCGCCGTGGGGACGATGTGGAGATTGTTTCCGCTGAAGCGATCCCACTGGCCCGCCAGGGCGTCCACCAGCATGATGTCCGAGAGTTGCCGTGCGAGGTGCGCGGGCGAACCGCGCAGGCCGGTGTGCGGCAGCGTGATCAGTTCACGTCCGGGTTGGGGCGAATCGTGGCGCAGGTATTTGGCGATGACGTCGTTCGTGTCGAGTCCGCCGTTGGGCGGATCGTCGGGGCGCTCCGCGCCGCGATATTTCATGGCCTCCGCGGGGGGCATCGGCTTGTAGGCGCCGCTCAGCGATTCCGGGTAGTTTTCGATCGCCAGCAACAGCTCCCGGCGTTCCTCTTCCTTGTGCTCCGGGAAGGTGGCGGTCTCGAGCATCCGGCGGAAAGTGGCCAGGCCTTTTCCGCGCAACTCGATCGCGACCGCGGGCTGGAAAAGTTCGCCGCATCCCAATCCGCGCGCGATGTTGAAGCTCGAGATTTCCGCGCGCACGCTGCTCGAGGTCGCCTCCGGCCGAAACCGCCCGATCACCTCGTCCCCTTTCAGCACCCTGGGATAGACGTGCGCCTTTTTCATCTGGAGCGAAAAGCGCGGGTCGCCTTTTTGCAGTTCCCGCTCGATCTCTTTCGCGGTGCCCAGCCATCGTTCGAGATCCGCGGAGGTCGGCAGAACTCCTGTCCTTTCCGTGTACGGTTCGCCTCCGGGAGCCGCGTTGGGAGTGGTAAAAAGGAGTCCCAGCGTCGCGAAAGCGGCGCAAACGATGGCGAGCGACACTGCCGGCTTGAACGCCATCCGGCGTCGCCGTGGTGGGCACTGGGAATTCATTCTGGGGGCCAGTCCTCTCCATGGTGGGCGGCGACCGGATGGGCGTGTCTAAGCCGGGACCCGCCAAGTGGAAAGTACGAATCGTAAGTATTCTCACGTGGCCAGGAAGGGCCTTCGGCCTAACTGCCCTTGGCCGCTGCCGCCGTCCCCCGGTCGCGCCGTTGGACGATGACGAGCGTGACTGCGGCGGCGAGGGCGCAGATCGTGGCGCCGATGATCATCGTCGCGGGCACTCCCACGACGCGTGCCAGCACGCCGGCTTCGAGGCTGCCAAACGGCATCATGCCGCCAAAGATGAGCGCCCATACTCCCATCACCCGTCCGCGCATCTCGTCCGGAACGCTGGTCTGGAGCGCGGAATTCGAGGTGGACAGGAAGAGCATCAACCCAAAACCCGCCCCGGCGAGGAGGGGAAGCGCCACGTGAAAGTTCCGGTTGAGCGCGAAGAGGATGAGCATGGTTGCGAAAATCCAGACGCCGCCCAGGGCCAGCTTGCGCGGCGTGAAGCGGTCGGACATCGCGGTGACGCTCAACGCCCCGGTCAGCGCGCCCGTGCCGCTGGCCGCGAGCAGGGCGCCGTAGGCCGACTCCCCGAGCCCGAGCACGTCGCGCGCAAAGGCCGGCATGAGCACGGAATACGACCAGCCGAAAATGCCCACTACGCCGAAGAGCGCGAGAATGGTGAGCACGCGTGGATGCTGCCAGACATAGACGAAGCCACCCATCGCGTGGTCCCAACCGGACCCGGCGTGTGTCCTGCGCACATGCGGCGGCAGGCGCATTGCGAGCAGCCCCACGATCACGGCGAGGAAGCTCAGACCATCGAGGAGGTAGCACGCGGCCACGCCGGATCGGACCATGATGACGCCGGCGATGGAGGGCCCGATGATGCGCGCGCCGTTCACCATCGAGCTGTTCAGCGCAATCGCGTTCTTCAGATCGTCGCGGCTGGTGATTTCGATGACGAAGGATTGGCGGGCCGGCATGTCGAAGGCCATGACCACGCCGCCAAGGGCCGCCACGACGATGATCTGCCACGGCTCCACATGCCCGCTCCACACGAGCGCCGCCAGGAGCAGCGAGAGCAGCATCGAGACGATCTGCGTGATCACGAGCACGCTGCGTTTGGGATGCCGGTCGGCGATCCAGCCACCCCACGTGGAAAGGAAAAGCATCGGTCCGGTGGAAGCCGCGGCCACCACGCCGAGGAGCGCCGTCGACCCGGTGATCTGATACACGAGCCAGCCTTCCGCCGTGCTATTGATCCAATTGCCGGTCAGCGAGACGAGTTGTCCGGCGAAGAAGAGGCGGTAGTTGCGATGCCGGAAGGCGGCGAACATTTTGCGCCAGCCGGTGGCTTGGGCCACCGCTCCGGATGGACCGTGACCGGAATCCTTCGGCGCCTCGATGGTGTTCTCCTCGCGCAAGCTCATCGCTCTCGATTCGGTTGCCGCCAATCAATCGCGCGCAATTTCGTTCGGCAATTCATCGCGATCGCCGGCCTGCCGGGGAAAATGCCGCGCCAGGACTTCGGCCACTTTGCGAACACCATGGATAACGGCTTCCGTGAATCGTTCCGTGCGCAAGTGCGCGCGCACTTCCACGCTCACCTCTTCCCAGAATGACGGTCCGCATTTTTCGTGAATCCCGAGATCGCCGACGACGGCGAATTTGCGGGATCGCGGTGCGAAGTAGAGCAGGACCCCGTTGCGCAGCTCGGTCCGCGTCATCCCGAGTTTTTCGAAACGGCGTTGCGCCCTCGAGACGACATCGTCCACTTCACGCTGCGAAATGAAGACGCGAATTTCACCGGAGGTGGATTTCTCCGCCTGCGCAATTTCGGCGACGATCTTCGTCTCGTCGAGCCTGGCTAGGAATTCCCGGGAGTGCATGGCTACCAGTCGCCTCCGGCGCCTCCTCCCCCGAAGCTCCCGCCCCCGCCGCTGAATCCGCCGCTGCCACCTCCGCCTCCGCGATAGGATCCACCACCGCCGGAATTGCCCAGGCTGCTGAGAAGGCCCCACAGTAAGCCGGTGGTAAAGCCACGCCCGGAGCTCCCATACACGGTGCCCCCTCGACGGCGCCCGACGAATTGCAGGACGATGACCAGCACGAAGAAGCCGAGGAAGAACAGCCCCGACCAATTCTGCGACCCTTTTTTGTCCCCCGCGGTCTTTCCGCTCCCCTGGTATTCGCCCCGGGTCGCTTTGATCATCGACTCGACGCCCGCCGTCAGCCCCGCGTCGTAGTGTCCAGCCTTGAAAGCCGGTGCGATCTCGTCGGCGATGATGCGCTTGCAAATGGCATCGGGGAGGGCGCCCTCCAAACCGTAGCCGACCTGAATGAACATCTTGTGCTCCGCGACGAAGACAAAGAGCACCGCGCCATTCCGGCGATCCTTCTGCCCGACGCCCCACGACTCCGCGATGCGGTAGGTAAAATCCTGGATCGAGGATTCCGTGGCCATCTTCGGAAACACGGCCACCACGATCTGGTTCGAAGTGTCTCGCTCGAACTGCCGCAGCTTTTCGTCGAGGCGGGTTGCGGTCGTGGCCGGCACGACGCCGGCCAGATCGTTAAAATACGCCGCCGGTTTGGGCGGCAAGGTCTCCGCGAAGCCCAGACAGGCGAGCGCGAGCCAGAGTCCGCAGATGGCGAGGAATTGTCGCACTCGCTCAGCGCTCCGGTGCCGGCGCGGGCGCGGGCGCGGGTTTCCCGCCGAAATCGAAGTTCACGGTCGGCGCCACGTCGCTGCCTTCGCGCGCGGTGAAATACGGTTTGGTCTGAAATCCGAAAGCGCCCGCATAGAGCCGTGCGGGCATCGAAGTGACCGCCGTGTCATAGGCCCGCACGGTGTCGTTAAATTTTCCACGCTCCACGGTGATGCGATTTTCGGTGCCCTCGAGCTGGGCTTGAAGATCGCGAAACCCGGCCGTGGCGGTCAGCGCCGGGTACTTCTCGCTGACGACGAGCAACCGCGAGAGCGACGATGAAAGCTGATCCTGCGTGTGCTGGAAGCGCTTGAGGACCTCGGGATCGTTCGGCGCGCTGTTCGGGTCGATCTGGACTTTCGTCACCTGCTGCCGCGCCTGGATCACCTCGGTGAGCGTCGATTTCTCAAAGTTTGCCGCTCCTTCGACCGTTTTGACGAGATTTGGAACGAGATCGGCACGCCGCTGGTAGACGTTCTGCACATCAGCCCAGCTCTTATCGACCGACTGCTTGAGCCCATTGAGTTTATTGTAGCTGCCACACCCCCCGATCAGGAGAAAGACGAAGATGAGCAGGAGGACGCCGAAAACGGTTAAAGCACTTTTCATTGGACGGGTAATCTCTCGTTTCCTGGAAAGTTTGCATGGAAAACTTTCCTCGTTGGCCATTCACGAATGCCAAACCGCGATTGGTGATCCGCGCCAGGATTTAATTTTGGTGCCCCATCGCCGCCGCGAGCAGGCGTTCCTGGGTGGCTTCCGTGCGCGCGAATTCACCGCCAATACGGCCCTCGCGGAGCATGAGAATGCGGTCGCTCATGCCAATGAGTTCGGGCAACTCGCTGGAGACGAGAACGACGGCCTTTCCAGCGGCGGAGAGTTCGTTGATGAGATCGTAAATCTCGCGCTTCGCGCCCACGTCGATGCCGCGCGTCGGTTCGTCGAGAAAGATCACTTGCGGCTCCGTCATGAGCACTTTTCCAAGGACGACCTTTTGCTGGTTGCCCCCGGACAGCTTGCCGACTTCGGATTCGAGGCCGGGCGCCCTGACGCCCAGCGAACGAAAGGCGCGATCGTTCTTCTGGAACTCGCGTCCCGTATCCACGAGACCCGCGCGGGTGAGGGAGCGCAGGGAGGAAAGCGAGAGATTAAATGCGATAGGCTGGGGGAGCACGAGCCCGTAGCGCCGGCGGTCTTCGCTGACCAGCGCCAGCCCGCGAGGCATGATTTCATGCGGCTTGAGCGGCGGCAACTCCTGGCCGCAGAGCTCGACGGTGCCGGCGCGCCGCTCGCCCCACGCGCCGAAAATGTGCATAAGCAACTCGGTGCGGCCGGCGCCCATCAGCCCGCCGAGACCGAGCACCTCGCCGGGGGCGACGGAAAAGCGGATGTCATGGAGGCGGAGCAGGCCGGTGCGGGGATCGGCGACGGAAAGGCCCGTGACGGTGAGCAGGGGTGGCGCCAATCGTCTTCGTCCTTCGTCCTCGGCTGGTGGGTACGATATCGAGGACGGCTCGCCCGAGAGGCACCTGCCTTCCGCCAGCACCTCAGCCGCCGCCTCGAAGGACGAATGACGAGGACGATTTTCATCGGTGAACGCCGCTGGCCTCGGAGGAAACAACTCCGTGATTTCCCGCCCAACCATCGCCCGAATCACATCCGCCTTGTTCGTGTCCGCCGTATTTTTGGTCCAGATCGTGGCGCCGTCGCGCAGGACCGTGATGCGGTCCGCGAGGGCGAAGACCTCGTCGAGGCGGTGCGAGATGTAGATGCAGCCCAGGCCGCGTTGGCGCAGATCCCGCAGAATGGTGAGAAGGATTTGCACTTCGTGTTCCGCGAGAGCGGCCGTCGGCTCGTCGAGGATGAGAATGCGTGAGCTCTTGCCCAGTGCCTTCACGATCTCGACGAGTTGCTTTTCGCCGACGCCGAGCCGGTTGATCGGGGCCGCCGGATCGATAGCGACCTGGAAGCGGTCGAGCAACGCCTTTGCCTCGCGATGCAGCCGCGGCCAGTCGATCAGCCCGCCGCGCGTCGGCGCCGCGCCGAGGAAGATGTTTTCCGCGACGGACATCTCCCCGATGAGCGCGAGTTCCTGGTAAATGACGGCGAGCCCCGCCCGCTCCGCATCGGCGATCCCATGGAAATGGGCGGGCTGGCCGCCGACGGTGAGTTCTCCGTCGTAGCTGCCGTACGGGTGAAGCCCGCTCAGGAGCTTGATCAGCGTCGACTTGCCCGCACCGTTCTCGCCGCACAACGCATGAATTTCCCCGGGTTGAAGGTCGAAGGAGACATCGCGCAGTGCGATCACCCCCGGGAAGGTCTTCGTGATATGGCTCGCGGTGAGGAGCATTTGAGGAGGTAATCAGTAATCAGTGGAAAAGTAATCAGTCACCGATTCAGAGCCAGCAATGATCTGGAAACACTGATTACTGGCTACTGATTACTGATTACTGGCCCGCCTGGTAGATGGCCTGCGCGGGATGAAACCCATCCGCGACCACCGTCTCCTTCAGGTTGTCTTTCGTCACGGCGACCACGTCGACTTGCACCGTCGGCACCTGCACCTGCCCGTTGTCGTAAGAACCGGTGGCGATGACTGGTCGGCGTTGGGCGAGTTTTACCGCGTACTCCGCGGCTTTTTCGGCCAGTTTTTTGAGTGGCTTGTAAATCGTCATGCTCTGCGTGCCGCCCACGATTCGCTGGCAGGCGGCGAGGTCGGCGTCCTGGCCGGTCACGAGCACTTTGCCCGCGAGACCTTCCTCGATCAGCGCCTGGATGGCGCCGCCGGCGGTGCCATCGTTCGAGGCGAGAATGGCGTCGAAATTATGGCCCACTTTGTTGAGCCCGGCGTTGGCGATTTTCTTGGCGTTTTCGGGCTTCCAGTCGTCGACCCAATCCTCGTGGACGACCTCGATGGCGCCGCTGTCGATCAGCGGGCGCAAGACCTTGTCCTGCCCTGCTTTAAACACGGTCGCATTGTTGTCGGTCTTGGCGCCGTAGAGGCGCATGATGCGCTTTTTTCCGGGTCCCAATTTGGCCAGCGCATCGACCAGATATTGCGCCTGCAGTTCACCCACCCGGAAGTTGTCGAAAGTCATGTAGAGATCGAGGTCGCAATTGCGGATCAGGCGGTCATACGCCAGCACCGGAATGCCGGCCTCGCGCGCCATGGCCACGGCCTTCGCCATGGCGTCGCCATTGTGCGGCGCAATGACGATGACATCGACCCCGAGCGTGATCAGCGTTTGTACGTCGGCGACCTGCCGGACGTCATCGCTGTTGGCGTCCTGCACTTTCACCTCCGCGCCGAGGTCGGTGGCTTTTTTAACAAAATTGTCACGATCGCGCTGCCAACGCTCCTCCTTGAGGGTGTCGAGCGAGAGGCCCAGCACGGGGCGCATGTGCCCTGCCGGGGCGGTGGCGGAAGTGTGGCCTGGCCGCCCCAACACCAAACCGGTGACGATGCTGAGGAGGCAGGAAAGGACGACGAGAGCGAGGCGCAGTTTCATCCGGCGGAAAAATGGGGGAAAAGCAGACGCTATCCTTGGTGAAAATATTTGCCAAGACCGGAAGTCAAGGGGTCCCACATCCCGGAGGGGCGGCGCACAGACCCCGCACAGAGTAATACAACAGAGTAAACTCAGGTGGCGATTTTCATTACAAATGGGGGCCAAAAAATAGGCATCAAATGCAGTAAAATTATTTTGACCAAGGCCTGCAGACGACCGAGGTTCCCTCGTAGTACTGCGCCCAGATTTTCGCTTCGCCTTCCCCCAGCGTCCACTCCACCTGCCACGTCTATGCCTACCTCTCCCCTTAAGAAACGCAAAGGGCCACGCCTCACGCCTCAGTTCATCAAGCGCTTGTCTTCCTGGTTGGTCCTTTCGACGGCGCTGACGATCGCCGTGCGTTCCGCGTCCACGCTGTATTGG
>Ga0070658_10002539_pt1 | contig 15231 bp, 10 predicted proteins | sample KBSC13metaG_FD_64664 | JGI IMG/M metagenome (GOLD analysis project Ga0070658, IMG submission 64664) | Corn rhizosphere microbial communities from Kellogg Biological Station, Michigan, USA - KBS C1-3 metaG | ecosystem: Host-associated > Plants > Roots > Rhizosphere > Soil ...
TGGGCGGCGGCGTGGGAACGTGGTCGTCACACGCGGAAAGCGAAACGACGCCGGCGATGAGAGCGACGGTGAGCGAGGGTCTGCGCGTCACGGTTCGACTCCTGGACATGCGCACCGATCGCGGAGACCGGGGCGGTCCACCGTGGGTCGCCCCGTCGTCCGCGATCGCGCGCGCGCACTACACATTGCGCCGCCAGGACGGCGGCGCAAGCACGCTCGTCACCAGATGCGCGCGCGGGTTCCCTCGCTCCGCACCATCGGATCGCCTTCCTTGCAGCCGAACGCCCTGGCGAACTCGGGCATGTTCGACAGCGGCCCGTTCACCCGGAAGCGTCCCGGCGAATGCGGGTCGGTCGCCAGCAGCAGGCGCGCCGACTCGGGACGGAGCACCGACAGCCGGGCCTGCGCGTACGCGAGGAAGAACCGCTGCTCCGGCGTGAAGCCGTCGATCGGCGCGCGACTCTTTCCGTCGAGGGCGCGCTCCAGCGCCTCGTACGCGAGCGACACCCCGACGACGTCGGCGATGTTCTCCCCCAGCGTGAGGCGGCCGTTCACGTGCTGCGTGTCGATCGCGACGTACGCGCTGTACTGGCGTTCGACGACGTTCGCCCGCGCGCGGTAGCGACGCGCGTCCTCCGGCGCCCACCAGTCGCGCACGTTCCCCGCCGCGTCGTACTGTCGGCCGGCGTCGTCGAAGCCGTGCGACATCTCGTGGCCCACCGTGGCGCCGATGCCGCCATAGTTCGCCGCCTCGTCGTACGTCGCGGAGAAGAAGGGTGGCTGCAGGCGGCCGGCGGGGAAGACGATCTCGTTGAGCTGCGCGCTGTAGTACGCGTTCACGGTGGGCGTCGTCATCAGCCACTGCTCGCGATCCACGGAGTGGCCGATCCGCATCACGTCGTGCTGGAACAGCCACGCGCGCGTGCGTCGCACGTTCTCGGCGAACGGCACCGCTGCGATGTCGAGTCCTTCGTAGTCGTTCCACGAGTCGGGGTAGCCGACCTTCTGCCCGAATGCGTCGAGCTTGCGGAGCGCTTCGGCCCGCGTGTCCTCGCTCATCCAGTCCGCGTGGCGGATCCGATCGCGCAGCACGCCGCGCACGCTCGCGACGATCTCCCCCATCTTCGCCCGCGCCTCGGGGGAGAACTCGGTCTTCACGTACTCGCGGCCGAGGGCATCGCCGAGCAGCTGGTCGCTCGCGGCGAGACACCGCTTCCAGCGCGGCTGCTGCGCGCGCGCGCCGGTGAGCAGCGAGGCGAGCCGGAACGACTCGTCGACGAACGGCGCGCCGAGCTGCGACGCGCTGCGGTTCACCACCGTCCAGCGCAGATACGCCTTCCAGTCGTCGAGCGGTCGCGTCGCCAGCTCGTTGCCCAGCGTGGCGAAGAACTCCGGCGTGCCGAGGTTGATCACGGTCACGTTCGGCAGCCCGACGTCGGTGAGGTAGCGCCGCCAATCGAAACCGGGCGTCAGCGCGTTCGCCTCCTCGACCGTCATGGGATGGTAGCGTGCGCTCGGGTCGCGCATCGCGACGCGCGAGAGCTGTGACCGCGCGAGCGAGGTTTCGAGCGCGAGAATGTGCTGCGCCCTCGACTCGGCGACGGGTGCCGGATCCCCGGCCAGCGAGAGCATCGATGTCACGCTCGCGACGAGCCGGTCGCGCGTGGCCGTTCCCTCGGTGTCGGCGCGCAGATAGTACTCGCGGTCGGGGAGGGTGAGCCCACCCTGCGAGGCGTTGGCGACGATACGTGCCGCGTTCCTCGCGTCGGCGGCGGCGCCGAAGGAGAAGGCACCGCCGTAGCCGAGCGTGTGCAGCCGCGCGATCTCGTCCTCGAGCCCGGTGCGATCGTCGATCGCCTCGATCCGCGCCAGCTCGTCGGCGATGGGCTCGATGCCGGCGCGTTCCACCGTCGTCGAGTCCATGCAGCTCGCGTAGAACGTCCCCAGCTTGCGCGTGCTCGAGTCGGGCGAGGTGGCGGCCTGCGCGGCCGCACGCTCGGCGATCGTCTTGAGCACGAGCGTGTTCCGCTCGCTCAGCTCGTTGAAGGTGCCCCAGCTCGCGAACGCGGATGGAATCGGGTTCCGCTCGATCCATCCATTGTTCGCGAACATGTAGAAGTCGTCACAGGCGCCGTAGCGGCGGTCGACGTTGTTCGGGTCGAGGGGACGTGTGGGAGCGGACTGGGCCCCGAGGGGGGCGGCGATCAACACAGAGAGCGCGAGCGTGCGAATGTGTGACATGCCTCACCAATCCGGTTCGTCGAGCCAATGTAGGCTCAACATCCGGTCGCCGTGCGATCGGCTCAAGGCGTACTTGCGCCCGGCGCGTCGCACCCACTAGCGATCGATCTTCCTTCTCGCTGCCCACAGTACGGCGCTCCTGTCCGGCACCAGCGACGGCACCGCCCACCACGGGAGCGTCCGCCCGAACGAGCGCAACGGGTGTGCGAGGCATTGCGCGACGCGCGTCTCGTGCACGAAGAGCCCGCCCAACCGGAGTACGCGCGCGACCTCATGCAGCGCGGCGCGACGGCCGTCCATGGTGTCGCTCACGTGGTAACAGGTGCCGAAGTCGATGACGAGGTCGAATCGTGCCGCCTCGAATGGGAGGTCGTTCACGTCGCCTTCGAGGAGCGTCGCTTCCGTGGCCGTGTTGCGCAGCCGTTGCCCGGCGTGGGCCAGCAGATCGCCGTCGACGTCGAGGCCCACCAGCTCGACGGGTTCGAGCTCGTCGTCGAGCACGGGGAGCGCTACGCCGCGCCCACATCCGATCTCGAGCACCCGCGCCCCGCGAGGCAATCGCAGCGCACGGATCATGAGCGGGATCTCCACGAGCGCCTGGAGTCCGTTGCGCGCCTCGACGTTGCCGAACGGCCGATAGTCGGCGGCACTCCGATCGGCGGTGCGGTGCGCCGCGGGGAGGAGTGACGTGCGATCGCCGAGGTCCGTCGGGTTGGAACGGAGCGCCTGGCTGCCCTGCCATGCTTCCCTGCCCTCCTCGACTGGCGGAGTCTCGATCGTCTGCGACATTGATGTGTACTCCTGTAGGGGGTGACTTCGCGGCCGCGTCCTCGCGCGGCGCCCGACTCGCCTCCCTCACGCGGGAATCCCCACCCGATCGGCTCATGGATCGACCGCTTCCCACGCCTGCCACGCCTTTGTCGCCGTCCCCTGACGCACCGGGAGTCGACGTCACCGGGCTGCTCCTCGCCTGGAAGCGCGGCGACCAGGCCGCAACCGACCAGCTCGTGGCCGCGGTCTACGACGAGCTGCACCGGCAGGCGGGGCGGGCGATGCGGCGGGAGGGCGGGGCGCACACGCTGCAGGCCACGGCGCTGGTGCACGAGAGCTATCTCCGCCTCGTGGATCAGCGGCGCGTCGAGTGGCGCAACCGTGCCCACTTCTTCGCCATCGCCTCCACGGTGATGCGCCGCATCCTCGTCGACCACGCGCGGGCGCGGCTCACCGCGAAGCGCGGCGGTGGCGTCGCGCCGATCACGCTCGCCGGGGCGGCACACGGCGGCGCACAGGAGACCGACGACGTCGATCTCCTCGCGCTGCACGACGCGCTCGAGCGCCTCGCCGCGCTCGACCCCGAGCAGGCGCGACTCGTCGAGCTGCGCTACTTCGGCGGACTCACGATCGAGGAGACGGCCGAGGCACTTGGCGTCTCTCCAGCGACGGTGAAGCGCGAGTGGGCGCTGGCCCGGGCCTGGCTCCGCCGCGAGCTGTCCGGGAGCGGCCCATGAGCGACGCACGCTGGCAGCGCGTGAAGGCGCTCTTCGCCGAGGCAATGGAGCGGCCCCCCCACGAGCGGAGCGAGTACGTCGACGCCGTGTGTGCGGGCGACCCGTCCATGCGCGCCGAGCTCAACTCCCTGCTCGAAGCGGGTGCGGACTCGGCGAGCGTCCCGCGGGCGCGGGCTGCCGTCGCCGCGGCCGCACGCGCCCTCGCCGCGAACAGCGGCCCGTCGCCCGCGGGCGACGGCACGCTCCAGCACATGCTCGAGCTGGCGCTCGGCCAGCAGTACGAGATCGTGCGGCCACTCGGCCAGGGCGGGATGGGTGCGGTCTATCTCGCGCGCGAGCGATCACTCGAGCGGTTCGTCGCGATCAAGGTGCTCCGCCCCGAGCTCGCGGAAGCGCACGACGGGCGCGAGCGGTTCCGGCGTGAGGCACGGATCGCCGCGCAGCTCTCGCATCCGGGGATCGTGCCCCTCCACACCTTCGGCGAGGTGGGTGGGATCTGGTACTTCGTCATGGGTTACGTGCGCGGCACGTCGCTCGCCGAGCGGCTGCGCCTCGAGGGACACATCCCCGTCGACGAGGCGCACAGGATCCTGACCGAGCTGGCGGATGCGCTCGCGTCCGCGCATCGCAGTGGCGTCGTCCATCGCGACATCAAGCCGGCGAACATCCTGCTCGACGCCGACAGCGGACGTGCCGTGCTCGCCGACTTCGGCGTCGCGAAGGTGGGCGCGGGGGACGAGCAGCTCACGGCGACCGGTGTCGTGATCGGCACGCCGCACTACATGTCGCCCGAGCAGGTGCTCGGCGCGCACGCCGTCGACGAGCGCAGCGACATCTATTCGCTGGGCGCGGTCGGCTACATGATGCTCGCGGGGCGCGAGCCATTCGGCGGCGGTGAAGCCGTCCAGATCATGCGCCGGCGCATCGCACACAGCCCGCCACCGCTCGCGCCACTCGTCTCGGCCGCCGCGGCGCCGCTCGCCGCCGTCGTGATGCGGTGCCTCGCCCGCGACCCGGAGCAGCGCTGGCCCTCGGCGCGCGACCTGGGCGCGGCCCTCGCGCGAGCCGGCGGCGCCGATGGCGCCGCAGCCGTTGCGCCGGGCCACGAGCTTCCCGCCTTCGGGCCGTACGCCGTGCTCTGGGCGATGCTCTGGACCGCACTCGCGATCCGGCCGTCGCATTCACTCGGCGACGCGGCACTGCTGCTGCTCATCGCGCTGCTCGTGCCATTCGGCTTCGTCGTTCACCTCTGGAACGTCGGCCGCGGCGAGATGCCGCTGCGCGAGATCGCGCGGTTGTCGTTCTGGCCGCCCGAATGGTGGGGCATGTGGTGGCCGGCGCGGCTGCGACGACCGAACGACCTCTACGCCATGCTGCCGCGCCCCGCGCGGCGCGTGCGCGTGGCGGTGAGTGCGTTCACCGTCGGACTTCCCGCGCTGATCCTTGCGCGCGAGTGGTACGAGGCGGCGACCGGTGCGTCACTCTCGGCCGATGAGCGGCGCGCCTTTCTCGGCGTGGAATCGCTGATGCTGGCCGGCACCGCGCTCGCCGTCGCGCTCGCGGCGCGATGGGCGCGCGCACGCGGCGCGAGCTGGCCGGAGTCGCTCCGACTGCTCTTCGGTTCCACCGCGCCCTCGCGCGGATGGGACGAGCCGCACCTCGCGTCGCTCCTGAGCGCTCGCGCCGGCGAGGTGCGTCCGCCGCGCGTGAACGACCCGGCGGATCACGTGCGCGCGATCATCGACCTCGTGTCGACGCTCCCCGCGAGCGCCGCCGAGCTCGGACGCGACGCCGAGCGCGCCGCCCGCGCCGCAGGGCTATGGATGGAGGAGAGCGAGCGCGAGATCGCCACGCTGGCGCGTCACGGGAGCAGCACCGACCTCGATCGACTCGTCGCGCAACTGGGCGCGCTCGAGGCGGACGCACCCGACGACGCCGACGAACGCGAGCTGGCCGAGCTGCTGCAACGCCAGATCGACGTCGTGCAGCGCATGCAGCTGCGCTGCGAGCTGCTCACCCATCAACGCGCGCGGACCTTCCAGCTCGTGCGTGCTCTCTGGCGCCGACTGATCCTCGTGCGCGACGTCGCGCTCGACTCGGGCGACGTGCCCTCGGCCCAGCGAGACCATCTGCGGCTCGTCGTCGACGAGCTGGAGGGAGCGGAACTGCGGAGCTGACGGGCGGCCCGTCATCCCGAGCGAGCGAAGCGAGTCGAGGGATCTGCACTTGCCGAGCGGCAAGCAACGAGCGGTTGAGAGGTCCAGCGGCGAGCGGACAGCCGCGGGCGGTCAGCGGCGGGCGGTCAGCGGTCAGCCAACGGCGTCAGAGGCAGCAGCGATCGGTTCAGCGATCAAGAGGGTCAGACTCACTTGATCGTTCAAGGGGTCTGACCCTCTTGAAAGGGATCCGTCCCTTTCCGCGGCATCGCCGTTCCAGAATTGCGTTCCGTCGTTCAAAAGGCAAACGGCCCCGGCACGCCGAAGCGTCCCGAGGCCGTCAAACCAACTCACCAACTCAGGATCTCAACCTCCCCCGAACCCACCACCCTGCTGCGGCTGCTCCTGTGGCTGCGACTGACGGATGCGCGGCGTCTGGCCGTAGTTCCACTGATAGGTCAGATACGCGGCGCGGTTCCCCATCGTGCGCTCGGTGATCTGCGTCTGGCCGTTCGTGCCCGCCTGGACGCGGAACTTGCCCGTGTTGAACGGATCGGAGAGACGCAGGCTGACCGAACCATTGTCGCCATCCACCTTCTTTTTGAAGGTGATGTTCGTGAACTGCATCTTCGAGAACCGGCCGCCTTCGACCTTCATCGGCGCGCGGTACATGTGGAAGGCCTGCACCGAGAAGGTCGGCGTGATCTCGGCCGTGCCGTTCACGCGGGCGGACCAGGTGACCGCGTCCGTGCCGGCGACCGACGTCGTCGAGCCGCCTTCGGTGACGATCTTGAAGACGTTGCCGCCGGCGAAGCCGCTGAACCGCTTGCCGAGTCGGAACGAGCCGTTGACGTCGGTGCCCCACGAATTGGCCTTCGCGAGGTTCTTGAAGCTGATCGTCGTCACGTCGCGTCCATCGACGACGTCGTCGGTGTTGATGACGAAGCGGATGACGTTGGTGGTGTGCCGATAGAACGGCGAGAGCTGGAACGACCCGAACTTGCCGCTCCTGTTGTAGCCCAGCTCGTACGCGTCGGTGTACTCCGGATTCAGCGCCGGATTGCCGAGGAAGACGTTCTGGACGTCGAAGAAGGTGGGGAACGGGTTGAGCTCCTGCGTGCCCGGCCGGCGGATACGACGTGAATAACTGACCTTCGCCTGGCTCGACGGCGTCAGGTTGTAGTTCAGCACGCCACTCGGGAAGAAGCTCGTGTAATGGTACGGGTAGCTCTTGTCCGCGAGCTGGAAGTCGCGGCTCGCATACTCGGCGCGCAGGCCGGCCTGCGCGTCGATCTTGCCGAGCGGGCGGCTCACCACGGCGTACGCCGCGTGGACCTGCTCGTCGAAGGTGAAGGCGTTGCTCAGGCTACTGCGCACCCAGTTCTCGTCACCGAGGGAATCCTTCACGACCGAGAAGTCGCGATCGAGCCAGCGGGCCGTCGACTTCAGGCCGGATTCCAGCTTCGTGCTGCCGAGCTGGCGGGTGTAGTCCGTCTGCCCGGTGATGCTCTTCGTGACGGCGTCCGTGTTGTCGCGCTCGCGCTGGATCTGCGCGCCGTTCGAGACGCCCGAGAACGACGCCGATTCGCGCCAGAGGTCCGTCACGTCCTGATCGTGCGACCGGTTGAGCCGGATCTCGGCCGAGAACTCGTTCTTGCGCGGCTCGATCGTGCGCTTGAACGCGCTCGTGTAGTCGACGTTCCATCCCTTCGACTCGTTCTCGCGCGGACGGTAGTAGCGATCGAGCATCGTGCCCGAGCCATTGAGCTCGGAGTAGTCGGCACGCGAGTCGTCACTCGCGTCGCGATGGTTGATCGAGATCCCGTTCGAAAGGACGTTGCGCGCGTTGAGCTTGTAATCGACGTTCGTGCCGAAGTTCTGCCCCTTGAAGCTGTTGTTGCCGATGATGCCCTGGTTCGTGGACGACATCAGCGCATCGGCCTGGTCGTAGCGGAGCAGGTCGTTGATGCCGGTGACGTCCCGGACGTCGCTGAAGATGCCGAGGTTGGAGAAGGTCGTGAGCTTGCCGGCCTGATAACCAAGGTTGCCGGAAGCGTTGTACTTGTCCTTCTTGGCCGCCCCGACGGTGAGACCAGCGCTCACGCCGAGATCGACGTTCTGCTTGAGCTGGATGTTGATGATGCCGGCCATCCCTTCAGGATCGTACTTGGCCGACGGGTTGGGGATGACCTCGACGCGATCGAGCAGACCGGCGGGAAGGCTCTTCAGGTACGCACCGAGCTGTGCACCGGAGATGGGCGCCGGGCGGCCGTTGATCTGGATGGCGACGTTCTCGTTGCCACGCAGGCTCACCTTGCCATCAGCGTCGACGGTGACCGCGGGGGTGGCCTCGAGCACCTGACTCGCGTTGGTCGCCGCCGGCGCGATGTCCTTGGCGCGATACGCATTGCGGTCTGGCTCGATGGTGACGGCATCCTGCTTCTCGACGACCGCGACTTCACCGAGCGTGGTGGCGACCCGAGAGAGCTGTATCTGGCCGAGGTCGACGATCGGCTTGTCGGGCGCGATGGCGACATCCTGCATCTTCGGCGCGAAGCCGAGGAAGGTGACACGCACCGCGTAGGCGCCCGGACGCAGTCCCTGCACGCGGAAAGTACCCGTCGGGCCGGCGATCGCGCCGGCGACGAGTGCCCCGCTCGCCTTCACCCGCACCGAGACCGAGGCACGCGCGACGGGCGCGCTGCTCTTCTCGTCGACGATGGTCCCTTTGATCTCTCCGTTACCGGACGGCGGCGGAGCACCGGGCGCTCCGCGAGCGGGGCCCTGGGCGGGGAGTGAGCCGGCGGCGAGGAGCAAGCCGAGCGCGGCGGCGAGGGTGGACTTCATGGGAGAGCTCTCGGGCAAACGGTGAATGCAGACGTGCCGAGGGCGTGAGAGCCCTCCGGCGCGTTCGCACTACGACCTACCTTCCGAGAGGTTTCAGACAGCGCGCGCACCCAAATGGTTGCGACAGCATTAGTTGTAGCCGTACACACGCCGAATCGTTGAACGATCCTGCGCTGCGCACTGCGGTTTCGCGCGCGGCTCGCTTCGTCTGGATCTCTCGCGCGGGGCGGTCGCGCGAGGGTATTCCGGCGGCGCCTGCGGGCTTACACGCTGCGAGCCTCGCGCAAACTACCGCGCGAGTCTCTTGCTACGCCCGACGGCACCGCCTCCACACCCTCGCGCTCCCTCGCTCACGATCCATTTGGCGTGCGAGCGGCGCGCCCGCTCGCGCGGCGCGCTCGACGCAGGATCTGCACGATCAGGGCGCGTGCACGACGCAGCTGACGCGTGCGCGCAATCTTCGCTGGCGCGCGCTCGCTGAACACGCGGGTACACGGATCGCGTGAGGCGCGCCGCGCCGGAATGGCTCGGCGCTGCGCCGGCCAACGAGAGTCGCGAGGTGGTGAGCGCTCCTGGAGGAGGAGCGTCGCGCGTAGCAAGAGACTCGCGCGGCCGTTGGCGCGAGGCTCGCCGCGTGTAAGCGCGCAGCGACGACGGAAGGAGTGCTCACCACCATTCCGGCGGATCGAACGCCGGACAACCAGCGCCGAGCCACGGCAGCGAGCGCGCCGAGCTACGCGATCAGCGGGTGAACGCGTAGTACAGCACGTACAGCCACGAGAAGAAGCCGTGCACGATCGCCCAGAGGATCGAGTGGTGCACGCTCCACGAGATCACGATCGCGAGCGCGGTGCCGAAGCTGACGCCGGCTTTGACCACGCTCGCCGAGCGTTCACGTACCGTCGCGCGCGGAGGCGGGCCGTCGAAGATCGGACCGGTATGCGTCATCGATCGCTCTCCAGAGGTGCGGCGGTCATTGCATCTTCGGCTGCAGCATGATGTGCGCCTTCGGCGTGCCGGGGAACATGATCCACGGCGTTCCCTCCGCCGGCTTGGCGGACAGCCCGGTCGACGCCGTCGTCGCGCCCGGCATGTAGACGACGTACAGCGACTTCGCCTTCGCCGTCCCGCTCTTCGCGTCGAAGGCGTCGGGGCCGCCGAAGAGCTGGTACATCGCGGCCGGATGATTCGGCATCGCGAGCTTGCCCGCGCGCACTTCGGCGAACCGCGCCGAGTCCACGGCGTCGCCCTTCACGCCGCTCGCGCGCAGCGCACGTCCGCGCGCCATGAACGGCTCCATCGATTGGTGATAGCACGCGACGTGGAACTCCTTCTGCGCCGGATCGTCGGCGAGGCAGGTGAACGGCCCCTTCCCTTCGCGCAGCGTCACGAGCTGATGGGCGCTGCCCGAATAGCCGAGTACCTTGGCGTCGGCGCGGAACTCGGCAGGAAGTGCGAGCACCGCGGCGGCGATCTGCTCCGCGGCGGGCGGTGCGACGACTGCGGCAGCGGGCGCCGCCTGGGCACGCACCGCGACGGGAGCGAGCGAGAGCGGGAGCAGGAGCTGCCAGAGACGGGGTCGCATGGGGACTCTCCGATTGGTGGGGAAGAACGTCACGGACGGCGCGACGCGCGCGAAGTCGCCGCGCCGGGAATGCTGTCCAACTGGAACAGGTACGGCCAGTACTTGCCCGTCACGAGCACACGATCGGCGGCGCGATCGTAGGCGATGCCGTTCGCCACGCCGCCGCGATCCTTCAGCCGGTCGCGCTGCGCGTCGGGGAGGAGCCTTGCCAGATCGATCCATCCGACGACGCGTCCCGTCGCGGGATCGATGCGCGCGACGAGCGTCGTCTCGTAGACGTTCGCCCACAGCTCGCCGCGCACCCACTCGAGCTCATTGAGCATGTGCACCCCCTGCCCCGCTTCCGTCACGTGGATGCGTCGCACGACGCGGAAGCCGTTCGGGTCGATCACGCGCACGCGGCTCGTGCCGTCGGACAGGTAGAGCAATGTGTCGTCGCTCGCGAGCCCCCACCCTTCGCCGTCGTACGCGAACGAGTCCACCACGGCGAGGGTGCGCGCGTCGTACACTCGGCCGCGCCCGGACTGCCAGGTGAGCTGGTACACACGGTCACCGATCGACGCGATCCCCTCGCCGAACTCGGAGTCGGGGAGCAGCGCACGCTGCAACATGCGCCCGGTCGTACGGTCCACGCTGCGGAGGTCGGAGTGGCCCTCGAGACCGGTGCTCTCGAGCAGCACGCCGTCGCGCACGACGAGCCCCTGCGTGTAGGCGAGCGAGTCGTGCGGCCATCGCCGCGTCGCGCGCGCGACCCAGCGCGGTGTCCGGGTCGAGAAGGGAACGTCGGGGATCGACGCCTGTGCGTTGTTGTGCTGCTGCGCAAATGCGGGCAGGATGGCGGGATGCGCACTGTCGGTACGCGCATCCGCGTCGCCGGCGCCGCTGCACGAGGCGATCGACGCGACGAGGGCGCCCGCCACCACGACGAGCCGCGCCGCGATCATCGCGTGCCACCGTCCGGCAGTGCGAACGCCGCGACGACGTCCGCCTGATCCCGATCGAACGCGCCGCCGCCACCCGCGGCGACCACGACGTACTGTCGCCCCGTCCGTGCACCCCGATAGGTGATCGGCGTGGCGTGCGCGCTCGCCTCGAGCCTCGCGACCCACAGCTCCGCGCCGGTGCGCGAGTCGAAGGCACGGAACCGCTTGTCGTTCGTGCCGCCGATGAACACGAGGCCACCCGCCGTCGCGATCGAGCCGCCGAGGTTCGGCGCGCCGGTCTTCGGCACGCCGCGCGCCAGCAGGCTGTCGTTCACGCCGAGCGTGACGGTCCAGGCGAACTCACCGGTCGCAAGATCCACCGCGATCAGCTTTCCCCACGGCGGCCGCTGGCACGGCAGATCGTTCGGATCCCAGAACCGCGCGTACGTCCCCCACGGCGACCACCGCTCCCACTCGGGGGCCGACGCGCCACTCGGCTTTCGCCGCATCGCCCCAATGGCACCGACCTCGTTGACGTTCACGAACGCGTAACCGAGCTGCGGATCGATCGACGCACCCGACCACGTCGCACCCCCGAGCGTGCCGGGAAACCAGACGCCGGGCGTCGTATCGATCGGGAAGTAGGCGCCGCCCCTCCAGCGGAATCGCGCGAAGAGATCGGCGCAGAACGCACGCGACTCCGGAGTGACGTCGGTGAGATCGGCGGCCGTGATCGCGGTGTGTCGGACGAGCGGCGCCGGCTTCACCGGATAGGGCTGCGTCGGCCACGCCGCTTCGCCGGGCACGTGACTCGCCGGCATCGGCCGCTCCTCGATCGGGAAGAGCGGCTCGCCGGTGCGGCGATCGAGCACGAACATCACACCGCTCTTCGTCATCTGGACGACGGCGGGGATCGCTCGGCCGTCGCGGTGGACCGTCACGAGGGCGGGCGGCGACGCGAGATCGTAGTCCCAGATGTCGTGGTGCACGAGCTGGCGGTGCCAGACGCGCTTTCCCGTCGCCGCATCGAGCGCGACGATCGAGTTCGCGTACAGATTCGCCCCCTTCCTGTCTCCCCCGTAAAAGTCCGATGCGGCGGAGCCGAGTGGGAGGAAGACGAGTCCGCGCTCGACGTCCACCGACATGATCGACCAGACGTTCGCGCCCGTGCGATCCTGCCACGATCCGGGCTCCCACGTCTCGTTGCCGGCCTCCCCGGCGTGCGGCACGGTGTGGAACCGCCACACGAGCGCGCCGGTGCGCACGTCGAAGGCACGCACGTCGCCACTCGGACCGCGCGACGCCGTCTCCGGGACGAGCGCGCCCGTGATGACGAGGTCGCGCCAGATCGCGGGGGGCGACGTCATGGTGTACGGGCCCGCGACGTCGGTCATCCCGGCGCGCAGGCTCACCACGCCGCGATCGCCGAACGTCGGCACGGGACGACCAGTGCGCGCGTCGAGCGCGACGAGCCGTCCATCGGTCGTCCCGAACAGGATGCGCGCGTCGGACTCGCCGCTCCCGTTCTGTCCCTCCCAGTACGCGATGCCGCGATGCGGTCCCGACACGCGCTTCCGATCGCCCGCCGCGACGGGGTCGTACACCCAACGCTCGACGCCCGTCTCCGCATCGAGCGCGATCAGGCGCGACGAGGGCGTGGAGAAGTACAGCGTACCGCCGACCACGAGCGGCGTCGTCTCGAACGCGGTCGGCCGCCGCGCATCACGCGCCGTCGCCGAGTCGGGGCGCGGATCGAGCTCGCCGGTGTGATAGGTCCACGCGCGCACGAGCTGCGCCACGTTGCCCCGGTCGATCTGCGCGAGCGACGAGTAGCGCATTCCGCCCGCGTCGTGGCCGTAGCTCCGCCACTCGGCGTCGCTCGCGGCCGGCGCCGGCATCGCGGCGGGTCGCGAGGCGTGCTGGCTACACGCCGAGAGGAGCGCCGCGCAGAAGGCCAAGGTGCGGATCCCTCGAGGCTGTGTGAAGATCCCTTCGACTCGCTGCGCTCGCTCGGGATCTTCGCTCGCTCGGGACGACACACCCGTCATCCCGAGCGAAGTCGAGGGATCTGCACTCACAGAGCTCGTTCGGGATGACTCGGGAAGGCGCATGGTGCAATACCCACTCTGCACCGAGGCGCCGTCAAGTCGGCTTGCCGCTCGCGCAGCGCGTTCGCATCTTCGGGGCCCGCTGGACCACACCTTCGCGCCCGATCAAAACATGCCCGTCCTCGCGCTCGACGCCGGCACCACGAGCACCCGCGCCATGGTCTTCGCCGACGATGGCGCCGTGCTCGCGCAGAGCCAGAAGCCGTTCGCCCAGTTCTTCCCCGCCGACGGGTGGGTGGAGCACGACCCCGACGAGATCTACGCGACGACGGTGGCCTGCGCGCGCGAGGCACTCGCCGAGGCACGGCTCGACGCCGGCCAGATCGCCGGCATCGGCATCGCGGTGCAGCGCGAGACGGTCGTGGTCTGGAACCGCACGACCGGCAGACCGGTGTATCGCGCCATCGTCTGGCAGGACCGGCGCACGGCGGAACGGTGCCGCGAGCTGAGCGAAGACCCGAGCGCGGTCGAGCTGGTCGGCCGCACGGGCCTCCTCCTCGACCCCTACTTCTCGGCCACCAAGCTGGCGTGGATCCTCGACCATGTGGACGGCGCGCGCACGGCGGCCGAGCGCGGGGAGCTGATCGCCGGCACGATCGACACGTGGCTCCTCTGGAAGCTGACCGGCGGCAAGGTGCACGCGACCGATGCGACGAACGCGTCGCGCACCCTGCTGTTCGACATCTACCGGCAGCAGTGGGACGAGGAGCTCTGCGTCCTGTTCGACGTCCCGATGTCCATCCTCCCGCAGGTGCGCGACAGCGCCGACGACTTCGGCGCGACGACGCCGGACGTCTTCGGCGCGCCGATCACCGTGCGCTCGCTCGTCGGCGATCAGCAGGCGGGCGCGGTCGGACAGGACTGCGTCAACCCGGGTGAAGCCAAGGCGACCTACGGCACGGGATGCTTCGTTCTCGTGCACACCGGCGACGCGGCGCGCGTCTCGCGTCATCGGCTGCTCGGCACCGTCGCGCTGCGGTTGGCGGGCCGCGTGTCGTACGCGCTCGAGGGGAGCATCTTCAACGCGGGCACGGTGGTGCAGTGGCTGCGCGATCAGCTCGGCCTCATCGAGCATGCGCACGAGAGCGCGTTCGTCGCGGCGAGCATCCCGTCGTCCGACGGTGTGTATTGCATCCCCGCCTTCACGGGGCTCGGCGCGCCGTGGTGGGATCCCGGCGCGCGCGCCGCGCTGATCGGCCTCACGCGCGACAGCGGGCGCGCCCACATCGTGCGCGCCGCGCTCGAGTCGGTGGCGTTCCAGACGCGCGACCTGGCGAACGCCTTCGCCGAGGACGGCGTGCCGCTCGCGGCGCTGCGCGTCGACGGCGGCATGGCGGCGAACGAGTGGCTCATGCAGGCCATCGCGGATCAGCTCCGCATTCCCGTCGAGCGGCCCGTCGTGCTGGAGACGACGGCGTGGGGCGCGGCGCGCCTCGCCGGGATGCACGCCGGCGTCTATCCCGCGCTGGGGGAGAAGGGTGTGCGCCGCGTCGAGCAGACGTTCAGCGCTCTCGCCTCGAAGCAGGACAGCGATGCGCAGCACGCGGGCTGGCTGCGCGCGATCCACCGCGTGCGCTCGTAGCGCGCTACTTCTTATTATCGCTCCTCCCTTCGGCGCTTCGCACCTCCGGTCGGAGTTCCGCAGGACCGGCTTTGATCGCTCCTCCCTTCGGCGCTTCGCACCCTCCGGTCGGAGTTCCGCAGGTTAGTCTTTGTGATCGCTCCTCCCTTCGGCGCTTCGCGCCTCCGGTCGGAGTTCCGCAGGTCTGGCTTAGATCACGCGCCGCGGCTGGGCCGTCGCCGGGTCGCCCGTGTTGGGCGTCCCCCTCGGCTCGACGAGCATGATGTGCACCTCCTCTTCGG
>Ga0070658_10002540_pt1 | contig 15223 bp, 9 predicted proteins | sample KBSC13metaG_FD_64664 | JGI IMG/M metagenome (GOLD analysis project Ga0070658, IMG submission 64664) | Corn rhizosphere microbial communities from Kellogg Biological Station, Michigan, USA - KBS C1-3 metaG | ecosystem: Host-associated > Plants > Roots > Rhizosphere > Soil ...
GGTTCTGGTCCCAGGACAGCATGCGGGCCCGCCGCCCCAGGCGCGCGATCTCCCTGGACGCCGGTACACCGGCGCCGCTGCGGTCCCCCCCGCGCAGCCGCTGGTCCAGCGCCCGCAACAGCGGCGCCTCGAATCCCGCCCGCGCCACCTCGTCCTCGAACACGCGCACCAGCGCGGCCAGCAAGGCCAGGTGCGACTCGGGGCGGCCGATGGCCTCGGTGACTGCGCCGGTTCGCCTGCGCAGCGCCGCGGTGACCGCCACCACCAGCACCGCGCACGCGCCCGCCGCCCGCGCCGGCAGCGCTCCCGCCGTCCAGGCGGCGGTGACGGCCGCCATCAGCAGCGCCAGCAGCAACAGCGGCGCGGGCAGCCAGCGCCAGGGCAGGTGTGACGGCGCCTCGCCCCAGGCCGCCAGCCGCTCGGGATCGATCGCGGCGCGCACGTCCTCGCCCGCCACCCACATCGCCTCGCGCAGGTCCAGCCGGCTCCGCAGCTCGGCCACGGCTTCTTGCCGCGCGCGGATCTCTGGCGGCGCCGCGGGGGCGCCCAGCCAGCTGGCCAGCATCGCCTCGCCACCGGTCGTACGGGCGGTGCACAGCAGCTGGAACAGCGACTGGGGGCCGAACAGATCCAGATCGGCCGCGTACGGGTGCTTCGGGTCCAGGAAGCGCGCCCCGTTCTCCGCGCGCGGGTCGGCCCAGTTGCCGTCCAGCCGCGCCAGCGCGCGCTGGTACAGGTCGATGGCCCGGTCGATGCGCGTGCGGCGCGCCGCCAGGCGATCGTGCAACGGCAGCGCCAGCAGGAACAGGCCTGCCGGGATCGCCAGCGTCAGCGACGTCACCGTGTGCCGAACGGGCCCCAACCAGACCAGCAACGCCGCCACGACCACAAGTAGTCCTCGCAAGGCGCTCATTCCCACGTCCAGGCGGTCCAGCCGGGCCGCGGCCACGCGCCGGGCCGACAGTCGTGATTCGTAGATGCTACGAGGCTGATTCACCGGCGCATCTTCGCACGCGGGCGCGAGATCGCCGGTGCCACCGCACCGAATACGCCGCGGTCCGCTCCTCCGGCGCATGCCTTCCGGACGGCGTCACCGCCAGGCCGGGCCGGCCGCGCCGGACCGACGTCGCCAGGATTACCAACAGCGACCAGGCGTCCACGCGAACGGTCTACCTGCCTCCATTTCGAAAGCGGTGCACTAGACTTCCCGGCCCGTGTCCTCGTCGCTCCGCAGACTGTTCGCCTTCATCCGTCCCTACCGCGTCCTGGCGGTGTGGTCCCTGGTCCTGCTGGCAGTCCTGGTCTGCCTGGATCTCGCCATCCCGCGGCTGATCCAGCGCATCATCGATCACGGCATCCTGGCCCACGACCGGGGGGTGGTGCTGACCACCGCCCTGGTGATGCTGGGCATCGCCGTGCTGGGGACGTTCATCGCCATCGGCAACAACGCCTTCTCGGTGCGCGTCGGCGAAGGGGTAGCGCGCGATCTGCGCGAGGCGCTGTTCCTGCGCATCCAGGGCTATTCGTTCGGCAACCTGGACCGCCAGAAGACCGGGCAGCTGATGGTGCGGCTGACCAGCGACGTGGCCGCCATCAAGGCGCTGATCCAGATCTCTCTGCGCATCGGCACGCGGGCGCCCCTGATGATGATCGGCAGCGTGCTGCTGATGATCAGCACCAGCCGCGATCTGGCGCTGACGCTGCTGCCGCTGCTGGGCGCCACGACCGCGCTGATCGTGTTCTTCGTGGCCCGCATGGAGCCGCTGTTCCGCAAGGTCCAGGCGAAGCTGGACGGCCTGAACAACGTCCTGCAAGAGAACATCGCCGGCGCGCGGCTGGTGAAGGCGCTGGTGCGCGCCGACCACGAAGGGGCGCGGTTCGCGGTCGTGAACGGCGAGATGACCGACCAGTCGATCCGCGTGATGAAGTTCATGGCGGCGATGATGCCCGTGCTGTCGGTGTGCGTGAGCGCGGGCATGGTGATCGTGGTGTGGTCGGGCGGCCTGCAGGCGATTCAGGGGCGGCTGTCGCTGGGACAGATCGTGGCCTTCGCGAACTACCTGCTCAGCACCATGGTGCCGCTGGTGATGATGACGTTGCTGTCGAACACCTGGGCGGCGGGCCTGGCCTCGCTGCGACGGCTGGACGAGATCTTCGACACCGTCCCCGACGTGCGCGACGCGCCGGACGCCATCGCGTTGCCCGCCACGGCCCAGCCCCGGGTCGCCCTGGACGAGGTGTCGTTCGCGTACCACGGCGCCGGGAACGAGCCGGTGCTGACGGGGGTCAGCCTGGACGCCGCCCCTGGCCAGACGGTGGCCATCCTGGGCGCCACCGGGGCGGGCAAGTCGACGCTGGTGAACATGATCCCGCGCTTCTACGACGCGACGGCCGGCCGCGTGCTGATCGACGGTCACGACGTCAAGGCGGTCACGCACGACTCGCTGCTGTCGCTGGCCGGCGTGGTCCCGCAGGAGGCCATCCTGTTCTCGGGCACGGTGCGCGACAACATCCGCTATGGCAGGCCAGACGCCGGCGACGACGACGTGATCGCGGCGGCGAAGGCGGCCCAGGCCCACGAATTCATCAGCCGGTTGCCGCGCGGCTACGACGCCCCCGTCGAGCCGCGGGGCGCCAACTTCTCCGGCGGCCAGAAGCAGCGCCTGGCCCTGGCGCGCGCGCTGTTGCTGCGGCCGCGCCTGCTGATCCTGGACGACAGCACCAGCGCGGTGGACGTGCGCACCGAGATCCAGATCCAGGACGCCCTGGACGCCGACAAGGCCGGCCGCACCACGTTCGTCGTCGCCCAGCGCATCAGCACCGTGCTGAAGGCCGACCAGATCCTGGTGCTGGACAAGGGGCGCGTGGTGGCGCGCGGCAAGCACCGCGACCTGCTGGCGTCCAGCGCCGTCTATCGCGAGATCTACGACTCGCAGCTGGGCGGAAGGACACCCTCGTGAGCGCCGGCGCCCCGGCCGCCCAGCCGCCCAGCCCCCGCCCGGGAGCCGAGGGGGCCCACCGCGCCATCCAGGCGATGGGTCCCCGCTTCGGCGGCCGCCTCGAGAAGCCGAAGGACGGGCGGGCCACACTGCGCCGGCTGGCGGGCTACTTCCGCCCTTTCCGTTTCACGCTGCTGGTCGTGGGCGTGTGCGTGGTCCTGTACACGTTCCTGGGCCTGATGAACCCGTACCTGCTGGGCGTGGCGCTGGATCGCTTCGTGTCCCGCCACGACCCGGCCGGCCTGGGGCGCACCGCCCTGCTGATGCTGGCGGCGGCCATCGGCGGCAACGCCATCCAGGTGGTGGCGAACGGATTGATGGCGGGGATCTCGCAGCGCGCGTTGAAGGACCTGCGGCGGGATCTGTTCGCGCACCTCCAGGCCTCGCCGCTGGCCTTCTTCGACGCGCGCGCCCCGGGCGAGTTGATGAGCCGCCTCACCAACGACATCGACGCCATCAACCAGGCCGTGGCCCAGAACGTCACCTCGCTGCTGGCCAGCGTGCTGTCGATGGTTGGGATCCTGGTGGCCATGTTCGTGCTCGACCGCTGGCTGGCGCTGGCGTCGGTGCTGGTGGTGCCCCTCATGTTCTGGTTCACCCGCTTCGTGGCGGTGTACACCCGGCGCGGTTTCAAGGATCTGCAGAAGGCGCTGGGCGAGCTGAACGGCGTGATGGAGGAGTCCATCAGCGGCCAGAAGGTGGTGAAGCTGTTCCGCCGCGGCGACGCCGTCACCGCCGCCTTCCGCGCCCGCAACGCCGAGGTGTACCGGGCCGGCGTGTACGCGAACACCTATGCGCTGCTGCTGATGCCCCTGACGTCGGTGCTGGGCAACCTGTTCATCATCGTGCTGGCGGGGCTGGGCGGGTTCCTGGCGCTGGCCGGCCTGGTCAGCGTGGGTGTCATCGCCAGCTTCATCAGCTACGCGCAAAGCTTCATCAACCCGCTGCGCCAGCTGTCGAACCTGTACAACACCATCCAGGCGGCGCTGGCCGGCGCCGAGCGGGTGTTCCAGATCCTGGATGGACCGCGCGAGACCGACGACGCCCCGGCGGCGGCGGCGCTGACCGCCGTGCGCGGCGAGGTCCGCTTCGACCACGTGACGTTCTCGTACGTGAAGGGGACGCCGGTCATCCACGACATGACCTTCCTGGCGCAGCCCGGCCAGGTGGTGGCGCTGGTCGGGCCGACCGGCGCCGGCAAGACCACCATCATCAACCTGCTGACCCGCTTCTACGAGATCGACAGCGGCGCGATCAGCATCGACGGCGTCGACATCCGGGCGCTGAAGAAGGGGGATCTGCGGCGGCGGCTGGGGCTGGTGCTGCAGGACACCTACCTGTTCGCGAGCACCGTTCGCGAAAACATCCGCTACGGCCGCCTCGACGCCACCGACGAGGAGGTCACGCAGGCCGCCGCGCTGGCCGACGCCGATCACTTCATCCGCCAGCTGCCAAACGGCTACGACACCGTGCTGTCCGAGCGGGGCGGCAACCTGAGCCAGGGCCAGCGGCAGCTGCTGGCCATCGCGCGCACCCTGCTGGCCGACCCCGCCATCTTGATCCTCGACGAGGCGACCAGCAGCATCGACACCCGCACGGAGGCGCACATCCAGCAGTCGCTGCTGCGCCTGATGAAGGGCCGCACCAGCTTCGTGATCGCGCACCGGCTCAGCACCATCCGCGACGCCAGCCAGGTGCTGGTGATCGCCGACGGCCGCATCATCGAGCGCGGCACGCACGACTCGCTGGTCGCCCAGCAAGGCTTCTATCACCACCTGTACGTCAGCCAGTACAAGGGCGAGGCGATCTGAACGAACGAGAAAACAGCGGCTGACGAGACATCTCGCCAGCCGCCGGCCGGACGATCATCAGCGGGCGATCAGCGTATGAATGCTGCTGGCGATGCTCTGCGTGGCGGCCGAGTAGTCGCTGGCGCAGATGGGATAGAACGTGCCGTTGGCGCCGAACGCGTCGACCACCTGGTGGATGCGCACCGCCGGATCGGCGTACTCGACCTGCCCGTTCGCGTCGGTCTGGACGCAGGAGTGATCAACCACCGGATCAAGCTCGCTGTTGGCGGCCGGGTTCACCTGCGCAAAGACCCGGTACAGCGAGGTGCCGTCGGCCGCGGTGGTGGGACCAGCGATGGCGGAGACGAACACGTCGGCCGGGTTGGCCTTCAAACTGCGGAGGTAACCGACGAACTGGCTGATGGTCGGGAACAGGTGTCCCATCGTCGGATCGGGCGTTCCCATGGGGTCGCGCAGCAGCGGATCGGTCTTCCCGTTCTCATCCGCCGAGACGCAGTCGTTCAACACGACGCCGCCGGTGCCCGGACCGGCCGCCGTGCGGTAGGTCCCGGTCGCCAGGTTGAAGGTGCTCGTGGCGAAGTCGTAGCCATGCGGGGGCGGCGCACCCCCGCACAGGTGACCGAACTCGTTGCACCGGTAGGACTGCAGCGCGCCCAGGCCGGTCTGGTCCGTCGCTGAGTTGATCGCCGGATCCAGCAGCAGCGAGCTGTCCGCCAGCGAGCAATCGTCTTCGTTCGTCAGCAAGATGACGGCCAGGCGCGCTTCGGGGCGCAGGAAGCCGCCGTTGTCGGGATCCAGCGGATCCCGGGCCTTGTTCAGTGCGTACATCACGGATTTCAGGGGCATCTCGAACCCGCAGCCACCGTCCCCCAGGGCGGTCATGCACTGCACGGCGGTGCCGATGTCGCCATCGAAGTTCGGTGCCGACGACGCGGAACCGTCGCCGTTGGCCAGGAACTTCGCGCCCATGTGCAGCATCGAGCAGGCGCCGCTGCCGGCGCCCCCGGGTCCCTGCTGCAGCTTGCCCCCGTCGTCACCCGGGTGATACCCGGCGACGCACTGGTTGACGTTCCCCCACGCCCCGCCGCCCATCGACGAGGACACGACGCCGACGTGGAGATCTGGGTACTGCCCCGTCGTGGGATCCCTCATCCCGTTCAGCAGGTTCGGCAGCTGCTGGGCCAGCTTCGCCTGCAGCGGCGCCATCGACTGCGAGTCGTCGATCATCAACAACAGGTCCAGCTTGTTCGGCACCGACGCCACCTGGCCGCCGTTGCCGCCGCTGCCGAACACACCGCCCGAGCCTACGCTGCCCCCGCTGCCGCGCGCGCCGGCCGCGCCGCCGGTGCCCGGGCGGCTGCCACCGTAAGCGCCTTCACCGCCGGTACCGTCGCCGCCCGGCTCGGTCGTGGGGAGGCCCCGCGTCCAGCATCCGGTCCCCGCGGTGGTGACCACCACCGCCCCCAGCAGCCATCGCCAGACCATGTCCGAAATTACGAATGCTCGTGTGTTCCGAGACTGCCGCGTGTTCGAGGTGCGCATGACGTTCCCTTTCTGGCGGCCTGCCCTGATATCGTTGCGGCCGCTTGCCGTCAGCAGAGTGCCTGGTGGTCCCGAATGTCGGTCAGGTAAATCTCTCGCGGTCGTGACCCGCGGCAGCTCGGGCCGCGAACCTAGGACAGCGCGCGCCGGGCCGCCTCACCGTCCTTGGCGGCACCGAGCAGCGGCGCCGGTGCGGCGACGGGTGTTCCCGGATCCAGACGGCCGCCGGTGATCAGGCGCGAACCGCGCTGGTACGTGAAGTACGACCAGGCCCAGTCGAACAGGACGAACAGCCGGTTGCGAAAGTCGATCAGGTAGAAGATGTGGACCGACAACCAGGCCAGCCACGCGAAGAAGCCGCTCAACCGCAGCTTCCCGATCTCGGCGACGGCCCGCTTGCGCCCGATGGTCGCCATCGAACCCTTGTCCAGGTAACGAAACGTCGGCCGCGGTCGGCCGTCGATGTCGTCCTTGATGACGCGCGCCACGAACCGGCCCTGCTGCATCGCCACCGGGCTGACCCCGGGCAGGGGCGCCTGCGCGCCCTGGGGCACGAACGCTGCGGCGTCGCCGATGCAGAACACGCACGGGTAGCCCGGCACCGAGCAATCACCCTCGACTGGCACGCGCCCACCGCGATCGGTCGGCACGCCCAGGGCCGCGATCAACGGCGACGCCCGCACCCCGGCGGCCCACAGCACCGTGGAGGCGGCGATGTGCTCGTCGCCCATGTGTACGCCTTCGTTGTCGATGGCCGTCACGCGAACGCCGGTGCGCACCTCGATGCCCATCTGGGCCAGGTTCAGGCGCGCCTTCTCCGAGGTCTCGGGCTCGAAGCTCGCCAGCACGCGCTGCCCCGCCTCGACCAGCACCACGCGCGTGAGATCCGGCCGCACGGCGCGGAAGTCACGCGACAGCACGAAGGTGGCCAGCTCGGCGATGGCGCCCGCCAGCTCCACGCCGGTGGGGCCACCGCCGATCACGACGAACGTCAGGTGCCGCCGCTGAACGATGGGGTCCGGCTCGCGCTCGGCGGCCTCGAAGGCCAGCAGCACCCGCCGGCGGATCTCGACGGCGTCGTCCAGGTTCTTCAGGCCGGGCGCCGCGCGCTGCCAGTCGTCGTGGCCGAAGTAGCTGTTCACGGCGCCGGGCGCCAGGACCAGATAGTCGAACTCCATCGTGCCACAGGCGCGGGTGGTCAGCCGCTTGCTGGCCAGCTCGACGCCGGTGACCTCGTCCAGCAGCACCCGGACATTTTCCTGCTTGCGCAGCACACCGCGGATGGGAACGGCGATCTCGGCGGGCGCCAGCCCTGCCATCGCCACCTGGTACAGCAGGGGCTGGAACAGGTGATGATTGCTGCGATCGATCAACGTGATGTGAACCGACGCGCTCTCCAGCGCCCGCGCGACGGCGATGCCGCCGAACCCGCCACCGACGACGACGACGTGCTTGCGCAGCTTCATCGAACCAACACTAGCACCCTGCCGGAGCAGCGGCCGGCGCGCCCAGCCTCACCCTTTGCCGCGCACGTCGCCGTCGTTGTCGCCGTCGAACTTCAGGTCAACCGCCGCCAGCATCCGCTCCCACAGCGTCACGGGCGGCGGCGCGGCGGAGGCGCGCGCCTCGCCCCCTGCTTCCTCGGCCCGCGCGGTCTCGGCGGCGCCGCTGCGCACCTCCTCCAGCAGGCCTTCCAGCACCTGTCCGACTTCCAGCGGCTTCTGTCCTTCGATGGTCATTGGTCGAATGTCCCCCGCAGCACGTTACTGCAGCGGGACACAGCAAAGCAGAGGCCAGCGTTTCGCGGCTTCCGCGCCCCCGGGAAAGCGCCTCGCTGGCCGGACTTCCAGAATGATTTCTCGGCGAGGGCGCGGGTCGCGGAGCGCAGGCTGCGCAGCGCCGCAGCACAATGTGGGCGAACCGCGCAGGTTGCGCCGTCGGCGGCCGCCCCGGCCAGCACCGCCGCGCGCCATCCAGCGTCGAGCGCGCCAATTCGCGTGCATCGCTCGTTCCCATGGCGGTCATGGACCCATCGATGTTAAAAACAGTGTCATTCCAGGATTGTACCGGGGGGTCTTTTGACGGAGTTCGACGCCTCGCATGCGCTGATTCGCCGAGCACTGTCCGGCGAGTCCGCCAGCGTCCGCGAGCTGGTAGAGCGACTGTCACCGGTCATTGCCAGGCGGGTGGCCGCGACGTTGTGGAAGCGCTCCCGCAAGCGCAACGTTCCGCAGGAAGTGGACGACATCGCCCAGGAGGTGCTGCTGTCGCTTTTCCAGTCAGATGGCAAGACCCTGCGCTCGTGGGATCCGGCGCGCGGCATGTCGCTGGATCGCTTCGTCGGGATGCTGGCCCAGCATCTGACGATCTCGATCCTGCGCAACGGCCGGACGTCCCCGTGGCGCGACGAGCCCACCGAGCCCGAGAAGCTGGATGAGCTGGACGTCTGGGATCTGACACCGGAGGCCGTCACGATCTCGCGCCAGAATCTGCAGGTCCTGCTGGACCGGATGCGCGCCGCACTGTCGCCCCGCGGGCTGATCCTGTTCCAGAGGATCGTCGTCGATGCCGAGCCGCTGGAGTCTGTCATGGCGGCCGAGGGGCTGACCCAGGCCGCCGCGTACCAGTGGAAATGCCGCCTTTTGCAGACGCTGCGTGGTCTGGCCGCCGACGTCCGCACCCCTTCCGTGTCAGAAAGGAGCCCCGGCCTACGTATGGCGAAGAGGGTCCCCCAGACATGACCGGCGACGGAGCACGTGATGGCTCGAATTCCAAGGATGCGGAGGGCGACGACTTCGAGAACGGTGAGCTTCTTCGCCTGGAGCAGGAAATGAGTCCCCTGCTCGAGACCGTCGGTGCCTACGCGCGCGAAGAGGAGGCGGAGATCGGAACGTACGCCGCGAACACCTCGCACGCGCTGTCGGACGTGGCGAGAGAGGGCGCGGTGCAGAAGATCCTCGCCCTGCAGGCGCGCGAGCGCGCCGACGGGGTCGCGGCCGCGCCCGGTGACCTGCCTCGGTCGGGCCCGCCGGTCGCGCTGGTGCGAGCTGTCCGCCGCCCGTGGCGCCTGAAGAGTGGCCTGCTGGCGGCCGCTGGCGGCCTGGTGGCCGTCGCCGTGGCGCTGACGCTGTGGATACACCCGACGCCCGGCGAGCTGTCCCTGCCCGCGTACTCGGTCGCGGCGCGCGGCGGGATCAAGCAGGCACGAGGCGTGGACGGCGAGGGGCTGGACGACGGCCGCACCCTCGCGCCGGAACAGCAGGTGGAAGCAGACTCGGTGCTGGTGGTGGCGGCCCGCCCCGAGACGGCCGTGACCGGGACGGTGGCCGCCCGCGCCTTCGTCGTGCAGGGCGACGACGCCAGCGAGATCCCCTCGAACGCGCAGGTGGCCCCCACCGGCGCCATCGAGCTGCGCTTCCGTGGCGCCGAGCTGATCGGAGGCCGCCACGGCGCCGCCAGCCTGCGGGTGGTCGTGGGCCGACCGGAGGCGCTGCGACAATTTCCGGCGCGGCCGATCCTGCCCGCGGCGACCGTCGCCGACGGCCGCTGGCGGGTGCTGACGGTCCCCCTGGGGCTTCCGCCCGGCTGACCGCGCCCGACGTATACACAGTCCGGCTGATTTCATCCGCGATCGTTCGTGAAGTAGAGTCGCGGGCGTGAACCTGCCCAGCCGCTCCAGGTCCAGCACCATCCTCGTCACACTGCTCGCGGGCGCCGCCGCCATGGCGGGCCTGTCAGGGTGGGCATGCACAGATTCGTCCGGTGGGGGCATCAGCCTGGGCGCCGGAGGTACGGCGGTGGGCGGACAGAGCGGCGCGGCCGGCGGCGCCGCGGGCTCGGCGGGCGGCGCCGCGGGCGCCGCGGGCGGAACGGCAGGCGGGGACGCGGGTGGGGCGGGCGGTTCGGCAGGCGGGGCCGGCGGGTCGAAGGGCTCGCTGGTGGGCGCTTGCGTCGCCACCGCCGCCAGCACCTCGGGGATCGATCCCTCGACGCGGCTCGACGCGCTCACGCTCGCCCAGAAGGCCGCCTACTGCGACTGGTCGGCCAGCCGGTACTGCGGCTACGGCCAGCTGGTCGACTGCGGCGACGGTAACTATCTGGGTGTCTACAGCCAGGCCGATTGCGTGGCCAACATGGACAACGACGTGTGCGCGTCCACCGTCGGCGAGAACGAGGCGTGCGAGAAGCAGGCAAGCTGCGGCGATCCGTTCCCCGAGATCTGTCTCGCCGTCTCGATGTGCCAGTGACCGGCGGCGCCTGACCGACGCCGCCGGGCCCCGACCGGATTGCCATCATCCAGCGGGGCCCCTGGTCCCGGCGATCAGTACGGCGGCACGCGCGTCAGGGTCGAGACGTTCGTGACCGTGTGCGCGACGTTGTGGATCTTGATCACCCAGGTGATCGACGCCTGCGACGTGTTCGCCAGGACGCTGGTCAGCTGCGTGCCGGTCATGGACGTGCCGAAGGTCAGCGACAGCGGGTAGCTCTGGTTCTGATCGGTGTTCAACGTCGCCGTGTACCAGTCCATGTTCAGGGTCGGCGGATCGACGGTGGGCGTCCCCGCCAGCGTCATCGTGCCGCCGGTGTTCAGCACCTGGAACGTGCACGAGTTGCAGTTGCCGTAGCTCCCCTGCCCGACCGGCCCCGCCGCCAGCTGGTTCGCCATCGGCCCCTGGGGAACGCCACACTCCGTCAGGCGGCAGGGCTGCTTCGGCTTGCCGGCGGCCGCCTTGGCCTCGGCCGGCCAGCTGGGCAGCTCGGCGGCGCCCGGCGGGGACGTGTCGCAGGCAAGCTTCTGGCCCGGCAGCGCCTTCGCCAGCGCGCCGCACAGGTTGGCGCGGTGAACGGGCCACTGGTGACAGGGCCCATAGGCCTCCCCTTCGCAGTACTCGGTCTGCGCGTGGTGGCTGGGCTGACCAGGGTCCAGCTTCACGCCGCCGTCGTAGATCGCCTGCATCACGCCGGCGGCGTCCAGCTCGGGCCGGGCCGCCCAGACCGCCGCCGCGATCCCGCTGACGATGGCGGCCGACATCGACGTGCCGTCATGCGGGGGCGTGTACGGCGTCCCCGGCGGGCCAGGGACCATCACTGACACCCCCAGCGCCGCCAGGCGCGGCTGCCCCCAGCGCCGGTTGACCAGCAGCCGTTGATCCAGCGCGTCCACCGCGCCCACCGAATGAACGAGCGGCGCGTAGGGCGGCGTCTTGCCCTTCGCTGCCCTGGCGGGCCTGGCGGCCGGCGCGACGCCGTCCAGCTTGAACTTCGTGCACGCGTCGCCGGTGGGAGCCTTCAGGGCCTCGAACGCGGCCGGGTACACCGGCCCCGTCGAGCCGCTGTAGTTGCCGGCCGCCGCCACGATCAACGCGCCCATGCACGAAGCCCGTTCCAGTTGCGCCTTGATGCGCTCCACGTTCTCGTCGCCGGGATCCGCCTTCACGGGATCCCAGCCCACGCTGAAGTTGATCACCAGGTGTTGCTCCTTGGGCTTCCAGGCCTCCAGGGCCCGCTCGATCGCGTCGTACAGGTGCGTGAACGAGCCCGTGCGCCCGCCGCTCTCGAAGTCCTCGGTGGTGTCGCCTTCGGTGGCGCCGACGATCGGCAGCGCAAGCTGCGCCACCACCTGCTCGGCGCAGGCGGGGCTGTCGGGGTCATCGCAGGCCAGCTGGGCGACGGTGCGGCTGACGGAGAAGCCGTGGTAGGTGCGGTCGGGGGTGGTCAGCCCCTTCTTGGTCGGCGTCGCGTCGATGACGGCGACCTTGACCGGTGTCGCCGCCTTCGCCCTGGCGGCGTGGCCCGCCAGCACCTGCCTCGTCATGCCCCTGGGCGCGCCGCCCGCCTGCTTCTGGAACAGCTTCAGCAGCGGCTCCGACACCGTGCCGGGAAGCTGGGGGATGCCGCTGGCCGCGGCCGCGCTGGCGGTCAGCAGCGGACGATCGGGGACGGCGCCGATGGCCTGGAAGTCCTGGCGCTTCGGCAACGAGCGCGGGTCGGCCCACTTGTACGCGCAGAAGCCGCCCACGCCGGGCTTGGGCGCGCGCAGGGCCGTCAGCTCATGGCGGCTCTCCGCGAAGCCGTCCAGGCGCGAGGACAGCGTCCACACGGGCGCCCACTGCAGCCGGGGGCTCGCGGGAAGCAGACAGGGATCGTGCTCCGAGCGCGCCGGCACCACCGCGTACGGTGTGTCGTACGGATCGACCACCACCGGCGCGGGCGCGGTGTCGACCGCCTCAGCGGGCGCCGGGCGCTGCGGCGCGGGCGCCGTGCCGACAGGCGATCGTGGCTGTTCATGTTCGCGGCAGCCCACCAGCAACAGTGGAATGACGGCCGCCCAGATCGCTCCCTTCGAAAATGGCCTCGGATGTATCGATCGACGCATGAGCACCCCTTTCATGGAACGAGCAACCGAAAACTGTCCCAGCTCCCCCCCGTGAACTCGTCGTCGCGCCGGGCGGCGCCGCTGCCGCGCGACCGCAGCGCCGTGGCCGCCGTGCGCAGCGCGGTCCGCATGCGGGCCACCGCCTGGTCCGCCGCGATGCCTGGCCGCGGGTCCAGCGTCCGCCCCAGCGCTTCGTAAAACGCGGCGGTGAAGGCACGCGCGTCCGCGTCGCCGACAGGTCGGGTGGGCGCCAGCGCCGCGGCCGCGCCCGCCGCCACGAACGCTTGCGCCAGCCCCATCAACGATGGCTGGCGCGTCTCGACGCCCGCCGCCTCGCAGGCAGACAGGATCACCAGCTCGGGCACCGCGGGCGCGGCCAGCAGATCACCCAGCTCGATTCGCCCCTCTCCGTTCAGCACCAGCGCGCTGGAGAGCGGACCGGTAGCGCCCGCGCGCGCGTGGCCGGCATAGTGCAGCAGCCGCGCCCCCGGCAGGGCCGCCAGCATGGCGTCGCGGGTGGCGGCCAGCCCGTCCAGCCTGACCACGTTCCAGCCCTCCAGCGCCCCGGTGACGGCCTGGGCCTCCAGCGCCGCGGCAGGCAGGTCACCCGTCGGGTTCGAGACCACCAGCGCCGTCGCGCCTGCGTGCCCTCCGACGGACGCGCCCGACCGGACCGCTCGCGACCCCACATCCAGGCCGTACTCGACCTCGAACGACGCCAGCAGCGGGCGGCCGTTCCAGGGGACGGCCTGCCACGACACCCGATCGGCGGCGCCGTACGGGAACAGACGCAGGCGGCGCGCCCGGCTCAGCTCGCCCCCGAACGGCGCCAGCGCCCGCGCGGCGGCGGCCGTCGAAGCGAAGGCGTCCGACGGGACGGCGCGCGCGGTGGCGCCGCGCGCGGTGGCCGCCAGCGCGAACCAGCCATCGACACCGGGGAAGAACGCCAGGAACAGCTCGCCCGACCCCGGCGCCGCCAGCTCGCTCGCCAGCGCCCGCTCGGCCCTGCCGTCCGGCGTCTCGTCGGTCCCCTCGGTCAGCAAGCGATAGGCGTCGTCCAGCGCCGTCCGCGCCTGCTGGGCACGCGCCTCGCGCTCCGTGCGCGAGCGGGCCAGCGCCGCGCGGGGCAGCTTCCAGTCTTCCCCGGCCTCGCGCTCGATGTCGCGACGGATGTGCTGGTACCGCTCGAGGGCGGCGTCCCAGCGCCGATGAGCCACGGGCGACAGGTTCGCCAGCCGATCGACGCGCGCGGCGTGCGCCAGCTCGACCGAGCGACTCCAGCGCGCCACCTCCATCGCCTGCGCGGCCGCCCCGCCGTCGACCAGCGCTTGCACCAGCGTACGCACGACCACGTCGTGCCCGCCGAGGAAGCTGCCCCGCCCCTCGCCGATGGGAATGCCCCGCAGCATCTCCACCAGCAGGCGGCGCGCGGTCTGCAGGCGCGACACCGCCGCGCGCCTGCGCCCCAGCGCCAGCAGGGCCCGCCCGGCGCCCACCTGGGCCCGGAACGTCTCGTCGAGCAGGCCGCGCCCGCGCGCCGCGGGCAGCTCCGCCTCGAAGGTGGCCAGCGCCGCCGCGGGCTGCCCCTGGTGCAACAGCCAGCGACCGATCACGTCGGCGCGCCAGCACGACCGCAGCAGATCCTGTGGTGGCGGCGTCTCGCGCAGCCGCTGGACCAGCGGCGCCGCGCGCTGATCATCGCCCACCTCGATCGCCCAGGCGGCGGCGTTGACCAGCGCCAGCAGCCGCCGATCCGCGTCGGGACACGCGTCCGTCGCCGCCTGCGCCGCCGCCAGCGCCGCCGTGACCTCCGCGTTCTGTCCCGGTGCTGTCGATGACCGCTGCGCCGCCAGCGCCATCAGCGAGTCGCTGAGGTTGAGGGCCCGCGTGGCCCGCGCGCAGGGATCGGCGGGCGGCGGCAACGCCTTCTGGATCGCCGCCGCCTCGTCGGCCCGACCCACGTGCGTCAGCACCCGCGCCACCTCGTCGGCGGCGCTCTGCTCCAGCCGCGACAGGCCCAGCCGGCGCGCGCCCACCTGGGCCGCGTGGTACCGGTCCAGGGCGGTGCGTACGTCGGCGGTGTCCGCGGCCAGCAGGCCCGCCTCGCCATCCAGCCAGACCTGCCCCTCGGGGTACTGCTCGGCGTACGGCGTCGTCTCCGCCAGCAACCTCCGCGCGTCGGCGTACCGCTGCTGGCGCACGACGTATGCCCACAGCAGCGCCTCGCCGTCGCGGACCACGTCCGAGACGCGCTGCTCGACCTTCGCCGCCGCGATGGAGGCGCGGAAGGCCGGCTCGGCGCGATCGACGTCACCCAGGCCCAGCGCCATCCGCCCGATCGCCGCATCGGCAGGCCCTCGGTCGGCCGGGGCCGCGGTCTCCCGGAAGCGCGTCAGGCCGACCAGCGCGTCAGCGTACTTGCCGGTGCGGCCGACGGCGATCAGGCGCGCGATCTCCTCCTGCCCGGCGCCGGCGTCCGCTGCCGGCCCGGTCCC
>Ga0070658_10002541_pt1 | contig 15221 bp, 15 predicted proteins | sample KBSC13metaG_FD_64664 | JGI IMG/M metagenome (GOLD analysis project Ga0070658, IMG submission 64664) | Corn rhizosphere microbial communities from Kellogg Biological Station, Michigan, USA - KBS C1-3 metaG | ecosystem: Host-associated > Plants > Roots > Rhizosphere > Soil ...
AAAAGCTTGTCGCTTACGGCAAATTCATTCGGCTGGAGCGTTGTCTTGAAGCTCTGCTTGTCGGCGCGCATGTTTTCGAAACCCTGCACCTTGCCCGCGACAAGCTGCCTGGTGAAGAAGAATGCCGCCTCGTTTATACGCGCCTTTAGTGCATTGAACGGCTGGGCCGGCACGACCACGTCGGGCTCGATCCCGCGGCCTCCGTACAGCGTTCTGCCGTTGGCCGCTGTTACCGGACTGCCGACGGGTTTTGGCTTCGTGTCGAGGTCGGCATTATCCGGTGAGTCCTCCCCGTGGGTGTAGTAGTCATAGATCGATCCGCTCGAGTAGTCCCGCTGCAGCGACCGCCCAAATGGCGTGTAGTAGCGAGCGGTCGTCAGGGTCATGCCGGTACCGTACGGCAACCGGTAAACGTGTTGCACAAGCCCCTTGCCAAAACTGTCGGTGCCCAGTATCAGTCCGCGATCGTAGTCCTGAATAGCACCGGCCACGATCTCCGAGGCTGACGCGGATCCGCCGTTGATCATCACGACAAGCGGCACATTTTCAACAGAGCCGCCTCCGGCTTTCATGCTGCGAAAGTCAGCCTGTCGACTGCTCTTGACCTCTACGACCGTCTGCCCTGCCGGGATGAACTTGCTAACGACCGCCACGGCCTCCTCCAGGATCCCGCCCGGGTTACCGCGGAGGTCGAGAATAAGACTCTTCATACCACGCCGCTTCAGCTCGGCTATCGCGTCCGTCAGTTCATCGCCGGTCGTCTGCTGAAAACCGCCGGTGAGCCCCACGTATCCCACCCCGTTCGGCAGCATGAAGGAGTTGCGGATCGAGGGAAGCGGGACGCCTCCGCGAACGATGTCAAGATCTGTAGGCGACTGTGCTCCGGCCCGCTCGACCTGCACGTGGACGGTCGTTCCGCGTTCGCCGCGGACATTCTTTGAAACCTCGGCGCTCGTCCATTCCTTGGCGTCCTTGCCATCGACGGACATTATCCGATCGCCATAGCGGAGACCTGCTTTGTCAGCAGGCGTCCCCGGCACGATGGACTGCACGTACACTCCGTCCCGGTGCTGCAGTATCGATACACCGATACCGTAAAACTGGGATGACTGTTCCTCATCGAGCTTCTTGAGCTCCGCACGGCTGAAAAAGGACGAATGCGGATCGAGCGTCCAAAGCATCGCCTGCATAGAGCTCTCGGTCGTCTTCTCATGATCGACAGCGGAGACGTAGTTGTCGTCAACGACCTTGAGAGCTTCTTTGTAATCTGCGAGCACGCGTTGCGGAGTGACCGCGGAATCGGCTGAGGCTCGAAACGGCATCCGGCCAAACAGCCCTCCGACGACAGCACCGAGGACGATCAGGAGAACAGCGATGAGTGCAAACCTTTTATTCATGCAGAGGCGTTACGATACCGGTAAATATAACATTTGCGATGCCGCAGGACTTACGAGTTCAAAATTTACAAATGCGTTGCAACTATTTATCATTAGCCATTTGCCGTGAAGCCCGACCTTTCCATAGTCATACCCGCTTATAACGAGAGCGAACGTCTCGGCACCCCGCTGCGCAAGGTTCTGGCATACCTGGATGGAAAGAACGCCGAGGTCCTCGTCGTAGATGACGGTTCGTCGGACGATACTGCCGAGGTTGCGAGGGCCGCTTTCGCTGAGGCCCCCTCGATCAGCACCAGAGTAGTGAGGTACGAGGAGAACCGGGGTAAAGGTTTCGCCGTAAAGACAGGGCTGCAGCACGCGTCGGCAGATATAGCTCTTTTTTCTGACGCTGACCTCTCCACGCCCATTGAGGAAGCCCCAAAGCTCGTCGATCCGATCCGCGAGGGCACGTTTGACGTGACGTTTGGCTCTCGTGCACTCGACCGCAGCCTCATCGGCACCCACCAGCCGTGGCAGCGTGAGCAGGGCGGTAAGGTCATGAACTTTATCATCAGGACGATGAGCGGCCTCGACTTCAGCGACACGCAGTGCGGCTTCAAAGCCTTTAACCTCGTCAAATTCCGCTCGCTGCTTGATCTGATGCGGGTCGACAGGTTTGGATTTGATGTCGAATTCCTGTTCGTTGCCCAGCATAACGGACTACGCCTTGCCGAGATCCCGGTCCGCTGGAATGACGTCGCCGGATCAAAGGTGAGCGTGCTACGCGATACCCGCCGGATGATCGACGAGCTCCGGCTCGTGCGTCGAAACTCAAAGCAAGGCCTCTACAAAACCGCATCCGCGTAATAGCATCGATCCAAAAGCCGGCTTCAAAGTATTCTCCCATTCTCCCCGGGTTCATACCTCTGCGGTAAAATGCGTTTATGGCTGCAAGACTCAACGTAAACATTGACCACGTGGCGACTCTTCGCGAAGCACGCAAGACCATAGAGCCGAGTGTTTTGGCAGCAGCGAGAACAGTGGAAAGCTGCGGCGCTCACGGAATAACCGTGCACCTGCGAGGCGACCGACGCCACATCCAGGACCGGGACATAGAGGAACTCAAAGCAGCGGTATCAACCTACCTAAATGTGGAGATGGCTGCGACCGATGAAATGCTCGGGATCGCAACGCGGCTGCGGCCGCATGCCGTATCACTAGTGCCGGAGAGTCCAAACGAAGTTACTACTGAGGGTGGGCTGGACGTTGTCGGGAATTTTGACGTCGTGGCAAAGGCCGTGGGGTCTCTGAAAGAGGCGGGGATCTACGTCAGCATCTTTATAGACCCGGTGATCGAGCAGATAGATGCCGCACAACGCGCCGGCGCCGAGCAGATCGAGCTTTGCACCGCTGAGTACGCCGAGCTCACGCTTGGCGACAACCACTCCTCCGAGGAAGGAAAGCGTAAGGTCGCAGCCGAGCTTCAGCGCCTGAGCAAGGCTGCGGAGCATGCGATCAGTGTCGGGCTCGTTGTCGCGGCCGGCCACGGCATCACTACCGCTAACGTTCGCGACCTCGCATCGATCCCGCAGATCACGGAATTCAACATCGGTCACCACATCATTTCGCGGTCGATCTTCATCGGGATCGAAAATGCGGTCAACGAAATGCTGGTCGCGATCGCCAGCGGCTATGCACTGGAGCCTGCCGGCTATTCGTTTCCCTGAGCCTCGGGATCGCTGACGCCCTCGGCCTTACCTGGTGTGTGGCCGATCTCGGCGTCGCTACCTGTCTCAGAAGGTTGAATATCTACCGTTGCGGCGCTGCTCGTCGCCTCATCGGCTCGTTCGCCTTCCCCTTTCTGATGTGCATCGGCCTCGTTGTTATTGTTCATGAAAAATGCCTCCATCCAGGATTATCCGGAATGAAGGCATAGTAGATAGTAGGCGTGATTACCGAGATGCTTTGGTTACAAACCGCTGACGTAGCCAGCTATCTGGCTGATCTGAGCTGCGGTAAGCTTTCGTTTGAATGACGGCATATGACCTTTGCCGTTTGTCACGATCCGGATCGTCTTGCCCGTACCCACGCCGCCAGAGATATCGTCGGCGTCGTACTTCCGCCCGAGCCTGGTTTGCGCTTTACCGTCTGAGCCGTGACACCCTGCACAATTCTGCTGATACAACGAACGAGGGCTTGCCGGGTCGTCAATACTTAGGGCTACCTTAGGAGTCGCCATCGGCAGAGCAAACACGGCTGAGGCCGCGCCCAAAACTGCTGCCACGGATAGTAACTTGAGTTTATTCATCCTTACTTGCTGTTTGCGTTCGCCGAGCTGTGCTGCAGCTCTATACGAATGTATTTGACTATGTCGTTGATCTGAGCTTCGCTGAGCTTATCTTTGAAGGCCGGCATCCCGTCGTCGGGCGAACCCTCGGCGATGTCGTCGTAGAGCTTCGCGTCACTCCGCTTTGCCATTTTGTCGCCGGTCAGGTCCTTAGCATTAAGCTTTTTGCCGTCTACAACAGCTTCGCCGCCCTTGCCAGTCTCTTTATGGCACTCAGCACAGTTCGTCTTATAGAGTTCGCGCGAAGCTGTGAGCTGGTCTCCTGTACCTCCCGGTGTTGGACTCGCCGTCGCGGCAGGCGACGCTGGACTCGAGCTAATGTTCGCCTTCGCGAGATTCGCCCCTGCGGAGTTACTGCACCCGAGCAACACTGCTGGCACACCTAGGCAGATCGCAACCGTGAGAAGTTTTAGTGTGTTCATGATGTTCGTGCTCGATACTATGATGCGCGAATCGGAGCATCAGTGACAAGCGAAGGAGTCTCCGAAAGCTAACCGGATTAAAAGGCCGGCCTGCTGCAACAGGTCGGCCCTTATGCGATATCAGCAGCGCTCCCACAACCGCCGCTGACACCTATGACCGCTTTCAAACCGGGGAGGTTGTTAGGCGGACAAGAAAAGATACCCAAGTTCACGCTTTCGGTCAATTCGACAACTTGAAGAGTTTCCTGCCGCCGCCAAACTGTATCTGCGGGGGCCACAGATCTACACTCCCGGGACCCTAGAGAACAGACTTCAGAGCTTGGCCCGTGTACGACTTTTTCACTTTTGCGACCTCCTCCGGCGTGCCGGTAGCCACAAGTTTGCCGCCGCCGGAGCCTCCCTCGGGGCCGAGGTCGATGATGTAGTCGGCAGATTTGATGACGTCCAGATTGTGTTCGATAACGATTACGGTGTTGCCTGTGTCGACGAGCTTTTGCAGGACGTCAAGGAGCTTGTGGACGTCAGCGAAATGAAGACCGGTGGTGGGCTCGTCCAGAATGTAGATCGTCTTGCCGGTAGCCCGTTTCGAAAGCTCCTTTGCCAGCTTGATGCGCTGGGCCTCGCCGCCTGAGAGTGTGGTGGAGGACTGGCCGATCTGGATGTAGCCAAGGCCGACATCGATCAGCGTCTGGAGCTTTGTCGCGATGATAGGAATATTCTCGAGCAGCGGCAATGCATCCTCGATCGTCGTCTCAAGGAGATCGGCGATAGACAGGCCTTTGTATTTCACGGCTAACGTCTCGCGGTTGTAGCGTTTACCACGGCATACGTCGCATGTGACGTATACGTCAGGGAGGAAGTTCATCTCGATGCGCTTCATGCCGTCGCCCTCGCACCCCTCGCACCGACCGCCCTTGACGTTGAATGAGAATCTTCCCGCCTTGTAACCCCTCTGCCTTGACTCGGGCAGCATCGCGTAGAGATCGCGAATAGGTGAAAAGAGGCCGGTGTACGTAGCCGGATTAGACCGGGGTGTACGACCGATCGGCGACTGGTCGATCTCGATGATCTTGTCAACAAGGTCGAGTCCCTCGATGGAGTCGTGCTCGAGCGGAGTGCCGGCAACGTTTGACTCATACACGTGCTGATAGAGAGCCGGATAGAGGATCTCCTCAACTAGTGTAGATTTCCCTGAGCCGGACACGCCGGTGACCACCGTCAGAATACCCAGCGGAAACTCGACATCGATGTTTTTCAGGTTGTATGCCCTGGCACCTTTGACCTTAATGCGGTGGCCATTTGGCAGGCGGCGGAGCTCGGGCACCTCGATCTTGAGAGCACCGCACAGATACTGACCTGTGACCGACTCCGGATTGCAGGAGATCTCTTTTGGATCGCCGACGGCGACAACCTCCCCTCCGTGGGTGCCTGCCTTTGGACCAAGGTCAACAACGTAATCGGCGTGCTCGATCGTCTCCTCGTCATGCTCAACGACCAATACCGTATTCCCGAGATCCCGCAACTCGTGAAGCGTCTCGAGCAGGCGCTTGTTATCGCGTGGGTGGAGGCCGATCGACGGCTCATCGAGGACGTACAGCACTCCGCGAAGTTGCGAGCCGATCTGGGTTGCAAGGCGTATACGTTGGCCTTCGCCGCCTGAGAGGCTCGCGGATTCCCGGCTGAGCGTCAAATACCCCAAGCCGACGGCATCCAGGAACCTGAGGCGGTCATTTATCTCCTTGAGCACGAGGCCGGCGATCTTTTCGTCACGTGCCGATAGCGTGATCGCCGCGAACCGCTTACACGCCTCCGTGATCGGCATTTCGGTGAACTCGGCTATACCGGTGCCGTTTACGCGAACCGCGAGGCTCTCGGGCTGCAGGCGTGCACCATGACAAGCCGGACAAGGCATCGGAGCGATCAACTCCTCGAGGGCGGCCTTGATCTTCTCCGACGGCGGGTTGTCGACCCGTTCGCGCATGGCTCGTATAGCACCCTTCCACTCGCGCTCGAATTTGTAATCGCCTTGCCTGAAAGTCAGGCGTTTCTTGCCCGTGCCGTTCATGAAGCCGTCCCGGATATTTTCCGGGAGGTCCTGATAGGCGACCTTTGTGAGATCTGCCGGAGTGCCGGCGATCGCCGATCTCAACTTTTTGGCTGCCTTAGCGATGATCCCCTGCTCGGCGTCCGGGGCTACAGGGTCGCCGGTAGTAAATTTTTCGATAACGGCTGTCAGGGCACTGCGAAGGTACGTCGCACCCGCCTTATCGACCCCGCTTAAAAAATCGATCTTCCCTACCGCGGCGGACGGGTTCGGGATGATCTTCGCAGCATCCATCTCCATCACCGTGCCGATGCCCTGGCACCTGCGGCACGCTCCGAAAGCGGAGTTGAACGAGAAGGATCTTGGCTCCAGAGGCGGGATGTTGATGCCGCAGTTGATGCAGGCCATCGTCTCGGAATAGAGCTTTTCTTCACCATCGATCACCGAGACGAGAACGGCCCCGCCAGTGAGCTTGAGAGCGGTCTTGACCGACTCGGCGAGCCGCTCGCGGACGCCATCCTTAATAAGCAGGCGATCGACGACAACGTCGATAGTGTGATTCTTTCGCTTGTCGAGCAGGATCTCTTCGTCCAGCTGCCGGATCTCGCCGTCGATCCGTGCTCGAACAAAGCCGTCCCGGTGGAGCTTCTCGAGTTCCTTTTTGAACTCACCCTTCCGGCCCCTAACCAGCGGCGCAAGGATCATGACGCGTTCACCCTCGGGAAGCTCATCGACGCCCGCGACGATCTGATCGACGGACTGCCGCGTGATCGGCGCCCCGCACTGATGACAGTGGGGCTGGCCGATGGATGAAAAGAGAAGTCTCAGGAAATCGTAGATCTCCGTTACGGTGCCCACGGTCGAACGCGGACTCCGGGAGACGGTCTTTTGCTCGATCGAGATCGCGGGCGACAGGCCCTCTACAGAGTCGACGTCGGGTTTCTCGAGCTGGTCCAGGAACTGACGGGCGTAAGCAGATAAGGATTCAACGTAGCGGCGCTGGCCCTCCGCATAGATCGTGTCAAACGCGAGGGACGATTTCCCCGACCCGGACAATCCGGTGATAACCACGAACTTGTCGCGCGGAATGTCAACGTCGATGTTCTTGAGGTTATGCTGGCGGGCCCCGCGGACCGTTATCTGCTTGATGTTCATTACAGACGCGAATTTCGCGTGGTTTTGAAACGTATAGTTTACCAGACCGCGGCGAGGGCCCGGAAGGTCGGCGGGCATACAGCACTACAACCCCGCCGCGATTATCGTGCCCACATGGGAACAAATCAGCGGAATATTGCCATTGGGGCTCTCGCAGGAGCCGGCTTGGTCGCGGCCATGTCGATGCGAGCTGCAAGATCGCGCCGCTACATGCTGAGCGGCAAGACGGCTCTTATCACGGGCGGCTCTCGCGGGCTGGGACTCGTGCTGGCGAGAGAACTGGCACGACGGGGCTGCACGGTCGCGATATGCGCTCGTGACGCAGAGGAGCTGGGCCGTGCACGTGATGACATTCGCCAGATCAGCCCGAAGGTTGCGGCTTTTGTATGTGACGTCAGAGACAAGCCGACGTGCAGCGGCTGGTTGGCGACGTCAACCAGCTACTCGGTGACATCGACATCCTTGTAAATGATGCGGGAGTGATCCGCGTTGGCCCCGTTGAGCTCCAGACGGAGGAGGATTTCCGAGAGATGATGGACGTTCATTTCTGGGCGTCGCTGTATACGATGAAGGCCGTTCTGCCTCAGATGAAACGCCGCGGGAGCGGGCGGATCGCAAATATCGCTTCCATCGGCGGCAAGATCGCGGTCCCTCACCTGGCCGCTTACTGCGCAAGCAAATTCGCGCTTGTCGGCCTCTCGACGGCAATGCGCGCGGAGCTTATAAAGGATGGCATCTACGTCACGACCGTCTGTCCCGGGCTGATGCGGACCGGCAGCCATATCAACGCGGAGTTCAAGGGGCTGCGCGAAAAGGAATATACGCTCTTCAGCCTGATGGACGGGTCATACCTTACGTCTGTCTCGGCGGAACATGCCGCAAAGAGTATTGCGAAAGCGATCGTGCGTGGGGATGCAGAGCTTGTGATCTCTCCGCAGGCAAAGATCGCAGCGAAGTTCTATGGAGCATTCCCGGAGCTCACCGCTGACATTCTTGGCATGGTCGACGGCATGCTCCCGGGAGCGACAGGCCATACGACGGCCGCCAAGGGACTCGAGAGCCAGTCAGCACTCGCACCATCCATCTTGACAGCGAACATCGATGCCGCCTCGGAGAGAAACAACGAGTTGAAGCCGGGCCAAACGATCAGCTAGCCCAGCTTTTCATTTACGAAAGTGAAGATCGCGGTAGCGATACTGACCACGATGAAAGTAGCGATCGCACGCCAGACGGCGTCGGACTGGGTGAACTGCCAGATAGCGAGGATACACAGGACGGTACAGGCGACGAGCGAGATCGTGATCACGAAGAACGCTATCCACCGGACCGTCGTCGGATCGACCACGCCCTTGGTCTTGGACTTTAGCTCTACGACTACGTCTGTTTTCGCCCCTTGCTCAGCCATAGCCGTGGATTATAGCAAACAGGGCTTCAGTGAGAGTCAGCTTGCTTACGCCGTCGACTACTTGGCTTTTCCTTGGTTTGCCACTGCGTCCTGAGCGGCTTTGATAGCCTCAGCATCACCGAGATAGTAACTACGGATCGCCTTGAGATCGTTGTCCAGCTCATACACAAGAGGGACGCCCGTGGGAATGTTCAAATTTACGATCTCGTTATCGGGAATGTTGTCGAGATATTTGACCAACGCCCGGAGGCTGTTGCCATGAGCGGCGATGATGAGGCGTTTGCCCACCCGGAGTTTTGGAACTATCTCGCTCTTAAAAAACGGCACAACGCGGGCGACCGTGTCCTTGAGACACTCCGCAGTTGGAAACTGCCCTTCCGGCACGTCCGCGTATCGAGGATCATTGCCGAGGTAACGCTCATCCGAAGGATCGAGCGGCCCCGGCGGGATGTCGTAGCTGCGACGCCAGATCAGGACCTGCTCATCCCCGTATTTAGCCGCCGTCTCCGCCTTGTTAAGGCCTTGGAGTGCTCCATAGTGCCGCTCATTGAGCAGCCACGACTTGGTTTCCGGTATCCACATCAGGTCCATCTCGTCCAGCACGATCCAAAGTGTCCGGATAGCCCTCTTGAGGACCGACGTGTAGGCCTCGTCAAAGGTGTAGCCTTCGTTCTTTAGTAGCTGCCCGGCCGCTTTTGCTTGAGCACGGCCTTCTTCCGACAGGTCTATATCTTTCCACCCAGTGAAGCGATTTTCCTTGTTCCATTGGCTCTCGCCGTGACGGATGAGAACGAGCTTGTGCATATGACGATTGTAGATTTGAGATCTGAAATCTCAAACGTCGGCCCGTCTGCCAAGCAGCTTTTTGACCTCACCGATGAGGTACAGGGACCCGGTGACGAGGATGATGCCATCATCCGGCGTGATCGTCTCTGCGACGTCGAGGGCTTTTGCGACTGTGTCGGTGATGAAGGTTTTCTCCTTGGTCACGCCTAGAGGCATAGCATCCAGGAGCTCATCATAGTGAAGTGAGCGCTCATTCGAGGGCTGGGTGAAGAGGACGCGTTCTGCTCTTGGGATCAGCACCTCAAGGATGTCGGCAACGGGTTTGTCGCTCATTGCGCCGAAAAGAAGAGTGATCGGACGCGGCTCGAACTCATCCAGGTATGCAGCAAGCGCTTTTGCCCCGCCGAGGTTGTGGGCTCCGTCGAAGAGGTAGGGGCCTTGGTACTCGAGGCGGCCTGGGTGACGGGCCGATCGCAAGCCCGAAAACACGGCCTCGTCGGGCAGGTCAACATAGCCGAAGTGCAATTCTTGAGATAAGGAGACCGCAACCTGAGCATTCTCGATCTGGTGTCGACCCTTCAAACCAAGTTCGAACTCATCAAATGAGTAAAGATTTGTATCGAGTTTGACGAGGCCATCCGCGGAACCCGCTCTGAGCGTCCAGTCAAGCTCTCCATCACCCGTGACCGGTTCGTAAGACAGTTCCGCACACTTCTTAAGAAGCACCGACATTGCCTCCGGCTCTTGGTTGCTCAGCACAACGTCCATGACAAGGGAGCCGCCGATGATGGCCGCCTTCTCGGCCGCTATTTCTTGGATCGTTTCTCCCAAGTATTGCTGGTGGTCAATTCCGACCCGGGTGATGGCGACGATCTGCGCGTTAGCGGCAGTAGTTGCATCGAGGCGGCCGCCGAGGCCCGTTTCGAGGATGGCGAGTTCGACTTTGGCTTCGGAAAAGGCGAGGAGGGCAATGGCGGTGACCTGTTCGAAAAAGGTTGGGACGGACGGCAGCTGATCTGAGGCGACGAGTTGTTCGGATGTGTTGCGGACGAGTGTCGCGATCCGAGCAAGATCCTGCTCGCTGATTTCCTCCCCGTTGATGCGGATGCGCTCCGTTATCGAGATCAGGTGCGGTGAGGTGTAGAGGCCGACATTGATCCCGGCGGCGCGGCAGATCGAGTCGAGAAAGGCGCAGACCGAACCTTTCCCGTTGGTCCCGGCGACCTGCACCTTTAAAAAGTTGTTTTGCGGATCTCCGAGAGCTTTCAGGAGGGTGCGGATCGACTCGAGGCCGAGCTTCATAGCTGCAACCTCGTTGCCGAGCGAGAGCAGGTAGTGCTCGGATCCTTGAAAGTTCACTTAACGGTCAGGATCCGTCGGTGGTAGTCGATCTGGCCAAGGTGGTAGTTGAGGTGCGTCGCAAGGTGGACGAGGAACCAGTCGGTCCGAAAGCGTCCGTTGCCGAATACTTCGATTGGATACTCGGCCGCAAGTGTGTCGTCCGAGAGGCCCGTGAGAGTGGCTCTCACATCCGCGAGCGTAGCCTCGATCTCACCGAATAACACCGCACGTGAGATATCGGTCTGCGAAAACTCTGAATCTCTATCACGTACATAGCCGCTGTTGCCGAGCGTGGCTCCTATAAAGTGCCTGAGATTCCCGCACAAATGAAGACAAAGATTGCCGGCCGAGTTAGGGATAGCTCCGGCCTTTTGCCAGAGATCGGCCTCGCTGGTGTATTCACCGATCTCCTGTCGGAGTTTGTTTAGGTCACGTTCAAAGAGTTCAGTGAGGATCGTCTGGAGCATATGGCTCAGGCCGCTTCTGCAGTGGCGGGATTCATCATGAAATCGAGCAAGCGGATGATGGTGTCACGCATCTCACGGCGGTCAACAACTGCGTCCACCATGCCGTGCTCAAGTAGGAACTCGCTTCTCTGGAATCCCTTCGGCAGCTTTTGCCGGATCGTCTGCTCGATGACTCGTGGGCCTGCAAAGCCGATCAGGGCCTTTGGCTCCGCGAGATTCACGTCTCCGAGCATCGCAAAGCTAGCAGTCACACCGCCGGTCGTGGGATCCGTCAGAACTGAGATGAATGGCAGACGAGCATCGTGCAGCCGCGCGAGTGCGGCAGAGATCTTGCCCATCTGCATCAGCGAGAGCGTTCCCTCCTGCATACGGGCTCCGCCTGAGGCGGCGTATATTACGACTGCTCCGCGGTCGCGAAGTGCGTACTCGATCACGCGCGTGATCTTCTCGCCCACGGCAGATCCCATCGATCCGCCGATGAACGCCATGTCCATAGCGGCTGCGTAGGTGAGATGTCCACCGACCATTCCCTTACCGGACACGATAGCCTCAGGCAGGCCCGATGTCTCTTGCGCCTGTTCTATACGATCCCTGTAAGGCTTTGAGTCAAAAAACTCCAGCGGATCGCCGGAACGGACCTCTTCATCAAGCTTTTCGTAGCGGCCGTCATCAAAAAGGTCCTTAAGCCTCCCCTCGGCCGTATAGCGAAAGTGATAGCCACAGTCAGTACAGACCTCGTGAGACTCTGTTAGATCTCGCTTGTAGAGAGCGGTCTCGCAATCAGGGCATTTAACGAAAATGCCCTCCGTTTTTACGGTGCGCTCCTCGTCAGAGTCCTGCCCCTCGATCTTGGGCTTGTCACGCCTAAACCACGACATAAAAGATGCTAAGAGACTATCACAGCCGAGTGGTCAGGCGAGTATCGATGCCATCTGGTCGTGTATGAGGCCGTTCGTTGCGAGGACCGGGGGATTGTAGATGTCGAATTTAGACCCGCCATACCCGCTCACCTGCCCACCAGCTTCCTCGATCAAAAGCACACCCGCGGCCATGTCCCACGGGTTGAGTCCCTCCTCCCAAAAGCCATCAAAGCGGCCACAGGCGACATACGCCATATCTATCGCGGCGGAACCGTCGCGGCGAACGCCCCGACTTTGAAGGAGGAACGTAGTGAGGTGACGTGCAAAATTCTCACGCCTTTTAAAGTCGTACGGGAAACCCGTGACTATCAGTGAGTCGATCAGAGTCTCGGTCTCCGAGACGCGAATGGGCTTGTTGTTGAGCGTCGCCCCCTTTCCCCGTTCTGCGGCGAAAAGCTCATTTCTAGTCGGGTCGTAGGTGACGCCGAGGACGAGTTCCCCATTATGCTCGGCAGCGATGGTCACTGCCCAGCATGGATAACCGTGTGCAAAGTTCGTGGTACCGTCGAGTGGGTCTATGATCCACTTGTACTCGGACGATCCGTCAATAACAGCACTCCCGGACTCCTCAGCGAGGATCGCATGCTTTGGAAAGTGAGATCTGATCCGCTCGATGATGAGCTGCTCGGACGCAAGATCGGCCTCGGTAACCAGGTTGATGTCGCCTTTTTTCGAGATCTGGATCTTCCGGCCAAACTTCTCGAGCAGCAGCCTGCCTGCGTCGCGTGCGGTCTCGATGGCAAAATTCAGCATAAAATCTAATTATGCCCACCGAAGGTATGAAAAGCACGACAGGTACCCGCATGACCGACAACGCGTATATGCTCCTTGCCTTGGAATGTGCCCGCTCTGCGGCTGAAAACGGCGAGGTTCCTATCGGAGCGATCATCTGCGGCCCTGAGGGCTGCGTGATCGCGACCGGACGCAACCGGACGATCGGGGACACCGACCCCACTGCACACGCTGAGGTGGTCGCAATGCGAGCCGCGGCGAGGACGATCGATAACTATAGGCTGACGGGATGCACCGTCTACACCACGATCGAGCCTTGCACGATGTGTGCGGGAGCTCTCGTTAACGCCCGAATAGCTCGTGTGGTCTATGGTGCACGCGACGAGAGGTTTGGGGCGGTGGATACGCACTTTCGCATCTGTGACAATGAGGTGCTCAATCATCGTCTTCAGATCACCGGAGGTGTTTTGGCGGAGGAATGTCGAGACCTCATGCAGCAATTCTTTCGGGAGCGGCGTGAGCGGCCTTAGGCTTGCCCTTTCTACGGTCAACATTTAGAATCGTATGTTCGCATTGGAGAGGTGCGAGAGTGGTTGAATCGGGCGGTCTCGAAAACCGTTGAGCCCGAAAGGGTTCCGTGGGTTCGAATCCCACCCTCTCCGCCAGTTTTAGTTCTTTGAAATCCCACCCGGAAGACTGCAACTTCCCCCTCCTCCCACGACATTCACAGGAGGTAACCATATGACGCTATCAAGGCGGTTATCGGCTGAGTTCATCGGAACATCGTGGCTCGTTCTCGGCGGTTGCGGCAGTGCGGTCTTAGCTGCGGCGTACCCAGATCTTGGCATCGGCTTTGCCGGTGTATCACTTGCGTTTGGTCTGACAGTGCTGACCATGGCATTCGCCATCGGACATATCTCGGGCTGTCACCTTAATCCGGCTGTCACGGTCGGCTTTTGGGCCGGGAAGAGATTCCCCGGCAAAGACGTTTTACCTTACATAGTGGCCCAGGTGCTCGGCGGTATGGCAGGCGCGGGCGTTCTCTATCTCATGGCCAGCGGGAAGACGGGCTTCTCGCTCGCGGGCGGCTTTGCCCCCAACGGCTTTGGAGAGCATTCACCCGGCGGGTATGACATCGTCTCGTGCTTCGTGACGGAGGTCGTGATGACTTTCTTCTTTCTCGTCGTCATCCTCGGCTCGACACACAAGATGGCCTCGACGGGTTTCGCACCGGTTGCGATCGGACTTTGTTTGACGCTGATCCACCTGGTTTCGATACCAGTGACGAATACCTCGGTCAATCCTGCGCGAAGTACGGGCCCTGCGATCTTTGTCGGTGGTTGGGCGGTATCACAGTTGTGGCTCTTCTGGATAGCTCCAATACTTGGAGCGGCTATAGCCGGCGTTCTGTTTAATTGGCTCGGAGTTGAAGAGCCGGATCCCGTCGCGGTCGTAACGGTGCTCGATGAGCAGGTGATCGAGTCGGCATAATTGATAACTTATTTCGAACTCCCTTCTCTCAAGAGGGGCGTTCGATCAGCGCGGAAAGGTGCAGGAGTGGTTGAACTGGCAGCACTGGAAATGCTGTGTACCTCAAAAGGGTACCGTGGGTTCGAATCCCACCCTTTCCGCCATATGGCTCCGGGCCCCGCACAAGGTTTGAGTTGTGAACTCCGCTAGGCGAGGAATCGAGCAACGGTAGCAATTTCAGTCTGTGTTGCGACCAGGTCCGGAGCCACCAAATTCGACAGATATATCTCCTAGTACTCCCTGAAATCCCGCATTCATTAGGCTTTTCTAACGCCGTGGGTGGATTTTACCCACGATGTGTCGCACTGCCCGCGACCCAGCAGAAGAGTGCCGAATGCAGGAGCTTTTTACCACGGCCAAGGACGCACGTCTCGTCTACGACGTCGGCCTCCACCACGGCCAGGACACTGATTATTACCTGAAAAAGGGTTATCGGGTCGTCGCCTTTGAGGCCGACCCGAAGAATGCCGCCTTCTGTCGCGAACGCTTCGCTGACGCGATCCGCGATGGCCGCCTCACAATTGTCGAGGGAGCTATAACCGAGGCCCCCCGATCCGCCGAAGTAAAGTTCTACCGTAACGAAGACCATTCCCTCTGGGGCTCGACGAACGAGGAGTGGGCAGCACGCAACCGAGTGATGGGTACGACGAATGAGGTCATTCGCGTCCCTGCCGTTGACCTTGTCGAGTGTCTCCA
>Ga0070658_10002544_pt1 | contig 15208 bp, 13 predicted proteins | sample KBSC13metaG_FD_64664 | JGI IMG/M metagenome (GOLD analysis project Ga0070658, IMG submission 64664) | Corn rhizosphere microbial communities from Kellogg Biological Station, Michigan, USA - KBS C1-3 metaG | ecosystem: Host-associated > Plants > Roots > Rhizosphere > Soil ...
GCGGATGCAGCGCGCCAACGCCGACCTTGCCGCCGCCGTGAAAGCGAAAGACAACTTCATCGCGATGATCAGCCACGAGCTGCGCACGCCGCTGACGCCGGTCGTGGGCACGCTGCAGGCGTGGGAGGAATCGAGCGAGTTTCCGGCATGCCTGCGCGATGATTTGGGCATGGCCCGCTGGAACGTGGAACTGGAAGCCCGGCTGATCGACGACCTGCTCGACATGACCCGGCTGGGCACCGGCAAGCTGTCGATCGAGCGTGAGGCGCTCGATCTGCATGCGACGCTGCGGGCGGTGGTCAACCTGTTCGAGCGCGAATTCGCCAGCCGGCAACTGCATATCAACCTGCAGCTGAATGCACAGCGCTTTCACGTATCAGCCGATACCGCACGGATGCATCAGGTTTTTTGGAACATCCTGAAGAACGCGGCGAAATTCACACCCAAAGGCGGAGATGTTACCATTATCTCGGAATGTGGCCCGGACAACTTGGTCCGAATCCACTTCAAGGACAGCGGTATCGGCATGACGGCCGAGACGCTGGGCCGCATCTTCAGGCCGCTCGAACAGGGTGGCGCGGAAATCACGCGACGGTATGGTGGCTTGGGTTTAGGCATGGCGATTTCGAGAAGCCTGGTCGAAGCGCAGAACGGCACGCTCGTGGCCCAGAGCGCGGGCATTGGCGGCGGATCGACCTTCAGCGTGTCGATGCCGACGGTCGATGCAACGGCCGCGGCCCCCGCGCCTCAACCGACCGAGCAGCCGAACGTCTGCCGGCCGCTGAATATCCTGCTGGTGGAAGACCACGCCGACACCGCCACCGTCATCCGCCTGATCCTCCGCAAGGCCGGCCACCAGGTTGACATCGGCGGCACCGTGCAGGCCGGGCTGGATAAGCTGGGTGAAAAACCGTTCGACCTGCTGCTGAGCGACCTGGGCCTGCCCGACGGCACCGGCCTCGATCTGATCCGCCAGGTACGGCAGAACTCCCAGATCCCGGCCATCGCCCTCACCGGCTACGGCATGGACGACGACATCGCCCGCTGCCGCGACGCCGGGTTCAATCGCCACCTCACCAAACCGGTGAACTTTCAGCAACTGATGGCGACGATCCGGGAATTGATTCCGGAGTAACCTATCCAATAAAAACGCCCGACCGATCACTCGGCCAGGCGCTCCTTCCTTCGCTACCGCTAACCGTCTTCGGCGGTTACTCGTAACGAATGTCGTCCAAGTAAAACGTCACCGGCTGGCGCTGCCCGCCGACCACCCAGCCGAAACCGGTCTTGATCGTGCTCAGGTTTTTGCCGGTAAGGTTGATCGAATACTGCTTCCAGTCGTTCGTAAGCGTCTCGGTCGCCTCGGCGTGGGCCGAGTCGTTGAATTGCTTGTCCTTGATCACGCCGATCACGAACTTCACCTTTTCGCCGCCTTCAGCGCCGCGGGCCCAGAAGGTGAGTTTCTTCGCTCCGCTCAGGTCATACCCGCCCGGCTTTTGGCCCCAGTCGTTGGCTGGGCTCTGCCAGATGATGCCGCCGAAGTTGTCGGGTGATTTGAAGCCGCACTTCATGCAGGTGTCGCCGCTGTGGGGGTTGTCGGCCGACTTCTCGTCCATCTCGATCGCGTCGGTCTTGCCCATCCAGCCCGACCAGACGTACGGCATGCCGACCGCGCCCTCGCCGAAGATCGCGAACGGGATCTTCGCCTTGTTCGCGGTCACCGCGCGGTCTCTGCCCCCATCGACGTACAGCGGCACATCGACGACGGCCGCCCCGTTATGGTTGTCGTGGACGATCGCGTAGAGCCAGTAGCCGCCTTTATCTTCCGGCATTTTCAACTCGACGGTGCTTTCGCCGTTCTTGACGATCGCCTCGGGGTAGCTCGGCGGGATCGGCTGCGCTTCGCCCGCGCCGCCGTACATCGCATAGTCCTTGTCGAGCCGCCATACGATTTTGAGTGGGTCGTTCTCCGGGTCTTTGACGTCGAGTTGCACCTTGATCGTTTCGCCCGGCTTCACGCGGTTGCTCGTCAGCACCTTCAGCGGCTGAACCTGCGGGCAGCGATTCGGCGACAGCTTGCCGCCCCACAGTTCGGTGAGCGTATCGATTGGCTCGAGCCGCTCGCCGTCTGGCAGGAACAGGCCATACCAGGTGGCGGTGGCTTCCTGCTTGTTGCCCCAGGCGAAGGCGTAGCTCCCGAGGCAGAGCTTGTCCTTTTCGGCCAGGACGGATTTTTCGTACGTCGCGCGGTAGCTGGCGGCCTTGGCGGTGCTGGTCTGTTCCTGGCAGGCGCCCCAATCGTTCTTCGGCACCTCCCACGTGCCGGCCGGGCCGAATTCGCAGATCACGTACGGCTTGGTGCCCCCGCCGTCCCGGTAGCGTTTAGCCAGCGAGGGGCCGCCGCCGTAGCTGTTGATGCCGACGATATCGATCGCGGTCGCGATGCTGTTGATCGCCTCGATCTTTGGCGGCGTCACCTCGGCCACCACGGTCATCGTCGGGTGATTCGGATCGACCTTGTGAATCATCGCCGCGATCTGGTTGACGGCGGCCCAGATGACCGGGTTGTCGCCCTGGCTCCCCTTTTCGTTCTCCATCTCGTTGCCGACAGCCCACGCCAGCACGGCCGGGTGATCCTTGTACTTCATCACCGCCGCCTTGGCCGTCTCGAACTGCTTCTTGATGGCGGCCGGGTTGCTGTAGTTGAAGCCCTGATCGCTATGCCCGATCCAGATGCCCAGCGTCACCTTCAGGCCGAGCCGCTGCGCCTCGTCGAGCTGGGCCTGCGTCTCATCGCCGACGCCCCAGGTGCGGAAGGAATTGCCGCCGGAGTCTTTGAGGTACTGCTTCGACGCCGATCCGCCGGCGCCCTTGATGAAGAACGGCTTGCCGTCGACGAGGAGCTGGAAGTTGCCCTCGTTCTGCACCAGCTTGGTGGCGGCCCCGGCGCCGGTGATGAGCGAGAGAAGAACAGGCAATGCGAGAGCCTTTTTGAGATCGAACATGGTCATCCTGGAAATCTGCAGAAACTGGGTGGTGTATTCGCGTCGCGGTAACATCGATCAGTAGCCGGTGGCGAAGTGCTTCTTCTTCACCTCGGAGTTGGAAAATCGAAACGATTCGACATGGCCATCCAGGAAGAGGATGTTGCCGACGTCGTTTTTCAGATGGCGAAAGCGCATGTGGTAGTTGCCGCCGACGTCGCTGTTCTTGTTCCAGCCGGAGACCAGCGCCATCGCCTGGTTCATTTGCGACAGCGTCTTCATTTCCGACCACTTCGTCTCGGTGTAATCGAGCCGGCCGGTCGATGTGTACGCCCCGCTGTTGAGTGTTACTTCGGCCATGCTCGCGATCTCGGTCGGCCGGCGGAATTGGGTGATGCGCTTCAGTGACGGGTAATCCGGCGTGGTACCTGTATAGGTCCACGGCACGTGCACGCCCATGTTCCAACCGTAGCAGTTCTGGTACTGGGCCGTGATGTACGTCACCGACGGGCACTTGAACACCGTCTTGTCGATCATGCTCTGGTTGTACTTCGGCAAATACATCGCCAGGATGTCGGTCGAGTTCATGCTTCCCGAGCCGGTGCTCGGGACATTGTCATAATTGGCCGGATACTCGTAGCCGCGGTTTTCGTTGGCGTAAAGATTTTCGGCCACGGCGAACTGCCGCATGTTGCTCATGCATTTCACCAGCCGCGACTGCTCGCGTGCGGCGTTCAGAACCGGCAGCAACATCGCGACCAACGCCGCAATGATCCCGATCACCACCAGCAGCTCAACGAGCGTGAATGCTCGACGTGAGGATTGAGCCATAACCGACCTCCGAGAATTGAAGTGCTTCAGAAAACCTTCCGCGGCGTTTCCGTCGCGGACGATTGTTTCGTTCTCACCGCCGTCGACGCACGCCGAAAACACCGGCCAATCCCAGGGCGGCCAACGACGCGGGCTCGGGAACAGCCGTCACGGAGAATTGCAGACCGCCCAGTTGCGCTTCCTGCACGGTGCTCGTGCCGTTGGTCGTGGTGAAATAGCCGCTGAGCGTGCCGCCCACGCCGACCAGGGCGTCGGTCGTCACCAGGGCCATGTCCGAGGCGGACGGGTTGGCATACGGGTAGGCCCCGTCCACCTTCGTATTGAAGTTTGCGTCAATGGCCGTCTTGGATTGCACCAGCGGCGAGCCGGCGAACGACACAAACGCCGCCCGGCCGTTGCCGTCCCAGGCGTGGATGGCGTAGAGCGTCACCTTGTCGCCGGCGTTCAAACCGCTGAGGGTGAAGGTGGCGGTGCCGGTGGTGAAAAATCCGTCCTGGATCACGGGGTTAGATGCGTTGGCGAAACCGTAGTTGTTCACCGTCGAAAAGGTGAGCGTTACCCCGTCGCCGAGGTTGAACGTGGGGGTCGCATTGGCGTTGAAGTTCACCGTCGTCGACGGCCCGGTCCAGCCCGATGCAACCGGCTGCGCTGAAGCACCCAGGTCCGCCTTGTACACCGCCGCAGATGCAAGCGATGCCGTCAAAACAATTCCTACCGCAATGATTGCTGTAACTTTCATTCCTCTCTCCTCCGCTCCGCTGAAAATGAATCAGACGTGATCAGTGTTTATCGTCCCCGGAATCGATCGTGATCTTCGCCCCGGCGATGTCCGCCTCTCCCGTGGCCCCGGCGACGTTGGTGATGGTGATCGTGTAGCTGTCGCTGCCCGTCAGCGTGCCGACGGTCGTGAATTCCTTGTCGGTGGTGACGTCCTTCTCTTCCTTCTTATCGCCGCCGGCCACCGTGACGTGGGCGTCGAAATTCTGGTTGCCGCGGATGAAGGCGAAGGTGATCTTGTCATCCTTCTTCACGTTTTTCAGTGTCAGGGTGACGCTGCCGCCGACGGTGGGGTTGTCGCTGTTGCTGAAGATGAAGCTCTTCGTCAGCGCGTCCATTGAAGACGCGTCGGCGTCGCCGTCGAGGTTGTAGGCGCCGACCAGATCGCTGCGCAGGACGGCGTCGTCGAGCTTGTATTCCAGGCCCTTGATCGAAAAGTTGTCGCCCGGGTCGCCGGGGTTGGAACTGTTGACGATCTTGGCGTCGGCAAAGTCTTTGCCGCTGTATTCGGTGTGCCCGGGCGCACCGAAATCGATCAGGTAGGTGTACGGCCTGGCTTGCGCGGCAGCGGCAGACAGACCGATAGACAGGACGGACGCGAAAACACGTGCGGCGATGCGCATTTTGAATTCTCCCTCAACTCCCTGCACGCGTCCGAAACCGATTTGCCGGACCGGTCAGGCGACCGGTCCGGTGGACGCGTGAATCTCCAGCCACGTACGAAGTGTGCGGCGGGCAACCGTGTGGCCGCCCTCGATCAGGTCATGCAACGCGTTGAATGCTTCTTTCCCGAGATTGGTCGCGTCCTGGCAGACGCACGTCAGTTCGGGGCAGAGCATGTAACGCAGATCCGTATCATCAAAGCCGACGATCGACAGGTCTTCCGGCACGCGCACGCCGGTGCGCCGCGCCTCGCCCAGCAAACCGACGGCCGTCATCGGGTCGGCCAGGTAGAGGGCCGTCGGGCGGTCCGCCCGCATCATCGCGTGGCGCAACACCTGGACGCCCCCCTCGCGGTTGGCGTGGGCGCGGAAAATCAGCTTTTCGTCAAATGGCAGATTGTTCTCTTCGAGGCCCTGGCGGTAACCGGCAAGGCGGTCGGCGTGGTCGCTGTCGTCGATCAGGTTCAGCACCATGCCGATGCGCTTGTGGCCGAGCGTGACCAGGTGACCCACTGCATCGACGCTGGCGACGGCCGAATCGCTGTAGACGTAGTTGATGCGTGGATCCTCAAACCGGTCGGCCACCACGACGAACGGAAAGTTTTCGTCCGCCAGCGCCAGCACGGCGTTCCGGGTCGGCAGCGTGGTGCGTACGACGGCCCCGCGGACGCCCTTGCGGATCATCATTTGCGACAGCGATTCGCCGCTCATGCGCGAGCGGCGGGCGTCGAGGATCATCAGGTCGTAGCCGCGCTCTTCCATCCCCTGGCTCATCCCGTGCATGATGGCCGCGTCGAACGGCGAGCCGAGCGAGTTTTCGCCCATGAACAGCAACGCGATGTTGGTCGTCGATTTCTTTCCCACGGCCGGCGTGTAGCCGGTGAGGTTGGTCGCACTCAGCACGCGTTGGCGGACTTCGTCGCTGACCGACGGGTGGTTGTTGAGCACCCGCGAAACGGTCGTGATCGATACGCCCGCGTGACGAGCTATGGTGCGAACCGAGGACATGGCGGTTACGTTTCCTGAAACTGTTTCAGAAGCGTACCATCGGTTCCCGAAGGGTCAAGCAGAATCTGTGGCATTTTGTCGGGGGCGATCGCTTTTAGACTGATCTAGGGAACGTACGCCGCGACGTGAGTCGCGGATTTTGTGCAGATCCGCGACTCACGTCGCGGCGTCTGAGGCGCATCAACGGATCGAAACCGTCCTCAACGCCCGGCGCAAACAAAAAGGCGGTGCGGGCCTCTCGGGAACCCGCACCGCCCAGGGAAGGAAGGCAGTGAACTTACCGGTCATCTTCGTAACCGGCTTCTAATAAACTCTACGATTCAAAGAAGGCGACGGTTTGAAAAAATTTCGAAATTGTCCCTCATTTTGAAGGCCGCCGTAAATGCCGCCAGTTGCATCCCCGCCCCGCTATGGAATACTGGCCGAATGGCCAAACTTCCTATTTCCGTTCAGCTCTACACCCTGCGCGATGCCGTCAGCAAAGACTTCGCCGGCACCCTGAAAAAGCTCTCCCAGATCGGCTACAAGGCCGGCGAACTCGCCGGCTACGGCGACCTGAAGACCGCCGCCGAGACGCGTAAAGCCTTTGACGCCAACGGCATGGTCGTCAGCGGCATGCACGTCGGCCTCGACGCCTTCAAGAAGGACACCAACGCCGTCATCGCCGACGCCAAGACGCTGGGCTGCCAGAACGTGATCCTGCCGTACATCGATCCGAACACCCTGGGCACTCATGCGGAGTGGCGCACTTTCGCCGCCACCTGCCAGAACTTCGGCAAGCTGGTGACCGATGCCGGACTGACCTTCGCCTACCACAATCACGATTTCGAATTCCGTAAATACGAGAACGAATACGCGATGGACATCTTCCTCCAGCACAGCGACCCGAAGGCTGTCAAGATCGAGTTGGACCTGTACTGGGTGAGCAAAGGCGGCCTTGATCCGGTCGCTTACCTGAAGCAGCTCGGCAACCGCGTCGTCCTCGTCCACCTGAAGGACAAGACGGCCGACGGCAAGTTCGCGCCCGTCGGCACCGGCACGCTCGATTTCAAAGCCCTCACCGACACCGCCGCGGGCCTGGGCGTGCGGTACGGCGTGGTTGAACAGGACGACTGCTACGGCAAGGATCCGTTCGAGTGCGTCGCGACGAGCTTCGAAAACTTGAAGAAGATCGGCGTCGTTTAATCCCCGTCGATTGCAGATGAACCGTTAGCGGCCTCGCTTGCGATGCGTTCTCCCGGAAGAACGCATCGCAAGCGAGGCCGCTAACTTTTGAACCAGCGCTCTTCTACACCCCCACCCGATCAGATCTGAAAATCCACCGTTTCCGCGCGCTGCCCCTTCGGGCGCTTATCCCGGTATTTCAGTTTCGGCGGCTCGGCGATCACCTGGTTGAGCGGCGGCACGCTCGCGGTGATGAACACGTTCCCGCCGATCACGCTGCCTTTGCCGATCACGGTGTCGCCGCCGAGGATCGTGGCGCCGGCGTAGATGACGACGTCGTCCTCGATCGTCGGATGCCGCTTGTGCCCGCGCAGCGCCTGGCCGTACGCGGGGGCCAAGGCACCGAGCGTCACGCCCTGGTAGACCTTCACGTTGTTGCCGATGACGGTGGTTTCGCCGATCACGACGCCGGTGCCGTGGTCGATGAAGAACCGCTTGCCGAGTTGCGCGCCCGGGTGCATGTCGATGCCCGTCGAGCCGTGCGCGTGCTCGGTGATCATGCGCGGCAAGAGCGGCACGTTCAGCCTGTGCAGCTCATGCGCCACCCGCTGCAGCATGATCGCGTACAAACCGGGGTAGCAGAAGATCGTCTCGTCCGGCGTTTGTGCGGCCGGGTCGCCCTCGAAGGCGGCGGCGACGTCGGTCGACAGCAACTCGCGCACGGCCGGCAGGCGGTCGAAGAAATCGCTGGTGATCTTGGCCGCCTCCTGATCGCAATCCTTGCACTTCTTCCCGTTGCGAATGTCGATCGGCTCGGCGTTTCGGTACCGCAGGCAGTGGGTGATCTGGTCGTGCAGCAATTCGGTGAGTTCGAACACCAGCTCGCCGAGGCGGTACGGCAGGTTGTCATGCGTCACGTTCTGCCGGCCGAAGAAACCCGGGAAAACGATCTGCTGCACGAGGCGGACGATCGCGACGACCTTCTCCTTGCTCGGCAGCAGCACGTCGTCGAGTCGCCGGATGTCGGGCAACGCGTTCACACTTTCGGCCAGCGTATTGACGATCTGCGGCAGACGTTGGTTGAGCTGGTTGCGATCCATGGGAGGGGCGATTCTACAGCCAATCGGCCGATTTTGTCGGACAGATTTTCAGGCCGACACGGCCAAGCGGCGGCGGTAGGATTCTCATTGAATTCGATGCCGCACAGCGGCGAGACATTAGCCTCTCCCCGTGGGAGAGGTTGGTGAGGGCAGGCCGAAGATGTTGAGCCGAGTCGTCTGACCAAACTGCGGAATGGAGACCCCACTTCTCACCCGGCTTTTCCACGTGCATCCGTTGTTCGTTTCAGCCTGCCCTCACCAAACCTCTCCCACAGGGAGAGGCTTAGAAGCTCGCCGCTCCGCGGCATCGGTTTCGACAAAACAAACCCAATTTCCGGCCGAAACCTTGGTCCGGACAGTGCTTACAAATTGGGTTCGCTTCAAAAACGCCCTACTTGGCCAGCGTCGCGATGAGCCGCCAGACGACGTGGGGGCTCCACGCCCGGGCGAAGTTCTTGTTGAACTCGGCCACGATCTCGTCGCACCGGGTCGTGTAGGGCAGGCGATCCCGCTTGCCGATGTCGTCGCCCAGCAGGTCGCGGAGCTTGTCGCGATCGGCCCGGTCGATCTTGGGCGGCCTGCTCGCGGCGACACCGAGCTTGGGCAGCTTGCCGGCTTTGCGGAGGCGGAGCAGCTGGATCCACACCGCATTCCGGTCCGGCAGCGGCTCGACGAGAAAGCGGGTGTAGACCGAGTAGAGTCGCTCGAAGTGCGGCGTGTACGGCAGGTCGTCGGCGGTTCGGCCGATCTGGGTGTAGACCTCGATCAGCTTCTCGCGGTCCTGGTTCGGCTCGGCTTCGGTCTCCGCCTCGCCGAACAGGCCGCCGGTTTCGGGACCGGGCTGGGCGGAGGGTTGGCCGCCCTTGTCGGCGATCGTCCAGATGTTGCCGAACGGGTCGCGGATGGTCGCCCGCCAGCCGTGGCCCGAGGGCGAGGGCGAGGGCTGAGTGAGAAAGGTGAGCTGCAGATAATCGGCCTTTTCGCGCAGCGCGCGGACGTCGGCGACGCTGATGACCACTTCCAGGTCGCTGTGGTTGCGATCGTCGTGCAGGATCAATTCAGGCCCGCCCTCGGCGAATTTCAGCGCGGCGGCGCGGGGTTGGCGACGGTCGATCGTCAGGCCGAGCACTTCGTCGTAATACTTCGCGGCGGCGTCGACGTTCGGCACGCGGAGGACGACGCGGTCGACGCCTTGGAACCGGGCTTTTCGCGGAGCGGTGTCGCTCATGCGGTTTTCCTCAGACAGCCGCCTCTGCTTCTTCCACTTCCTCGACCTCGTGCCGCTCGGCCTCGGTCGGGGCGTGGAAACCGCCCTTCAGCACGAAGAACCCGCCGACCAGGTTCCAGAAGATGCCGACCAGGCGGATGCTCATCGTCAGGGCCAGCGCCTGGTTCAGCGTCACGCCCTGCGGCCGGGTGAGGTAGAAGGCGAACGCTTCCATCACGCCCACGCCCTGCGGGCTGATCGGGATCGAGCCGGCCAGCACGACGACGGGGACGACGATGAAGTAGTACTCGGCCGAGATGGGCAGGCCGAACGCCTTGCCTGCGAACATCGCCGACACCACGACGGCCGCGTGGACCGGCATGGTGATCAGGATCGCCCACACCACCAGCCCCGGACGGCGGCGGTAATCGTGCATGATCCGCATGATGTTCTGCAGCTTGGCGTAGATCGGGTGGTGACCCATCAGCCGGTGCAGGCCGATCCACTTTTTCACGTAGGGGGTGAACAGGACCAGGCTGCCGATGATGCAGCAGATGATGATGGCGACCGCGAACAGCGCGACGTGGCCGCACTGGCGGGCGACGGCTTCGTGCTTGTCGGGCGAGCTGAACCACTGCACGCCCGCCATCGTCCCGCCGAGGATGATCAGCGCGATCAGGCCGAGGATGCGGTCGATGATCACGCTCATCACCGCGGCCGTCTTCTTCCCGGGCGCCTGCTTGGCCGCGTAGTACGCCTTCAGCACGTCGCCGCCGGTGCTGCCGGGCATGAACGTGTTGTAGAACGCGCCGACCATGTTCAGCACCAGCGTGCGGCTCATCGTCAGGTGCACATCCAGCGCGGCCAGCAGCTTGTGCCAGCGGATGGTGGTGAAGACGAACGGAATCACCGCCGTCGCGAAGGCGGCGATGATCAGCCAGGGGTTGGCGTTGCCGAGCATCGTGCCCAGGCCCTGCTTCACGCGCGGCTGTGGCACATCAAGGTTGAATCCGCCGGCCACGTCGTCGGGCTTGATGAAGGTCGGCTTGCCGGAGGAATCTTTGATCAGCAGGTCATGAACATGCGGATGTTTATTGATATCGCCATCGAGCCGCATGCCGAGCAACGGCACCACGTGCCCGTCCGGCAGCGTCACCGTCTTACGATCCGGCCCGTTGATCACGCGGTCGCGCGGCAGCGTCTCGACGCCCTTCTCGGTCACCACGTCAAACGTGTCGGCCGACTCCCCCGCCGGCTTGGCGAGGATGCGTTCGACCGGCGTGTCGTCCGGCGTCAGCGCGACCACGCGGTCCTTGATGTGCAGGTTCGAAATCACCCACACAATGCCGACCGTCGCGATCAGCCAACGGACGACATTGCCGACAAGTTTCCCCTTGGTGATTTTCATGAGCGGGCGGATTGTCGGGATCGAGCGAGGCTTCTGCAATACGCAATAAAAAAGGAGCCGAGCCTCTCGCAGCTCAGCTCCTATGGTGACAAGGTTCCGTCAAAGCGCCCGGCCTCAGCTCTGGTTGCCGGTCGATTCCTCGAGCATGCGGCGCAAGTACTTGTTCTCGCGGCGAGTCGCTTCGAGGTCGAACACCAGGTACTTGATGCTCAGCCGCAGGTAATCGAGCGATTCCTGCAGGCTGTTCACGGTCTTGCGGAGGCGTTCCTGCGTGGCTTGGCGATCGATGTTGGTCTGCTCGGCCAGCTTCTCGAGCTTGGCCCGCTCGGTCGGGGGCAGGGTCGAGATTTCGCCCATCAGTTCGCCGAGTTTTTTCTGGATGTCGCTTTCGTTCATAAGTTCTCCCGGCTACGTGAGCTCGCAGAATTCGCCGGCCACTTTTGCCGTGTACTTCAGCGGCTGTTTGGGCCCGGCAAACGATTGTGACCCAGATGATGCCGCTTTCCATGAGGAACCGGCGAACGTTGGTTTTGTTTTCGACAGGACGCGTAAAGCTGCATTGCGAGGTGGGGTTTTATCGGTCGCTCCGGTTATCCGGGGAACGAAACCCGAACGGTTGTCCGTTTTGGCGCGGTTCGGCGGTCGAGCGGCCTGAGCCCCCGTCGACGCCGCTCGAATCTTGCTGCCCAAAGCGGTGCGATCCTGTATAGTTTCCGGTGCACGATGGCCAAGAGCAGCAAAGAATTAGCCGACGCCCTGGGCGCGATGATGAACGGCGAAGTGCCGCAGGAGCCGGCCGACGACCACGGTCATCACGAGGCCCCCGCCGCCCCGCCGCCGCAGCCGCAGACCCGACCGGCCGCCAAGACGCCGCCGCCCGCGAAGGCGCCGCAACCTGCAAAAACGCCGGCACCCGCACCGGCCGTTCCGTCGCCGCGTGCGCCGTCGCCGGCGCGTCCCGCCGCGGCCGCCCCGGTGCGTCGGCCTGCCCCGGTGCCGAACCCGGTTCCCGCGCCGCCCAAGCCGCCCGCCGCCGCTCAACCGCCGGCCGCCAAGCGCCCCTCGCGCCCCGCCGCCCCGCAGCCGGCGCCCGCTCCGGCCAAGCCCGCGACCGCCGCCAAGTCCGCCGCCCCCGCCGGCTCAGCCGCGCCGGCGTCGCCTGAAGCGCTCGAATACGCCAAGCCGGCATCGAAGAAGCACAAGAAGACGCCCTTCTACGCCACGCTCGACTTCCGCCAGACGGCGATCCCCCCGCTGCTCGTCGGCGGCGGCGGCCTGATCATCCTGAGCATCCTCTACTTCCTGCAGGATTCCGACGCGGCCCTTCGCCAGCTCGGCGCGACCGTGCCGATCGTCGTCGGCCTCATCGGCGCGGTGCTGATCGGCATGGGCGTGCTGAACATCACCCAGGTGAAGCAGCAACTCGTCGAACAAGCCGCCGAAAAGGCCGCCAAGGCCAAGGCCCGCAAGGGATAGTGCCGCAAGGGGTAGTGTCGCTGGGGCCGTCCCGCAGGGCCTGTTGCGTTGACACTCCCCCCGCCGACTCCTAGCATCCGATTCCCGTTTTGGGCCGTATCACGTAAGGAGTTTCAATTATGGCAAGTGCAAACGTCAAAGAGTTCACGGACGGCAATTTCGAAACCGAAGTGCTGAATTCGTCCGAGCCCGTTCTGGTCGATTTCTGGGCCGAATGGTGCATGCCTTGCCGGGCCCTCGCTCCGACGATCGAAAAAATCGCCAACGAGTACGCCGGCAAGGTCAAGGTCGGCAAAGTCGACACCGACGGCAATCGCGACATCTCGATGAAATTCGGCATCAACGCGATCCCGACCGTCATCCTGTTCAAGGACGGCCAAGTCGCGCAGAAGTTCGTCGGTCTGAAGCCCGAGCGCGAGTTCAAAGCGGCGCTCGATGCCGCGATGACCTAATACTGCGTCTGCAGCAATAGAAATCAAAAGCCCACCGCATGCCTGCGGTGGGCTTTTCTTTCGTAGTGGCGAGGCATGCCTCGCCCGATGAGCGCGTTGCGACCCTGCGGGCGATGCATGCGTCGCCACTACAGAAATCACTTCTTCGGCGTGAAGTTTCCGAAGAGCGGATTATTCAGCGTGGGAGGCGCCGCTTCCTCTTCGATCAAGTCCGCAGGCGCCACGTCCGGTCGGAACATGCGTCCGTTAAACGCCTTCAGATAATCCGTCCACCCGCCGGCCGCCTCTTCTTCTCGGGTCGCCAGCAGTGCCATGGTCAGCTTCGCGTCCATGTTCTCGATGATGTGCACCGCGATCGCCTCGGGCGTCGCCGGAACCTTGGCGGCGCCGAATTCGGGCTCTCCGTGGTGCGACAGGACGATGTGCTGCAGCACGTCGATCAGCAGCCGCGGGATCGGCTCGCCCAGTTCCTTCGAGGCCGCAGCCGCCTTCTCCTCCACCCACATCGCCACCTTCACGATGTGCCCCACGAGCTGCCCGCCGTCGGTATAACCGAACGCCGTCTCGTATTTCAGTTCCCACGTCTTGGCCAGGTCGTGCAGGAAGATGCCGGCCAGCACCAGGTCGCGGTTCAACTTCGGATAGAACTTCGCCACCGCGTCGGCCACTTCCATTGCGTTGAGCGTGTGCTCGAGCAGCCCGCCAATGTACGCGTGGTGGAACGTCATCGCCGCCGGCGAACGGCGGAAGTCCTTCATCAGCGCCTCGTCGCTCACGAACTGATCGACAATCGCCGCCAGATGCCGGTTCTGCATGCTGCCGCACAATTCGCGGATGCGGGCGAACATCGTCGTGACGTCCTTCTTCGTCGTCGGCAGAAGGTCGCCGATGTCGAAAGCGTCGTCCTTCGGCAGGGCCCATTGGTCGATGATCACCTGCAGGTTGTTCTGGTAATTCTCCACCCGCGCCCGCACGTGGATGAATCCGCTCTCCGGCAGCATCGTGAACGTCTCTCGCGTGGCGTTCCACATCCTGGCCGTTACCTGGCAGGTTTTGTCGCCAAGGAAGGCTTTGATGTAATACTTACCGGTGGCCGTGCTGGCGATCTGCTTGCCGGTGATGACGAACACGTCGTCGAGAAGATCGCCGGGCTGGGCCTGCTTGAGGTAGAAACGTCGCATGGACCCGTTGTAACCGACGGGCGTCAGCGAGCAAGAAAACTATCGAATAATGGCCATGGCCAACGATTTCATCGTTCATTTTGACCTCCGCAACCAGCACAAAAACGCCATCCAGATGCTGGAAGGCGCGGCTGATTACATTCACGGGAACACAAACTGGCAGCTTCTGTGCGAAGAAACGGTGGCCCATGCCCGGCTGGCGCCGTTCTTCGACCCAACGCACGGAATCCAAATTGAAGCCTTTCAAAATGGGAAGCAGGTTCGCGTGGGTAGCGATCCGGCCGCTCTGGCGACAATCGCAATCGATCACCTTATCGACCGTGGCTTTCGCCGCTTGTGCGTCTACGCACTTTCGAGCGAATTCGTTTCAGCATTCATTGCCGCGACAGATGGCCGGTTTTTAGTGGAAGTCTTCGATACCGAGCCACCGGCGAAAACGTTCGTGAAAGGCACAGCGTTTGTGGCGTCCGACGTTTGTGCCGCGATGTTGTCCAAAATCATCCTGAAATCCGGCCTGCGGGTGCCGGACGATGTAGCGATACTCGGCATTGGAAATGATCCGATTTATTGCGAGCCGATACCGGTGCCGCTTTCCTCGATCGATATCGGCGCAAAATTGATTGGGTTTCGCAGCGCGCAGTTGCTGCACCGATTGCTCCAAAAACGAGAGGTTTCGGACGTCACGCTCGTTCCACCACGCTACATCACCGAACGTGCGTCGACTGACACCATCGCCATCGAAGACGATGATCTGCGCAGCGCGATCCTGTTTATCCGCCGCAACGCGCACCGCCCGCTGGAGATCGCCGACGTGTTGCGGCACGTGCCGGTGCACCGCCGGTCGCTCGAGCGGCGCTTCCGCAGCGTGCTGGGCCGGTCGCCGACCGAGGAGTTGCGCCGCGCCCGCGTCGCCATCGCGCAGCGACTGCTCGCCCGCACCGATGCGCCGCTATCGGAC
>Ga0070658_10002545_pt1 | contig 15206 bp, 8 predicted proteins | sample KBSC13metaG_FD_64664 | JGI IMG/M metagenome (GOLD analysis project Ga0070658, IMG submission 64664) | Corn rhizosphere microbial communities from Kellogg Biological Station, Michigan, USA - KBS C1-3 metaG | ecosystem: Host-associated > Plants > Roots > Rhizosphere > Soil ...
CCAGATGAAAGTGATTAAAAAGCTTCCGACAGAACGAAAGCCCGATGGGAGCGCATACGCGGCGCCGTTCCACAAGCTTTATGTCTCCGACGAACGGGGCAACGCCGAAGCGATCGTCGATGTAACAAAAGATGAAATTGTGAAGACACTACATTTCGATAGCGAAACAGGTATGCCGCAGTACGATCCGGTAGCACGCAAGGTATACGTCAACCTGCAGGACGAGAATATTCTTGCAGTCATTGATCCCGCAACGGACGAGGTAGTTGGACGTTATCCAGTCGGACGCTGCAAGGGAAACCATGGAATGGCGCTCGATCCAGCACATCATCGCGCGTTTCTCTCCTGTGAGGGAAACGACCTGATGGCGGTCTTTGATCTTGACAAGTATATTCCCATCGCTTATCTGCCTATGGCCGCTGGGCCCGACGTCATCAAATTTGACCCCGGCCTGGGACGAATTTACGTCGCCTGTTACAGCGGAGCAATTTCCATTTTTCATCAGAACGATCCCAATCACTATCGGAAGATTGAGGATTTCACGGTGCCGTACGCGGTGCATAGCCTGGCAGTTGACCCAGAGACGCATCGCGTCTACACCCCGGAGCAGGAGGAGAACGGCAAGCCAGTGGCACGGATGGTTGTGTATGAAGCGATGGCTGGTCAATAGGTACTTTAGGTACTTTTCTCCGATTCACAATCATATCGCCGCTCTTAGCGGGCGCCGGTGAAGGGAAAGAAGTATCGAGTGATCAGAAGTCGCAACGAACTCCCTCGGGCCACCGCATGATTGTAACTGCCCGTGAAAGCAATCCAACTGGAGATACTCATGTCCAAGTAGGGTTGTTCTCGCCACCTTCGTTGGACGCAATCCTGATGACAAAAGCTGAACATGGAATATATCGCGCCGCCTTCATTGCAGTCCCAGATGGCATGATGTAACATTCGCGTGTAATGGTTATAACAAAAGATCGTGCAGCGGCGCCGTGGTTACTGCTGATCTTCAGCCTGTCTTCGAAGAAAGCCAGCGAGAGAGTAGGCATATGGAGAAAACTCCAGAAATACGGGACACTGGCGTTGCGAAAATCTGGCTATGTCTTGCCGAATACGCCGGTGAATCAGGAACGATTTGAGTGGCTGGCTACGGCGATACGAGGATTTAAGGGAGAGGCGTCGGTGCTTCAAATCCAGGTTATTGACGATATTCCGTCCGATGCGCTCAAAGATCTGTTCCGCGAAGAGCGCAAACCCGATTACACGGTCCTTATCCGTGACGTTCGACAGCTCAAATCGTCCGCCCGGGGCTTCCCATCACAGCTTGCACGTTTGAAACGGCGCTTTGAAGAGATTTCCGAGATCGATTTTTTTGAGTGTCCACTCAGAGCAAAAGCCGAAGAAGTCTTCTACAAGGCCGAACATCCAGCGGCCACGCGCGAGCGTACGGGGAAAGGAAGGGTATCAAAAGTGGAATACCAGGGTCGTGCCTGGATCACGCGCCCAAGACCTGGGATCGATCGCGTCTCCTCGGCATGGCTCATTAAGCGATTCATTGACTCCAAGGCGACCTTTCTCTTTGGTAACGACCCGAATGTTCATCCTGGAGCCGTGCCGTTCGACATGTATCAGGCCGGCGGTTTCGGCCATGAGGGGGAGAATTGCACGTTTGAAACTCTTCGTGCTCGCTTCGGTGCAGATGACAAAAAAGTGCGGCTCATCGGGCAGGCTATTCACGATGCCGATCTCGATGACGAGAAATTTGGCCGTGCCGAGGGCATCATCATTAACCAGATTCTTAAGGGATGGGCCAAGCAAGGCATCCCCGACGACGAACTGCTGCGCAGAGGGATGGATTTGATCGAAGGACTCTATCACTCGAGTGCATAGTAACGGAGGGCGCTCTTGACAAAACGACACGCATGATTTGCAGTGTTGTGTCTACTCGCCTATAACTCCACCTTTGAACTCCGATGAATTCAACCTTCAGGAAGAACCGATTCAACCTGCGGCGGAAACTATGGTCACGCGACAAATCTTTGTTCTCTGGCTTTTTCTGGCCGCCTATGCGGTTTCAGCGCAAACCGTGGCTCCAGCCCCCGGAAACCCGCCCCTTTCTCTTGCAGATGCGCTGGCGATGGCGCAAGACAAGTATCCAGCTATCAAGACATCGATTGAACAGCAGGTGGCGGCGCAACATCAAATTGGCATAGCCAAGACGGCTTATCTGCCCCGTCTCGACATGCTGTGGCAGACTAATCGCGCGACCGACAACAATCGAACCGGGTTGCTTTTGCCCCAAAACGTCTTGCCGTCCATTTCCGGTCCTGTCGCCGTTGACGCCCCCGGCAGGAGCGCATGGAGCAGCGCCGGTGGCGCGCTCATTAATTGGCAACCCTTCGATTTTGGCGCTCGCGCAGCACAGGTCAATATCGCGCAAAACGGCGCGCTTGCAGCAGCCAGCGCTACAAATCTGACGCGCCTGGGTATCGCGGCGGCCACGGCAAATGCCTACCTGGATGTAGTGGCTGCACACCAGTTAGTGAGCGTGGCGCAAGCCAATGTCAGCCGGATGCAGATCTTTGCGGACAGCGTTCACGTTCTGGTGGAGAATAAGCTACGTCCAAGTGCAGACGCTTCGCAGGCGGATGCTCAGCTTGCCCTTGCCCGGACGCAATTGATCCAGGTGCAAACACAGGAAAAGATCAGGCTTGCGGCACTGGCGAATTTCCTTGAACTCCCACCTCAGCAAGTCAAGGTAAACCCTGCGAGCGTGCTTTCCGCACCACCTGCTGCTGATCCTGAAGAGACGCCAATCAACGCACATCCGGCAATTCAAGAAGAAGCCGCACTCATCGAGAGGCAAAAAGCTCAGCTTCATGTTCTGAGCCGTTCCTATGTGCCAGTGTTCGATTTGCTTGGTTCGATTTCGGGCCGCGGCACTGGGCTAGACGCCCAAGGCAACTTCAGGGGAGGAGCTTCCGGGCTTGCTCCCAACACGTTGAACTGGGCGGGAGCGATCCAGGTCTCTTTCCCGGCGTTCGATATTTTCACGATCCATCAGGAGAAAGAGGTGCAGGCTGCAAACGTCCGCGCCGAGCAGATGCGTTATCAGCGGACGAAGGACTACTTGTCCATTCAGGTCGAGCAAGCGCAGGCAACGCTTGATGGCGCGAGACAAGTAGCGCAAAACACTCCCATTGAAGTGGATGCGGCGCGGCAGAGCGAGCAGCAGCAGCGCGCCCGCTTTCAATCCAGCCTTGCAACCGTTGTCGAAGTGGCAATTGCTGAGAGCGTATTGACTCAAGCTGAAGGAGACGATGCCATCGCTCGCCTTAACGTTTGGCGCGCGCTGGCGGATTTAGCCGCCGCGCGGGGAGATATTGCGCCCTTTCTGAAGATGTTAGGGAAATGACCGCAAGGTCGAAGCTGAAGACTGGAGTCTAATTCATGTGGCTCATTCGCCTAGCTCTAAGACGTCCGATCACGATCATCGTTATCGTGGTGGCTATAGCACTCTCGTCGATCCTGGCGGTTCTGCGCACGCGCATTGATATCTTTCCCGCTCTAGACCTGCCGATCATCTACGTCGCGCAGCCTTACGGCGGTATGAGTCCACAGCAGATGGAAGGTTTTATCTCGTATTACTACGAGTACCACTTCCTGTATATCAATGGCATTGAGAGCGTGGAGTCAAAGTCCATTCAGGGTGTATCTTTGCTGCGGCTTAGCTTTCATCCCGGCACAAACATGAGCGAGGCGCTTGCGCAAACTATTTCTTACGTCAATCGCGCGCACGCTTTCATGCCTCCAGGAACCGTCTCGCCCTTTGTCATTCGTTTCGATGCTGGGACCGTGCCTGTCGGCTACCTTGTCTTCTCAAGTCCATCGCGAACGCTATCGGAGATACAAGACCTGGCGCTTAACCGCGTTCGTCCGGCATTCGCAACATTACCTGGTGTCTCGTCGCCACCTCCGTTTGGAGGCAATCAGCGAACGATCGTCATCGACGTCGATCCGCAAAAGCTGCACGCTTACGGACTTTCGCCTGATAATGTAGCGCAAGCCTTGACAACAGGCAACAGCATTCAACCTGCGGGAAATGCCGACATTGGCACATCAAATACCCTGGTTACAAGCGACTCTACCGTCACCCAAATCAACGATCTGCTGGACATTCCGATGCATCCGCGGTCGGGGGCCTCTGTCTACTTGCGCGACGTCGGCAGTGTCAAGGATTCATCGGATGTTCTTGCAGGTTATGCACTGCTGAACGGCAAGCGAACCGTCTACATTCCCGTGACCAAGCGGCCGGACGCTTCCACGATCACGGTTGTGAATGAAGTGCGTCAGAACATCGAACGTTTTCAGTCGCTCATCCCGCAAGACATCAAGATCACTTATGAATTTGACCAGTCGCAGTACGTTCGCGCTGCTCTTCTCTCCGTACTGCGGGAAGGCCTTATCGGAGCTGCCCTCACAGGTCTAATGATCTTGCTCTTTCTCGGCGACTGGCGGAGTTCTCTCATTGTTGTCATCACGATTCCATTTGCGCTGCTGATGGCGGTAGTGTTGCTGCGGGTTACCGGGCAGACGATCAACATTATGACTCTGGGCGGATTGGCGCTTTCTGTCGGCGTGCTGGTCGATGAGGGCACGGTGTTGATGGAAAACATACATGTGCATCTTGCGCAGGGAGAGAAAAAAGCGCGGGCCGTTCTTGGGGCCAGCCGCGAAGTTGCAGTCCCGCGCTTGTTAGCCATGCTCAGCGTGCTGGCTGTCTTTGTACCGTCCTTCTTCATGACCGGTCCCGCGCGGTCGCTCTTTGTGCCCTTGTCACTTGCAGTTGGGTTCTCGATGGGTGCATCGTATTTGCTTTCGAGTTCTCTGGTACCAGTGCTGGCCAATTGGATTATGAAGCAAGAGAAGCACGAGGCCGGACACTCAAACGAAGCGCGGTTTGATCGTTTTCGCAAACGCTTCCAGGGCATCCTGGAGCGAATCATGGAATTCCCCAAGTTACTGCTCGGCGCATATGCAATAGTTGCCGTGCTGATTATCATGCTGGTTGGGCCCAAATTGGCGGAGGAAATCTTCCCTTCTTCCGCATCGACGCAATTCCGTCTACGCATTGATGCACCTGATGGCACACGAGTGGCTGTGACAGAAGCCCTGGTCCAGAAGGTTTTGGCAGCGATCGCACGGGAGGCGGGCGCGAGCAATCTCGATCTCACCCTTGGCTATGTCGGGACACAACCTTCTTCGTATCCTATCAATTCAGTGTTTTTGTGGACCAGCGGGCCTCAACAGGCCATCATTAACGTTGGCCTGAAATCTGGGGACTCGATTTCGCTGCACAGCCTCGAAGAGGGCCTTAGACAAAAATTGCCGCAGGAATTTCCAGGTACGCGTTTTTCTTTTGATCCCGGCGATCTCATCAGTCAAATTCTGAACTTCGGTGCGCCTTCGTCTGCGGAAGTCGCCATCACAGGCCCAGAGTATGCCGATGTCCAGAGCTATGCCAATCGCGTTCGGCAGGAACTGGCAAAGCTAAAAGAATTGCGCGATGTTGAATTTGAAGGGCCGCTTCGCTATCCAACGGTGAACGTTCACGTAGACCGGGTGCTTGCTGGCCAGCTCGGCACGACTGCGAATGATGTCGGCGCAGCAGTAGCTTCTGCCACCGCTTCGAGCCGCTTCGTCGCTCCCAACTATTGGCGAGACCCCAAGTCCGGTGTGAGTTACCAGGTACAGGTACAGGTACCTCAACCGAAGATGACGTCGCTCAAAGATATCCAATCGATTCCTGTCAATAGCAGCACCGGAGCGCACCCGCTCTTGAGCCAGGTCGCCGATACGCAATCGACGACGGTGCCAGGAGAGTTAGACCGGCAGAATGGAATGTGGATGATCATCGCCTCGGCAAATGTCGGGAACAAGGACTTTGCACGAGCCGCAAGGGCGATCGATCGTGCAATTGCCAGGGCAGGCCAGGCACCTCGTGGTGTTACGGCCCAGGTACGCGGCCAGGTAAGCGCACTTAAGCAGATCTTTACCGAGTTGGCGATCGGTCTGTCTCTGGCTGTGGTTGTAATTCTGCTCCTGCTTACAGCGAACTTTCAGTCGTTCCGCCTTGCCCTGGTCGTCATCTCTAGCGCTCCGGCTGTACTTGTCGGGGTCATCCTGATGCTCTTACTCACCGGCACTACGCTGAACCTGGAAAGTTTCATGGGCACCATTATGGCGATTGGCGTCGCCGTGGCAAACGCGATTCTGCTGGTCACTTTTGCTGAACAAAATCGGCGGAATGGCGCAAACTCAGTTTCTGCCGCACGGACGGCTGCGACTGAGCGCTTGCGGCCCGTGCTGATGACGAGCCTCGCTATGATCGCGGGAATGGTTCCTATGGCGCTTGCGATTGGCCAGGGGAGCGAGGAAATAGCTCCTCTGGGGCGCGCAGTCATAGGCGGTCTGTTCGCTGCCACGCTCGCAACCTTGTTCCTGCTACCGACCGTGTTTGGCATCGTGCAAAAGCGTGCCTCCCTCAAGTCGCCTTCCCTCGATCCTGAAGACCCTGATAGTCCTTTTGCCCAGAAACCGGAGAACGCATGATGAAAACCGTTATCGTTGCCTTAACACTTTCACTGTTTCTCTCTGGCTGCAATGGCAATCCGAAGCCTGTAGCCAGCAAACAAACGGAAACGGATATGCAGACAGTGGAAGTTGTGCCTGTCGCCTCGCAGAGACTTGCAACAGTGTTCTCACTGCCGGCGCAACTCGTCCCCTTCGAGACCGTGGATATCTACCCCAAAGTTACCGGCTTCATGGATATGATTCGCGTGGATCGCGGGAGTCGCGTACGCAAGGGCGAACTTATTATCCGGCTTTCCGCTCCGGAACTAGTAGCGCAGCGCGCACAGGCAGAATCTGCCCTGCGCGCGGCTGAATCGCAATTGACCACCGCCCAGGCTAGGCTCGCCTCAGACAAGGGTACCTACATGCACTTGGCTTCTGCCGCCAAGACGCCTGGGGTGGTCGCGGAGAACGATGTGATGGTGGCCAGCCAGACAGCTTCCGCGGATCAAGGACAGGTGCAATCGGCAGAAAACAATATCGCGGCCGCACAGGATGCGCTGCGCAGTGTGGCACAGCTGGAATCGTATCTTCGCATCTATGCGCCGTTTGACGGAATCGTCACAACGAGAAACCTCCATCCTGGGGCATTGGTCGGCCCCGCATCCGGCCAGTCGGGAACGATGCCCATTGTGCAAATTGTAGATACCAGCCATTTACGGTTAGTTGTGCCAGTTCCGGAAGCATATGTAGGAGAAATGCAAATAGGCCAGCAGGTGGCGTTTGCCGTTCCCACTTATCCCGGTCAGACGTTTCATGCACCCATTACGCGCATTTCGCACAATGTGGACCTAAATACCCGAACGATGCCCGTCGAGCTAGACGTCCATAACACCGATGGCCGCCTGTCTCCCGGTAGCTTCAGCAATGTGCAGTGGCCGGTCCATCGCGCTGCTCCAACCATGTTTATTCCAGTCTCGGCTGTGACCAACGATCAGCAGCGCACCTTCGTTGAGCGAGTGCGCATTGAAAAAGTAGATTGGGTGGATGTGGTCACCGGTCTGAGCGTAAACGGCAATATCGAGGTCTTCGGAGATCTCAAGCCTGGAGACGAAGTTATCCGCAACGCCACAGATGCGATTCGTCCCGGACAGCGGGTTAAGACTGCTTCGTCACATTCTTAACGTTATCAGTCCTTCTCGTTGCCAGCCAAAATAGATCTCAGGTGAAAGGCTCCCTGCGTCACGACTGGCTCGCCCACAGAAGGCTGGCTGCGCCCAGTGTAAATACTGCGATGGCGGTAATCGTCTTCGTTGTCATAATGGTTCTCCTTGTTAAGCAATGGGATCAGGGTGGATGGGGGTTTGGTTATCTTCGTGGGGAAGAAGTGTTCCGCGTCTCAGTTCCCGTTCCTTCATCATGACGAAGAACACGGGGACGAGAATAAGGACGTGAATAGTCGATGTAATCATGCCGCCCACGATGGGAGCGGCTATCGGCTTCATCACGTCGGAGCCAATGCCGGACTCCCAAAGAATCGGAGCAAGGCTAGCTAGGACGGCGCAAACCGTCATCAGCTTCGGACGGAGGCGCTGAACGGCACCTTCAATTGCCGCTTCTTCAATATCCGCATTCGTCATTTGATGGGTTGATTCGATATGTTTTTCCAACGCTTCATGGAGATAGACGACCATAACGACGCCGGTCTCCACTGCGATGCCAAAGAGTGCGATATAGCCAACGGCCACGGCAACACTGAAGTTGTAGTGAAGCAGCCATTGCAGCAGCAATCCTCCGGTCATCGCGTAGATGGTGGGGAAGATGAGGACCAGCGCCTCGGCAACGGAGTGAAAGACAAGGTAGAGAAGCAGAAAAATCACCGCGAATACTACAGGCAGGATGAGCTTGAGACGTTGTTTTGCGCGCTGCTCGAACTGGTACTCTCCCGACCACTGAAAGGTGTAGCCAGCAGGCAGCTTTAGATCTTGCTGGATTTGCTTGTTGGCTTGTGCGACGAAACCTCCATAGTTCGTATTCTTCAGGTCGATATAAACATAGCCGGTAAGAGCGCCGTCTTCGTCACGGATCATGGCCGGCCCTCTGGAGAATGAGATCGTCGCCACTTGCCCAAGCGGAATCTGCGCACCGGTTGGGGTCGCAATGAGAACGCCGCGCATCTGCTCCACATTGTCGCGGAAATCTCGCTCATAGCGAACGTTGATGGGGTAACGCTCTCGACCTTCAATGTTCTCCCCAATATTCTTGCCGCCAATACCGGAGGAAACAGCCGTCTGCGCGTCTGCCACGGTCAGACCATAGCGCGCAGCCTCTGTCCGGTTCACTTCAACATTGACATAAAAGCCCTGGGCAACTTTTTCAGCGAACGTAGACCGAACCTGCGGCAAAGTAGAGAGAATGGTTTCGATCTGCGAGGCGACTTGCTGGATACCTTCGACACTTGCGCCCTGAACTTTGAGGCCAAGCGGGGTCTTGATGCCGGTCAGTTCCATGTCGAGGCGGTTCTCAACCGGACTTGTCCAGGTGTTGGTGAGTCCAGGAAACTGAAGCTTCGCGTCCATCTGCTGAATGAGTTTGTCGTAAGTCATTCCGGACGGCCATTGTTCACGCGGTTTTAGCATCAGGGTTGTGTCGTACATGTCGAGCGGAGCGTTATCTGTTTCGCTGTCCGAGCGCCCAACCGTACCGAAGACACTCACAACTTCAGGAAAGCTCCGGAGAATACGGTCTTGCTCCTGCAGCAATACCTTTGCCTGGCCAATCGAGATGCCCGGCAGCGCGGTCGGCATATATAGAGTTGAACCTTCATACAAAGGCGGCATAAACTGGCTTCCAAGGCGCAGGCCCAACGGCAAGACAACAACGAGAAATAGCACGTTGGCGGCGATTGTCAGCCAACGATAGCGCAAGCAGAATCGCAGCACTGGCAAGTAGATCGCCTGGGTCACACGCGAGATAGGGTTGACGCTCTCCGGACGCAGCCGTCCGCGGATCAACATCACCATCAGAACAGGAACGAGCGTGATTGCGAGGATGGAAGACGAGCCAACTGCTAGAGTTTTCGTCCAGGCGAGCGGGCGGAACATGCGGCCTTCCTGCGCTTCAAGCAGGAAGACAGGTAGAAACGACACCACAATAATTAGCAGCGAGAAGAACAATGCTGGGCCAACCTGCTTCGCAGCGTTGATGAGGATATTGCGGCGTTCCGGTTCGCTGACTGGAGTCGTATTGTCCTGCTGTCGTTCGGAGAGATGACGGTAGCCATTTTCGACCATGACGATTGAAGCATCCACCAATACTCCAATAGCTAATGCAATGCCGCCGAGCGACATGATGTTTGAAGTGACTCCGAGCAGATACATGGGAATGAAAGACACAATGACCGCAATGGGCAACGCAAGGATGGCAATAAGCGCCGAGCGAAAATGAAACAGAAAAATAATAATGACGAAGCTAACAATGATGGCTTCTTCCAGAAGGTCACGTTGCAACGTTTGGATCGAGGAGCGAATCAGGCCGGACCGGTCGTAGCCGGACATGATTTCGACACCAGGCGGAAGCGACGGCGCAATTTCACGGAGCTTTGCTTTGACTCCGTTGATGACATTCAGTGCATTCATTCCCTGACGCATCACAATGATCCCGCCGACAGTCTCGCCCTTTCCGTTCCATTCAGCAACGCCTTCGCGGATATCCGGGCCGAAGCTGACCGTACCCAAATCACGCAGCAAGACAGGTGTTCCGTTTTTGCTGCCGACTGCAACCAGCGCAAGATCGTCAAGCGAGCGAAGATAGCCTAGTCCACGGATCATGTATTCCGCACCGCTCAAATCGAGCAGGCGTCCGCCAACTTCGTTAGTGCTCGCTTTGACGCGATCAATGACGGTAGACAACGTGATTCCGTAGGCCAGCAGTTTATTCGGATCAAGCTGCACCTGGTACTGCTTTACATAGCCTCCGATGCTCGCGACCTCGGCCACTCCTGGAACTGTCTCAAGCGCATAACGCAGATGCCAATCCTGCAAGGAGCGCAGATCGGCCAGACTGTGGCGATGGCTCTTGTCCACGATGGCGTACTCATAGACCCATCCTGCTCCGGTAGCGTCCGGGCCGATCACGGGATGTACTCCTTCCGGCAAGCGTCCGCTGATTTGTTGCAGATACTCGATCACGCGGGAGCGCGCCCAATAGAGGTCGGTACCATCCTGAAAGACGATGTACACGTAGGAGTCGCCAAACATCGTCTGCGCGCGCACCGCCTTCACATGGGGCGCAGCCAGCATACTGGTGACGATGGGGTACGTGACCTGATCTTCGATCACGTCGGGCGGTTCGCCTGCCCAGTTGGTATGCACAATCACCTGAACATCGGAAATATCCGGCAGCGCATCCAGCGGAACGTGCTGCAATGACCAAATGCCGGCAAGAGTGAGCAACAGGACAACGGTGAACACCAGGAATCGGTTGCGGGCGCAGCCTTCAATAATGTAGGAGAGCATTTACATGCCTCCTGTCGCGTTGACCCGCAGTTGCTTTGTGGCGATGGTCTGGCCGCTCTTGTGCGCGGTGATGGTCACCTGCCATGTACCGCCTGAACCAAGCGAACCTGTGCCTTCATAAACTCCGTTGCCCTTATCGCCCAATTTGCTGGCGGTGCTCATAGCGCCCATTCCCATCGCTGGCATCGCAGCCATGTAGAAAGTCAGCGTCACATCAGCCCCCGTAACAGGAGCATTATCTGGTCCCGCCAGCTTCACCCGGAACGTGTTCGTGCCTTTCTGTGGTGGATTGGGGTCAGTGGAGAAATCAATATTGATTTGCGTTGCCGGAGAGGTAGCCGCTTGTGGAGAAGCATTACCCGCTCCCGGAGGCCGAGGCATGAACGAACCGGCGGCGGCCTGCAATTGACTTTCGGAGTCAATGAGAAAATTGGCCGAAGTGACGATCTGTTGATGTTGCTGAAGTCCCTTCAGGACAACAATGTCATCCCCCGCGCGTGGTCCGAGGACAACCTCCTTTGGTTCCAGGCTGCCATTACCACGATCGAGGAAGACCAATTGCCTTGTCCCTGTCTGAAATACGGCTGAAGCTGGGATGACTAGCTGACGGCCAAGTGGAGATTTCAGGTCGCAAGTGACATACATGCCGGGTTTCAGTTTGAGTCCGGGATTTTCAATCCCGAGCCGAACACGAACAGTCCTCGTCGCAGGATCGACCTGTGGCAGAATTTCATCGACGTTCCCGCGGAACGTCTTGCCTGGATAAGAGTCCACTGTGACTTCGACGGGATCGCCATGTTTCAACCGTCCGACATCATCCTGAAATACCTGCGCGTAGACCCATATGCGCGAGAGGTCGGCGATGGTATAGAGTCGGGTCGAGGGATCAATGTACATGTTTGGCAATGCGTTGTATTCCGTTACGTAACCGGAGACTGGCGAGTTGATCGTAAGATCGGTAATAGGCTTTCCAGTAGCTTTGAGTTTCTGCAATTCGCTTTGCGAAACTTCCCATTGCTCAAGACGCTGCTCGGCAGCAGCGGACAGCGAGGCAGCACCGGAAGCGACTCCATCCACCGTGCTCGTACTCAATAATTTTTGATTTTGCCGCGCCAGCAGATATTCCTGCTGTGTCGCGACAATATCCGGGCTATAGACCGTAAAGAGCGGCTCACCCTTGCGAACATACAGGTACGTCGCATTCACAAAGACTTTGCGAATATAGCCCGGAAAGCGAACCTGAACATACGAGATCAACCGTTGGTCAATGTCTACGGTTCCAGTGGCGCGTATATCGTCGATCAGTTGCTTGTACTCAACCGGGCCTGTCTTCACGCCGATGCTCTGCATCCGCTCCGGCGACAATTGAACCGACGACAATTGCGTCTCCTGCTTTTGCTCCTGCATCGGAGACGTACTCTCTGCATTTGAAGCGGGGCCAGCCGCAACCGGCTGCAGCGTATCTGAAGATGCGGATGGGTGTCTGGAACTTGCCTGCCTTGATGAACACGAGCGGTAGACGAGCAGACCGGCTACAACGATCGCAATGCCAAGCCATACGAGAGAAGTGCGCACAATATATTTCTTCATCGCAGTGTCGCTCCTGTCAGTGTCTCCAGATGGGCCAGCGTGGTTTCGTGATCGGCAAGTACCTGCGCTTCGTCGAGTTTCAGAGTTAGTACATTGGTGAAGTAGAGAAGCACATGCGTGAACTGTTCCCGGTTCGCCGCATAAGCGTTAAGAGTTGTCCGGTAAGCTGCATCCGACTGCGGAATCAGCCCTTCGCGGTATTCCTTCAAGAGCTCTTCATCGCTGGTGACTGTCACATAGTCTTGCTTGACTTGTGCAAGCTGCTGTTGCAGGTGAGCATCGAATGTCTCTTTGGTTTGCGCGAGATTTTCGGAAGCCTCCGCAATCTCAGCATTCACGCGTGGCCTCCGTGGAAAGCGAACGTTGAAGGTCAGCATGTAGTAATCGCGGTACTTCCGGTCGGTGTTCTGGTACATGTAGCCGAGACTGAAATCCGGCTTTCCTTCGTGTTTCGCGGAGGCAAGCGCCGCATCTTGTTTACTGACAGAACTGGAATCAACTTGCACTTGAGGGTTGTGCTCCCGCACCATCTGGAGCAGTTCAGCAGAGGTGGAGCGTAATGAACTTTCACTCAACTCCTCGGTCACGATATCCGGCGAGTCTTGATCTCGATGCAGTAAGCCCTTTAGATTGGCTTCGACCTGTCCCATCTGCTCATGGTGTATGGTGATCTTACGGACGAGCTTTGTGCGCTCCACCTGAGCCTGCAACACCTCTGCCTGCAACCCCTGGCCCACCTCATAATGTGCCGTTGCATCCTGAATCAGTTGGTCCAGAACGAGCCGGTTCTCCATCAGAATGCCGAGTGTCTTTTGCAGATAAGCAAGTTGCAGATAATTAGCTTTCACCGCATCGGCCACGCTGGCCGAAGTAGCATCTCGCTCTCTTTCCTTGATATCGGCATCTCTCTGTGCAACTTCGCCCCGTAAGTGCAACTTGCCCGGATAAGGTAGTTCCTGCGAAGCGCCGATGCCGATATAGGAAAAATCACTGTTCGTATAACCCGCAAAGGGCTTTGGACTGCCAACACCAAATTGTTGGTAGGTGAAGGTTGGGTCGGGTAACGTGCTTACCTGGCGCGGAACTTCCTTGGCCGCTTGCCAACCATAATCGGCAGCCGCTATTTGCGAGTTGTTCTGGCTGGCTTCAGTCAAAAGCTCCGACAATAGCGTAGGCGCCTTTGGCGAACGCTCTTGTCCAGACACGGCAATTGCAGTCGTAAGCACAAACATGGCCGTCAGGCACCGGACCATGAGCATATAAATCTCCATTCTCGAAACGGTTCGTAGCAGCAGGCGCGAGCAGGCGAGCAACTATATGCCCGTCAGCCAAGCGAAGCCGGAGAAAGGAGATTGCTAGATTCGAAGAATAGAGATTGAGGGAGGTGGAGACTGAGGCAGTGTGCTTGCAGGCCGTTGCGCTGAATCGAGCGTGTGTACCGGTAGCGCAACGAGGATGGCCAGAGACAGCCCAGCAATTGTGGCCAAATCAATCTGCACATTTGCCAACTGCACTTGTATCATCGCATTCCACTGCCCCGCGGTGGAAACTTCCTTATGGCAGCATCCGTGCGAAGCAGGCATATCCATGCTTCCGCACTCGTCCTTCATCTGCTTGCAGCACGACCGTTCCGCAGAACTTAGATGCGCGCCTGGCAGAGCACAGGCCATGGTTGGAGCCAGCAGTGGCAGCAATACAGTCAGTATCAGTGCGAATTGGCTCACAGACTTCATGGCGAATTCAACTTTACACCCAGATCCCGAATAAAACAAAGCATCACGTACTATATTGCCAGCTTAAGTATATCGACGCACTAGGCAAATACAGCTACTCGTTGTGAGAATTTGCATGTCCAAATATATAAGATGTAGATTCGCTTAAGATGAAGCTAAAAGCCTCCACGTCTAGTTCTGACTGGGCCTACGTGCGGGGAAGAGCTGGTGCTAATTGTCGCTAACTGGAAGCGATATACCTCAGCTGCCTTCTCTAACAGCAAATCTATAACTTGTTCAAACTCCGTGCCTGTCTTGCTGACTCGATCAAGAGTTAGCCAGTGAGGACATCGGTTCTGCTCATTTTGAGCAAGGAGATGTCATGTACAACTGCCCTGCCCCCTTTTTCTCAACCATTCATAACTGGAGATTCTCAGGGTTTGACCCGGTCCCGTCAGCCGCTGTTCTGCCGCGCGTTCACGCACCAACCGCTTGCGTCTCTTGCGCCGCACCATCAGACCTTCCTCCACGTACAGCCGGTAGTCCCGCTTCACGTTCACCTCGTAGCCTCTGCGGCTCAACAACGCATGCAACCGCCGCCGGTAGCCGTAGCGCGGCTTCTGCCGCGCTAGCTTCACCAACTCGTCTCGCAACTCCACATTGCGGTCCGGCCGCGGCTCATACCGATAGCTCGACCGCTCCACGCCCAGCAGCGTGCAGGCCGTGCGTTCGCTCAGACCATGCCCGGCCTGAACCAACGCCACGTCTCCTCTTAGACCGGCAAGCTCCAGCCGTTTTTTCGGATCACCGCCTTCAGCGC
>Ga0070658_10002552_pt1 | contig 15188 bp, 18 predicted proteins | sample KBSC13metaG_FD_64664 | JGI IMG/M metagenome (GOLD analysis project Ga0070658, IMG submission 64664) | Corn rhizosphere microbial communities from Kellogg Biological Station, Michigan, USA - KBS C1-3 metaG | ecosystem: Host-associated > Plants > Roots > Rhizosphere > Soil ...
CCCAAAAATGCGAAGCGTTGTCGCTATTGCGGTTGGCAGGGCGGATATCACACCATCGTGCGGCCTACCTTGCGGCATTTTCTGCTACAGCGCACCCATCCCAAACGCAAAACCTCCGGCGAGACGATTCCCTGCCCGCACTGTGAGTGGGATATGCCGAAGCGGGCAAAGCGCTGCCCCCTCTGTAAGTGTGCTCCGGAAGTGGAGACGGCCGATCCCTCTCGACCGGTGCAGGCCTGGACGCATCTGCGCCGACAGTGGGCCAAACGGGCGGCGCGAAGTGCGGTGATCTGTCCGACCTGCTCCGTGCAGGTTCCGCCGTGGTCGCCGGGCTGCCTCTGCTGTGGCTGGGAACAGCCGCGCTCGGACGGGAAGGTCGCGCTGATGCGCTATGCCCTCGCCGAAGTGAAGGGCGAAGTCCTGGATCGCCTCCACCCCCATCACGCACCTCCCGCCGGCGACATCTGTCCGGAATGCGATATCCTGGTCCCGCGCTCGGATAAAAGATGTATGATCTGCGGCTGGACTCCGGACCGCAAAAAGACGGTTCGCGATGCCGCCGGGTTTCTGCTGGAGGAGATCAAGCACCGGGGTACGGTCGAAAATATGCCCGGCCTCCACCTCTGCAAAGGCTGCAATGTCCCGATGCCGCCCAATGCCAGGATGTGTCTGGTCTGTGGATGGGCGCCTCCGGTCAACAACCCTGTGCTGCGCCTGCTGCGCAAGAAAAAAGTGCGTAAGGTCCAGAAATACGGGACGACCTGGCGGCCCTGTCCCAACTGCTGTCTGCCGCTGACGCGTCATGCCGTGAAGTGTATGGCCTGTGGGTGGGAGAAGAAGCCGAGCCGGTATTTCGGCAAGACATCGGGTACGGTCTGGGTCACGATGACGATCCTCACCATCGCCTCCTATTTCGCCTTGCAGTATTTTATCGTGCTGGCAGGAGGGGGCACCGGGCTTGGATTCGGGCAGGACGAGTATGGCCGTGAACGTTTTGGCAGGAGCACTACCACCCAGGCGCCGCCGCAGACCCTGGATTCCATCGCTCCCTGAGAGCTGTCAGGTGTACTTGACGAGGAGATTTCCAATCTTGGCGTCGTCGTGGGTATACCGGGCCTGGGCTTCCAGCATGGGACAAAAAGAGGCGTCACCGGGTTGATCGAACGCCATCAGAACTCGTAGTCCAGGGCCAGAACACTCTCGCGAATGGGGTTGATGAACGTCTGCACGACGTGCTGATGCGCCGGATGCGGCCCGTACACTTCCAGCGCGGCCTTATCGGGGAAGCGCACCACGAGGCCGTGCGTAAATCCCAGCCCGCGATCCGTGAAGTTCGCTCCCACGGTCAGATCCAGAATGTTTGGGACCAGACCTTTCAGTCCCCGCAGTCCCTCGACCGCGGCGGTGATCTGCTCCTCCGTCGCCTCCGCCTTCCATTTGAACAACACGATATGCTCTACCACGTTTGTGCTCCTGACTCTTCTGATTACGTTGTCCCATTTTACCCGCTTCCGCCTCCTTTTCTCCCATCGGTATTGACTTCCCACGCATTTCGCTGTATGCTTTTGCCGGGATACTAATTTTTCAGGAGAGAGCATGGCTTCCAAAATCGCAGTGCAGATGTATACGATCCGGGATTTTACCCATACGGCGGAAGGGCTGGCGGAGAGCCTGGAGAAGATTCGGGCGATAGGCTACGATGCGGTGCAGTTTTCGTCGGTAGCGGCGGTCGAAAGCGCGTCTCCGCAGGTCTCGACGGCGCAACTCAGCCGGATGCTCTCCGACAATGGGCTGAAGTGTATCGCCACGCATCGGGGCTGGGACGCTCTGGTGAACCGCACAGAGGAAGAGATCGCATTCCATCAGGCGCTGGGCTGCGACTATGTCGCGATTGGCGGGCTGCCCGGCGGCTACGGCGAGAAGGGCGCAGAAGGCTATCGCAAGTTCATTCAGGACTCAGCTCCGGTGATTGCAAAGCTGAAGGCGGCAGGTATTCGATTCGGCTACCATAATCACGACTTTGAGTTCCGGCGCTCCGGAGAAGGGCAGGGCACTCTCTACGATATTCTTGTGGCGGAAGGCGGCGCGGATCTGATGTTGGAAGTGGATGTCTACTGGGTTCAGCACGCGGGCGCGAATCCCGCGCGCGTCCTCAAGGAGAATGGCGGACGCGTGCCCGTCATCCACCTCAAAGACAAAGAGGTCGTGGCGAAAGATGGCCCGGTGATGGCCGCGATCGGCGAGGGCAATCTGGACTGGGACGGGATTCTGGCCGCCGGCGCGGAGGCGGGAGTGGACTGGTACTGTGTCGAGCAGGACGTCTGCCGCCGCGACGCCTTCGACTGCCTTCGCTCCAGCTACGCCTATCTGACCAGACGCGGATTGTGAACCTCCCCCAACCCCCTCCTTCTCAAGGAGGGGGCTAAATGCTTGTTCCCTCCTTCGCATGGAGAGGGCTAAATGCCTGACCTTCTCTAGGGGAGGGGCGCCTATCTGCTCCCTCCTTACGAAGGGGAGGGTTGGGGCGGGGTTATGGAAACGGAGAAAAAGTTTTGGATACGGAAGAGGTCGTTGCGGATGTCACAGCGTTGGGGTTCGATGCGGCGCGCCTTCAGCGTCTGACCGCGCTGGTGGAGCGGGGTGTCACGGAGAACATGTATCCGGCTGCCGTCTATCGGGTGCTGCGGCAGGGAAGGATCGTGGCGCAGGGCGCGCTGGGGATAGCACAGCCGGATAGTCCTATGCCTTATGCCGCGACGATGGAAACGGTCTTCGACATGGCCTCTATTTCGAAGCCTTTTGCCGCTACCCTGCTCCTGCAATGCGTCGAGCGGGGAGATCTGCATCTCGGGCAGCCGGTCGGAGACTTCTTGCCGGAAGCGGGAAACTCTCCGGTCGCGAAAATAAATCTGCGCCAGATCGCCTCCCACGTCAGCGGCCTGCCGCCCTGGAGACCGCTCTATCAGGGAGCGGAACCTGCGCTGACACAGATCTTCGCGGTCCCCCCCGACTATGAGCCGGGAATACACTATGCCTACAGCGATCTGAACTATATTCTGCTCGGGGAGATCGTCGCCCGTGTGGGCGGTAAAACGCTCGATGCGCTGGCACAGGAGCGGATCTTCGGCCCCCTGGGTATGACTCGCACGGCCTACTGCCCGCCGACCGACTGGCATCCCCAGATCGCCGCGACTGCGAACTGCGGCTGGCGCAAAGATCAGATCCTGGTCGGGGAGGTCCACGATGCCAACGCTCACAGCCTCGGCGGCGTGTCCGGCCACGCGGGCCTGTTCTCCAACGTTCCCGACATCACCCGCTTCGCGATCTCCCTGCAACACCCGGAAGTCGCAAAAGCCTGCGGCATCCCTCCGGTGCTCGGCCCGCTGGCCCGCCGCCTCGCTCAGGAGCGACAGATCGCCCCGGAGATCGGCGGCCACTCTATCGGCTGGTTCACCCCGCCCAACGGAATGCTGCCCTGCGCCGATCTGCTCTCCCCACGCGCCTTTGGCCACACGGGCTTCACCGGCACGATGTTGGTATTCGACCCGGAGCACGAACTTATCATTATGCTGTTCACCAACAGCGTCTACACCCCCAAACCCGGCCTCCTCACCCTCCGCCGCCACTTCACCAACGCCATCGCCGGAGCGTTGACATAGGTTTACGCGGCTTGCAAGGTTTCGCGGAGGGCCTGACCGGCGCGGTTGCCGCGGAGTTTTTCCAGGGCTTGCAGTTCGATCTGGCGGGCGCGTTCGCGAGTCAGGTGCAGCGATTTGCCGATCTCTTCCAGGGTATGCGGCTCGTTGCCTTCGAGGCCGAAGCGCAGGCGCAGGACATCCTGTTCGCGCGGCGTCAGGCTGTGCAGCGCGCGGACGACCTCCTCCTGCACAGCATGGCGAAACACGCGGGCGGAGGGGCTGGCGTACTCGTCGGAAGGAATGATGTCGGCAAGGTTGCGGTCGCCTTCGTCTCCGAGCGGGGCATCGAGCGAAGCCGGCTCGACCATGCTCTGGAGCAGATCGGTGAGCTGCTCTTCCGTCATGGCGGCGGCCTGTGCGAGTTCGCCGCGGCTGGGCTGGCGGCCGAGCCGACCCTCCAGTTCGCCGCGAATGCGGGCGATGCGCGCGATATTATCGACGACGTAGGCAGGCAGGCGGATGCTGCGTCCGGAGTTGGCCAGGGCGCGCAGAATCGTCTGACGGATCCAGGGGGTCGCGTAGGTGCTGAATCGGAAGCCGCGCCGCCAGTTGTACTTGTCGGTCGCTCGGATCAGGCCGATGACGCCCTCCTGGATCAGATCTTCCAGGGGCAGACCACGGTTCTGATAGCGTTGCGCGATCGAGTTGACCAGGCGCATATTACTGGTGACCAGAATGTCTTTCGCGTTCTGATCGCCGTTTTCGACCCGGCGTGCCAGAATGATCTCCTGGCAGGGCGAGAGCAGCGCCGTCTTGCCGCCCGGCAGGAGCGCGGAGTTATCCCGATCCGGCACCGAAGATACTGCGGGATGATGCGACATTGACCGCAGACGGAGTTCGATCGGCGAGACGCCCCGGTCGTCCGTCTGGGTTCTCAGACGGACAGGCTCTTCGCTCGCCGGGATATAGTCCTCCATCAGGCGGCGCAGTTGAGTTGTATCCATATCGGTAATATCGCCTCCCAGATCGGGGGACAATGAGTCTGCGGGCTGGCGTGGCTTGCGTCCACGCGGTTTACCCACTCCTGGGACTCCTGTATTGCTTCCGACCTTTTTCTCGCCTCGGATCGCTCGTGTTGTTCCTGCACGAAACATGCCGATCCCCTTTCACAGCCGTGTCACTCTCAGACTGTCGGCGTGTGCTTTCCTTGTCATATATACGGATTCTGATAGCAAATGTTACGCCCTGCTTTTTATCACCGTTCGGAAACGGTTTATAGGTGCAGGGACGCAAAGACGCGCACTCCTGTTCCCGACAATGAATTGCCGGGGAAACTCAGAGCAGGTGCATCATCTTGTGGGTTTGGGGAATGACGCGTACTTCGCGGAGACGGCGGGCGGCACGGGCATGGAAGGCGATCATGCGGGCAGGGTCGGTAGGGAGCGGTTCGTAGCCGAACGGGGTCACCGGCTGGAGGATCAGCGGGATCGCGGTATCGACCGATTCGATGGTCTCGATCACGGAATCGAGTTCCACCTCCGTGGTGGTGGGTGTGATGACGAACTTACCGTAGACGTGGGTCGCCCGTGCTACCTGTAAGAAGGCGCGGTGGCGCTCCCAGGTCTGGGCAGCGGTCAGGCCGGTTGCACTGGGGGCTTTGAAGTCCATCGAGATATAGTCGAGCAGGGGCAGCACGCGGCGCAGATGGTCGGGCAGCATCCCGTTGGTTTCGAGGAAGATCTTCAGGCCGAGCGCGCGGATCTCCGGCAGCCAGTTCTGAAGGAACGCGGCATGCAGCAGCGGCTCGCCGCCGGTGACCGAAAGCGAGTGGTGCGGCTCCGCCAGATAGCCGCGCACGATGGCGGTCAGGTCCGGAGCGGCGACGGGGTTGGCGACGGTGCGGAACTGCCAGCTTCCCGGCGTCGTCTCGACACGGCAGAGGGGCGGAGTGCCGGACTCCTTGAGGGTCTCCGGGCTGTCGCAGTAGGTGCAGCGCAGGTTGCAGCCGTAGGTGCGGACGAAGATCTGCCGGTGACCGACCAGAATCCCCTCGCCCTGAATAGACGAGAACAGCTCTACCAGGCGTACGGCAGGGATCGGGATCGGTTTCAATTCCAATGTTGCGGAACTCATAGCTCATTTCCTGGCGGGGGCCAGCCGCGTACGATGGCGTCCGACATGCGGGCGACTCGCGTCATCTCTTTGACATCGTGGACGCGCACGATGGCGGCTCCGTTGGCGATGGAGAGCGCGACCGTCGCGGCGGTGCCTTCCAGCCTGTCCTCCGGGGGCAGGTCGCCCAGCACCTTGCCGATCGTCGATTTGCGCGAGGTGCCGAGCAGCAGCGGATAGAGCGGCGTGGTCAGTTCGCGCAGGCGGCGCAGGAGTTCCAGATTGTGCGCGACCGTCTTGCCGAAGCCGATGCCGGGGTCCAGCACGATATTCTCGGGCGCGATGCCTGCCGCCAGCGCCGCCTCTGTCCGCTCCCTCAGATGCTCTCGCACCTCCAGCACCACATCCGCGTAGACCGGTTTTTTCGGCAGGGCGGTCGGCAGGCCCGGCAGGTGCATCAGGCAGACCGGCGTTCCCAACTCCGCGACCGTCGCGGCCATCTCCGGGTCGGCGCGCAGTGCGCTGATGTCGTTGATCATCGCCGCCCCTGCCTCGACCGCCTGCCGCGCCACGCTCGCTTTGTAGGTATCCACCGAGATCGGGATCTCCGGCATGCGTTCCATGAGCGCGCGAACGATCGGCAGAATGCGCCGCAGCTCCTCGTCCGCATCGAGGGGCGCACCGGTCGTGAAGGTGGCGGGGCGGGTCGATTCGCCGCCGATGTCCAGGATGTCCGCGCCTTCCGCTGCCATGCGCTCGGCCTGGAGAAGGGCGGCGTCAGGCGTAAAAAAACGCCCCCCGTCCGAGAACGAGTCCGGCGTCACATTCAGCACTCCCATGATCAGCGTCCGCCGCCCTGCCCGCGCTGCATCGAGCAGCGTCCGCAGGCGGCGGGAGGCCGTGAGAGAGGCGGAACTAGTTGTAGAAAACGGCACGGGCTTCATGCGGGCATTCCGTCACCATGTCGAGCAGGAAACCGTTCAGCATGTGATTGCCGAAGGGACTCAACAGGAAACCCCGCTCTTCGACCGCGTTCTGCGGATCACGCAGTACCTGCGTCCGGAACATCGTGTCGTCCATCGTCAGGATAAAGATCTGTTGCAACTGGAACATATCGAGCGTGTGCAGGCTCTCCCGCGCGGGCATCGCATACGGGCCTTCGGGGTCCATTTCGCAGACCTCGATGAACTCCTGCACAGCGAGTGCGATCTCGCCTTGATGCTGGCACAGCAGCGCCTTTTTGAAACGGTAGGCGGGGTTCATCGGATCGAGGCGAATCAGGGTGCCCAGCACGCGCAACGTCGCTTCCACATCGCCTCGCTGAAAATAGGCGGAACCGAGCGCATCGTAAGCGGGAATATGATTGGGATTTCGCCGCAGCGCCTCCTGGGCAACAGCGAACACGCGATCGAGATCGACATTCGTCATAAAATGCGCCGTCATCTGGTCGGGGTGGATCGGCGGCGTAAACGACGGATACTCTTTAAGCATAGAAACGCTCCTCGGTGGGGGACGCAGTAACAGCCATGTTCCGCGGTATTGTACCCTGATTCTGACAGTTTGCAAACTTTTTTCGGTTTGACAGGTCAGGAATCCCTGTGCTACACTACGCACAACGACAAATATGGTTGCCACCCTACGATTCAAGGCGACCGCTCCCGCAGGAAGAAGCCGATCATGGCGTCATTTGAACTGATTTTCGAGGCCGATGAGGATGTTCTGGAGGTCACTTTCGAGGCTTTCGATGAGAGTTTTGCCCGGACCATCTCCCTCAACGACAAGATTCTGCTCTATACCGATCTGATGTTCCAGAATGTCTGGGGGCTGACCTTCTACGACTACTCCCAACTGCTTCAGGTGAGCGAAACCCACCTCGACGGCCTCAACTCCCTGGAAGATGCGGACCGGAACCGTCTGCTGGCCCTGCTCGCCAAACCTCCGGCCTCCCGCTTCCTGAATGTCTTCCATCCCGGCGAACTCCGCGCCCTCGTCCAGTCCCCCTCCCTCCAGGAGTTGATGCGCTTTTGACAAACCTCCCTACCTGTGGCATACTATATCTGACGATGCGGGGTGGAGCAGTCCGGTAGCTCGTCGGGCTCATAACCCGAAGGTCATCAGTTCGAGTCTGATCCCCGCTCCCAAATCAGCCGCAGCGCGAGAATTCTCCGCTGCGGCTTTTTCCTGTTTTCGGTGGGCTATGTTACCCTTTGAATTTACCGTCGATGGACCGCCGGTTTCACAACAGGCGCGGCCCCGCACACGACTTCAAGACTGGAAACGGTTTGTTCGAGCCGAGGCAAGCAAACAATGGCCCTCGGGAACCTTGCCTATTTCCGCCCCGGTACAGATCATTGTAGTCTACTATCACGATGGTCCCTCCGTTTCCATTGACGATGACAATATGGTCAAGCCTATTCAAGATGCGCTAAACGGACTCGTTTACGTCGATGACAATCTGATCGTTGATACGACGATCAGAAAGACGGATCTGAACGGCAGTTTTAAGTTGCGCGGCCTCTCTCGCGTGCTTGCGGAAGGCTTCGTTCGGAACCGCGAGTTCATCTACGTGCGGGTGGAAGAAGCCCTCGATCATGAGGAGTTGTTATGACTCAATCTTTCGCAGATAACCTGGAACATCGACGCATCCGTTCTGTCGCGCAAGACTATCGTGACAGAGGCTACGACGTTGTTGTGCAACCAGGGGAGGCCGATCTTCCGGCCTTCCTGTCAGGCTTCCAGGTGGATCTCTATGCTCAGAACAGTGAAGATCATGTGATCGTTGAGGTAAAGACGAGAACCTCCCTGGCGAAATCCAAGGACATGTCACGCTTGGCTGAAGTAATCGAAGACCGCCCTGGTTGGCGTCTGGAACTCGTCGTCACTAATCCCAAAAAAGAGAGTGTAAGAGAAGAGGCAGCGGTTCAGGTTCTCAGCGAAGATGAAGTGGAAGATCGTTTCCAGCAAGTGGAAAAGCTGCTGGAGCAACATCAATCCGTCCTCGCGATGCTTCTGGCATGGACAGCCACAGAAGCGGCTTTGCGTCTGGTAGCGCACTACAATGAGGTGAGACTGAAAGAACAGTCTCCTGCCTATATCATCAAACAACTTTTTTCTGTCGGAATTCTCGATAGGCAACAGTATGAGGTGATGGATGAGGCAGTGCAGTTCAGAAATACCATCGTCCATGGCTTCAGGATGAACCAACTTCAGCCTCAAATTGTTCAAAAGCTGATCATGACATCAAGGCATCTGTTGAGATCAAGAACTTTCCAAAGCGTTTAGCGCAAGGACAGGCCAGTGTTCATATGGATTTGCCGAGAATGATCGGCTGGTCGCCATGTCGTATTAGCAATGTAAATTTTGAATGTTACCTCAGCCGCGCAGATGAGAATTGTTCTAACACAGTGCCGATGAAGATATGTGGCTGACCTGTAAACTGGAACGCCATTTGAACCATCAACGTTCCACAGATGGCTACTTCGCCAGAATTTAATCCCCTGTTATGAGGCAATGATGTATCAATTTGATCAGAAGCCTGCAACGCGTTTCTCAGATGCATCAACAGATGCGCTCCAAGCGATTCGTGACTCAGAGTACTCGGTATTGGTTGGTAGAAACAACTGTGGAAAATCATTTGTCCTGAAGTCCTTGACACAACAATGGGGCCAGAGCGCGTCATACTTGGGGCCAGCCCGCTACCAAAATTTCAACCTTCTCGGCGCCTCCACGCCAAACCGAAATCGGCAGGCCGAGAAGTGGCGCCAATTCGAGAACCAGTGGCATCAGGAACAGCAAAATATCGACAACTCTCCAGTAAATCTACAACAAGCTATTGCAGAGCTTTCAGACAATCAGCGCAATCGACTGGTGGAGATTGTCAAAACTCTGTTAGGCGTTGACTTAAAGTTTCTTCCGACAGTCGAAAACAATTCGATGTCACAGAAATACATCTCCTGTGATGGACATAATATTTCGTACACGAGTTCAGGATTCAGACTTATTACAACCCTGGTGACTAGCCTTCTTGACACTGACTACGATACCTTCCTGATCGATGAGCCTGAACTGGGCATTAGCCCAGAAGCTCAAGGGCTTCTGGCCGATTTTCTATTTGATCGAGAGCATCGAGAACGTTACTTCCCACATATCAAGACCATCGTGTTTGCCACACATTCGTCGATATTTCTTGACCGGACTCAAATCGCGAATAACTATACCGTGGAAAAAGCTGGCGATGAAATAACAATTCAACCGATTCAGAGCCAATCCGACTTCAACAAAGTGCATTTCTTTTTGCTTGGAAACCGATTCGAGACATTGTATCTACCTTCCGCAATCGTGCTTGTGGAGGGTAAATGCGATATCGAATTCATAAAGCGTATAGTTGCTTTTCGGTATCCAGTTTCTCAGATCAGTGTAATTGCTGCGAACTCTGATGATCGGATCAAAGTGATCCTTAGTGTTGCCAAAGGACTCTTTGGAGATCTTCAGCGCAGTCCATACCGAGATAGAACTTTCGCTGTTCTCGACTCCGTTCATACCCGAGGACTTACTGATCAGTTGGTTACTATGGGGCTTCCAAAGGAAAATGTTATCGTATGGCCGAAGAACGGTATCGAGTATTACTACCCACCGTCGGTAGTTGACAAAATATTTGGCGAGGGGGCAGAAATTACCATTTCGGGCGATTTGGTGTCTCGGAATGGGATAAGTTACGGCAAGGGCGAACTTATAGAAAAAGTTTTGCTCCATCTCCAGCCTGACACAAAGTTGCATGAAGACTTCGAGGCATTATTCTTGCACCCGCTCGCAAAACGCTTGGGCTAACACTACTTGGCAAGGAGGAAATTGATTGGGACTTCAACGACGATGCGGGGGCTTTATTAGCGAAAAGCCCTGTCCCCACACCTAAATAAAGTCCGCCCAAGCCTTTTGGCCTGAGCGGACTTCTCTCCGTGGGATGCCACCATCGTACGATTAACGCGTTTAGGCTGGCCTAAGAGGTCGAATATGACAGGTCCTCTGGCATCATGTAAGCGTGGAGGGGGTACACCATGCGCGACCAATGGGCATGACGGAACAAGATGCGAAGCGATTGGCTATTTCGGATCATCTTCCGATCGCAGTCAATCTGGAGATCCTATGAGTACAGAAACAACTTACCCCGAAAGTATGAAGGACGCAATGATGAGGGCACTATTGGAGAGCAGTCAGTCACCCCCTTCGACCTTGTCAGAGCTATTTACGCTATTGCATGAAGCCCAGGACGCTCTTCATGAGAGCGGCTACACGGATGCTATTTTCGGCGTGCGTCAGGGCTTGAAATCCGATTACGGTCTCCGATATACCGCCTACCTCAGCAACGCCGACGGATCATTCGAGAACCCAATGTTCTCCATTTTCGTTTCAGGCGACCAATGTGCGTTTCAGGCGGAGGGGCAGATCCAGAGCGGTCTGAGCACTGCGCGTGTGATCCGCGAAGCACGTACTTACCTGCTGAAGCCACATGTCGTGGAATTGATGACAGGTCTACTGCGTCAATTCGGCGGGGCGGCCTCAAGTCCCGCTCTAAAGCTTCCTTCTGCCAAAGCGTGAAGACCTCAGCAACATTCAAAAATTACGGGCGCCAACCGTATTCTCTACACGGTTGATGTGACTATCGTACCGTTCCCAACTTGCCAAGTTTATCCACCAGATCGTCTAGGAGGATACCATCGGCGATTCGCTGTTCGCATAATGACATCAGGTCGCGCACGTCCACATAGGAAACCTTGATGTTGCCTACCGTCTTTATGGGTCGCGAGGTTTCCCGGACGAGTAACCAGACACGCTTCGCGGTACGGTCGTTAATCGGTTCGCTGTGGGTCGAGGAGATAGTCAATTCGTCGCGCTTGAGCGCTTCGATGTAGTTTTGAATCTGCTTGTCTTTAGAACCTGGATTCGTGTTCAGTGTAGCGTCGTAAATAACTGCCATGTTGCCAATGGTAAAAACGCCATCAGATTGTCCGGCTTGTTTGTCACGGGCAAACGCATGCAAATTGTGAATTCCCAGGGTACGGAGAAGAGCGTGAGAGTAGTCCTCAAAAACTGACCAGTCCTTGGTTTCCAGCATTGCTTCAAAGAACGGAGGGCGATAATTGCTTGACAGACCTACCGATGTCTGAACACGACCTTCATTGCTTCTTGACACGACCGAATGAGATGTGTCGGTGACGCCGAACGAATTCAAGATTGCCTGAGCTTCATCATCATCATAGTAATCGCGCTTCTTTCCGCCAGGCCCGACGCTCAGAAGTCGTTGCAGTTTTTCGCTTCGATCCTCAACCATTGAGTTCGTTAGCAGCTCTACACGAGCCTGAATCGGATAGTTTCTGCACCACTCATCAGTCACAACATTCTCTGCCGCTGCTACGATAGTCCAAACACCGCGTATTTCCCAGGTCCCGAATCTAGACCATATAATGGCATAGTCGTTGGGTCGTATCTTGGCCAAATCACGTGGATATCCGAACACGCGATTACCCCGCTTGTCTGCGAAAAGCTTCAGGCCAACGCAATTCTGTAGCATGGCAATGTCGTACGCATAAAACAAATGTACGCGTAACTTGCCCGATTCTGCCGCCATCGCATGAATTCCTTTACAGTGTTGTGAACGCCAACGGGGCTGGAAAGGCGAGGCCGAGTTTGGCTCTTCCGGCGAAGTCGGTAAAGACGCAGATGACGATTCCACTAGACAGGTTCATGGCGCACCCCGGCATTTTGTTGCGTGATGAACTGCCTGTTCCATGAGCGGCCTGTTTTCTCCTTCTACCGCATTTTAATAAACAGGAACTTTGTTCATATTGTGAACATTGTTCAATTAACGAACTATGATTAGGAGGAGGCAGGAGCGCGAAAGACAGACGGGAGAACGAAGTGTTGCAGTTGCGGCAGGCCATCCTCAAGGCCGCATGTGATATTGCAGCCGAAGAAGGATGGCGGGCGGTCACCATACGCAAGGTTGCGGAGAAGGTCGAATATAGCCCGGCAGCCCTCTATGCCTACTTTGACAGCAAAGAGGCGATCCTGCTGGAACTGATGCGGGAAGGGTTCCGGCTCCTCACCCAGGATATGCGCGCGGTACAGGAGGGGGAAAATGCCATAGAGCGCCTGGTCGCGGTGGCGCAAAGCTACTGGGAGTTTGCCTTCCGGCATCCCGAACTGTATCAGGTGATGCACGGGTTGGGCGGCGTCTCTTTCGGCACCGCCGATACTCCGCAGGAAGCGAAGGACGGTTTTGTCGTTTTACGGGACGCTGTCCGCGCCGTTTTCCCCGGTGACAGCGCAGCAGGACGCGACCTCTATGATGAAGTCGATACGTTCTGGGCGATGCTGCACGGGCTGGTATCGCTGACGATGGCAGGCCGGATCAAAGACGGCAGGGAGCGTGCAGCCACCCTGGTGGCGCCTGCAGTCGCCGTCTATGTTGCCGCATGGCAGAAAGAAGAGAGGTAATACAAATGGGATGGACACAAGTTTTGACAGTACCGGCGATTCTCGCCCTCGGGGTGGTCTACGGCACGGATATGTTTTTCGCAGTTGTTGCACGCCCGGCCCTGGAGCACGTCTCAGAGGCGAGCCTTACCGAAGTGATGGGGCGTCTGCATGAAGTCGCCGACCGTCGGATGCCGTTGTTCGGAGTCCTGGGGATGGCCTGTACGCTCGGTCTGATCGCGGCAGCGCCGAGCCTCTACGCGATCGTGGCTTTCGGGGCACTGTTGATTCACCTCGGCCTCTACTTTCGGGTATCAAAACCCGTGAATGCGACCCTCACCGCCGCAAATCGGGGTGAATCCCTTCCGGATGCCCGGCAGCTCCAGCGCCGTTGGGATAGTGTCATCGTTCCTCGTGCACTGGTGTTAGGCATTGCGCTGCTGTGTGTGGCGCTCATCGGAATTCATGCCTGAACCAGGCAATACACCCCTCACTTCAACAACCGACTGACAGGAGACAGATCGTGAACACAACATCGCTTCAAACCCTTGCCCTCAAGTTTGCCGAGGCACGTTTCTGGGTATTCCCGCGACCGGGAACCGGATCACCATGCGCAGCATCGACATCTGGCGTGTCCGTGACGGAAAGTTCATCGAACATTGGGATGAACTGAACCTCTTGGAAGTGTTCCAGCAACTGGGGGTGATTCCTTGTTTGTCCCAATAGATTGGAAGAGGCGGGCATCCCACCACGGACTTGTTGCGGCGCGACATAATCAAGGATGGAACGCGTCATCAACCGGCTGATAATCCAACAGGCGTTTTGTATCGGTCAGATCCAGCCATGTCGTTCGGTTGTTCGAAACTCCATGCACCACCGCAAAGGAGATCTCCGGAGTCTCCACACACCTGTCAAGCAGATGGCAGAGGTCGCGATACGTGATGAAGATGGCTCGAACATGATCCGGTGTTTCCGGATTCAGGCGATCCAAAGTCCCGACTGCGCCGATGCGGATACTGATGTTGGAGAGTCTCTCGACACTCCCAAAGTAGGCTCCCAGTGATTCGCCGAAAGCCTTGGATGCGCCGTATACGTTACCGGGGCATGGAGCATCGGCTGCGCGGACCTGGCGTACTTGAGGATATCCGCCAACCGCATTGACGCTGCTGGCAAAGATGAGACGCTTGCATCCGGCGTCCTTCGCCGCCCTGTACATATTATAGGTCGCTTTGAAGTTGGGGCCGAGCAGGTCTTGATAGAATTCAGCAGTCGTGCGCGGATCAGCGGCAAGATGGATGACGGTATCCATGCCTTCGCAAGCATGGAGAGCCGCCTCAGGGTCTTCTAGATCCAGGATCCTGTGTTCATGTGATCCGGGTTCATCGACAGGCTTGATATCGACGAGGCGAAAGTCGTACCGTTCGCCTGCGTGTTTTCGATAGGTCGTACCGATGTGACCCGCCGCCCCAGTTAACAAGATTTTGCGTTTGTCACTCAACTCGTTGTTCCCCTGTTTGATTCCCTCAGCCCAGATCCTAATCCTACTTTCGCTGTCCGCTATCAGTTCTCAGAATCTCCGGGTTAACTCTTCGACCTTTGCCCGCGCCAACGTGATCTGACTTGCCTCGACGACTTCAGAAGCCTGTTGCAGCCAGTTTTGTCCCTCAGATGCTGAGGCCCACAGTTCGGGCCAGTTGTCCTATCGAAAGACTGCGGGCGATTCGTAGTTCCCACAACAACGTCCCGGCGTGTGCGACCATCTTGCGTCCTTCTCCTGGTCGATTGCGTTTCGCCAACTTACAATTTTGAGATTCCCTGCCGGTGGGCAAGAGTCCTGCCTGCTCGGGGTGCAAGTCTGGGAAATGGTATTAGAACGCCTGCGCTATGCTCGACTGGTTCCAGTGACGAATAAACTGCTGCCACTCTCCTCCTAAGATCAGACAACGCAGCCGAGCCACCGTCTGA
>Ga0070658_10002555_pt1 | contig 15172 bp, 12 predicted proteins | sample KBSC13metaG_FD_64664 | JGI IMG/M metagenome (GOLD analysis project Ga0070658, IMG submission 64664) | Corn rhizosphere microbial communities from Kellogg Biological Station, Michigan, USA - KBS C1-3 metaG | ecosystem: Host-associated > Plants > Roots > Rhizosphere > Soil ...
ACGGTGTCCGCCCGCTCGTTGCTGGCGGTGGCCGACGCCCGCGCCGACGCTGGCTTCGCGGCCGATCCTTTGGTCACGGGGACGCCCCAGGCCCGCTTCTACGCCGGTGTCCCGCTGATCGTGGGCGGGGAAGCGGTGGGGACGCTGTCTGTCCTGGATCGACGGCCCCGCGCGCTCGCCGACGCCCAGGCGGCCGAGCTGTCGTCGCTGGGGGCGCTGGCGTCGCGCTTCCTGGAGGCGCTGGGTCTGCGAGCCGTCCTGCAGCTGAACAACGCCATCATCTCGTCGCTGACCGAAGAGGCCCTGCTGCGCTCGATGTCCGAGGCGCTGATGCGGGTGATCCCCTTCGATCGGGCGGCCCTGACCTTCCCCGAGCCAGGCGTGGAGGGCCTTCGGGTGCTCGCGCTCTACGGCCGCCTGGCTCCCAGGAGCTATCCGGTCGGCGTGGCGCTGGACCTGCGCGACAGTCACGTGGGCTGGGCGTTCACCCACCAAAGGACGCTGCTGCGGCGCGATCTCGAGAAGGAGCGCCAGTTCACGCCCGAGCACGGGCTTTACCAGGAGGGCATACGTTCCCTGCTGACGGCGCCGCTGGTGCTGGCCGGCCACAGCATCGGGACCATCACGCTGGGCAGCACCACGGCCGGGCACTTCACGCAGGCCGACGAGGCCTTCCTGGGCGACGTGAGCGGCCAGATCGCGCTGGCCTTCTCGAACATGCGCGCCTTCGAGGAGATCGCCCGTCTGAAGTCGCGGCTGCAGGCACAGAACCAGTACCTGCGCGAGGAGATCCAGGGCGAGCACGACTTCTCCGATCTGGTCGGGCAGAGCAGGGCGCTGCGCGAGCTGTTGCGGCAGGTCGACCAGGTCGCGCCCACCGACTCGACCGTCCTCATCAGCGGCGAGACCGGCACGGGCAAGGAGCTGATCGCGCGCGCCATCCACGACCGCAGCCCTCGCAAGGATCACCCGCTGGTGAAGGTCAACTGTGGGGCCATCAGCGCGGGGCTGGTCGAGAGCGAGCTGTTCGGGCACGTGAAGGGCGCCTTCACGGGCGCGCTGGGGGCGCGGGAGGGGCGGTTCACGCTGGCCGACGGGGGAACCATCTTCCTGGACGAGGTCAGCGAGCTGCCGCTGGATGCGCAGGTCAAGCTGCTGCGGGTCCTGCAAGAGCAGGAGTTCGAGCCGGTGGGCAGCAGCAAGACGGTCAAGGTGGACGTGCGGATCATCGCGGCGACGAATCGAGATCTGGCGGCGCGGGTGGCGGAGGGGCATTTCCGCAGCGACCTGTTCTACCGCCTGAACGTGGTCCCCATCGCCGTCCCGCCGTTGCGTCAGCGCGGCGGCGACATCGAGCTGCTGGTCAAGTTCTTCGTGCAGAAGGTGGCCAAGAAGCTGGGGCGTCCGCCGGTGCAGGTGCCGGCTGATGCGCTGGCGCGGCTGGTCGGCTATCCCTGGCCCGGCAACGTCCGCGAGCTGCAGAACGTGATCGAGCGCGCGGTGGTGCTGTCGACCGGGAATGTGCTCTCCCTGGCGCCGGATTTTGCGCCGGGCGGGGCAGCAGCGGCGCCGGCGCCGGATGTGGCGCCGCCCGCCAGGCCCCCCGCGGAGCACGCCGATCCCGCGAGCCTGGAGACCGTCGAGCGCCGCCACATCGAGAGCGTTCTGATCCAGCGCAACTGGCTGATCGAAGGCGAGCGGGGAGCGGCCAAGGCGCTGAACCTGCACCCCAACACCCTGCGCGGGCGCATGCGCAGGCTGGGCCTGAAGCGGCCCGGGTCGTAGGCGTCAGCCGCGCCCGCGGGGCTGGGTCAGGCCGATCAGCAAAGGCAGCCACAGGGCGCCCAGCAGCCCCCCGATGACGACGCCCCCGCCGTGCGCCAGACCGACGTGGGCGGCGCCGCCGATGGGGCAAAGTCCGTGCAGCGCCAGCCCCGACAGCGCCCCCGCCGCAGCGCCGACCGCGGCGCCCAGCCGGGCCAGGCCGGCGATCTTCAGGCGGCGCAGCACGAAGGCGGCCGCGACGACCGCGGGGATCGAGACCTTCAGGCTGAACGAGACGCAGTGCCACCAGAAGTGTACGAAGGCCGACCAGGTCGCCGGAGGCAACAGCGTCACCCCCGGCGCGTCGACGGTGAACAGCAGCCCCACCAGCACCAGCGTGATCCCGGCCAGCACGGCGCTGCGTCCAGCGCGGGCGCTGTTGGGCAGGACCTGGCCCGCCGGCGGCAGGATGGCGAACGCCAGCGGGATCAGGAATCCGGCCAGCCACAGCGCCCCCACCGCGCCCACCCATAGCTTCGGCAGCGCCCCCAGATCCCGCCGCAAGGGGTACAGCGCCATCGCCACCACGGGGAACACCGCCGCCGCCGCCGCGACGATCAGCAACGATCGCAGCGGCACGCGCGGTCGCACCGGGCGCATGTCCTCCACCGCCGCCATCAGGTCGGCCGACGGCCCGGGGGCCATCGTCGCTTGCAGCAAGCGCAAGGAAGCGAGGTCGTTGTCGCCGGAGTCAGTCATGAGGCCACCCACTCGGCCGCGGCGGTCGGGCCCAGCAGCTTCCGTCGCAGCGCCACGTAGCCCCGGTGGGCGCGCACCTTGATCGCGCCGGCGGTGGTTCCGGCGATCGATGCCGCCTCGGCGCTGGAGTGTCCGTGGATCTTGGTGAGCAAGACCGCCTGGCGCAGCGGTTCGGGCAAGGTGGCCAGCGCCGCCATCCCGCGCGCGATGGCCGCCTCGTCGGTGACCGGCGCCGCCGGCTCGGCCGAGCCGGTGATGTCGACCTCTGGTTCACGGGGCAGGCTGCCGTCGCTGCTGAGGCGGACGCGGGCGCGCTTGCGGCGCCGCAGCTCGTCCAGGCAGGTGCGGTACGCGATCGTGTACAGCCAGGGGACGGGGTTGGCACCCTTCACATACGCCGCGCGACTCTGGTGAAGTTTCATGAAAGTGAGCTGGAGCAGATCCTCGGCCGTGGCCTTGTCCCCCACCAGGCCGGCCAGATAGCCCAGGATACGCGGGGCGAGCGCGCTGTAGATCTCCCGGAAGGCCTGCGCCTCCCCGGCACAATACCGCGCCATCAGGGCGGCCAGCGCCGCCGCTTCGGCGTCGGGGCGTTCACCCGCCTGTCCGCGTTCCCCCATCGTCCCCTCCAATCAGCGCCGCCATGAAGCTGGAGGCGCGCCGCAGCTCGACCCCCTGGGCGCGAAGCTGGCGCAGCAGCTCCACGCCGTCCACGTCGGCGAACGTCACCCCGGCCAGATCCAGGTACGCCCCGGCCGGCCGGGCAACCCCGCTGCCCATCGCGCGCTCGAGCTCGCCCACCCAGGGCCCCACCAGGCGTCCCTCGGCCAGGACGGCCGTCGGGCCGGTGTCGGTTCCGAACGTGGTGATTCGCAGCATCGCGCGGCGCCGGCTCCAGCAAGCGAGGGGCCATGGCCGCGGCGCTCAGTTCGGCGTGGGGAGCTCGCTCGGCCACCGGCCTGACCGCCACCGCGCGTGGCTTTCCACCAAGGGCGGTGGGATCCCACCACGGCCGCAGGCGCGCTCAGGCCGCGGGGGCAGCCAGCCGCTCCAGCAGGTGGTGAGCACCGACGTCGCGATAGAACGCGATGTAGCGGTCGAGCTCGGCGACCGTCATGCCGACGGGCCGACGGCGGCGATGGCGCCCTGGCCGGCGGCCGCGGGCGCCGCGGCCAGAGTGATTCCGACCGGCAGCGTGAGCCACGCCAGCCGCTGCCGCGTTCGCGCCGCGGGCTTCACTGGACCTGTCCCAGACGGCGAGCCGTGACCTGCTCGAAGCTGGCGCGCAGACCCGGAACGTTGGCGGCCAGCAGCCCGAACTCCCGCTTCGGGATGCTGAGCACCGTCATCGGCTCCAGGCAGCGCACGGTGGCGTTGCGGGGCGCACTGTCCAGCAGCGCCATCTCGCCGAAGCACTCACCGGGCCCCAGCGTGGCCAGGACGGTCTCGCCGCCCGAGCGCGCCCGCACCACCTGGGCGCGGCCGGAGAGCAAGATGTAGACGCGATCGCCCAGCTCGCCCTCGCTGAACACCAGCTGCCCCGGCTCGAAGTGCTCGTGGATCGCGCCGCCCGCGCCCGTCAGCCGCAGCTCGACCAGCTCGGGCTCCAGCAGCAGGTCCAGCGTCCAGGACGCCGCCACCTTCAGGCGCCGACCCCAGCCCGGCATCTTGGCCAGGTAGATCGTGCGCCAGATGAACCAGGCCAGGAAGCCCGACAGGCTGAGGCCAAAGATCTCGGCGACGGCGTTGCGCCGGCCCAGCGAGCCCATCTTGCCCAGCCCTTTGAAGTCGAAGACCTTCAGAGGCCCGCCGGAGAGCGCGGCGGCGATGTTCTCGGCCACCAGGCGCGCCTGGCGCGTGGCGTGCTGGGCGGTCGGTGGACAGGGCAGGCCGTCCCGGGACGAGCTGATGGGGACGCTGGCACAGTCGCCCAGCGCCCAGATGTCCGGGTGACCCTTCACGGCCAGCGTGCCGTCGACCTGCAAGCGTCCGTTCTTCGTCTTGGGCAGGGTCAGGCCGTCGATCAGCGGATGCGGCGACGCGGGGATGGTCGACACCAGGGTCTTCGTGGGGACGGTCACCGTCCCGCCCGGGCCGCTCAGGATGGCCGACTCGCCGGTCGCCGCTTGCAGCCGATGGTGCAACAAGATCTCGACGCCGCGCTGGCGCAGGATCTTCTCCGCGAACAGCCCCAGCTTGGGCTTCATCTCGGGAAGGATCCGCTCTTGCCCGTGCGCCAGCACCACGCGGATCTCACGCGGGTCGATGCGCCGGTACAGCGAGGCGACCTTGCGCACGAAGTCGTTCAGCTCGGCCACCACCTCCACGCCCGAGAACCCGCCGCCGGCCACCACGAAGGTCAGCAGCTGGCGGCGCAGCGCGGGATCGTCCTGCTCGACGTCCGCCTCCTCCAGCGCGCGGATGATCCGGCTGCGCAAGGTCAGCGCATCGGACAGGTTCTTGAAGGGCAGGGCGTGCTCGGGCAGCCCGGGCAGACCCCGGAAGTCGGTGACCGTGCCCGGTGCCAGGATCAAGTGATCGTAGGACTCGACGTGCGCGTGCGGCTTGAAGCCGGCCGCGACCTGCACCGTGCGACGTGCGACGTCGATCGACTCGACCTCGCGAACGTGGACGTGGGTGCGGCGCAACATGCGACGCAGCGGGCTGACCACGTCGGTGATACCGATCGTTCCCGAGATCACCTCGGCCAGCATGGGCTGGAAGACGGTGTAGTTCTCGCGGCAGTAGAGCAGGATCTCCACGTCGTCCCGCCGCCGCAGCTTTCGCTCCAGCGCCTGGGCGGCGTACGCGCCGGCGAACCCGCCCCCCACGATGATGATCCGCTTCATGGCGTCGCCCCGCCGGGGGCGACCGCCGGCTGCGCCTGTGTCACCCGGGTCCAGGCCAGGCCCAGCACCACCGAGACCACGACCCTCTTCCTTCGATCGAAGCTCATCTCGCCTCCTCCATTCCTGATTGTCGTTTGCCGTGACCCGTGGCCCCTACGTTCCGGCGAAGCCGCGGTTACAGCGGAAGGAAAATTCGCGCTCGCTGTAACCGGGCGCGCGGCGAAACGTAGGAGCGGTGAACGACGGCCACGTCGGCCTCGACGAAACGATTCACGAACCAGGAGAAATCAAATGAGCATCAAGGGAACAAAGGGAATGATGATTGCGGCGTCGGTGGCGGGCCTGTTCACGATGGGCGCGGCCAGCGTCGCCTCCGCCGCCAAGAAGGGCGAGGACGTGACCTGCTCGGGCATCAACTCGTGCAAGGGCACGGGATCGTGCCATGGCGCCGCGAACGCGTGCGCCGGCCAGAACGGCTGCAAGGGGCAGGGCAACACGAAGACGTCGCAGGAAAACTGCCTGGCCAAGGGCGGCAAGGTCATTCCGCCCGCCAAGTAGTCGTTCAACGACGACAGGACGCGGACGAGGCAAGCGCACCACGAGAGCGACCAAGCAAGACAACCAAGGGTCCGTCACATGCGGCGGCGCCGGCGAGTCAGGGGACAAAGACTCGCCAGCGCCGCCGCGTCCTTTTGTGGCGGCGGAGCGTGCCGCGGATGTTACCGGCGGCGCGGCCCAGCGTGGCCATCGCGTGAAAAATGGCGCGGGCGCGGACGCCGCGCCTCCGTTTCTTCCCTTGCGTTCATGACCAGGCTACGCCGGCCTGTCGGGCCAGTCACGGGCGATGGGCCGCGTGACAGCTCACTTGCTGGTGGCCGTCCAGGTGCCGTCCCAGTCCCGGGGGGGAGGCGCGCGCAGCCATTCCCGGCAGCGCTCGGCCAGCAGCGCCGCCGGCCCCGGCGGCGCGCGTGCCAGCGTCCGCAGCGCGTCCGTGAACCGGCGCGCCTGCGCCTGCTCCAGCGCGGCCTCGTAGCGGGCCAGTTCGTCGCGCCGCTGCTCCACCGCCGGGTCGCCCGCCGCGCCGCACAGCTCGTAGATCCAGACCGCGCGCTGCTTCCCTTTCACGGCCACGCGATCCAGCCGCCGGAACACGAACCGGTCGCCCGCGGCGTCGCGCACCGGCTGGCTGGCGATGATGGTGGTGCCGTAGACCTTGTTCAGCCCTTCCAGGCGCGAGGCCAGGTTCACGCCGTCGCCCATGGCCGTGTAGCTGAGGCGGTCGGGCGCGCCGAAGTTGCCCACGAGGACGCGATCGGTGTGCAGTCCAAAGCGCGTGCGCCACGGCAGCAGGCCCGCCTCCCGCCAGGGGACGGCCGTCACCAGCGCGTGCGTCGCCGCGGCGCACGCCAGCGCCGCGCGGCAGGCGGCGGCCGGATGGTCGGGGCATGGTTCGGGAGCGTTCCACAGCACCATCAACGCGTCGCCGATGTACTTGTCGACGGTCCCGCCGTTTGCCTCCACCGCGGTGGTGGCGGTCGCCAGGTATCGGCCCAGCGCCTGCGCCAGCCGTTGCGGCGACAGCGCCTCCGCGTGCGTGGTGAAGTCGGCGATGTCGGTGAACATCACCGTCAACTCGACGGGGGACGCGCCCAGCACCGGATCGCGCCCCTGTTCATACAGGCGACGGACCAGATCGATGGGCACGTACTTGACCATGGCGCGCAGGGCGGTCTTGGCGCGCTCCACGCTGTCCAGCGCGGCGCCAAGCTCCGCGAAGCGGGGCGCCGGGGCGGGCGGGGCGGCGTCGAAGCGGAACCGGCGCATCGCCTCGGTGGACCGCACCAGCGCGTCCACGCCCCGGCGCACGGTGCGTGCCCCGGCCAGGCCCACGATCAGCATGACCGTCACCACGGCGAGCAGCAGCAGCAGCAGGCGGTCGCGGGCCGTCGCCAGGGGGCCCACGTAGGCGCTCTCGGGCACGACCACCCCCACGAACCAGCCCTGGGCGCGGCCGGGCGCGACGGGCAGCAACGTCAGGTAGGTCGGCGTGCCCGCCACCAGCATCCGCTTGCCGGCCGCGGTGGTGGCGTCCCCCCGTTCGCGCGCGAACGCCAGGGCCGCGCCGATCCCCGGTGGCAGCGGGGCGGACGGCGCCACCCGCAGATCGCCGTCGGGATCGGGATGGCCCTCCGGATCCAGCGCCACGTAACCGTCATGGGGCGACAGCCGGGTCACCAGCCGTCCCGCGGCGTCGCAGATGAAGGTCTGGTGCGGGTCGCCCGGCGCGCGCCGGCTGCCGATACCGTCCAGCGTCTCGCTGGTCAGCCCGGCGCGCAGCACGCCCAGGAACGCGATACCGGCCGGGCCGGACGCCAGGGCCCGCTGAACTGTCAGCGTCTTCCGCCGGCGCGCGGGCGGTAGCGCTGCGTCCAGGTCGCTGAAGGCGATGTCGCTCCACAGCGTCTGGCCCCGGCTGTCCTCACGGGCCGCCGCTCGAAACGTGTCGTGCAACGTCGGATCGCCCGGCGCGCCCGGCGTGAAGTCACGGGTCGAACGCTGCCGGACGTTGCCCTGCTCGTCGCGGAAGGCGCGCACCTGCCAGCGGCCGTTCGGCGCCAGGATCGCCTCGCCGTCGGCGTAGCGCTCGACCATCGCGGCGGTGAACGTCAGGTCGGTCAATGGATGAACGGCCAGCAGCTCGAACGTCAGCGCGCGCGCCACGGAGTCGGGGTCCCGTCCGTCGATCAGGCGCGCCGCCAGCCCGCGCTCGATGTCCTCCAGGGCCTGTTCGGCCCGCCCCAGCTCGGCGTCGACTGAAGCCGAGACCTGCCTGGCGCGTTCGACCCGCGCCGCCTCCCCCGTCTGGACGATCACGCCGCCGGCCGACGACACCGCCAGGGACAGCACCCCGCCCGCCACCAGCGCCAGCAGGGTCACCATCGACAGGATGAATCGGGACAGCGTCACGGTCGCCAGGCTTACGGCGGCCGGGCCGGCGGGTTACGCCCGCCACGGGCGCGCGAGCGGATGCGAAGATGTGGCGTAACCGCGGCGATCGTCGGACGTAGGAGGGTCATGTTTCCTCATCTGGGACGCGGACTGGGCCTCCGGTGCGAGCACTACCGGCACGTGGTCGACACGAGGCCGAACGTGGATTGGTTCGAGGTGATCTCGGAGAACTTCATGGGCCCAGGGGGCAACCCGCGCCGCGTGCTGGAGGCTGTCCGGCGCGACTACCCGGTGGTGCTGCACGGGGTGTCGCTGTCGATCGCCTCGACCGACGCTCTGGATGACGGCTATCTGGATGCCCTGGCCTCCCTGTCCCGGGACGTCGAACCCGCCTGGGTCTCGGATCACCTTTGCTGGGGCCGGGCCCACGGCATCAACACCCACGATCTGCTGCCGGTGCCCTACACGGAGGAGGCGCTGGGTCACGTGGTGCGGCGGGTGGACGCCGTGCAGACTCGGCTGGGTCGTCGCATCTTGCTCGAGAACCCGTCCAGCTACCTGCGCTTCCGTCACGCCGACATGGCCGAGCCCGTGTTCCTCGCCGAGGTGGCGCGGCGGGCCGATTGCGGGATCTTGCTGGACGTGAACAACGTGTTCGTGACGGCGCACAACCACGGCCTGGATCCCAGCGCCTACCTGGCGGTGCTGCCGGCCGAACGGGTGGGGCAGATCCACCTGGCCGGTCACACGATCGAGGGGCCGCTGCTGATCGATACGCATGATCAGCCGGTGCGCACGGAGGTGTGGCAGCTGTACGCCGAGGCGATCGCGCGCTTCGGTCCACGGTCGACGATGATCGAGTGGGACGCCAGCGTGCCCGCCTTCGAGGAGCTGGAACGAGAGCTGGACCGCGCCGCGCACTGGGCGTGGGTGGGGCTGGGCGGGCGGGAGCGGCGGCATGCGGCCTGAGGGGGCGGCCCGCCCACCGACGCTGGCGGCGGCGCAGAGCGCGCTGCTGTCGTTCATCACCGGCGGCGCCCCGGCGACGGAGCCGTGCGAGCAGTTGATCGCGGGCGACGATCGGGCCAGCGCGGGCGCGCGCATCGCCGTCTACGCGCACATGTACCGGGCGCGTCTGGCCGAGGCCCTGACGTCGCAATTCCCTCGGCTGGCGCGGACCCTGGGACCCGAGACGTTCGGGCAGCTCGCCGCGCGCTACGCCGAAGACCATCCGTCGCGGCATGCCTCGCTGCGCTTTCTGGGACAGCACCTGCCCGGCTGGATGGTGGCGAACCACGACGGCGCTCCCACGGACGTGGGTCTGGCGGGCCTGGAGTGGGCGCGGGCAGACATCTTCGACCTGGTGGACGAACCGACGCTCACGGCGGACGCCGTGCGCGCGTGGGCCCCGGCGCGGTTCGCGGAGCTGCCGGTGCGACTCATCGAGGCCCACCGCCTGGTCACGGTCCCCGCCGGGACCGCGGCGCGCTGGGATACCTTGGTCGTCGAGGGCGACGGCGAGGGCGAGGCGAGCGGCCCTGGCGCGGCCGGGACGGCGCCCGAGTCCCTCGTCGTGTGGCGCGAGGACGCCGCCGTGTATCACCGGCTGGTCGATGGCGACGAGCTGCTGGCGCTGGAGCTGGCCGCCCGCGGGACCGCGTTCGGGGCGCTCTGCGAGGGGCTGCTGTCGACGCACCAGGAAGCGGACGCCGTCACGAAGGCCTACGGCTGGCTCTCGACGTGGCTGGGGGACGGGCTGCTGCGGGCCGCGTGACGGGCTGCCGGCGCGGGGCCTGATACACTCGCTTCACCACCCCCCGTCGAGGAGAGCGTCATGCCAGCCGAATTGGTCGCCGCCAGTCCCCGCATCGACAGATCGCCCAACGCGTGCGTGGGCGCCGTGTCGCTGGCGGTCAGCGCCTTCGCGACGCTGCTGCTGTCCCACGTGGCGGCCAGCCTGGCGCCGCTGCGCCTGCTGTCGGTGGCCGGCTTCGCGTTCGCGGCCTGGTGTTTCTGCGACGAGATGGGGCTGCGCAAGCCGCTGAACCGGGCCGGGTTCGTCCTGTTCGCCATCGCCATGGGGGCCAAGGTTCAGCGCATCCTGGGTGTCAGCGAGCAGAGCGCCGGCCGGTACGACGTGCTGTTCGCGGCCTTCTTGCTGCTGGCGCTGCTGTTCTGGTCGGTGGCCTTCATGCACCGGCAGCGCGGGGTGAAGGTGGTGGGCGCGCTGGGCGTGGTGGCCAGCCTGACACCCATCGTGGCGCTGGTCGCCGGTCACCTGGCGGTGGGCGCGGGCGCCTTCCTGGGCGTGCGCGGGCTGCTGGCCGCGGGGCAGGGCGGCGACCACACGTTCGTGACGCTGGTGGAGCGGATCCTGGGGCTGTGGGGCTACGTCGCGGCCTGGTTGCTGTGGCGGGGTCACATTCGCCGCGCGCCCGTCGCGCCGTGATAGGACGAAGCATGATGTCGACTTCACGGGGCCACCTTTCCCGACGGCAGAGCTGGGGGCGGGCAGGTTCGCGCTGGCTGGCGCGGCTGGCCGTCGTGGTGGCGCTGTCGTGGCCGCTGCTCGCCGACGCGCGTACGCCGACCCACGTGGCCTGCGTCGGCGACAGCATCACGTACGGGTACGCTGCCTCGTCGCCCAGCGCCAGCTATCCGTCCGACCTGCAGAAGCTGTTCGGCTCGTCGGTGTCGGTGATGAACTACGGGCACTCGAGCGCGACCATGCTGTCCGTCGGGGATCTGCCTTATCAGAAGCAGCCCGAGTACACGGCGGCGACGTCGTTCGTCTCGGGCGCGGGCGCCAGCGCGGCGGTCGCGGTGGTGATCGTGCTGGGCACGAACGACGCGAAGTCCTACAACTGGATGTCGGGCACCTCCACGCGCGCCGCCCAGTTCCAGACCGACGCGGCGGCGATGGTCGACCACTTCGCGCAGCTGGCGACGCATCCCACCGTCTATCTGGGCATCCCCCCGCGCGGCTACACCAACAGCTTCGGGATCGACGGGACCGTCCTGCACGACCAGATCGATCCGATCTTGCGGCAGGTGGCCGCCTCGAAGGGCATCCCGACCATCGACCTGGACGCGTCCACCGCGGGTCACCCCGAGCTGTTCTCGGACGGCATCCACCCAACGGATACCGGGTACATGCTGGTGGCCACCGTCGTTCACGACGCACTGGTGAGCGGCGGCGCGGGCGGCGGCGGCGGTGCGGGCGGCGGCGGTACGCTGGGTAGCGGAGGCGGGGGAGGGCGAGCGCCCGGCTCGGGGGGCACCAGCGGCGGCGGCCGCGGTGGCGGCGCTGGCGGCGCGAATGGCAGCGGCGGCACGCCGGCGAGCGGCAGCGGCGGCGTGTCGGCGTCCGGCGGCGCGTCGGCGTCCGGCGGCGTGTCGGCCTCCGGCGGCACTCACAGCGGTGGCACTGCAAGCGGTGGGATGTCAGGTTCGGGAGGCGCGGGCACGGGCGGCGGCAGCGGCGGGACCCCGGCCGTGGCGACGGGCGGTGCCGGAACGGGCGGCGCGCGGGCGGGAAGCGGCGGCCAGGGCGCCACGGCCTCCGGCGGTTCGCCCTCGTCGTCCAGCGGCGGAACCGGCGGCGCCATGGCAGCGGCGACCGGGGGAAGCCCGGGCGGCGCCGAAGCGAACGGCTCGGAGAACGGGTGCGCCTGCGCGCTGGGCGCCGGCGGCGCTGACGATGCTGGGCGCGCGCCGGGCGCCGCCCTCGCCGCGTGCGCCCTGCTGGCGATGCGGCTGCGCAGCAGGCGCCGCTCCGCCTAGGCAGGTGAGCCGGGCAGCCACCCCATGGACGGCGAACAGGCCAGGCCCGCGGCTCGCATCCGGGTGGGACCCGCCGGCTGGGACTACCCGGACTGGCGCGGCGTCGTCTATCCCAACACGCGCAAGACGAAGACGTTCGACGAGCTCGCGTACCTGGCCAGATTCTTCGACACCATCGAGATCAACTCGACGTTCTACCGGCCGGGCGATCCCCGGGCGGCGGCTGGTTGGGTGAAGCGGGTCGCGCACAACCCTGGCTTCAAGTTCACGGCGAAGCTGTGGAAGCGGTTCACGCACGAGCGGTCGGGCGCCTGGACGGCCGACGAGGTGAAGCTGGCCGGTGCCGTGCTCGACCCTCTGCAGGAGGCGGGGCGCCTGGGCGCCGTGCTGCTGCAGTTCCCCTGGTCGTTCAAGCGCGACGACGCCACCGAAGAATGGCTGCGCGACGTGCTGGCCGCCTTCGCGGCCTACCCGCTGGTGCTGGAGGTCCGCCACGCCTCGTGGAACAGCCCCGACGTGCTGGAGCGGCTGACCGAGCAAGGCGTGGGCATCGTCAACGTGGACCAGCCGCTGTTCGGCAAGTCGATCGCCCCCGCGGCGCACACCACGGGCGCGGTCGCCTACGTCCGCATGCACGGCCGCAACTATCAGGACTGGTTCCGCAAGAGCGCCGATCGGAACCAGCGTTACGACTACCTGTACACCGCCGACGAGCTGCGCCCCTGGGTGGCGCGGATCGAGGAGATGGCGGCGCGACCCACGACGCGCGAGCTGTACGCCGTCACGAACAACCATCACCTGGGCAAGGCGCCCACGAACGCCGGCATGATCGAGGCGATGCTGGCGCACCGAAAGGTGGCGCTGCCGCCCACGCTGGTGGCGCGCTATCCCGCCCAGCTGGAGCCGTTCGCCGTGGCGGACCCCGCCGCCGACGGCGCGCTGTTCGCCTGGGGCGGGCGCGGGACGGCCAGCGAATGAGCGCCGCCGACGGGAAACTTGCCAGCGCTGAACGTCCGTATAGTATGGCGGCGTGTGCCCTGAAGCAGAGCTCGTTCCGGCCGCCGGCGCCACCGCTGCTGACGATGATCTCGGGGCGGCCCCGGATCCCGCGGCGCCCCTGCTGGCCGAGCTGAATCCGGCGCAGCGCCGCGCGGCCGCCGCGGGTGACGGCCCGTTGCTGATCATCGCGGGCGCGGGCACGGGGAAGACGCAGACGCTGGCCCACCGGGTGGCGGCGTTGATCGCGCGCGGCGCCGACGGCCGTCGCATCCTGCTGCTGACGTTCTCCCGGCGCGCCGCCGCCGAGATGACCCACCGGGCGACGCGGCTGCTGCGGCAGCGCGCGTCCGCCGCCGATGTGCTGCCGTGGGCAGGCACGTTCCACGCGGTGGCGAACCGCCTGCTGCGCCTGCACGCGCCGGTCATCGGGCTGGATCCGGCCTTCACGCTGCTCGACCGGGAAGACTCGGCCGACCTGATGGATCGCATCCGCCAGCAGCAGGGGCTGGCGCGCACGGATCGCCGCTTCCCCCGCAAGGGCACCTGCCTGGCGATCTACTCCAGCGTGGTGAACACGCAGGAGACGCTGCGGTCCTGCCTGGAGCTGCGCTTCCCCTGGTGCGCGGAGTGGGAGGCGCCCCTGCGCGATCTGTTCGCCGGGTACGTCGACGCGAAGGCGACGCGGGCGGTGCTCGACTACGACGACCTGCTGCTGTACTGGTACCACCTGATGACCGACGCGCCGCTGGCGCAGCGGATCGGCGGGCTGTTCGATCACGTGCTGGTCGACGAGTATCAGGACACGAACGCCCTGCAGGCGGAGATCCTGCGCCGGCTGAAGCCGGACGGCCGCGGCGTGACGGTGGTGGGTGACGACGCCCAGGCCATCTACAGCTTCCGCGCCGCCCGCGTGGGGAACATCCTGGGCTTTCCCGGCCAGTACGCCCCGCCCGCGACGGTGGCCACCATCGAGCAGAACTACCGCTCGACCCAGCCCATCCTCGAGGCGGCGAACGGGGTCATCGCGCTGGCCACGCAGCGCTACGAGAAGCGCCTGTTCTCGGCGCGCCCCGCGGACGATCACCCCGTGCTGGCCACGGTGGCGGACGAGAGCGCGCAGGTCGACTACGTGGTGTCGCGCATCCTGGAGCGGCGCGAGGCGGGCGTTCCCCTGCGCCAGCAGGCGGTGCTGTTTCGCAGCAGCCACCACAGCGACGCGCTGGAGGTCGAGCTGGGCCGGCGGAACATCCCCTTCACGAAGTACGGCGGTCTCCGCTTTCTCGAGGCGGCCCACGTGAAGGACGCGCTGTCGTGTCTACGCTGGGCCGAGAACCCGCGTGACACGCTGGCGGCGTTCCGGGTGGCGCAGCTGCTGCCGGGGATGGGGCCGCGCTTCGCGGACGCGCTGTTGCGCCACGTGGCCGAGGCGGGGGGCGCTCTGGCCTCCGCGCTGGCGACGTTTCAGCCGCCCCCCGCGTCGCGCGCCGACTGGCCCGCCTTCGCCGAGCTGTTCGGGCGGCTGGGCGCTGCGGCCGCGCCCTGGGTCCCGCAGATGGGGCTGGTGCGCCGCTGGTACCAGCCGCACCTGGAACGGCTGTACGACGACGCGCGGGCGCGGCTGGGTGATCTGGAGCAGCTCGAGCAGCTGGCGGCGGCGGCGCCTTCGCGGGAGCGCTTCCTCAGCGACCTGACCCTGGACCCGCCGGCCGGGACCGGCGCCGAGGCGAACGACGCGCACCTGGACGAGGATTACCTGATCCTGTCGACGATTCATTCGGCGAAGGGGCAGGAGTGGGACACCGTGTTCGTGCTGAACGCCGCCGACGGGTGCATCCCCTCGGATCTCGCCACCGGCCAGCCGGAAGAGATCGAGGAGGAGCGGCGCTTGCTGTACGTGGCCATGACCCGGGCCAAGAACCACCTGGCGCTGATCCACCCCTTGCGCTTCTTCATCCGGCAGCAACACCGGTTCGGCGATCGCCACGTGTTCACGCCACGCACGCGCTTCATCCCCGATTCACTGCTGGATCGGTTCGAACGGGTCGCCTATCCGCAGCGCGCCGCGGACG
>Ga0070658_10002557_pt1 | contig 15169 bp, 13 predicted proteins | sample KBSC13metaG_FD_64664 | JGI IMG/M metagenome (GOLD analysis project Ga0070658, IMG submission 64664) | Corn rhizosphere microbial communities from Kellogg Biological Station, Michigan, USA - KBS C1-3 metaG | ecosystem: Host-associated > Plants > Roots > Rhizosphere > Soil ...
TGCGATGGTGTGGAGCAGTCGGGTGGGGAAGGTCCATGTGCGGGAGCGTGTCATGGATTCGATCGCCTGGCGTGGCGACGAGACGGTTCTGGATGTCGGCTGTGGCCGTGGACTGATGCTGATAGCCGCGGCCAGACGCCTGAAGGAGGGACGAGTGATCGGGATCGATCTCTGGCAGAAGCAGGATCTGTCCGGTAACGATCGACAGGTACCTCTGGAGAACGCGCGTCTGGAAGGAGTCTCGGATCGCGTGGAGGTTCAGGACGGGGATGCACGCCAACTGCCTTTTCCGGATGCTACGTTCGATGTCGTTGTGTCGTCGCAAGTAATTCACAATATCTCCCGACCGGAGGAGCGTGCGCAGGCGCTGCGAGAGATTGCGCGAGTCCTGAAGCCCGGAGGCCAGGTGGCGATCCTGGATTTTCGCAATACCAGAGAGTATGCACGCGTGCTGAGCGAGACGGGGATGGAAGAGGTGCAGCAATCGGCCTGGCGTTTTGCCTACGGTCTGCCGTCGCCCTCTGTCACGGCGCGCAAAGCAAAGGTGTAAGATCAATTCGGGGGAATAGATCGCAAAGGAGGGCGATATGGGAGTGCGCGAGGCACGGATCAAGCAGGATGCCGCAAAGGACCAGGGATTTCGGTGGCGGGGTGGGGAGGTGTCACGGGTAGAGGGCTTTAGCGACGCAGTATTCGGATTCGCGCTGACTCTCCTGGTCGTCTCGCTGGAGGTTCCGAAAACGTTTACGGCACTGCTGACGACGCTGCGAGGTTTCGTGGCATTCGGGATCTGCTTTGCACTGCTCTATCTGGTCTGGGAACGGCACTACACATTCTTCCGGCGTTACGGTCTGGTGGATGGAATGACGCTCGCGGTCAATGGGGTGCTGTTGTTTGTCGTGCTGCTCTACGTCTATCCGCTCAAGTTTCTGTTCACGATGTTTATCGACAGTCTGATGCGCATCGGCGCGAATTCGCCGAGCGCTGTCGGGATCGCCGCGCACGACATCCCCCTGCTCTTTATGATCTACGGCCTGGGTTTTGCGGCCATCTTCGGCCTCTTTGCACTGCTCCATTTCCACGCCTGGCAACAGCGCGAAGCATTGGAGTTGAACACAGGCGAACAGTTTATCACCCGTGCTTCCATCCTCCGCAATCTGCTCATGGCGAGTATCGGACTGCTCTCTGCTGGTATCGCCTGCGTGATCCCCCTGCATCTGGTCGGGATCGCAGGCTATATCTACCTGTTGGTGAGCGTCGTCGAGACTCTGCACGGGCATCTGGAAGGTGAAGGACGACGCAAACCAGACCCGCAACCGGGAGATACCTCTGACCATCCTCCTCTCACTCGATAATGAGCCAGGTGAAGCTGTTGGCGGGGATGGTGATGGGGATGGCGACCTGATAGTGGCGGTCTAAGGTGTAGGTTTTGGGTTTGCCATCGTGGGTGCGGATACGGGCGGTTTTGGTGAGGCCGGTGTAGTAGAGCGGTAGGGAGAGGGTGCGCTCCAGGATCCGGCCGGTGGGGTTGTAGAGGATGGCGAAGCCTTTCTCTTTGAGTTGGGGGTTGACATGCAGAAGGCCGTCCCAGTCGCGGCCATCGGCGCGGCGCAGGTGGATCACATCCGAGTCGAGGATGGGGCGGTGCTGCTTGTAGAAACTGACCCATTTCTTGACCATGAGGCGGGTGGTGTCGGTGTCGTAGAGGCGAGGGCCGCGGTAGCAGGCCTGCACGCCGCTGAGCAGGTTCTGGACCAGGTGCTGCTCGTAGGCGTCGAGATGTTCGGAGAGCGGTTCGAGAGTCGCGGCCGCGCCGCCGCCCTGATACTCTACGAGAGGCACAAAGCTCCAGCCCATGCTCGGGGCTTTGAACCAGGAACCGTCGTAGATGTTCTGACGGCCGTGGATCAACTGCTGGGCGCGCGGCAGAGACCAGTTGGATTCGCGGTAGCCCATCGGCGACTTGGTCGATCCGTTCAGGAAGTACCAGTCCGGCACGTTGAGCGAGATGTCGCGGGCGCGGCACCATCGGTAGAGATCGCTGATCTGCGTCCACTGGGTCCACTGGGAATCGCCAAGCCCTTTGTGGCCGGGGTGGGTGGTGGAGGCGCAGACATCGCCGGGATAGGAGCCGTCGTGCTCCAGGACATCCATGCCGGTCTGCTCGAAGAACGCGGTCAGTTTGCGGAAGTAGTCGAGACCCCACTGGCTGCCGAGGCAGGGCGAACTGCCGAAGGTCGGGCCATGCGGCTGCACCGAGAGCGGCACGACGACATCCTGCGCAGGACTGATGCTGCGACTGGCGAGCAGCGAGTAGCCGCCAAGACGAATGCCTTTGCTGTGTGCGTAGTCGGCAAGCTCCTTGAGGCCGGCGAGATAGGCGGGATCGGTGTTCTCCATGTCGAGGCCGCTGCCGAAGGAGAGGATCGCCATCTCGAAACCGACGTCCGCGCACTGATCGATCGCAAGGCGCACCGCCGCCGGATTCGACTGCCGGATATGCATCAGGATCGGGTTCTCGGTGGCCCAGGGCGCGAGCGTACGGTACATACGGCGCAGCGCAAGGCCGTTGCGCTCCTTATCCGTGGAGTCGTAGAGCAGTTCGTAGACGCGGTAGGTGTCGAGGGATTTGCCGGGGAGGAGCGTCAGATCCGGGCCGATCGGCGGGCGGCATTCGAGCAGGTTGGGGGTCTTGCGGTCGTAGTTCACCTGCGTATCGTACTGCGCGTCCGGGACCCAGTGCACGACCTTGTTGGCCTCGCGCGGCTCCATCCCGTTGAAAGCGTAGTCGCTGTCGATATGAATATTCGGCAGTTCCCAGCGCTCGGGCTGCCCCACAATCGACTGCGCCTCGACGACCGCCAGGATCTCTGTCGTCAGCGTGTTCAGAGTGACCGATGCCGTCCCGCTGTTCTCGATGGTCAGCCATTTGGCGAGCAGCGGCAGGCCGTCGTACAACTCATAGTGCACGGCGAGTTTCAGGCCGGGCAGTTTACCGGTTGGGGGCGCGAAGTGGAGGGTCAGCGACACGCCGGGAGGCGGCCAGGGCAGGTCCGCGACCCGCGACGGACGCTTCCAGGGGAAGCGCTCCGTCGTCTTTCCGGTCTCCATACGGACGAACTGAAACCCGTTCGGATCGGCGGTCAGAGCCTCCAGCCACTGCGGGAGCAGATAGGCGTAGTCCGGCTGCCCGCGCAGTCCACCGACGTCGTAATGCACTCCATCGAACTGCAACTGCGCTTCGGGTTTGACTCCGCGCAGGACTGTCTCTCCGGTCATCAGGTTGTCAAAGCCGACCGTGGCGGCGTTGGGGGCGATCCGAAAGGTGCGGCGGATCAGTCCATTCTCCAGCACCACCTCATGACGATCCGGGATCAGATGCACGGCTGCCTTCGCCGTAACCGGCGTCATCAGCCAGTCAGCCTGTATCCCTGCTGCCGTGGTGCTCGAAGCCGAGATCCCCACGCCTCCCGAAAAACCCTGCATCTGTCCCTCCCCTGCGACTGCGCTTCCAAATGTCGAATCTGCTGCATCAGTATAGCACCGGCAGGGGCGGGAAACCGAACGAAGGAGGATCTACGCCTCTTCCGTTCCTGGCAGGCGGAGGGGAAGGGGCGCCGGGACCTCCGGTTGTGGCTGGTAGGCGGACGCGGTTGGGGGCGGGAGGTCGAAGGAGGCGATCTGTTTTTGCGGTGCGGTGTCGGCCCGGAGCAGTTCGTGAGGCGCGGTGTCGGGAGTTGTGGTGACAGGGCGCAGGAGGATATGAGGCGCTTCCGCAAACGACGAGGGGCGCAGCAACGTGTCGTGCGCCTGGTGGCGGCGGAGCCGCTCATACAGATGCGCGTGGCACCTCCGCGCCGCGTCCAGGATGGGCGGATGTTGGCCGGCCATGCCTTTGCCCTGTGCGAGCCAGGAGACAACGGGCAGCAACTGACTGTCGCCGATCTGCTCGAAGGTCTGTAGGACCACCAGAAAAAACGGGACAGGAAGTCTATGCGCGTCCGGAGCGCTGAGGATGCGCGCCAACGCCGTTTTATGGACGAAAGTGAGGCGGTGGGCATCGGAACTGTCCAGCCGGGAAAGCATACGGATAATCGGCGGCAGGACGGCGCTGCGCACCACGGGATTGGGGAACTCCAACAACTCGATCAGAGGCGGCAGTGCGTTGAGATGATCGATATCGGTGAGGCACGCCGCGAGGCGTTGTCTCTTTCGATTCAATCGGTTCCGGGCGACCATCAGAGCGACGATCCCACTGGGGGCAAGGACGAATACTCCCAGCAGCACAGGGATAAAACTGCGCAGAATGAGCGACAGACCCAAAATGACCATCAGGCCGATATAGGCGCCGTAGAAGAGGATCGGGAGTGTGGCCAGCAGGATCGCCGTGCGCTTCCGATCGCCTGTAATCACCTTGATGACTTCGGTAAGATGGGCCTGGAAAACGTCAGGATCGTTGGACGCCATCCACAAGAAATCTGCCCTCGCACGACTGCATACTTCGGCATCCGGACTGTCGAGACACTGGGCCAGAGACCTGGTCTTATCGCTGTGATTAGGGTTCTTCATAGCCTCGAATATGCAGAGGCAGGGTCGCCTCTGTCTCCTCTTGGGAACGGAACTGGACGGAAGTCGCCTGTTCCTGGTGGGAATTGTCGGCACGGAGCAGTTCGTGAGGCGCGGAGTCGGGAGGCGTGACGATCGGGCGCAGGAGCGCATGGGCAGAGGGCGCCGGGGACGAGGGCCGCAGCAGCAGATAGGGCGCCTGATGGCGGCGGAGCTGTTCCTGAAGATAGGTCTGGCATGTCTGCGCCGCCAACTGAATCTCGGGTTGATTGCCGGCTGCGCCCCTGCCTTGCGCCAGCCAGGAGACCGTGGGCAGCACCTGACTGTCACCGATCTGTTCGGAGGCTTGCAGCACGGACACGAAGAACGCGGCGGGAAGTTTCTGGGAGCGCGGCGTGTTGAGCGTGCGGGCCAGCGCCGTCCGATGAATGAAACCGAGCAGATAGGCATCGGAACTGCGCAGGCGAGAGAGCAGGCGCGTAATGGGCGGGAGAATGGCGTTGCGTACCGCGGGGTTGGTGAACTCCAACAGTTCGATCAGAGCCGGGAGGGCGTTGAGATCGTCGATGTCGGTAATACACTCCGCCAGACGCTTTTTCCGCCGAGCCGCGATCGCTCCAGAGATCCCGAATCCAACGCATGCGGTCGAGAGTATGGAGGCTGCCACCGCCAGGAAAGTAACCAGCAGTCCCATGGGTTGTCCAAAGGCTCCCAGGAAAATAAATGCCATATATCCAAGATAGAACACGAAGGGGAGAACCGCGATGAGGATCGCCGACCGCTTGCGGTTGCCGGTGATCGCTTGGATGATGTCCGTCAGATCGGCATGGAACAGGTCGGGGTCCTCGGTCGCCATGCGCATAAACTCTTCCTTCGCAACACGGCGTTCCTCGGCGTCCCGACTGCCGAGGCGGCGGACGAGGTGATGGCTTTTTTCGCTGTCTGTAATCGGGGCGGCAGTTCGTGTTCTCATCATCTTTACTTACTCACGCAAAGAAAGCACGGTTCCCAGATCGCCTCCTATCGCTCAGATCGCCTTGAATTTGAACGCTGCCCAGTCTGCGTCCAGCGAAATCAAGATCAAGTTATGGAGTCCTACCGCCCGCGCGCTTCTGAGCACATCATCCCGGTTGAAATCGGGCTTCGGCTTTGCCGTGCCTTTGCGAAAAGCCAACCACAATACCGCCCCCTCCCGAACGAACGATTTCAGACGTGCCACCTGCGTATCCAGATCGCCTTTCGAGTGCGCAAAGACAATCGTGACGTCGGCGGAAAGGGAAGGCTCGTACAGAATGGTAATAGGAGTGGGCAGCGGGCCGAGCGCCTCTGGATAGTCCTCGGGCGTGTCGATAAAGACAACGACCTCTCCCGCCTGGATCCTCATCTTTTGAGCCGTCGATTTTTCGGGCATCATCGTTCCCTTCTGCTTTCGCAACGCCCCGGAGATACTTCAGAAAGAGGGCATTCGTATGTTTCGAGGTATCGGGTCTATGGAGACTTCTGCGCAGGAGGGATCGGTCCTGCCGCTCGCTTCCTCAGAGAATACCCTGAAAGAGGCGAAGACGCCTGCACTATGCCGTAGGAGCGGACAACCGGAACACGGTTGCCCTGTTGCTAAAGCGGGTCGCAAAAACCAACGCCCGCAATGCAGTCGGAGAAACTCCATTCGCCTGCGCGCAGAGCGATGCCGTCAAGACGTTGCTGAAGCAGCAGGGCGGGCATCGCTAACAAGCGCGTAGAGAGGCCGGGACAGATGCGAGGAACCACTACGCAAAAATCGCGACTGCTAATGCCGAAGGAATTTCGCCGCTTTGAAAATCCCTATAAGTTGTCGTGAAGTAGATGGAAGCCAATGGAGCGAACGAGCGGGATAAAGAGAGTGCGAAGGGTGGTCTTCGTGTCTGTACTTGGGATTTTGATCGCGAGCGGGATCGTGATCAATTGGCCCAGGGAGCGTTTGTTAACGTCTGTGGGGCGCCCGGTGATCCAGGTCGATAACACGAGAGAACAGATCTGTTGGCAGTCCAACCACCAACTTCTACTGCTCAGAACCGAACATGATGAAACCTCGAATGGGGTCTATGGCGGTCCGCCTGCCACGAAGGACTGGCGAGGTTCTGCGGATCTGTTCAATACGGATACGGGCGCGAGAACGCGACTATCTGGGCTGACCGATCTGCTGAATCGTGTGGGGGTTTTCCCGAGGATCGGGCCGGAAAGTTTCACCTCTCCGGACGGCACGTGGTTTTTGTGGAGATCTTATGAAAACGGTTTTCGGGGAGATAATTCGCCCCCGCCACGGGTTGCCAGTCTGGACGGCTCCCATTTTCGCACATGGCGTCATAGCGAGAATGAACAGGATTTCTATCTGGATGCTCAGCATTTGGTGCAGATGAGAGACCACGAACCGGTCATGACCGTATACGATCTGCTTGACCCTGCAAAGGATCGGACCTATGCAAAATTGGAACAGGCAAAGGCCGTGCTGGAGCAGCATGCAGCCAAACATCCAGTCTTTATCTGTCTGTTTCCTTTCTGTTCGGATCGAACCGAGGGCTGCACGGAGATACACACCTATCGAACGCAAGACTACAGTCAACTGATATGGGCGGCTGGCCATGAAGGCGAGGATTCTCCCGAACTTCTGAAGACACAGGAACTGAGATTGCCGGGGGCGCCCATCCTCTACCAGCAGAAGGTTGCGCCACAACAGACGGCTCTATTGCACTATTTGCAGGTGACACGGTCACACCCGTTGCGTGTCTGGTTGCATCGCATTCTCCCTTCGATTGCCTTGAAGCCGACCGTTACGGAAGAGTTGTGGGTCAGTCGTCCTGATGGGCAGGGGATGCATGTTCTCGGGTATGTTCCGCCAAAGTTAAATGCGGATGGCAGCGTGCATGACTATCATGAAGATCAAACAGGCGCCCTGTCAAACCTGCAATGGTTGCCGGATGGCAAACAGGTCAGTTTCCGCTATGAGGGCACGCTCTATGTCGTACAGGCAGAAGCGGAGAGACCTTGAAAGCAGGGCAGTATTCCTCACTTCCCTCCTTCTAGGCCGGGAGCAGTCTCCTCAGTTTTGGGGGAGGCAAGGGAGGCACGGCTGCGTGTCCAGGCCGGGAGAAAGGGCAGGAAGACTCCCTGGAGGAGCGCACACACCAGCCCGATCCCTACCGACATATTCCAGCCGTGCGCGACCGAATAGTGATGCGCCGTATTCAAGGGACCGAAGAAGTCATACAATCTCGTGCCGGAATAGTCGCAGAGGAGGTAGAAGAGCGCCTTGACCGAGGCGATCAGCCCGAAGACCGTGCCTTCCGCGCCACGGGGACAGGCGCGTGCGATGAGCGCCGCTTCGAGGACGCCCAGCAGACCGAAATCGAGGCCGATGACCAGGAAGGCGATTTTCGCGCTCGCATGGTCTCGGATGCCGAAATAACAGAGGTAGAGGGCGCAGTTCGCCAGCCAGGTCCAGATTGTCGCCATCCGCAGCGTGGTGATGCGCGCCAGCAGCGCGACCAGCCCTAATCCGATCAGCATCCCTGCCGATTGATACTTGCCCAGATCCCCGATGAACTGTTTGGAAAAGTGCAGGTAGTCGGCCTCGTAGTAGAGGCGAGCCGTCGCCGGATCGGGAGTCAGCGAGTTGTAGGCGAAGTAGGCGGTGAGTATCCACAGGCCGGGAGATTTCAAGGCTTGCTTCAGAATTGCGAAAGACCGGGCGCGCTGGGCGGCACGGACTGCCAGCGCATCGGCGGAGAGGCGGGCCGCGACGCGATGGGAAACGCGCCGATCGTCCATCAAGAGCACCAGCGGCAGCAGCGCCATCGCCAGCAGTCCGGCGGTGCTATAGGCCCGCGCATACGTCCAGTGTTCCGCCACGAAGCCACCCAGAGAGCTTGAATAGAACATGCTCAGCAGCAGGGACAGGGTGAGGGCCATCGACTGCAGCCGGGGCAGTGTCCCGGTGCGGTTTCCGACAGCGACGAAGGCCGCATTGTAGACCACCGCCGACAGTACCGATCCGCTGCCCGAGGCCAACAGGAGCATCAGGATCGTGCCATAATGATAGTAGTGCAGCGCGGCGAGCGACAGATAGCCGAGCGCCGTGAAGAGAATTCCGCAGAAGTAGTAGGAGCGCCGATGATAGCCGAGCCAGGGAATGATCTCGGTCCAGGCTCCAATAAAAGGCTGCACGTACGCCGGCAGTCCCAACAACAGATGGAGAAGGGTGATCTCGGAGGCGGTCAGATGCAGAGTCTCTTTATAGAGAAAGACGGTCTTCTCGGCCACCAGGGCGCTGATGAGCGCTCTGAGGATCACGCTGACCGCGATCATGCAGCCAAGACGCAGCACACTCGCCCTGTCGGAGGAGCTCTTCAGAGACGCCGCGAGAGGAGTAATCGACATAGAAGTTCGTCTCCCTGGAAAGCCGGACGGATCGATAGGATAGAAGATCGCAGCTGAGCAGCCGGGCATTGCCTTTGGAATGGGAAGGCCGACGGCTTGGGATAGTCAGGAGCAGCGATTTCGGTTAAGGAGAACCGTTGTGTTCAATATAGCATTTTTCAAGTCTCAGCCCACACAGTTCGTGATCAAATATGTGAACGGCAAGGTCCGCAGCAGTGGGCCGGGTATGGCATTCTACTATCTGAAGTACAATACCCAGATCGTCGTGGTGCCGACCAGCACCCGAGACACCGACTTTGTGTTCAACGAACTGACAGGCAACTTCCAGGCGATCACCGTGCAGGGCCAGTTTACCTTCCGCATCTTCGACCCCATGAAGGCGGCATCCCTGCTGAACTTCACCTACGATCCACGCCGCAGCAGCTACGTGTCCGACGATCCCGAACGCCTGCCGCAACGGATCACCAACATCGTCCAGATGGAGACGCGCCGTGAGATCCTGCTGCGCACTCTGGAGGAGACGATCCGCGACTCCCAGGCCATTGCTGCCGCCGCCGTCGCACGCATCCGCGAGGAGAATCTGCTCCAGCCGATCGGAGTGGAGCTGATCAGCCTCTACTTTCTCTCCGCCAAACCGACGCCCGAGGTCGCGAAAGCCCTGGAAGCGCCCTACCGCGAGACGATGCTGCGCCAGGCCGATGGAGCGATCTATGCACGCCGCGCCGCCGCAGTCGATGAGGAGCGGAAGATCAAGGAGAACGAACGGAACACGGAGATCAGCCTGGAACAACGCCGCCAGGAGTTGATCGCTTTGCAAGGCGCGAACGCCCAGCAAGAGGCCGAGTTCAAAGGCCGCGCTGAAGAGACCCTGGCCGAGTTCCAGGCCCGCGCCTCCGAAAAGGCGCTCGCCGTCTATAGCGGCTCCGATCCCCGCCTGGTGCTGGCGCTAGCCCTCAAAGAGATGGGCGAAAACGCCGCAAAAATCGGCAACCTCACCATCACCACCGAGATGCTGGCCTCCCTTCTGGATAAGGAAGGCTAAAAAATACAGATACGAAGCAGAAATACAGAAAGGAAGAAATACAGAAAAAATTGCCGAGGAAACGCAGAAAATGACGGGAGAGAAGATAGAGTAAATCGGGCCGTCCTGAGCAGTCTTTCTACAACATTTTTTCTTTTGCATCTCTTTCTGTATTTCTTCCTTTCTGTATTTCTGCCCTGCATTTGCATCTTTTTTCCGCATTTCTGATAGGAGAGGGGCGGATGGCCGATTTTGAGAAGGTGGTCGTGGTGACGCGCAAGACGGCTCTGGAAGAGTTGGTGGAGCGGCACAATACGCGGGATCAGGCGCGCTTCTATGTGGCGCAGATGGCGCGTACGCGATCCGCGCCGTCCAGGGGCGCCGCGATCATGCGGTCTGTGCAGCAGGTTCAGCCGGACCAGGCGGTGGCGGGCGATTTCCCCGAGTATGAGCAGGCGCACGAGACCTATCGGCGCGCCCTGGAGACCGTCCGTGCCGCGATTCCTTCCGGCACACGCTCCCAGTTCATCGAGCGCTCCTTCCTTCCCAATTTCGTCTTCGGCGAGAACGATCTCGTCGTGACCCTGGGGCAGGACGGCCTGGTCGTGAACACGGCCAAATATCTCAACCAGCAGCCGCTCGTGGCGCTCAACCCGGACCCGGAACACATCGACGGCGTCTTGATCCCCTTCTATGCGAGCGCCGCCGCACTGGTGCTCAGGCGTGTGCTGGAGGGCCGAGTCGCCTCCAAACAGATCCGGATGGCGAAAGCGGAACTGAACGATGGACAGTCGCTCTACGCTGTGAACGATCTGTTCATCGGGCAGAAGACCCACCAGTCGGCGCGCTACCGGCTGGAACTGGACGGTCAGGGCGAAGATCAGTCGTCCAGCGGCATCATCGTCTCCACCGGGGCAGGCTCGACCGGCTGGTTCCGCTCCATCCTGACCGGAGCCGCCGAGACCGTCGCGACAGTCACGGGATTGGTAGAGGCGAGGGCGGCCCGTGATCTCTATCGCTTCGACTGGGAAGCCGACTATCTGCGCTTCAGCGTCCGCGAGCCTTTCGTCAGCCGCACCACCGGCGCGACCCTCGTCTCGGGCGTCATCGCGACAGATCAGAGTATGGAGATTATCTCCCAGATGCCCCAGAACGGTGTCATCTTCAGCGACGGCATCGAAGAGGACTATCTCGCCTTCAACAGCGGCGCCATCGCCACCATTCGCCTTGCCGAAAAACGCGTCAACTTCGTCACCAATGTGTAAAATTCTCGGCCCTCAACGCGTCTCGCCGAACTGCCTTTCTCACGTAGTTTCTGCGACCGACGCGTTGGACAGCGCCGCCTGGAGTTGAGCGACGGCGGGTTTGCCGCGTTGGGCGAAGATCACTCGACCGCGTCTGTCGATGACATAGACGGTGCGGCGCACCAGCAGCCCGAAGAGTGCGCTGCAGCCGTAGTCGGCGGCGATGCGACTGCCGACATCGACCAGCAGCGGAAAGGGCAGTTGGTACTTCGCCACGAACTGCGCGTGTTTCGCCTCGTTTGCCGGATTGACCCCAAAGACGATCGTGTCGGCAGACTGGAGGGCGCTCCAATCGTCCCGCAACTCACACAGTTGTTTGGTGCAGACCGGAGTGTCGTCCCCCGGATAGAAGACCAGCACCACCCGCTGCTTACCGCGCAGATCCGACAGGTGCACCGTCGTACCCTCATGAGTCGATGCCGTAAAGTCCGGAGCTATCTCTCCCACCGCAACCAGACCGGAACGCGAAGCCATACGCTCTCTCTTTCTATCGGGCTGAGGGCTACCCGCGCACATTGGCGAAGATACGGTCCATCGCGGCGCCGACAGTCTGGAGGCGGGCGGTGTCGTCGGGCAGAGCGGCGAGGCTCTTCTGAAACGGCTCCGGGGTGACGGGGCCTTTGTAGCCGATCGCTTGGAGAGCCTGCAGGAAACCGGCGATGTCGATCACGCCGGTCGCGCCGGGCAGATCGCGCACGCTGTCCACCTGTTCGTCGGTCTCGACTCCCGCGGGCGCATCGTTGACATGCACATAGGCGATCTGATTCGGTTTCAGGCGGCGAATCTCTTCGACCGTTCCATGCGAGGTGTGCCAGTGCCAGCAGTCCAGGAGCAGGCCGACGTTGGGGCCGATATCGTGTCCCATCTGCAGCATCGCTTCCAGCGTGTGCACGAACGGATATTTCTGACTGTCGCGCAGGGTCTTGGGGCCGATGAACTCCAGGCCGAGCAGACAGTCGTAGTCGGCGAGAATGCGGGCGATCGGTTTGAACCGCGCGACATGGAAGCGATAGTTGGCATCGAAGTTGCGATCGTTGGAGCAGGGCATGATCCAGGTCATTGTGCGTGCGCCGCCCACCGCCTGCGCCGCCCGCGCCAGTCGCGGCAGTTCCAACAGACTCTGCTTCCAATTCTCCTCCGAGCCGCGCCAATCCGTCGGCAGCCCGAATCCGGCCGGATGGATACCCGCTTTCTGAAAGAGCGACAGCACACTGGCCGCGCCCTGCCGCTCCACGCGATCCGCGATCTCGATCGGGTTGTATTCGACGCCCTCGAAGCCGCCGGTCTTTGCGGCGGCGATCGCCTCTTCCAGATTCGCCACCCGGACGCCGATCGCGCCGGGACTCAGAGCTTTATACATCCTCGGATCTCCTTTTCGTGCCGTGACGCCACTGTCGCACGATCCTTGCAGTATTTCTATTCACGCGCATGTTCGGTCTTCAGAGCAAGTTTTCCTGTCTGACGACTGTCAGACAGGGAAAAGAGGCCGCCATGCAGAAGTATCCGGGGTGCGATGAGGAAGCGCGAGAACCTACCATAGTGCAGATTTAAAGAAGGAGAGTAGGCGTGATCAAGTATGGCGGCAGTTGTTCAAACCTCTTAGAAAACTCACAGTATACGTCAAGTCAAGGTTAAGGCGGAAATGCGATACTATAATTGCAGGCGGCGCAGTCCGCTGGGGGCAGCAGACAATGGGTAACAACCACATGGGCCGTGGGCCGGCAGCGCTCTACAAGCACGATCATCCGCCTGTCGTAAATCCGCTTGTGGTGGAGGAGCAGAAGCAGCGGTTAGGGCAGAAGGTTGCCGACAAAGTGGCGTCCATCGTGGGCGGATGGCCCTTTATCATCTTCCAGAGCACGATTCTCTGCTGCTGGATCGCATTCAACGTCTATGTGGTCAAACGCTATCACGATGATAAGGCCGGGTTCGATCCCTATCCGTTTATTCTGCTCAACCTGATGTTGAGCTTTCAGGCGGCGTATACCGGCCCGATCGTCATGATGAGCCAGAACCGCCAGAATGAGAAGGATCGTCTGGCGGCTCAGAGCGATTTCGACTGCAACAAGACTGCCGAGGAAGAGGTGCGCGTCATTATGGAGCATCTGGTCTATCAGGACGCGGTGCTGAGCGACATCGTGGCCCGCCTCAACGCGTTGGCGCCGGCTCCTACCGAGACAGAAGCTTAAAGACAGGATGGGGAGAGCGTACGAAGGTGAGAACTATGTGTAATCGGTTCCAGAGACGCCGCCGAATGCGCTGCGTCTTGTCGCTCAGCCTCTTATGTGTGGGATATGCAGCCTTTGCGGACCATAAGCCGGCAGCCGGGCAAGCGCAAATTCCGCCACAGAACCCGAGTAGTGGAGCGATCTCGACTGCGGGACAGACCGATACGCTGCCGATGCCGGAACTGCCCCCGGAGGTTCCCGCCGCGCAGCGCCTGACACTCGCGGACGCGCTGCGAATCGCCGGACAGAACAATCCCCAACTGACGATCTCCGCGCATCAGATCGCGAGTGCGCGGGCCAATCTCTCCGGGCAGAAACAGCCTGTCAATCCCAATCTCTATATCACCGGCATTACGAATACCCCGGAGGGCCTCGATGCCTCGGACCCGACACGGTATGGGGTCATCTATACCCTGGAGACGAGCGGGCGTCAGCGCTGGCGCACCGGGCAGGCGCGGGCGCAACTGGAAGGAACGCAGGCGGATGCCGCCACCACGCGTCTGTCCGTGCAGCAGAGCGCGGCAAGCGCCTACGCCGATCTCCAGACAGCGAACAGCAACCTCCAGACCGAGCGCGAAGCCTACGAAACCGCCAAACGTCTCTTTGAATTGACCAGCAAAAGAGTCGAACTTGGCGATGCCCCTGCCTCCAACGCCACCCGAACGCGTATTGCGCTCACGCAGGAGGAGCAGAACCTGGTCAAGGCCGTCAGCGCCGTCCGACAGGCGCGCGCCGCGCTGGATGTGCAGTTGGGCCGCAATCCCGATCTGCCGATCGATGCCGCCGATCCGCTCGTCTTCGTTCCTGTCCCCTTAAAGCTGGAAGATCTTCAGGCCCTCGCGCTGCGCTCCCGTCCGGAGCTTCAGGCCGCCGCCGCGAACCGACGCGCTCTGGACGCCAATGTAAAACTCCAGCGTTCCCTCTCTTACCCGGACCTCCAACTCGGAGCCAACCCACGTACCGTCGGCGACAGCCAGGTACAGATCTCCGTAGCGCTGCCCCTGTTCGATTTCGGAAGTATCCGTGGCGCGGTCAACAAGGCGAAAGAGGATGCTAAAGTGCAGGATGCGCAGATCGTCCAGATGCAGCAGCAGATTCGGCTGGAGGTGCAGACCGCCTATATCGCCGTGACGCAGTCGCAGCGACTGGTCACCTCGTTCCAGGACGGTATCCTGCCCCGCTCCCAGACCCTGCTCAACCAGGTACAACAGGGCTATGCGCTTGGAGCCGGCTCCCTCCTCGACGTGATCGACGCTCAGCAGACCTATCGCACCTCCCGCAACGACTACAACAACGCCCTCGGCGACCACCGCCGCGCCCTCGCCCAACTCCAACGCGCCCTCGGCGCTCCCACCCCCACACGCTGAGAGAATAGGGACGGCGACGGACGATACCGGCCCACCACATTCCAGGAGCAGATCTGCCTGGTTTGTGGAGGGCCGGAATTGGAGTGAACTGCGACCTGTCGGCCTGGGCTACTGGATCGCGGTTTTTTCCGAAAGATCGATACGCTGCGTCTTGTTCTGTTCGATCCCCTGACGGGGCCAATGGTCCAGAGTGACTTTCATCGCCTGAGAAGCATCGGCGTTCTCTCCCATGATATCTTCCACCATATCGTAGCCTTCCAGATCCTGTCG
>Ga0070658_10002558_pt1 | contig 15162 bp, 14 predicted proteins | sample KBSC13metaG_FD_64664 | JGI IMG/M metagenome (GOLD analysis project Ga0070658, IMG submission 64664) | Corn rhizosphere microbial communities from Kellogg Biological Station, Michigan, USA - KBS C1-3 metaG | ecosystem: Host-associated > Plants > Roots > Rhizosphere > Soil ...
GCCCAGTTTCGGGCCGCCTTCCCCGTCCCACCGTAGACAACGAGATCATCGGGCCGTTCGGCGACGTCCGGATCGAGGTTGTTCATCAGCATCCGCAGGGCGGCTTCCTGCTGCCAACCCTTGCAGGAGATCGTCGTGCCGCGCGGCGCGCGCACGGTGCGCGGGCCAGCGGACGGGGGTGCAGTGGCGGTCACGACCGTTGATCCTCCAGCGAGAAATGACCACGCTCGATGGCGCTGGAGAGCGCGGCGATGTCCGGTGCAAGCACGCGATCCTGACCGAGCGGCGCGACGATCTTGCGCACGAGTGCGTGTCCGCGCGCGGCGCCCCTGCCGGCGCGCATCGGCTTGCGATAGTCGAGTCCCTGCGCGGCGCACATCAGCTCGATGGCGAGCACGTTCCTGACGTTCTGCAGGACGCGGCGCAGCTTCCACGCGGCGCCCATCGCCATCGGGACGACGTCTTCCTTGTTGCCGTCCGTGGGAATGGTGTCGACGCTCGCGGGGTGCGCGAGCACCTTGCACTCGCTCGTCAGTGCCGCCGCCGTGACCTGCGCCATCATGAATCCGGAGTTCACGCCGGCGTCAGGGCTGAGGAAGGGCGGCAACCCCTGGTTGAGATCAGGGTGCACGAGCCGATCGATGCGCCGCTCGGAGATCGTCGCGAGGTTGGTCAGCGCGATCGCCAGGACGTCGAGCGCCATCGCCACCGCCTGGCCGTGAAAATTGCCGCCGCTCAGGATCTCGCCGGTGTCGGCGAAGACCAGCGGGTTATCGGTGGACGCATTGAGCTCGCGCGAGATCATGCCGGAGCAGAAATCGATCGCATCGAGCACGGGGCCGTGGACCTGCGGCATGCAGCGCAGGGCGTAGGCGTCCTGCACTCGGGGATCGTTCTCGCGGTGCGACTCACGGATCTCGCTGTCGCGCAGCAGCTCCCGCAGCAGCGCCGCGCTCGCCGCCTGGCCGAGCTGGCCGCGCGCCTCCTGGATTCGCGCATCGAACGCGACCGGAGTCCCGAGGAGTGCCTCGAGCGACATGGCTCCCGCGAGATGCGCAACGCGCCAGAGCCGGTGCGCATCCACCACGGCGAGCGCCGCGACGGCAGTGTGCGCCTGGGTGCCGTTGATGAGGGTGATGCCCTCCTTGGGCCCAAGCCGCACGGGCGCGATGTGCGCGTCCGCGAGGCGCGACGACGCTGGTGCGCTCGCTCCGTCGAAAAACAGGTCGCCCTCACCGATCAGTGAAAGCGCCAGGTGCGCGAGCGGCGCGAGGTCGCCGCTCGCCCCGACGCTGCCCTGTTCCGGGATCGGTGGATAGAGCCGCGCGTTGAGCATCGCCAGCAGGGTGTCCACCAGCAAGGGCCGCGCGCCGGAATAGCCGCGCGCGATGACATTCGCCCGGAGCAGCATCATCGCCCGCGTCTCGCGCTCGCACAGCAGCGGCCCGACGCCGGCCGCGTGGCTGCGCACGAGGTTCACCTGCAGCTCATCGAGCCGGTCGCGCGGGATCGCGACGTCGGAGAGCTTGCCGAAACCGGTGGTGACGCCGTACGCGACGGCGTTCCTGCTCACGATATCGGCGACGACCTCGTTGGCCCGCTCCATTCTCGCTCGCGCCGCCGGCGCCAGCTCCACCCGCGCACCCCGCACCGCGACGGCAACGACGTCGTCGAGCGAGAGCGATTGCCCATCGATGACCACAGTGCTCGGCATCGGCTCAATGTCGAGAGCGGGAGGGAGGAGTTCAAGGGTTAGAACCCTTCGTTCCTGTACGTCGCCTTGTGGTAATCGAACTTCAGGTCCGGCTCCGCCTTGAGCGAGATGAGGAAGTTGAAGGCGAAGCTACCGGTCGGGGATTGGGTGAAGGCGAAGATGGCGCGCCAGTCGTGGAGGTCGCGCTGCAGCGACACGATCTGCGTCGCGAAGTTGCGGTTCTCGAAGTCGTACTGCGTCTGCCAGCTCGCCGCCCAGTGCTCGGTGACGTTGAAGCTCATCTGCCCACCCAGCGTGCTCGTGCTTGGCACGCGGTAGATCGGCGCGCCGGGTTGGCCCGACGTCACCGGGAGCGCGGCGGGCGGATTCGTACGCGCCTGGGCCACGCACTGCTCGTAGGCCAGGATCAGCGCCGGCGTGTTGTACGGCTGGCAGAGCAGCGTTGGATCATAATCGAGGACGTTCGCGCCGCTGATCGGTCGCTGCCGCGAGGAGGTGAAGTCGAGCGACACCTGCCAGCCCTTGGTGACGGTCGGCAGGAACGAGGCGTTGCGCGACGAACGGCCAGCCACCGGCTGCGATGCCACCTGGCGTGCGTACCGGTCGTCCTGAGTCTGGTCGAGCTGATCCTGACCCGGCGTCGCCGGCGGTACCGCCTTGCCGAACAGTCGCTGGAAGACGGCGAATGGATTCGCCGTGTTGCTGAACTGGAAGGTCGCGTGGATCCCTTCGCGGAACGGCTTGAAGCGCGCCGTATCGCTCAACGTCGAGCCCTCGAACAGGGAGTAGCGAACTCCGAGGTCGAAGCCGGGCAGCAGGTCGGAGCGGAGGGTGTAGCCGAACGACGAGGTGGTCAGTCCGCGAATCGCGGAATGCGTCTCCTTCGCCACCTCGAAGTCGTAGCTCAGCGCGTCGAAGTTTACCGACAGGAGCTTGAGCTTGTCCCCCGCTTCGGGATTCGAGTCGTTCACCGAGCGCGTCTTGGCCTCGACGTTCGTGTTCAGGCCGAGACTCACCGAGTTCTGGCGGAGCCCGCCGAGGTACCCTCTTCCCCCGTTGGGACCGACACGGGAGTAGCCGCGGGCAGCGAGATATTCGTCGCTCACGTTCGCCGCCGGCGCGAACGAGTAGCTCAGGGTTGGCGAAATCGAGTGCCGGATGCGTGTGAACGGCCCGAAACCACCATACAATCCGAACAGGGTGGGCGACGCCGACAGGCCGAACTGAGCGCGCTTGGACTGATGCACCCATTCTCCGCCCGTATGCTCGTTCCGAATCCAGAACGGCCCACCGTCCACGTTCGCGAGCGACACCGATGGGCTGAGGTTGAACTTGTTCCGGAACAGCGGGGGCAGCGCGAACACCGGCGTCCAGTCGACCGTTGAGCTGTAGGTCGTGGCGTAGATGCGCTCCGACTGCACTCCGGTGCGCACGTCGGTCACGATCTGCCGTTCCGGGAAATCATTGCGTCGCGTCGCGACGGTGAAGTTGTTTCCCAGGCTGTAGCCGAAGATCTGGAGTGGCGTGCTGAACGAGAGGTTGCTGTCGTAGGAGTTCCGGCGAAGGGTGTCGCCGAAGATCGTATCCTTCCCCGCCGCCGTCGTGCCCAATCGCGCGAGCAGGCCGAGCGACGACGGCTGATCGATCCCGGTCGCCTGGTGCGACGTGTAGCTGAAATTCGGCGTCCACACCAGCCAGCTCGCGAGATTGAGCGGGCTGGTGGTCATGCTGAACGTCGGGAAGGTCTGGTCCACCTGAGTGCGACCGGGCGACTGGCTGCGCGTGCCGCCAAGGGTGAAGTTCAGCGGTCCTACCCGCTGGTTGTACGTCGCCGAGGAGCGAATGGTGGACAGCACCGCGTACGGGTTGACCGTCGTCGACCGCTGCACGCGATCGTTGCTGGTATAGTTCAGATCCATCCGCAGGGAGCTGTTGCGCGTGAAATCCTGCGAGTGGCCCCACGTCACGGATGTGTTCTTCTGGTCGCCGGTCAGTGTCTGCGACGCGGCAAAGCTCCCCGTCACGTAGCGCTCCAGCCAGCGATAGCGGAACTCGGCGTTGTAACGCGTGAACCCTCCGACGTCCCCGAACGGCACCTGCCCCGCCGAGCTGCGCCAGTCGAACCACGCCTGCGCGTCGAGGAAGTCGTTGATCGCCCAGTAGTAGCCGAGTCCCTCGACCTGGCGGCGATAGGACGGGCTGTTCCGCACGATGTCGCTCACGCCGATGTTGGGCGAGAGGATGCCGCTGTGACGTCCGGGCCGGATGTCCTGGAACAGGAAGGGGAGCCACATCACCGGTACGTCGCCGATGTAGAGCACCGCCGGTCGCGCGACGACGAACGATCCGGTGCGCTTGATCTCCTTCGCCTTGAAGTAGTAGTCGGGGATGGAGTCGTCGCACGCCGTAATGGTTCCGTCGCGCAGGTAGTAGGTGGCGCTGTTGGCGTTCCTGACCGAATCGCTGCCGGCCACCACGACCACGCGCTCACCGGTGATTTGAAGCGTCTCCCCGCTCTGCGGAATGGACGTCCTGATGTCGCGCACGCTCGCACGCCGGTTTGCGATGTCGTACGTGCCCGGCCCTCGGCTGACGATGGGCGCCTGCCCCGGGGTGACGAACACGCTTCGGCCTGTCGAGTCGGTACCGACCCGGACCGTGCTCCCCGAGCCGCTGTACGAGATCGTGTCCGACTTCACGATCTGCGAGTCGCGCTGCACCACGGCGTTGTTGGTGAACAGCAGCGCGCGCGTGATGGCGTCGAAGGTGATGTCCTCCGCCTTGTAGCGCGTCACGGTGTAGCCTGGAAGGTTCAGCAGCCGCTGCATCACCGAGTCGGGCGGCGCGAAGTTCGCCTTGGCGAGCGTATCCTTCGCCGCCGATGTGTCGCGGCGCGTGGTGGTGTCGGCGCGCGCCGGCCGCGCCCGGACGGGCTGCTGTGCACTCGCGCGCTCGCTGCCCCACGCCGCGAGGGCCGTGATGAGTCCCGCCGCGAGCACCAACTGCCTTCCGAGCGACATTACGCGGACGCCCCGCTCGTCGCGTGCTCCGATGCGTCCGCCGCCGCGGACTGCTGGCGCTTGCGGTAGACGAGGAAGGAGAGCCCGATGCTCAGCTCGTACAGCAGGTACAGCGGCACCATCAGCGCTACCGACGTGACGAACAGGTCACCCGGGGTGATGATCGCCGCCGCAAGATACGATGCCAGGAGCGCATGCCGACGATACTTCGACAGGAACTTCGGCGTCACGAGCCCGATCGCCGAGAGGAGCAGGATGGCGATCGGCAGCTCGAACACGGCGCCCATGGCCAGCACCATGCTCGTGACGAATCCGAAATAATCGGACACGGTAATCATCTGGTCGAACGCTTCGTCGCCGAGCGCCGAGAGGAACTTCAGCGTCATCGGGAGGACGAAGTACCAGGCCAGTGCCGCGCCGCCGATGAAGAGCAGAACGGCGCCGACGATCACCGGTACGGCGATCCGCTTCTCCTTCTGATACAGCGCCGGCGACAGGAATGCCCAGACCTGGTAGATGATCACCGGCAGCGCGAGCACGACACCGACGATGATCGCCGTCTGCAACAGGATCGAGAACCCGTCCCCGGGATGCGTGTAGACGAGACGACGGCCGTGCAGGTACGGCAGCATCGGCCCCTGCATCCAGAGGAGCAGGTTGAACTTGAGCACGAGGAAGAAAGCGACTCCCACCCCGACGACGAGCGCCGCCAGCGACCAGATGATTCGCCAGCGGAGCTCCTCGAGGTGGTCGAGAAAGGGCATCTCGGCCGAACTTCCCATTGTGCTTCCTCGCTATCTGCCGAGCGTCCGTAGCTGCCCGCGTGCCAGCTCCGCCTCATCCGAGCGCGGATAGTCCCTGATGATGCGCTCGAACGCCGCCCTCGCCTGCGGAAGGCGTCCGGCCTCACGCATCGAGAGCGCCTGCTTGTACAGCGCCGTCGCCGCCTTGGGCGAGGTCGGGTATCGCTGCACGACGAGCCCGTATACCGAGTCGGCCGCGACCTGGTTCCGTTCCGAGGCGTACGTCGCGGCGATGTAGATCATCGCCTCCGGCGCGTCCTCGGAATTGGGGTACTGCTGCAGCAGCTGCTCGAATCCATTCCGCGCCACGCGCAGGCTGCCGCGACGCATCTGGTCGAGCGAGCTCTGGAAGAGCTGCGCCGGGCCGGGACCCGCCGGAGCCGGGCCGAGAGAATCGGGCGTCGTGGACGCTAGCGGCGCCGCCGCGTTCTGGTTCCGCTCCTCCAGGGATGCGCGGAGCTCCTGCAGCCGGCGCTGGCTCTGCCCGCTCAGCTCCTGGATCTGGAGAATCTGCCGGCCCATCTCGTAGTGATCGGTGGAGACCGTGGTCTGCAGACGTGCCAGGCGCGCGCTGATCGCCCGCACCGAGTCGTTCGACGTCGTCACCGCGGACAGGAGGGCGTCCACCTGCACCCGCCGCGCCGAATCGGCGCGGGCGGATGCAGCCTGCATGGAGCTCAACTGGTTCTGCAGCATGAAGACGTCCCGCTTGGAGGCGAGACATCCGCACGCGAGCAGCGCGGCGGCCGGGGCCACCGCCCGGAGGCGCATCATGCGCCCGGCCGCACCAGCGAGCCCGCGTTGCGCGCATCGAATTCCGCGCGACGGTTCTGCTGGTACGCCCCCTCGTCACTGCCCTGCACCGCCGGCTGCGACTCACCCATGCTCTGGGTGGTGAGGCGCGCGCCATCGATGCCCTTGCTCACCAGGTACCGCTTGACCTGCGCCGCACGGCGCTGGCCGAGCGCGAGGTTGTATTCATCCGAGCCACGCTCGTCCGTGTGTCCGGTGATCGTCATCGTCACGCCGGTGTTGGCCTGGAGCACTGCCGCCTTCTGGTCCAGGGTCGCCATCGCGTCGTCGCGCAGTGCGTCACGATCGTAGTCGAAGTAGACGCGCGCCGAAAGGATGTCGGCGAGCTCGCGCTGGGTCGCGGCACGTGCGGCGGCATCGCGGGCTTCGGCAGCGCGCGCCGCGGCCAGCGAATCGGCCCGACGCTGGGCGGCGGCAATGGAATCAGCGCGCGCCTGCGCGCTGTTGTCCGGGGCGGGCGTCGGAGCGGGCGCCGCGGCCGGCGGAGTCCGGCGGCAGCCAGCGATTCCAACTGACGCGACGACGAGCAGGGCGAGAACGGTGGAACGATTGGTCATGCGGATCTCCATGAAGCGTGGCAGGGTGGGGTGCCAGTGGGACGTCAATCGCCGGCGAGGCGGGGCGACCATGCCGGCAGGCGAACCGGAGCGCCTCGCGTCAGCTGACGCGTGCGCCCACTCTCCACGTCGAGCACCCAGAGCTGCCGGGTGCCGCTCCGCGTGGAGACGAACACCAGATGCCGGCCGTCGGGAGCCCAGGAGGGATCCTCATTGCTGCCGTCACTGGTCAACTGCTTGAGTCCGCGGTCCCGCAGACTCACCGTCATCACCTGGAAGGTACCGGCGATGCGCGACTGGAACGCCACCTGCCGGCCATCCGGCGCCCAGTCCGGACTCGCGCGATACGCACTCTCGCCGATGTCGAGCGGCGTGAGCAGATCCGCGTTGGTGCCGTCGGCGTCCATCGTGTAGATCTCCGGATGACCCGCGCGTCCCGACATGAACGCGATGCGCCGGCCATCCGGGCTGAAGCTCGGTGCAACGTTGTCACTGCCGCGTCCGATCGAGATCCGGCGCGGCGTGCCGCCGGAGACCGGAACCGAATAGATGTCCACGCCGTCGTCCACGCCGTGCGCGTAGACGATGCTCGAGCCATCGGGACTGAACACCGGCGAGATGTAGACGCCCGAGCCCGCCGCGACGACACGCGGCCGGCCGCCGATCGCCTGCACGACGATCTGCGAAGGGGTGTACGTGTTGTAGACGATCGAACGGCCGTCAGGGCTCCATTCCGACGAGCCAGGCGCCTCGGCAGTGGTGAGCGCCGTGAGCTGCTCGCCATCGCTGTCGACCTCCCAGAGACGGCGTCCACGCTCGAACAGCACCCGCGTACTGGCGATCCCACGCACGCCGGTCAGCGCCAGCTCGATGTCATCCGACATCGAATGCACCGCACTCCGCCAGGCGCGCGTCGCGTGCATCGACGGCGCGGGATAGTCGCGAATGCGGGCCGTCTGCTTCGTCGCGACGTTGTAGATCGCCACGTGCAGCCCGCTCGCGGTCGGTGTCACCTGCACTGCCGCCGCGGCGCCGAGCTTCGCCAGGAGCGCCCAGTTCGGGACGCTCGCCCGCGCCGCCGCGCCTGCCGACGCGGCGTCGAGCATGATCACGTTCACGCGATCGCCGAAGTCGAGGTCACGCGACACGATCGCGGCAATCGAATCGCCACCGGCACCGGAGACGGGGAGCACGACGACGCCCGGTTTGCCGCTCGGATCGTACGACAATCCGATGCGCACTCCGCGGGTCGTCGTGTCCTGCGCGTGCAGAGCGACGGGGGCGAGAACGAGGAGCGCGGCCAGCGCGGCGAGGGCGCGTGAGGAGCGGAGCACGGATCGCATCAACGAATGAGCCGGGGGTCGAAGCTGAAGATCACGGGGAGCACGTCGTCCGAGAACCCCTGCGGCAGGGGACCGAACGCGTGCGCGGTGGCCGCGGCATCCACCGCGCCCATCGCCTCGGTATCGAACGAGTACACCCCCGACCGCTTGGTGATTCGGAGAAAGTCGATACTGCCATCACGCCGGATCACGAACGCCACCACCGCGGTGAGTGTTCTCCCGCCGGGCGGGTCGAAGCGGAGCGCGATCTGGCGCACGACGTTTTCGAGGTAGCCAGGATAGGGGAACGCGATACCGTCCACCGTGACGTTAGCCACATCCGCGCCTCGTCCACCGGTCGGCCCGCCGCCGGCAGCGGGCGCGGCCGCCTGCTTCGCGTTCGACTTCGCCGGTGTCTTCGCGGCGACGGCATTCGGTGTCGCGACCTTCGCGGTTTTCTTCGGCGCGGCCTTCTCGTTCAGCGCCTTCATGCGCGACGCGTCCGGTGTCTCCCGCGCGACCGGAGCGGGTTTCTCCGCCACGGGCTTCGGCGCCGCGGGAGGCGCTTCCGTCGCGGGGGCCGGCTGGACTTCGCCGATCTGTCGCGGACCCGGCGGGGCGGCGATGAGGTTCACGCGATAGGTTGGCGGCATCGCCACCGGTGGCGTGCTGCGCAGCAGGAAGAACAGCGCGCCCGCGAGCACGTGCAGCGCCGCCGACGCGACGACCGCGCCGCGCAGGGTGTACCCGCGCGGCGCTGCCAGCGCGGTCACGGCTGCTGCTCCGGTTCCGTGACGAGACCGATGTCGCCGACGCCGGCGGCGCGCATGATGGCCAGCACCTGCGTCACCACCCCATACGGCACGCCGGCATCACCGCGGAGGTAGACGCCGTCCCGCGTCCGATTGCCCGCGAGCGCCCGGAATGAGGCGCGGAACTCGCCGAGCGTCATCTTCGTCTCGTCCACATAGATGGCGCCCGCGCGGTCGACGCTCACCACGAGGCCGCTCTTCGGCTCGAGCGGCTTCGCTTCCGCCTTCGGTAGCGCGACGTCCACGCCGCCCTGCATCATCGGCGCGGCGATCATGAAGATCACGAGCAGCAGGAGCATCACGTCGATGAGGTTGACGACGTTGATCTCCGCGTTGAGCGCCAGCTCGCGCCGACGATGCCGCATCCTACAGGCGTCCTTCGCGAAGCAGCATCGCGATCACCGTCGTGCCGAACCCCTCGAGGAGGTTGTCGAGTCGGTTCAGCCGGTTGGCGAGGATGTTGTAGCCGAAGGTGGCCGGAATGGCGACGGCCAGCGCCGCGGCGGTGGCGACGAGCGCCTCGGCGACGCCTGGCGCCACTGCCGCGAGGTTGCCCGATCCGCTGGTCGCGATGCCGACGAACGCGCTGATGATGCCGAGCACGGTGCCGAGCAGGCCGATGAGCGGACTCGCCGATCCGATCGTTGCCAACCACGGAAGGAAGCGCCCGAGCCGGTCGCGTTCGGAGAGCGATTCCGCATCCAGAACGAGGCTCAGCGTTTCCACGCGGGATGCGGCCGCCGTCGGGGAATGCTGCGCCACCGCGTCACTGCCGCGCGCTCCCGTCTCATCGGTGAACTGCAGCGCGCGCACGAGCAGTCGGTGCGCAGCATTCGGCGTCGCGTGCTTCACCGCCACGCCGACTGCGTCGAGGCGCGGCGCTCGCTCGACCTCTCGGGCAAAGGCGCCCGCACTCCGCAGCGACTTCCCCAGCTCGCGCCCGACGCCGAGCAGGATCGCCCAGCTGATGAGGGAGAGGATGACGAGGATCACCAGCACCACCTGGGTGGCGGTGCTCGAGTTCAAGATCAGGTCCTTCGCCGACGTGGGAACCGCGCCGGCGGACTGGAGCAACAGGATCATGCGACCGATGTCGGTGAGTTATGCAGCTCCGCGCGCGGCACGCGCGGCGAACCATTCGAAACTGCGGGCCAGTCCCTCCTCGAGCGGGACGGCAGGGCGCCAGTCCAGCTCTCGTGCTGCCTTCGAAACATTGACGACCGAGTCCTGCTGTTCGCCGGGCCGACGCGGCGCATGCTCCAGTATCGGCGCTCGCCCCGCCGCTCGACTCAGCAGCTCGGCAAGCCGAGTGACGGAAGTGCCTGTGCCGGTTCCGATATTGAACGCCCGCACATCGAGCTTGCCGGCCTTCGGCACCGGCCGCGTGGCCGCGCGGAAAGTCGCCTCCGCAACGTCCGCCACGTACACGTAATCCCGCGTCTGCGTTCCATCGCCGAAGATCGTCAGTGCACGGCCCTCCAGCAGGCGGCCGCAGAAGATCGCCACCACCCCTGCCTCGCCGTGCGGATCCTGGCGCGGACCGTACACGTTGCCGAAGCGCAGTGCCACGGCCTCGAGCCCGTGCACCCGTCCGTAGTAGGCGAGATACAGCTCGACCGCCAGCTTCGAGATCGCGTACGGCGACTCGGGGTTCTTCTCGTATGTCTCGACGTTTGGCGGGGTCGTGAAGTCACCATAGATCGCACCGCCCGTGGACGCGAACACCACGCGCGTGCCGGGCGCCGACCCGCGTACGGCCTCCAGCAGGTTCAGCGAGCCGATGACATTCGTCTCCGCGTCGAACACCGGATCTGTCACACTGTGGCGCACATCCATCTGCGCCGCGAGGTGGACGAGTACGTTCGGCTTGAGCGACGCCACAAGTGACGCCGCCTCCCGGAACCGGATGTCGAGCTCGTGGAAGGCGGCTCTGGCCGGCAGGTTCTCGCGCTTTCCCGTGACGAGGTTGTCGACGATGTGCACCGACCACCCCTCGGCGAGGAAGCGCTCGGCGACGTGCGACCCGATGAACCCGGCACCCCCTGTGATGAGCGTCGTCGGCATCAGCGCCCCTCCGGCATGGACCCGGAAGCCGGTGACTCGATGGAGTCCGACTCGGGTGTGTGCTCGGTCACAGATTCCCCGCTGGGCGCATCACCCGGCGCACGCTCGTCGAGCGCGAACAGGTAGCGAGCGACATCCACCACGCCCAGCCCGCGACCGTTCGCCGCGGCCGCGCGGAGTCGCACCGTCGGCTCGTGCAGGAACTTGTTCATCAGTGATTGCGAAAGGTGTTCGACTGCCTCACGCTGCGCGGGGGTGAGGTCGGGCAGGCGGCGCAGCGCAGCCGCGAGCTCCCGCTCCCGCAGGCGATTCATCTCCTGGCGGAACTGGGTCAACACCGGCACCGCGGCGAGTCCGGCAACCCACTGCCAGAACCTCTCCACTTCGTCGACGATCACGGACTCGGCCGCGGGTAGCTCGAGCCGGCGGCGCTCGACGCTCGCGTTCACCATCGCACGCAGGTCGTCGAGGTCGTAGAGGAAAACGTTCGCGAGCTTTCCCACCGCCGGCTCGACATCGCGCGGCAGTGCGATGTCGAGGATGCACAGGGGTCGATCGCCACGGCGTTCGACGGCGTCCTTCACGCGCTCAGTCGTCACCATCGCCTTCGGTGAGGCGGTGGAGCACAACAGCAGATCGACGTCGGCAAGTGCGTCCCATACGCCCTCGTAGTGCACGGCTGTGGCGCCGTAGCGCGCGGCGAGCACCTCCGCCCGCTCGAAGGTTCGATTCGCCACGATCGCGGCCCGCACGCCTTCGTGCTGCAGCGAGGCGAGCGCCAGCTCCGCCATCTCCCCAGCGCCGAGCACCACGGTACGCCGGCCGGCGAGCGAGCCGAAGATCTTCTTCGCCAGCTGCACGGCGGCCGAGCTCACGCTCATTGCGCCGTGGCCGAGCGCTGTTTCGCTCCGCACCCGGCCGCCGACGAGCAGCGCCGACTGGAACAGCCGGTTCAGCACGGCCCCGGACGCAGGACGGCTCGTCTCCCAGGCGTCGCGCACCTGTCCGTGAATCTGCGCCTCGCCGACGACCATCGAATCCATTCCCGCCGCGACGCGGAAGAGGTGCGCTGCCGCTTCGCGATCGCGCCGCACGTAGCCATACCCGCTCGCTTCCTCACCGAGCCGCTCGGTGAGCAGCGACCATCCCGCCGTCACGCACTGCGTGTCGCCTTCCACGAGATACAGCTCGGTGCGATTGCACGTGGAGAGAAGCACGCCTTCCTGCGCGCCCGCCGATGTACGCAACTGCTCGAGCGTCGGCACTACCTCGTGCGCGCGGAAGGCGAGACGCTCTCGCACGTCGAGCGGCGCACCACGGTGGCTCACGCCGAGCACGATCAGCGCCACGTCTCGACCCTCTCGTCCAGCGTGTTTTCCTCCACCGCGCGACAGAATTCGGCGTCCACCACGCCGCGCGCCATGGCACGCCAGCGCTCGGCATCACCGCGCTGGAGCGCCGCGCGGCGCAGGCCGGCCAGCCGCTCGAGCGCGCGCGCGTAGCGGGCATCGAAGCGCCGGGCGATGGTGTCGCGAATGCGCGCTGCCGCGCCGGGCACGCCACCGGCGCTGACACCCACGACGAGCGCGCCACTTCGATGCACCGCCATCATCGTGAACGTGCCTTCGTCCGGTTCGTCGGCCACGTTGACGAGGCGATATGCGGCGCGCGCGTCGGCAGCGACCTTCGCGTTCACGGCGCGATCATCCGTCGCGGCGATCACGAGCTGAGCGTCGGCCAGGTCCGCCGGTGCGTAATCGCGCCCCAGCCACTGTACGTCTCCGGACTCGGCCAATGCACTGATCGCTGGTGCGGCCCGCGGCGCGACGACACGCACTTGCGCGCCCGCCTGCAGGAAGGCCGCGAGCTTGCGCGACGCGACCGCTCCGCCGCCCACCACCAGCACACGAAGTCCGGCGCCATCGACGAGGACGGGTATGCCAGTCACAGGAACCGCCCGCCCGCGTTCGTCTCCGCCACTCGGAAGGCGACGTAGAGCACGATGACGGCAGCGAACGACACGCTCGAGTAGATCGCCGCACGCCGCGCCTGCCAGCCGCCGATCACGCGGCCCAGCGCGACACCCGAGACCGCCAGCCAGGCGCCCATCGCCCACACGACCTTCAGCGTGCTGATCTCGCGATAGGCGAACGAGTACGTAACCGCGAGCACCACGCCGAGCGTAAGACCGAGCCAGCCGGCGATCGCCGCAACATGATTGACGCGATCGAGTGTCTCGAGCGGTGGAAAGAAGCGGAAGATCGGCCCGAAGCGGCGCGACCGGAGCTCGCGGCGCTCGACGAGATACATGCAGCCGGCGGCGGCCGCCGTACCGAACGCCGCGATGCCGAGAAAGCTCAGTGCGATGTGCGCGAACAGCCACGTGCCGCGCGCGCCCGCGGGATCGACGCCGGGATTGAACCCGATCACGTTCGCGAACGTCGTGGGAATCGCGGCGAGGGGCGCGGCGACGAGGGTGAGGCTCACGTCGCGCGCGGCAATCTCGACGACCAGCAACGTCGCCGCGAGCACCAGCCCGGCGAATGAGAGCGAAGGCCCCAGGCCCGTCAGCGGCAGCTGACCGACACGCTCCACGTACGCCAGCAACCCCGCAGCATGCGCGAGCACGCCGAGGGCGAGCAGGGCGACGACACCGCGCACCGGCGCTCCAACCGGACGCGCAAACGGCGTCGCGGCCAGAGCCGCGGCGCCGATGTAGCAGGTGATGGCGATGAAGTGGGCGATCGCGGTCATGTCGACCGCCTAATCTAATGCGCGGACACGCGTTACGGGATTCCGCCGCGCGTGTCCGCCATCACCATTCAGGGCATGCGCCCCGTCACCCGGACACTCTCGCCGATGCGGATCGCCGGCTGCTGCTGCGACGTGATTCTCGCCGTCGCGCCATATGGCGTCACCCGCACGACCTGTCCGGTCGCGATCGCCACCTCGGGGATTGCCGGCCCGATGTCGGTCTTCGGCTCGGCACGCGGCCGGAAGATCTCGACTTCGTCGCCGATCTTCATGCCGTCGGTGGAGGACATGTCGAACAGCACATAGTAGTTGAGCGACGGCAACACCGATTCACGGACGATCGACCGGATCTTCGCCGTGCGGCTCGACGAGACCGGCGCGGGTGCTCCAGTGGCCCCGGAACCGGCGGTGTCCAGCGGCACCACGTGCTGCTCGGAGTTGAGCTGCGAGTAGAGTTCCCGCACTTCGACGATGGCCGCGTCGCCGTCTCGCGGCGAGCGTACCACCTGCAGGATCGCCGTCGGGATCACGACGGTACCGACGTCCTCGACGTAGTCGCCTTCACGGTACGCCACGAAGCGGTCGCCGTCGCGCGCGACACTGCCCTTTGGCGGCGTCATGAGCACGCGATCGTACAGCTGGAAGTTCGCCGTCGCATTCGGCTTGTCGATGCCTGGAATATCGGCACCGACGAGCACGACACCCGCATCGGACGGACCCATGCCGTGCGTGAAGTACGGCGCGCGAGTGAAATCGCCGAAGTTCACGCGCGGGGGCGGAGCTTCGGTGGTGATGAACGAGCCGCGCGGACGTGCCAGCGTTCGCGGAGTGAAGACCGTCGGTCCCGCCACTCGACGCGGAGCCTCAGCGACTTCGGGCGCCGCTCCCGGCTCAGTGCGCGCGAGCGAAGGCGCCCCGCCACGCGCTCGCGTCGGGAGGTGGAGTACCTCGCCCGGATAGATCCAGTGCGGATCCTCGATCTGATCCGTGTTCAACCGGTAGATCTCCGGCCACAGATACGCGTCGCCAAGATAGAAGTTGGCAAGATCCCACAGCGTATCACCCTTCTTCACGGTGTGCGTCGCGGAGTCGGCAGTGACCTCCTGCGCCCGTGCAGAGGGGACCGAAACGACGGTGAAAATGGCGGCGGCGCTGAGCGACCAGCCGAGTCGGGAAATCTTCACACGCTCGAGGGCTGCTGCGCCGACTGGCGGCGCATGGGAAAACGGCGGAAGCCGCCATTGGCGGCGGAACCTGCCAGTAGGACGACTGATCCCGGGATGAGAAACCGGCCATCGGGCAG
>Ga0070658_10002561_pt1 | contig 15151 bp, 9 predicted proteins | sample KBSC13metaG_FD_64664 | JGI IMG/M metagenome (GOLD analysis project Ga0070658, IMG submission 64664) | Corn rhizosphere microbial communities from Kellogg Biological Station, Michigan, USA - KBS C1-3 metaG | ecosystem: Host-associated > Plants > Roots > Rhizosphere > Soil ...
TCCCGCACTATCCGGGCCTCAACGTGGAGCCGATCGCGACGTTCCTGCCGAAGGTACTGGCGAACCACCGCTTCGACGAGGAGACCGTGCTGGTCGGGCACTCGGGCGGCGCGGCGCTGCTCCTCGCGCTCCTCGAACACCTCGACGTGACCGTGCCGCAGGCCATCCTGGTCGCCGGGTACTGCACGCAGCCGAACACCTCCGACGAGCCCGTGCTGCAGGAGCACTACGACTGGGAGGCGATCCGGGCACACGCCCGGGATTTGTACTTCATCAATTCGCGGGTCGACCCGTACGGTTGTGACGACAAGCAGGGACGTGCCATGTTCGAGCGGTTGGGCGGTACGCAGATCGTCCGCGACGACGGGCACTTCGGCGACTACGACCAGCCGTACGAGACGTTCGAGTTGCTCGACAAGCTCATCGACTGAGTAGGGTCCGCATCATGTCCGCCTCTGCCGCGTACGACGCGTACGCCGACTGGTACGAGCAGTTCGTCCAGGACTCGGGGTCCTACATGGACCGGGTGCGCGGTCTCGTCGCGAACCTCCTCGGACCCGGCGCGGACCGCTGCCTCGACCTGTGCTGTGGCGGCGGTGCGCACGCGTCGACGATCGCCGGGCTCGGTTGGGCGCCGCTCGGGGTCGACCTGTCGTTCGGCCAGTTGCGGCATGCCCGGGGCCGCCTGCCCGTGGCCGCGGGCGACGCGGGCCGCCTGCCCGTGCGGTCCGGATCGCTGCCCGCCGTCGCCTGCGTACTCGCGCACACCGACCTGCCGGACTATCCGGGGGTGATCCGCGAGGTCGCGAGAGTGCTGCGACCGGGTGGCAGCTTCGTGCATGTCGGCGTGCATCCGTGCTTCGTCGGCGCGTTCGCCGACTGGTCCGAGCCCGGCCGGGTCGTCGTCGACGTCCGGTACGCCGAGCGCAACCGTGCGTTCGAGGGGCCGCCCCAAGGTGTACGGGTACGGGTCGGTGCCTGGCATGTCCCTCTCGCGATCCTCCTCAACGCCTTTGTCGAGGCCGGTCTGCTCGTCGAGCGAACCGCCGAGTCAACCGGCAACGGGATCGCGGACGTGTTCGCCGTCCGCGCGGTCAAGCCCGCCTGAGGGTCAGGACGGCCGTCCGCCGAACTGCCAGTGGTGTACCTCGATGTCGGCGTACCGGTCCGGGGTCAGGATGGCCCGTGCGGTACCCGGGTCGGGTGCCCGGATCAGCGCCGCCGTACCCAGCCACGTGGCGCCGTCGTCGGACAGCAGCGGCCCGTACGCGATCAGCTCGTCGGCGCCGGGCGGGACGGCGAGGTCGGCGGCCGGCCCCGCACCGAGGCCCAGCACGAGGTACCGGTTGCCGCCGGTACGGCCTCCGTGGAAGTCCCACATCGTGCGTCCGAGCGTGTTGCGCCACCGGCGCAGCAGCACATCGCGGTACACCCCCGCCTGGTAGTTGGGCTCGTCGAAGGCGAACGCGCGGGCGGCGGCGCGATCGGGCAGGTCGACGATGTGCACGCTGCCGGTCGGCGTGTCGCCGTCGTCGGCGAGCGTCGGACCGCGGGCAATCAGCTGCGTCGCGTACCGGTCCATGTAGGACCAGTGCTCCTCCAGCAACTCGTCGCGCAGCGCCACCGAGCCGGGTCGGTCGCGGTGGTAGCACAGGAACTCCATGCCCACAGTCTGCTCACCCGGAGGCGACGACGAACAACCGGTCCGGGGTACGGCGCCCGACCCCGCTCGTGATGCGGATGTCGCGCATGCCCTTGCGTCGCAGCGTGGAGGTCAGCTCGGCCGGCGACCACGGCCGCATGGTGAAGTCGTAGGTCGAGTCCTCGCGTACCCGACCGTCCACCAGGAGTTCGTACCGTTCGGCGACGTGCAGCAATCCCGCGTGCCAGGTGGTACGGGTGGAGAACCGCAGCCGGGTACGACCATCGAGGTCGACGGTGACGTGGCGGCTCGCGCCACCGGCCCGTGCCCGGGAGGCCTGTCGTTCCCGAACGTCGAGGAACAGCAACCCACCCGGCCTCAGGCAGGTCGTCAGCGACGCGACCGCGCGGTCGCGCTCCTCGTCGGTGGTCATGTCGTTGAGAACTCCCCGGCAGGTCACCGCGTCGTACACCGGTGGAAGACCCATCGCGTACAGGTCGACGAGGAAGGTGGCCGCCGTGGGACATCGCTCGGCCGCGCGGGCAAGCAACTCGCGGGATCCGTCCGCGATGTCGACCCGATGGCCCTTGGCGACGAGCGCCGCCGCGTGCCGGCCGGTGCCGCATCCCGCGTCCAGAACCCGGGCACCGGACTGGTGTACCCGCACGAGCCTGTCGTGCACGGCGTCGACCCACGGCTCGACCGGGTCGGTGATAAGCAGGTCGTAGGCGTCGGCGTACCGGCTGTAGAAGGGCCGTTCGGCGGTGACTCGCGCGGACCGGGACGCCACCGGCCAATTCTATCCGCGAGCGCCGCGCCGCCCGGGGTCGATATCGAGCAGGCCGAAGCGTGCGGCCAGATCGTCGACCCACTCCGGCGGGGTGCGATGGTCTGCCAACGGGATCCCGGCCTCGCTGCGCCAGAGCGCGTCGCCGAGCGCGGTACGCAGATGCCAGGCCATGACCCGGTCGACCGACAGCCGGCGTCCGGTGATCCGCTCGTAGTGACGCATGACGGCGGTCAACAGCTCGACACCGGGGCCCATGGCCGGACCGGGAAACGTGCGCAGGTCGTACTCCGGCTCCGCGGCTCCGACAGTCTCGAGATCCACCACCAGCCGCAGCTCGTCGTGACGCCACACCTGGTTGTTGCCGTGCAGGTCGCCGTGCACCAGAACGGCCGGGCCGGGTGAGGCGAGTACGGCGTCGGCCCAGTCGCACCAGCGCGTGATGGTACGACGCTGATCCGGTCGGGCCCACCGTACGAACCGTTCGCGCAGCGTTCCCGTTGTGGCCGGCGGCAGGTGCGCGCCGGCGAGCTCTCCGAGTACGACCTCGACCCGCCGGTGCGTCGCCGGATCGTGCAGGGCGGCCAGGAACCGCGCCAGCTGCTCGCCGGCGCGATCCCGGTCGATCGAGTCGATGACCTCGAACAGCGAGACCCCGGGGACGATCCTGGTGACCAGGAGCACCGGATCGGTACCACTGGCAACGACCTCGGGCAGGAACGGCACCTTCGGTTCGCATCCGAGCGCGGTCAGCACGCCGATCTCGCGCACCAGGCGCAGCGCGGCAGGGCGCGACCAGGCGAACTTCACGATGAACCGGTCACCGACGACCGTGCTGGACGACCACCACAGCGGATCAGCCTTGGCCGCCGGGTCGGGAACCGCAACGGTGACCGGATAGCCGCGAAGCTCCGGTACCACGCGCCGCAGTGCCTCGCCGAGCGCTTCGGCGGAGCACTCGGTCAGCCACCTCATCCCGGGAACTCCGTCACGTCACCAGGGTACGCAGCGAGGATCCGGGGAGCGCCGATCCTCGCTGCGTTACCGCGTTACGGAATCTGAGCCAGGAGACTGGCGTCCAGGACCAGATCCGCGTTCCAGTAGATGGCGTTCTCGTTCGTGGTCCAGTTGGAATCGTTGTCCAGGTAGCACTTGGCCGGGGCGTTGCAGGACAGCAACGGGTTGTTGTAGACGTTCGGGCCGTCCGGCATGTAGCCCTTCGGTACGCCCGGGTGCCCCTGGTTGCTCCAGGCCGTCGAGTAGATCGTCGTGATGCTGTCCGCGCCTTCTCCGGTGACATAGCTCAAATGGAGCGGATTGATCCCCAGGATGTAGTTCATGGTCGACTCCACGGCGCGGGCGACACGCACGTCGCTGCTCAGGTCGAGACCACCAAGCACAACGGTGCCCACCGCGAGCACATGCATCGTGTTGAGCGCTACGCCGTTGCTGCCCCAGTAGTAGTCGATGTCCTGGAGGGTGTTGCGCCACGGGCCCTGCTCCGAACGCGCCAGTACCGGCTCGCGCCACGCCTGGAACTTGGTCGCGAACCAGGCCTTCGCCGTGGCATCGGGGCGGGCCGCCCGCAGGTAGTCCAGGAAGGCGGTCTGCGCCATGTTGCCGACGCCACCGGGGTTGTCCCTCGACCCGTCCCAGGCGCTCGCGAAGTTCTGGTAGTTGGCGAGGAAGTACTGGTTGAACTGTGCGTCGCCGGTGGCCCGGTAGAGGGCCGCGGCGGCCCACAGCCGGTCCGCGTGGTCGTCGCCGACGCCGTAGGGACCGGGAACCCCGCCGACACCGTTGGGGTTGGCGACGAGGTAGTCCCAACCGCGGCGGGCCGCCGTCAACAGGGTGCTGGCGTAGGTCGGATCGAACTTCCTGAAGGAGATCGAAGCCTCCGCCAGTGCCGCGGCGGCGCTGGCCGCGTCGTCGGTCGGCCGCACGTTGGTGAGCGAACCATTGGCATCCTCGATGACGCGCTGCGTGGTGTCGGCGTCCGGCGCGGCCATGCTCGACGGCTGCACCATGTGGTAGAAGCCGCCGCTCGTCTGGTCCTGCATCTTCAGGATGAAGTCGAGTTCCCACTTGGATTCATCCAGGACGTCGGGGACGCCGTTGCCGCTCTCGGGGATGTTGAGTTGGTTGTCTTTGAACTCGTTCGGTACGAGCTGGTAGGCCCACGCAAGGTCGGAGACGGCGACCGCGCCGGCGTTGACGTACTTCCCGTAGTCGCCCGCGTCGTACCAGCCCTGCGACACGTCCCTGGGCGGGTTCGCTCCGGATGCGAAGGGAGCGTTCGCGTCCTGCGGGTGTCCCACCCCGCGCGTGTACACGCCGGCGTGCGTGGCGTCGAGGGCGATGCCCTGGCGCTGGTAGTAGAAGTAGCGGGCGGCGTCGACGACCAACGGCTGGTACACGTTGTTCGCGATCTGGAACGACAGCGAGTCGGCCACGCCGGGTGCGGCCACCGAGATGTAGTAGGTGCCGGGCTTGAGCAGCGGGGAGAAGTTCGCTTCGAAGATGCGCTCACCCGACTGCGTGTCGAAGTCGTCGACCAGCTTCAGCTTGCCGTTGAACACGACGCCGTTGTCGGAGGCGCGCTTCACCTGGAAGGGTGTTCCGTCGACGGCGCCCAGTTCATCGGCGTACCCGCTGACGAGAGCGTACTTGTTCGCCAGGATGCTGTAGCCGAGCTGGTTGACCTTGATGAAGGGTGCGCTGTGCTCCTGGTCCGGCGAGCTGAACTTGATGTCGTTCAGCCAGAGCTCCTGGGCATTGTTGTTGGCGCTGCCGAAGTACAACAGGTACGCCTGGTTCAGGTCGAAGACGCTGTCGCTCGGAATGAGGTCCGTCAGCGGTACCCGCACATGCTGCCAGTCCGTGGTGACCGTGACGTACCGGCTGCTCTGAATCGACGGTGTATTGAACTGGGTGGGGTTGCGCCTGAGGTTGCGGTCTCCCATGCCGATCGTGAACGCCTCGCCACCGGCGGCACCCTTGACGTTGAACTCCAGCGCGCCGTCGGCGTAGTACGCAGCCAACGAGTAGGTCTCCCAGTTGTTGTTGGCCTGGGTCACCGACCACCAACCGAAGCCCGAGCCGCTCGAGGCGACGTTGATTCGCAGCGAGGGCAGGCCGTCGTGGGTCTGCGTCGTGTCGACCGGGAGCGAGGGATTGCCGTTGTAGGGCACGGTCTCGATGTTGAGCGGGGAGCCCGAGCCGGCCCACTCGTCGTTTTTCATACTGCTGAATACCGGGAGATCCTTCAGGGGATGGCTGCCGGAAGTGGCCGCCAGCGCCCTGGACCCGTTCAGGGCGAGCGCCATGGAAGGGACCATGAGCGTCGCCGTGATCGAGCAGACGATCCTCTTATGCGACTTGAGCATCCTGCCCCTCCTCGTATGACCGATGATTCGCAGTTGTGCTTTTCGGGGCTTCCGGCGTGCGATGGTACGTGAGCCATTCGAAGACGTCTATAAGTCGGCGTATCGGGGCCGACACACCACGAGTTGGTTCGTGAAACTTCCGATGTGATCGGGGCCACCCGGGCCCGGGTCGACCGGTCAGGGCGATCGTTAGCCGGGGTAACGTCCTGGGATCGTGACCACTCCTGCACCGCCGCGGGCTGATGCGTCGGCGGGAGGGTGGATCCGCTCCCTCGTACCCCTCGGGATCGCCAGTACGATCGTCGGCCTCACGCAAGCGTTCGTCTTCCCGTTCATGGCCCTGTTCCTCCACGACGTGATCCGGGCCAGCCCCGCACAGACCTCGCTGTTCCTGTTCCTCTCCGCGCTGTCGGCGGTACTCGTGGGCAACGCCATCGGGCGGGTCTCCGACCGTCCCGGCGCGCGGCACCGGATCCTCGTCGGCGGTGCGTTCGCCGGCATCGCGGCGTTCGTCACCTACGCCGTCGTCCGTGACTACTGGGTCCTGTTGGTGGTCGCGCTGACCCTCGTCGCGGCGTCGGGGTCACTGATGCCACAGGTCTTCGCCTTCGGCCGGGAGATTCTCGACCAGGACCACCCGACCCGCGCGATGATGGGCATGAACTGGCTGCGGATGATGCTGTCGCTGGCCTGGGCCGCCGGCGCGCCGCTGGCGGCCGTCCTGCTCGGGCTGATCGACTACACCGGGCTGTTCATCGCCACGGCCGCCGCGCACCTGGTGATCCTGGGCCTGGTCACCACCCTCAGGCGGCCCGGCGCCACGACCGCCCCGAGCGCGGCGCCCACCGCGACGGACACCACCGCGACGGACACCACCGCGACGGACACCACCGCGACGGGCACCACCGCGACCGCCGGGACGGCCACGCCCGCCGGCGCGGACGCGAGCAAGGGGATGCTGTTCGGCAGCGCCGCGGCGTTCGTGGTGCTGCAGTGCGTCACCTCGCTGACCGTCACGACCATGCCGTTGTTCGTCAGCGTGGACCTGCACAGCAGCGTGGGCGGCGCCGGACTGGTACTGGGGCTGTGCGCCGCGCTGGAGATCCCGCTGATGATGGTCTTCGGCTCGTTGGCCAACCGTTGGCCCCTGCGCCGGCTGCTGTTGCTCGGCTGCGGCTTCGGCATCGCGTACACCCTGGTGGTCAGCCTCTCCGAGGCGGTCTGGCAGGTGGCCGTGGCCCAGGTGCTGCACGCCTGCTACGTCTGCGCCGTCGGCGGCCTGGGCATCTCGTACTTCCAGCAGTTGCTGCCCTCCGCGCTGGGTCGGGCAACCACCCTGTTCACCAACGCCGGCCGGGTCAGCGGCATGCTCGCCGGGCTCATCTTCGGCGTGGTCGAGGCGCACGGGTACCGGTTGGCCTACGTTGCCTCGCTGGGCCTGAGCCTCGCCGGTACCGCGATCCTCGCGGCGACCCGCGGCGGCGCTCCGGCGGCCGCGTTGGAGTCCGCGCCGGCCTGACCCGGATTAGAGACGTCGTCCGCTGGGCATCTACTTGCGCCAGGCAAGCGGGTGATGGGAGCGGCGATGCAGGTGTGGCCCGGTCACCGGTACCCACTCGGGGCGATCTACGACGGCACAGGCACGAACTTCGCGATCTACTCAGAGGCGGCCGACGGCGTCGAGCTGTGCCTCTTCGACCCGGACGGCAACGAGAGCCGGCACGAGCTGTACGAGGTGGACGCCTTCGTGTGGCACGGCTTCCTGCCCGGCGTGCAGCCGGGGCAGCGGTACGGCCTGCGGGTGCACGGCCCCTACGACCCGTCGCAGGGGCTGCGCTGCAACCCGAACAAGCTGTTGCTCGACCCGTACGCGCGGGCGGTCGACGCGGACGTGCGGTGGGACCGCGCGGTGTACGGATACGAGTGGGACGATCCCGACCGGATGTCGACCAGCGACTCGGCGCCGTTCATGCCGAAGGCGGTCGTGGTCAACCCCTACTTCGACTGGTCCGACGACCGGCCGCCCCGGGTGCCGTACCACCACTCGGTGGTCTACGAGGCACACGTCAAGGGCCTGACCATGCGCCACCCGGGGGTACCGGAGGAGTTGCGCGGCAGCTACGCCGCGATCGGGCACCCGGTGATCGTGGAGCATCTGCTCAGGCTCGGCGTGACCGCGATCGAGCTGATGCCGGTGCACGAGTTCGTGCACGACGAGCACCTGGTGCGGCGCGGGCTGTCCAACTACTGGGGGTACAACACCCTCGGGTACTTCGCGCCCCACCACGGGTACGCGTCGACGGGCAGCGCCGGGCAGCAGGTGCAGGAGTTCCGGGCGATGGTCAAGGCGCTGCACGCGGCCGGCATCGAGGTGCTGCTCGACGTCGTCTACAACCACACGGCCGAGGGCAGCCACCTGGGCCCGACGCTGAGCTTCCGGGGCATCGACAACCGGCAGTACTACCGGCTGGATCCGGACGACCCCGCCCGCTACCACGACACCACGGGATGCGGGAACAGCCTCAACGCCCGCAGCCCCCAGACGCTGCAGCTCATCATGGACTCGCTGCGGTACTGGGTGCAGGAGATGCACGTCGACGGGTTCCGCTTCGACCTGGCCGCGACGCTGGCCCGGGACTTCTTCGATGTCGACCGGCTGGCCACCTTCTTCGAGGTGGTGCAGCAGGACCCGGTGATCAGCCAGGTGAAGCTGATCGCCGAGCCGTGGGACATCGGCCCCGGCGGGTACCAGGTGGGCAACTTTCCTCCACTGTGGACAGAGTGGAACGGGAAGTTCCGGGACACCGTACGGGACTTCTGGCGTGGCGAGCCGGCGACCCTGTCCGAGTTCGCCAGCCGGCTGTGCGGCTCGGCCGACCTGTACCAGAGCGACGGCCGTCACCCGGTGGCGAGCATCAACTTCGTCACCTGTCACGACGGCTTCACGCTCGCCGACCTGGTGTCCTACAACGACAAGCACAACGAGGCCAACGGCGAGGACAACCGGGACGGCGAGGGGCACAACCGCTCCTGGAACTGCGGCGTCGAGGGCGCCACCGACGATCCGGCCGTACTGGAGCTGCGCGCCCGGCAGCGCCGCAACTTCCTGGCCACCCTGCTGCTGTCGCAGGGCGTGCCGATGCTCGGCCACGGCGACGAGCTGGGCCGCAGCCAGGGCGGCAACAACAACGCCTACTGCCAGGACAACGATGTGTCCTATGTGGACTGGGAGGGCGCGGACGAGCAGCTGCGACTGTTCACCGAGCGGGTCATCGCGCTGCGTACCGCGCACCGGGTGTTCCGGCGCCGCCGGTTCTTCACCGGCCGGCCGGTCCAGCGGGCCGAGGGTTTCCCGTTGCCGGATCTGGCGTGGTTCACCTTCGACGGCCGGTCGATGAGCGAGGACGACTGGTCGGTCCACTTCGGACGGTCCGTGGCGCTGTTCCTGAACGGCGAGGGAATCCGCGAGCGCAGCCCGATCGGCGAGCGGCACACCGACGACTCGTTCCTGCTGCTGTTCAACGCCTCGGAGATCATGCTGGAGTTCGTCCTGCCGCCCGGCGACTACGGCGAGAAGTGGGGCGTGGTGCTCGACACGTCGACGGCCGCCGGGCTGCCACCGGCCGGTGAGGGTGTCGTGGTCGCGGCCGGTGCGACGGTACCCGTGCCGGACCGCTCCCTACTCGTACTAGGCAGGCTGGGTTAGGTGGTCCCGGTCAGCACGTACCGGATCCAGGTCCGCCCGGGGCCGCGTGCGGGGTGCTCGGCTCCGCCAAAACCCGGCTCCGCCTGCGTTCCCCCGGGTTTCGACCTGAAAGCGACCGAGGGCGTGGTGGACTACCTCGCCGCGCTCGGCGTGACCCACCTCTACAGCAGCCCGCTGCTGGCCGCGGTGCCCGGCTCCGCGCACGGCTACGACGTGGCCGACCCCACGACGATCAACCCGGAGCTGGGCGGTTCCGAGGCGCTCGCCGCGCTGGTGCGCCGGCTGCGGGCAGCCGGGATGGGTCTGGTGCTGGACATCGTGCCCAACCACGCCGGCGTCGCGGTACCGGCGGCCAACCCGGCCTGGTGGAGCGTGCTGCGCGACGGGCCCGCCTCACCGTACGCGGCGTGGTTCGACATCGACTGGAGCCGACCGCTGCTGCTGCCCGTCCTGGCCGACGACGCGGCGCTGGAAACGCTGGCTGTCGACGGGGACGAGTTGGTGTACGGCGACCACCGGTACCCGATCGCGCCCGGTACCGGCCAGGGCGGCCCGGGCGAGGTGCACGCGCGCCAGCACTACCGCCTGGTGAACTGGCGGCGGGGCGGGGGCGAGCTGACCTACCGCCGGTTCTTCGCCGTGTCGGAGCTGGCCGGGCTGCGGGTGGAGGACCCGGAGGTCTTCGACGCCACGCACGCCGAGATCCTTCGCTGGTACCGCGCCGGTGCCGTGGACGGCATCCGGGTCGACCACCCGGACGGGCTGCGCGACCCCGTCGGGTACCTGCGGCGGCTGGCCGAGCGCGCGCCCGACGCCTGGCTCGTGGTCGAGAAGATCCTCGAGGGGGACGAGGAGCTGCCGGGGGACTGGCCGGTCGCCGGCACCTCGGGGTACGACGCGCTGCGCGAGATCTGCGGCGTGTTCGTCGACCCGGCGGCGGAGGCCGGCTTCCCGGCCCGGGTGCCGTGGGCCGAGGTCGCCTACGCCGGAAAGCTCGCCGCCGCCCGGGAACTGCTCGCGGCCGAGAACGCCCGGCTGGCCCGGCTGGCGCCGGACGTACCGGGCGCCGGGCCGGCGCTGGCCGAGCTTGCCGCCCGGTTCCCGGTCTACCGCTCGTACCTGCCGGCCGGCGTCGAGCACCTGGACAAGGCGCTCGGCGCCGCCGCGAAGCTTGTCGGAGCGGCGCCAGGCAAGCGTTCGACCGCCGCCGCGCCCGCGCACCGGGAGGCCCTCGACGCCCTCGCGCCCCGGCTGCGCGACCCGGCCGACGAGCTGGCCGCCCGGTTCCAGCAGTACACCGGCGCCGTGATGGCCAAGGGCGTCGAGGACACCGCCGGGTACCGGTGGAACCGGTTCGTCGCCCTGAACGAGGTGGGCGGCGCGCCGGACCGCTTCGGCGTGACCCCGGAGCGGTTCCACGACGCGATGGCCCGCCGGCAACGGGAGCGGCCGGCCGGGATGACCGCACTGTCCACACACGACACCAAGCGGTCCGAGGACGTCCGCGCCAGGCTCGCCGTCCTCGCCGAGCTGCCCGACGAGTGGCACGCGCTGTCCGAACGGTGGTCGACGGCCACCCCGCTGGCCGACCCGGAGCTCGCCGAGCTGTTGTGGCAGACCGTGGTCGGTGCCTGGCCGATCGAGCGGCAGCGGCTGCGCGACTACGCGACCAAGGCGGCCCGGGAGGCGGCCACCCACACCCGCTGGGACGCGCCGGACGCCGCCTTCGAGACCGCGCTGCGTGCCGCGGTCGACGCCGCCTACGACGACCCGGCCCGCGCGGCCGAGCTGACCGCGTTCGTCGACCGGATCGCGGCGGACGGCTGGTCCAACGCGCTGGGCCAGAAGCTGGTGCAGCTCACCGCGCCCGGGATCCCGGACACCTACCAGGGCACCGAGCTGTGGGACAACTCGCTGGTCGATCCGGACAACCGCCGCGCGGTCGACTTCGCCGCCCGGCGCGCACTGCTGCACCGGCTCGACGCCGGTTGGCTGCCGCCGGTCGACCCGTCGGGTGCCGCGAAGCTGTTGGTGGTCAGCCGGGCGCTGCGGCTGCGGCGGGACCGTCCCGACCTCTTCGGCGGGTACCGGCCGGTGGAGGCGCACGGCCCGGCGGCCGGTCACGTGGTGGCGTTCGACCGCGGCGGCGCCGTGACGGTCGGCACCCGGCTGCCGGTCGCGCTCCGGCGACGGGGCGGGTGGGGCGATACTCATCTCGTCCTGCGCGACGGCGGATGGCGGGACATACTGACCGGGAGGACCTTCGTGGGGCCGCGGCTTTCCCTCGACGAGCTGCTGTCCGGTTACCCAGTCGCACTGCTGGTGGAGTCATGAACGTGTTCGCCGTCTGGGCGCCCGGGGCGCGCCAGGTCGACCTGCGGGTCGGCCGCCGGCAGCTCGGCATGGAGCCGGACGAGGGCGGCTGGTGGCGGGCCGAGGTGAGCGACGCCGGGCCGGGCACGGACTACGCGTACCTGCTGGACAAGGACGACACACCGCTGCCCGACCCGCGCTCGTACCGGCAGCCGCACGGCGTGCACGGACCCAGCCAGGTCTACGACCACACCGCCTTCGCCTGGACCGACGGGGACTGGACCGGTCGGCAACTGCCCGGCAGCGTCCTCTACGAACTGCATGTCGGCACCTTCACCCCGGAGGGCACCTTCGACGCGGCGATCGGCCGCCTGGACCACCTCGTCGACCTCGGCGTGGACATGGTCGAGCTGTTGCCGGTCAACGCGTTCAACGGCGAGCACAACTGGGGCTACGACGGGGTGTGCTGGTTCGCGCCGCACGAGCCGTACGGCGGACCGGACGGGCTCAAGCGGCTGGTCGACGCGTGCCACCGGCGGGGCCTCGGCGTCGTACTCGACGTGGTCTACAACCACTTCGGGCCGTCCGGGGCCTACGCGCCGCGCTTCGGCCCGTACCTCGCGGGGCACGAGAACACCTGGGGCCGGGCGGTGAACCTCGACGGGCCCGACTCGGACGAGGTACGACAGTACATTGTGGACAGTGTGTTGATGTGGCTGCGCGACTACCACGTCGACGCGCTGCGGCTGGACGCCGTACACGCCCTGGCCGACGAGCGCGCGACGCATCTGCTGGAGGAGGTATCGGCGGAGGTCGACGCGCTGTCGACCTACCTGGGCCGCCCGCTGTCGCTGATCGCCGAGTCGGACCTCAACGACCCGCGGCTGATCACCCCTCGGGAGGCGCACGGGTACGGGCTGACCGCGCAGTGGGACGACGACGTGCACCACGCGCTGCACGCGCTGCTCACCGGGGAGCGGCAGGGCTACTACGCCGACTTCGGTACCCTCGAATGCCTGTCCGACGTGATGCAGGAGGCGTTCTTCCACGCCGGTACCTGGTCGGCGTTCCGCGGTCGCACGCACGGCCGGCCGGTCGACCGGGCGCACACCCCGGGCCACCGCTTCGTCGCGTACCTGCAGAACCACGACCAGATCGGCAACCGCGCCACCGGCGACCGGCTCTCCGCCCTGCTGCCCGACGCGCTGCTGAAGGTCGGCGCGACCCTGCTGTTCACCGGACCGTTCACCCCGATGCTGTTCATGGGGGAGGAGTGGGCCGCCTCGACCCCCTGGCAGTTCTTCACCAGCCACCCCGAGCCCGAACTGGCCGAGGCGGTCGCGGGCGGACGGCGCCGGGAGTTCGCCGGCCACGGATGGTCCGATGTGGACATTCCCGATCCGCAGGACCCGGCGACCTTCACCCGGTCCAAACTGGACTGGTCCGAGCCCGACCGGCCGGGGCACCGCGAGACGCTGGACTTCTACCGCCGGCTCATCGCGCTGCGCAAGGCGGTGCCCGACCTGTCCGACCCGCGGCTGGACCGGGTACGGGTGCGGCACGGCGACCGGTTCATCGTGATGGAGCGGGGTGGCTGCGCGGTGCTGGCCAACCTGGCCGACCGCAGCCGCCGCATCGGGCTGGACCGGGCGCCCCGCGAGGTGCTGCTCGCCACCGAGCCGGGTCTCGTCCTCATCCGCGGTTCGGTGGAGCTACCCGCACACTCGGCCGTCGTCGTGCGCCGCTGACCTACTCCCGGGTGAGCAGTCCCCCCTCCAGGACCACGGGTACGGACAGCGTCTTGTACCCGACGTCGTCGAACAGCACCGTCATCTGCTCACCCTCGTAGCGCAGTACGGTGCCCGTGCCCCACTCCTGATGGGACAGCCGGCTCTGCAGCGGGAACGGCCCGTCCTGCGGCGGGTCGCCGGCCAGCCCCTCGTGGCAGGTGTCGCAGTGCCCGCACGGCCGGTCGAGAATCTCGCCGAAGTACGCGAGCAGGGCGCGGGTACGGCAGCCGTTCGTCTGCGCCACCTCGCTCATCATGTCCAGCCTCGATCGTTCGATCGTGCGTCGACGCCGGGCCTGCTGCAGCGCGTCGCGGGCGGCCTCGGTCGGCGACGGCGCCCCGGGTGGCGCGGTCCACCGCCCGGCCTTCACCGCGACCGCCGCGCCGACCTGCTGCAGCAGGCCGAGCCAGGCGCCGAGGCGGCGGGGGCCGAGCCCGGTGCGCTCCCGTAGCTGCGCGCGGGTGAGCGGGCCGGCCGCCAGGGCGCGAGCCAGACCCGACAGCTGGTCGGGGTCGGGCAGGCCGCCGGTGAAGAAGCGCCGCAACCCGGTGTCCTCGATGCGATGCAGCAGCAGCGCGTGCGCCGCTTCGCCGTCGCGCCCGGCCCGCCCGATCTCCTGCAGGTAGCTGTCCGGCGAGTCGGGCAGCCCCGCGTGGATCACCCAGCGCACGTCCGGCTTGTCGATGCCCATGCCGAACGCGTTGGTCGCCACCATGACGGGTACCTGTCCGCTCAGGAAGTCCTCGTGCAGCCGCCGCCGTCGCGCCATCGGCATTCCGGCGTGGTACGCGGCGGCGGCGAACCCGTCGGCGGTCAACTGTTCGACGAGCTCCTCGGCACGGCGGCGGGTCGGCGTGTACACGATGCCCGGCATCGCCGAGTCGCGCAGCCGTTGCGTCAGCCGCTGGGTGCGCTGCGGCTCGTCCACGCAGTGCGCCGCCTCGAGGAACAGGTTCGGCCGGTCCAGCCCGGCGACCACGACGAGCGGGTCGCGCAGGCGGAGCCAACGGACGATGTCCTCGCGTACCGGCGGCGACGCGGTCGCCGTCAGGGCAACCACCGGAGGCCTGCCCAGCTCCTCGATGGCCCGCCCCAACTGGAGGTAGTCCGGGCGGAAGTCGAAGCCCCACGCGGAGACGCAGTGCGCCTCGTCCACCGCGACCAGGCTCGGCCGGGCCCGCCGTACCAGCTCCAGCCGGTCCGGGTCGGCCAGTTGCTCCGGGGTGAGGAACAGGTACTCGAGCTCGCCCCGCGACGCCGCCCGGACGGCGGCCCGGCGCTGCTCGGGGCTGGCCGCCGAGTTCACCGCGGCGGCGGTCAGGTCGGCATGACCACGCTCGGCGAGGCCGGCCAGTTGGTCCTCCTGCAGGGACAGCAACGGCGACACCACCACGGTCGGCCCGTCGAGCAGGACCGCGGGCACCTGGTACACGGCGGACTTCCCGGCCCCGGTGGGCGCCACGACCAGGACGTCGCGTCCGTCCATGACCGCGCCCATGGCGGCAAGCTGTTCGGCGCGCAGCCGCT
>Ga0070658_10002564_pt1 | contig 15145 bp, 10 predicted proteins | sample KBSC13metaG_FD_64664 | JGI IMG/M metagenome (GOLD analysis project Ga0070658, IMG submission 64664) | Corn rhizosphere microbial communities from Kellogg Biological Station, Michigan, USA - KBS C1-3 metaG | ecosystem: Host-associated > Plants > Roots > Rhizosphere > Soil ...
ACCAGCGGGATGAGATCATCAAGTGGGCCGACTTTCGGGGAGACAGCCTCAAACTCTCCCAGCTCGCGGCAGAACATCCGGAGTCGAAATATATTATTTTCTGCGGCGTGCACTTTATGGCGGAGTCCGCGGACATCCTGGCGACCGAGGAGCAGATCGTCATTCTGCCCAACATGAGCGCCGGGTGCTCGATGGCGGATATGGCGAGCAGCCATCAGGTCGAAGCCTGCTGGGAAGATCTTGCGACTGCGACCGACACCTCCCGCATCGTGCCGATCACCTATGTCAACTCGACGGCGGCCCTGAAGGCGTTCGTCGGGCGTAACGGGGGAGCCTCCTGCACCTCCTCGAACGCGAAGAAGGTGGTGGAGTGGGCGCTGGAAAGAGGGGACAAACTGCTCTTTTTCCCGGATCAGCATCTGGGCCGGAATACCGCCGTCGCGCTGGGGCTGGATCCGGAGAAGGATATGCTGCTCTGGGACCCGCACAAGCCGTTCGGCGGCGTGACCCCGGAAGAGGTACAGGCGAAACGGGTGCTGCTCTGGAAGGGCCACTGCTCGGTGCATGGGCGTTTCCATGTGGACCAGATCACCAAGGCGCGGGCCGACTATCCCGGCGTGAAGGTCATCGTCCATCCCGAGTGCCCGCTGGACGTGGTGCAGGCCGCCGATCTGAACGGCTCGACCGAATATATCATCAAGGCGATCACGGAATCGCCTGCTGGAACGACCTGGGCCGTCGGCACCGAGATCAATCTGGTGAGCCGCCTGGCGCACGAACAGCCCGACAAGACGATCTTCTGTCTCGATCCGGTCGTCTGTCCCTGCTCAACGATGTATCGCATCCATCCGCACTATCTGCTCTGGACGATGGAAAACCTGGTGAAGGATGTCGTCGTCAATCAGGTGAAAGTCAAGCCGGAGATCGCGGCGGATGCCCGTCTGGCTCTGAACCGCATGCTCGCGATTCGATAGCGTTCCCATCGTTCCGGACAGACCCGCCTTCACCGGCGGGTTTTGTCATTTCCGGGGATTCTCTCTCCAGGTGCGAATAACCCATGCAACGACGAAACCTCTCGCGCTCGTATACGGTATGAGAAGATGAGAAGTCTACTCCCATTTCGAATCCAATGTTTCGCTGCGCCTGATAAAATATGAGAAAGCCAATCCAATTTCTAACGTTGTCGGCACTGCTGGTGGTGCCTCTATTTTTCGGCTGCCCGTCTCCCAGCGGAGGCAACGGGCCGTCGAACCCGCCTTCATCGCGTCCTGCCGGGAAGATAAATCTGCTGATCGGCGTTGACATCAGCGGCAGCACCGGGGACGATGCGATGAGTCGCAAGCGCTACTGCGCGCAGATCGAGGATACGATCAATACGATCATGCCGCGTGAGACGCCTGTTACCGTCTGGTTTTACGATACGGAGGCGCGGCTTGAGTTTGGGCCACAGAAACTTCAAGAGGGCAGCGACTTGCGCCCGGAAGAGAAGAAAATTCTGGCCTATCGCTCCAAGAATCGAGGGACGAAGCAGTCGGCGCCCCTGCTGGCGATGCTGCCGGTCGTAAAAGCGCTGGATGAGAAGGGCGAAAGCACCGTCTGCATGCTGCTGACGGATAGCGAGGATGACGACAGCAAGGCGACGAAGAAGGTGGCCGAGGAGCTTGCCGCGATCCATAGCGTGCGCGCTGTCTGTGTCAGTGGCGCGAAGACCGAGGCGCAGTATCGCAATTTTATGCGCCAGAAGCTGACGGAAGCCCTGACGCCGCTGGGGGAGCGTGCCGTGATCAGCGGCGAGGGCGCGGATACGCAAGGGGGACTGGATCGCCTGCGCACGCTGACGCAAGGGGGACCCTAACGTGGACGAAGAACTGTCGAGACCGGCCTTTTCACCGGGCGGAAACGGGGAACCGACGACCGCACCCTACCGCAACGGCTCCAACGGCTCTAACGGTGGCAATGGCGTGCATCCGATAACGCCGCCGCTACCGGAAACAGCGCGACCGGAGCCACAATCTGTCACCGTGACGACCCCCGAACCCGGCTCGATGTACTGGCAGCAGAATATGGCGGGGCAGGGTCGCGAGATCCTCTGGTACAATCCACCGCTGCCGACCTCGCAGAAGCGGCGCGATGAACTGGGCACGATGGTAAGCTCTTTTACCGGCCTGCTCGGGGAACGCTCGCCCCGCGGTTGGTACCTGCTCTGGACCTATCAGTCCCGTGCCGCCGCCGCGCAGGAAGAGGCGGAGCGACTCGAACAGGAGTCGCGCGCTTTTCTCAAAGCGGAGCACGAGCGCGCCGCCGCCGAACGAGCGGCGCTGGATGCCGAGATCGCCCGCCTGAGCGGCGAGCGGGCGCGCCTGGAGACGACGCTGGAGGCGCAGCAGGAGCGGTTCGCCGAGATCACCGGACGCGCGGGACTGATTCCCGAGGCGGGACCGGTCACGGTCCAGAGCGTTGAGAGCGGCCTGCAGAGAGAGACCCCCAGTCTGGAGCGGGTTGCGGGGCATCACGGCGTCAGTCCGGCCCACATCGACAACAGCCTGTTCAAAACGATCTCCACGGCGCTGTTCGGATTTGTCGCGCCGCTGGTCAGCGGGTTTATGCTGGCGCTCTGTCTGGGAACGCTCGTCGGCCTGGTGGACCTGAAAGCCCTCAAACGTCCGGACCTTCGCCTGAGCGACTACTTTCCGTTTATCGTCTCTGCCCTGCTCGGCTTTGTGATCGTCTATCTCATGGGCGAACTCTACTACACCGCGATCCATGCGCTGACCCGCGCCCTGGAAGAGCGGGACGAGACGAAGAGGCTGGGCATCCTGCCGTCGCGTTATCGGGCGGCGCTCGGGGTAGCGCTGCTGCTCCTGGTCGGGGCGGCGGTGCTGGGCTGCTCGGAGATCGCCGCGGAGGCGATGGGGCTGCGCGCGCTGCATCTCGCCCGGATCGCCGATCTGGATATTCGCGGCGTCGTCGAACACGAACTTCCGATGTTTCTCTATGTCCTGATCGGTCTCCTGATCAGCGGCCCCTATCTGCTCTACAAGTCCGCCAGAGCCTGGAACCATCACGACCTGCATCTGCGCCACGCCTGGCTGCTGCATCAGCAGGAGGAGTGGATGCGGGATCGGCGCGGACAGGAGGCGGTGCAGGCGGCCTTTCATCAGGCGCGTGTGCTGGAGCAGGCGACGGCCCGACTGGAACTGCTGAAGACGCATGAGGAGGCGGCGCGCACCCGGCGTACGGAACTCAATACCGTGGAGCTCTCTCCGGAGATGCGTCTGCGGCTGGATGAGGCGCGTGGCGCGGCCGTCGGAGAAGCGGCTAGAATGCACCAGATGATCGAGCAACTGGTGGAGACCCACGAGCCGCTGCAGCCTCCGCACGCGCGGCAAGCACAGCAGCCTCCCCTCTGGAATCCTGCGGCCGGCCGGTAACGTCTTATGTGGAAGAGACTGCTCCCGCAACTGAATGCCCGTCTGCGCTTTGCCGTGATCGGCTGCGTGACCTGCCTGCTCTTCGCGGGCGCGCTCGAACTGCTCTTCAACGGCGTGGATATGCAGGGAACGCTCACCGATCTCTCGGCGCGCTCCCTGCTGTTCGATGTCGGCGCGGTACGACGCTCGACTCGGGAGCGCCTCAAGACCGGCGATATTCAGATCACCCTGCGCTGGCACAATGTCGACGATCTCGATCTGGTCTGTGAGGATCCGTTCGGCGAGCGGATCACCTACATGAATATGCGGGCGGATTCCGGAGGCGAACTGGATCTGGACATGAATGCGGACGACGCGAAGGTCGTTTCCGAACCGGTGGAGAACATTCACTGGCCACGCAACTCCGCCCCGAAGGGCCGTTATACGGTATACGTCAACTTTTTCAAAAGGCGGGATCGAAACGGCCCGACCGACTACGACGTGACGGTTCTGGCCAATGGCCGCCGCCAACACTTCGAGGGCGTCGCTCTGCGTCCGCAGACCAAGCAGCTTGTCGCCGCCTTCAATGTCGAGCACGGTCCGCGCACCTTTCTCGGAATCCATCTCGGCATTCTCTACGCGGGCCTGGTGGTCGGTGGCTGGTTTGGATTGATGGCGGCCCTGCTGGCGCTGGCGCTGATCGGCGCGGAAAATGTCTGGTATCGCCGCCACTACCACAAACCGATTCTGGAGACGAGCGTTGCGGCCCGGAGAGTGGGGATCGCGTTTGTCGTCGTGTTCGGCTGGGCGGCCGTAAGCCAACTGATTTTCGGCGTGCTTGCGAACCATTTTCCTACGCTGTTTGTCGCCGCCCTCCGCCTGATAGGCTTGATTCTCTGTTTCACGATGATCGGGAAGCAGTTCGGTCGGCTCGTGCCGAACTTTCCGGTCAAGATCACGCCGAAGATCAGTCTGATCACGGGTTGGATCGCAGGGATCGTATTCCTGTTGGGGATGCAGTTCGGGGCGGAGATGCTCGGTCGGCTGTTCGGGGCAGGGCTGTTCGGGTTTGTGATGGGTTTCCTCATCTGCCTGATCTGGGTGGAAGAGGAGGCGCCTGTCAAAAAGAGTACGCCGATGCTTTCGCTGCCACCGATGCGTCTGCAGCCGTATCGTATGACGTCCAACCAGATCGACCCGGTAGACCGCCAGACGCCGGAGACCGGCGCGCCCAAGGGCCGCAAGACCCCGACCTATCCGCACGAAAAACCGGTATGAAGAGGCAGCCCGGCCAGGAGAAGAACCGATCGATCCATTAATGCTGTCTCATCTCTGCACGTGTGCCGAACCGCTGGTGTTGCATCGAGACGGCAAGCCGGTCCGCTGGCAGAACGAAGCGCTACACCGCGCCGCATTCGCCTCCGATCCGGAACTCTACAGCCTGAGCGCCTGTGTGGAGGGCATTCAACCCTGGCAGCAGGCGCGCATCCTATTTCTGCTGCTCACGGTCTCTCGCCGGGACCTCGACCGGACTCTGGTGGCGCAATTTGAACGTCTCACGCTCTTTCTGCTCACGACTCTTGCTTCCGACCTCGTGCTGACCGTCTTTCTCGCGGCCCGCCGTGCCCGTGCGAACCATCGGCACACCTCACTCTCCATCCTCTCCTACCTGATACACAACCCCGACATCGAAGCGCTGGTCTGTGCACGCCCCGGAGCGATTCGGGACTGCCTGGAGCACGCGCTCGGTAGATCGCAGGCGCGCTACTTTGGCCGCCACGCGCCTCGCGCCGGAGTGGAGGCTCCCCTGCCTGCGCTGCTCAAACGTGCTGGAGGAGAGGAGACGCAGATTCGTCGGCTCTTCACCGCTCTCTATTTCGGAGGAGAATGTGAGGAGATGCATACCGGCGTCGCGGTCCCGGAGGTAACTACGCATGGAGTGCTGGTTCCCTTACTGCAACAGTTCTATCGCGTTGGAACGTCTCCCGAACTGGTTCGGGAGATGGAAGCCGCCATTGCGCATCGCTCTGCGGATTTGCCGATTCTGCCAGGGCGAATCGCGCTCATTCTGGACGCCTCCGCCTCCATGCGCGGCTCAAAAAAGCAGGAGTTTGCGCCCATCGCGCTGGCGGTCTCGTTCGAGCGTGTGATGCAGGCGAAATGCCCCGATCTGCGCGCCTACAACATTGGTGGGTTCGGCTGGCCGCCCGCCCCGGAGGGCCCGACCGATTTCGCCCGTGTGCTGATCGACGCGTTGGAAGCGAATCCGGAGCTGGTCGTGTTCGTGACGGACGGCTACGAGAACCAGAACTCAGGCGACACGGCCCGCATCCTGGCAACGCTGCGAACGCTCGGTATCTCGACGCCGATCGTCTGTTGCCGTATCGAGACCGATCCAGGCGAAACGAGAATCGAGGAAGCGTTGGAAGAGGGATTGGTTTCGATTACCCTGCGAACGGAGCGCGATTTCGGGGTCGCGATGCAGATCCTGGACCTGCTGATCACGCCGCAGACTGCACGGGAGAGGGTGATAGATGGACTGCGTGCGCGACTGATGCGTTGGGAAAAGGAGGTGCTGGGATGGACTGTCGCCTCCTGACCGGGGAGCATCTCGACCTGAGCGACTACCGCTTCGGAACCCCGCAACAGACCGGATGCCTGACTGTGGTGCCGATCACGTCGGCGCAATCGACGACGCTCTTTCGGCCGCTGCCTCTCTCCGTAAGGGCCAAACGACGTCCCGCCGCCGCGCCTGTCCTGCTGGCAAACCCTTCAGAACAGAGTTGTGTCCTCGCGCCGTTGCATTTCGGTCTGCCGGTGGAGCGTGGAACCAGCCATTTTCTGTCGGGTACGGCGCTGGTTCCGCCTTCCGAGCACCGCGATCTTACGGGAGATACGATCCTCCCATACTCCTCGACTCGGCGCAGCCATATCAACCTGAAAGCAACCTACTGTCTACCGCTCTCTCTGCGCGGGCCAGCCTGGCGAGCGCGAAACCACGGGGGGCAGCAGCGCCTGGCGCCTGCGCTGAACGATCTCCACGATCGTCTGCACCGACACGGCCTCGATCGTTTTCCCTTCGTTCTTCAGGCACACCACCCGGACCTCAAGAGTTTCGCAGGCAGGATCGAACTGCTGACGGGGCAGACCGGCGCACTGTTCTACATCGACGGTCGGCCTGTCGGCCTGGAGATCGCGCCGTCCGCCGCCTACTTCGCCGCCATCTGGGAGCCTCTGCTCGTGGGATGTTACGGCCTGCCCGCGCTTCTGTGGCAGTACGATTCGCCTGCGCCGCCATCGCCGGAACCCTACGCGGTCTCTCGTCTCTCGGAACTCCGAACCGAAATGTTCCGTGCGCGCCATCAGAAGCAGGAACAGTGGGAAGGTGCAGTCGCCGCTCGCCCGGAAGGGGATTTCAAAATAGAGGCCGGCCAAAAATGGCGGAACTATCGGGTGCATTCGCTAACAGGAACCGCCTTCGCCGGACAGTACATCGATGAGGTCGCAACGATCAAGGCAGAAGCAGACGATGGTGCTGGAATGCCGCGCATGCTCCGCAATCTCTTTCGTAAGTCCCCACAAACCGAAGAGACGACACGCCGCAGGGTGGTCTATGCTTCGCTCTTTGCGCTCTCCTAGCTCCCGTTTTCGTCGGCGGCGACGAGGAGGATGTCGATGGTGCGGAGGCTGGTGGTGAGGCGGTTGACGATGGAGCCGTGCAGGAACTCCTGCCAGCGGGTGCGGTCGGAGTGGCCGAGGACGATCTGGGTGATCCGGTTTTCGCGGGCGTACTGGATCAACTGCTGCGCGACATCTCCGGTGAGCGTGACGACCGGGATGTCGAGGCGGTCGGCGAGTGCGAAGTCGTTTTTGAGGATCTCTTTGTCGGGGTCGGTGAGGGGACGGCTCTCGACGTAGACCGCAATGATCTCGGCGTGCAGGCGCTGGGCGATGCGCCAGCCGCGCCGGATCAGGCGCATCGAAGAGCGATCCGGGCTGATGCAGACCATGATGCGGTCGCGGGTGTTCCAGGGATCGGTGACATGCTTCTCTTTGCGGTAGGCGGAGACGTCGTCTTCCACCTCCTGGGCGATTTCGCGCAGGGCGATCTCGCGTAGAGCGTTGAGATTGCCCTCGCGGAACCAGTTACTCAGGGCCTGCTGCACTTTGTCATGGGCGTAGATGTCGCCGCGCTCCAGTCGATGGATGAGCGCGCGGGGCGTGATATCGACCATCTTGACTTCGTCGGCTTCGCGCACGATGCGGTCCGGCACCGTCTCCCGAACCCGCACTCCCGTGATCTCCTGTACCGTGTCGTTCAGGCTCTCCAGGTGCTGCACATTCAGGGTCGTCAGGACATTGATGCCCGCATCCAGCAGAACCTCCACATCCTGCCAACGCTTCTCTCTCGCCGATCCGGGCGCGTTGGTGTGTGCGAACTCATCCACCAATACGGTATGCGGCGCACGCTGCAGAATCGCCTCGGTATCCATCTCCTCCAGCCGCGTGCCGCGATAGTCGATCTGCTTGCGCGGGACGATCTCCAGATCGCCCAACTGCTCCTCGGTCCCCTGGCGCTTGTGCGTCTCGATATAGCCGATAACGACATCCTGCCCGCGCTGCTTGCGTCGATTCGCCTCGCACAGCATCTCGAAGGTCTTGCCGACACCCGCCGCAAATCCCAGAAAGATCTTGAGCCGCCCCCGCTTCTCCTGCCGCTCCGCATGCATCACCCTCGCCAGCAACTCTTCCGGCGTCGGACGCCGCACACTCTCCTCTCGTCTCTCCATACGCCGACCTCCAGAGCAATTCACGCGGGATTGAAATCCCGCGCTGAAACGGCAAGTCCACCTTCGTGGACTCAATGCATCTCAGTCCACGAAGGTGGACTTCCCATATCAGACCGGTAATTCATTACCGGTCTCCTACGCGCGGGCCGGCATTGCCAGGACGGCGTCGATCCAGCGACGGAGGCCGCCGGTCAACTCCTCGACCTCCAGGCGGTCACGGAGGGGGAAGTCGGCGTTCTGCCACACGTAGTTGGCGAGCGACTCCTCGCCGAGCGCATGCCAGAAACGTTCACCGCCAGGCAGGGTGTCGCGGTCGGTGTGCGCCTTTACCAACTCCTGCAAGAGGGGCTTCAGGACCACGGTGCAGTTGCGGCGCTCGCCGGTGGGACTGGCAACGGTGTAGACGAACTGGAGTTCTCCGGCGTCACGCCGCACGGCGGTCGGCAGCGATTCCAGGCGGAAGCCGTTGATCGTGGTCATACTGAAAGTCATGCTGCCGTTGGGAAGCGGAGAGGGTGGGGCAGGCGCCAGCGCCGCTTCGACCGCTCCGCGCAGGGTTTCGGAGGTGAAGGGCTTGCGCAGAAAATCGGTCGCGCCGGACTTCATCGCTTCGACGGCGAGGTCGATGGTTCCGAAGGCAGTCGCCATAATGACCCTCGCCTGCACATCGCGTTTATGGATCTCCCGCAGAACCGTCAGACCGTCCATACCGGGCATCCGCTGATCGAGCAGCACCAGATCCCAGTCGACGCCGTTCCCGAACTTCTCCAGGCCCTCTGCGCCGTCGGCGGCGGTCTGGACGACATGCCCGGTGTGCTGTAAGGTCAAGCGTATCATGAGGCGGATATTGTTTTCATCGTCTATGACAAGGATATTTGCCATCGTCTGCTGCCTTTCTAGTCGGCTGCGGGCAAGGTGAACTGTAGCACACTGCCGTTTCCCGGTTCACTGGTGGCGCGGATCGTTCCGCCGTGCGCCTCGACGATCGTCTTCGTGATCGCAAGCCCCAGTCCTGCTCCGCCCTGTGTCGCGCCGGGAACCTGCACAAAGCGGTCGAAGATGTGCGGTAGATACTCCGCCGGGATACCTGCGCCGGTATCTCTGACGGTGAACTGCACCTGTTTGCCAACCGCGGACACGCTCACCGTGATGGTTCCGCCGGAAGGCGTGTGCCGGATCGCATTGTTCAGTAGGTTCATCAGTACACGCTGGATCTGCGCGGCATCGGCGCGTACCGCGCGCAGGCGGGGCGAGACCTCTGTCCGCAGAGTCAACCCCTGTCTCTCCGCCTGTGTCGCGACCGCCTCGACCGCAGCCTTTACCAGCGCCTGCGAGGTGACGAGGCCGATGCGCGGCGGTGTCACACCCGCCTCCAGGCGGGTGATGTCGAGCAGGTCAGCCATCATCCGTTCCAGTCGCTTCAGATCCTCTTTCTGCGCCGACACGATCTCGCGCTGATCCGCCGTTAGGTCTCCCACCGCGCCCTCTTCCAGCAACTGCACGGAGAGTTGTAGCGACGTGACGGGAGTCCGGAGTTCATGCGACGCGACGCCGATAAACTCCGTCTTCAAACGGTCCAGTTCGCGCAGATGGGTGATGTCCTCCAGCACGACGACGGCGCCCAGGAGAGTCGACTCCTCATCGCGCATCGGCGTGGTGCGCAGGCGATAGGTGCGTTTGGTCTCTCCGACCGTGAGAGGAATGAACCCGGCCTCGTCCTCCGCGGCCGAGACGCTCTCCTGGTGAATCGCTCTATCGACCGCCTCCACGATGCGTCTTTCAGAGATCACGTCGCCGATAGGCGTTCCGGCAGCGCCTGCCGCCGCCCCGAATAGCCCTTCGGCGGTCTTGTTCAAGTGGACGATGCGGCTCTGCGCGTCGGTCACGATGACCGGATCGTACAGGTTTTCGAGCGCGGCATCCGACATCCGCTCCGCCCTTCGAAGGCGCGCCTCCTCCTGTTTGCGCGCTTCGCGCAGCTTCTCCGCCATGGTGTTGAACGAATCCGCCAGGCCGCCGATCTCGTCCGTGCGGTTCAGAACGATGCGTTGATTCAGATGTCCACGCCCGATCGCCTCCGCCTGACGGGCCAGCGTGCGCAGAGGATCGAGCGCGGCGCGAATGGTCCACGAGGCGAAGAAGAGCGCCAGCAGGAACGCCGCCACCGTGACTCCCAGGCCGGTACACGAAGCCGTACGCGCCTCTCCCTTCGCCGCGCCGTTCGCTCTCAGTATCGCCTTCTGGTTCAGGTTGAGGACGGCCTGTGCCTGCCCCTTCAGGTGCAGAAACTCCGGCAGGAGCTTCTGCACATAGAGGATGTCCGCGGCCCCCTTCGAGAGCGGCGGATCGGCGAAGAGCAGTTTGTCCAGTTCGTTTCGATAAGCCGCATATTTGACGCCGATGTCGTCGGCCAGCTCCTGCTCTCCACTCTCCGTGATGTTGTGCGCCTCATAACTATACGCCTTCTCAAACAGGGGACGATTCTGCTGATACTGCGCGCGCGCCTCCGCGATCCTGCCGTCCAGAAAGAAGGTCGCGGCGCTGTCCTGACGCTCCAGCGTCTCCTTCATGTCTTCCGCGACGATGACGCTGGCGTAGTTGTCCTTCAGGATCCGGTCGATCGATCGCCCGAGGTGAAAGAAGTTGACGACCGCCCCGATCATCACCACCAGCATCAGGCCGACAAGTACCAGATGGCTGACCAGAAGCTGTATTCGCAGATCACGCAATATCGGTACTCCTCGCTCGATTTCTTGTCCGCTATTTTTTAAGAGGTGTGGCGCTGTCCAGGGCGATATTCAGTTTCAAGACGTTGACTCGCGGTTCGCCGAGGAGGCCGAAGGTACGCCCTTGCGTATTCTGCACGAGAAGCCGACGTACCTGCTCGATAGAGACGCCTCTGGCTCTGGCGACGCGATAGACCTGAAGGTCGGCGTTGGCGGGGCTGATCTCCGGGTCGAGGCCGCTGGCGGAGCGAGACACGGCATCGGTCGGGATCGCGACGCTGTCGGGCAGGGGAGAGCCGTCTGCCTGGACGTTCTCTTTTCTATACGCGGCCGCCAGATCCTTCATGCCGTCGAAGTCGCCGGGGTCGTCTTTCTTGCCGCTATGGATGCCTTCCATCAGCTTTTTGCTGGTCGGCGCGAGGTTGGTGCCGCCGGAGTTGTCGGCGGCGTACCTGTTGGCAGACGGCCGCGGGTGGAAGTAACCGGGCGCGACGAAACTCTGGCCGAGCAGTTCCGAGCCGACGAGCTGGCCGTTCACTCTGATCAGGCTGCCCTCCGCTTGATGTGGAAAGACCGCTTTGCCGAGGCCGAAGATCACAAAGGGAAACACGATCCCTGTCACCAGAGTAAGTACGAGTACGCTAACGATGGAAGCGCGCAGTTGTTGCAGCATGGTTTGGGTTCTCCCGATCGGGCCGCAGTTCCGCCTGCGGCCCGAACGTATTCGATCAGGCAAGATGCAGATGCGTCAGCAGCCAGTCGATGGCCGCGATGCCGGGGAAGGGGATGAGAACTCCGCCGACCCCATAGAGCATCAGGTTGCGGAGCAGGACTGCGCCGGCGCCCATCGGCCTGTACGAGACTCCGCGGAGGGCCAACGGGATCAGCACAATAATGATGATCGCATTGACGATGACCGCCGCCAGGACCGCTGAGAAGGGCGTCGTCTGCGGGTTGGTCAGGTGCAGGAAGTTCAGCGTGTTCAGGGCCGGATAGGTCGAGGCGAACATGGCCGGAATGATCGCGAAGTATTTGGCGACATCGTTGGCGATGCTGAAGGTCGTCAGCGCGCCGCGTGTCATCAGTAACTGCTTCCCGATCTCCACGATCTCGATCAGCTTCGTCGGGTTGCTGTCCAGATCGACCATGTTCCCGGCCTCTTTTGCGGCCTGCGTGCCGGTGTTCATCGCGACGCCGACATCGGCCTGCGCCAGAGCGGGGGCGTCGTTGGTGCCGTCGCCCGTCATGGCGACCAGTTTGCCGCCCTGCTGCTCCTGCTTGATGAGCGCCATCTTGGCTTCCGGCGTCGCCTCCGCCAGGAAGTCATCGACTCCCGCCTCTTCCGCGATCGATTTGGCTGTAAGCGGGTTGTCGCCCGTGATCATGACGGTCTTGATGCCCATGGCGCGCAGTTGGTCGAACCGCTCGCGCATCCCGCCCTTGACGACGTCCTTCAGATAGATGACGCCGAGCGTCTTGTTGTCCTGCGCGACGGCCAGCGGCGTGCCGCCGAGGGAGGAGATGCGGGTGACGATCGCATCGAGTTCCGGCGAGACCGTGCCACCCTGAGCTGTCACCCAGTTCTTGACCGAAGCCGCCGCGCCCTTTCTCACCATCTGGCCGTCCATATTGACCCCGCTCATACGGGTCTGGGCGGTAAAGGGCACGAACTCCGCGTTGTGTTCCGCGAGTTCGCGGCCGCGCAGGCCGTACTTCTCCTTCGCCAGCACCACGATACTGCGGCCTTCCGGCGTCTCGTCCGCGAGCGAGGAGAGCTGGGCGGCGTTCGCGAGTTCGTCGATCTCGATGCCGGGCAGAGGCAGAAACTCGACGGCCTGCCGGTTGCCGAGCGTGATCGTGCCGGTCTTGTCCAGAAGCAGGGTGTTGACATCCCCCGCCGCTTCGACCGCTTTGCCGGACATCGCCAGCACGTTGTGCTGCATGACGCGGTCCATGCCCGCGATCCCGATCGCGGAGAGCAGGCCGCCGATTGTGGTCGGGATCAGGCAGACCAGCAGCGATATCAGGATCGTGATGGACGGAGTCGTTCCGGAGCCGGCGGAGCGGACGCTATAGATCGCGTAGGGCAGCAGGGTGACGACTGCCAGCAGGAAGATGATCGTCAGACCGGCCAGCAGGATCGAGAGGGCGATCTCGTTGGGCGTCTTCTGCCGCTGCGCGCCTTCGACGAGGGCGATCATCCGGTCGATAAAGGTCTCGCCGGGGTTCGACGTGATGCGGACCACGATACGGTCGGAGAGCACCTTCGTGCCGCCCGTGACCGCGCTGCGATCGCCGCCGCTCTCCCGAATGACCGGCGCGGACTCTCCGGTGATGGCCGATTCGTCCACGCTGGCGATACCGTCGATCACCTCGCCGTCACCGGGAATGGTCTCTCCCGCCTCGACGACGATCAGATCGCCCTTGCGGAGCGCCGTACCGGGGACGCGCTCCTCGTCTTTCCCGCCTGCGATCAGCCGGCGGGCGACGCTCTCAGTCTTGGCCTTGCGGAGCGTGTCTGCCTGCGCCTTGCCGCGTCCTTCCGCCATCGCCTCGGCGAAGTTGGCGAACAGGACCGTAAACCAGAGCCAGAGCGAGACCTGCCCGACGAACCAGACGTCGGCGCCGTGGCCGATCAGTTGCTTGAAGAAGTAGTAGGTGGTGATGACGCTGCCCACCTCCACCACAAACATGACCGGGTTCTTCGCGACCAGACGCGGGTTGAGTTTGCGGAAGGCGTCCACCGAGGCACGCCGCAGGATCTGCGGATCGAACAGCGATTTTGGCGCGTTTTTCGGGCGAAGGCTGCCGCCGGAACCGTCTGTGGGACCCGGCTTCGGAGCGGGAAGTGGCGCCTGTTGTAGTTGCGTTGCCATGGATATAACTCTCCATCCACACTCGGTGGATTAGAACGGACCTCCCCCAACCCGTCCTTCTCAAGGGGGGCTTCAGGTCTGCATCCCTCCTTCGTAAAGGAGGGCTTTCCATTTGCCCGTCGCCTTAGGAAGGGGAGGGCTGGGGTGGGGGTTAGAACAGGCTTTTCTGAAGCATCTGCAAGTGCTCGACGATCGGACCCAGTGCGATGGCAGGGAAGAAGGTCAGCGCGCCTACGATGAGGATGACGCCGATCAGCAGGAGCGTAAACACCGGCGTGTCGGTCGGGAACGTGCCCGCCGTGGCCGGAACCGTCTTCTTCTTCGCCAGACTGCCCGCGATGGCCATCAGCGGAATGATCATCAGGAAGCGCCCGATCAGCATCGCGATGCCGAGCGTAACGTTGTAGTAGGGGGTGTTGGCGGTGATTCCGGCAAAAGCCGAGCCGTTGTTGCCTGTAGCTGACGTGTAGGCGTAGAGGATCTCCGAGAAGCCGTGCGCGCCGCTGTTGTTCACGTTGTTGTAGGTCGCCCCGTAGTAGTTGCTCGGGCTGCTGTTGTTGACATGGTTGAGTTTGCCCGTCCAGACCATGCCCGCTTCGTCCTTCGCCTGCTTGTCGGTGAAGGTCTCGGATGCCTTGAGCGGCGGCAGGTTGAGGTTTGTGGAGAGCGCCGTAAAGCAGAGAATGCTTCCTGCCAGCACCAGCATCGCCAGCATCGCCATCTTCACCTCATACTGCTCGATCTTCTTGCCGAGATACTCCGGAGTGCGCCCGACCATCAGCCCGGCGATGAAGACCGCCAGTACGGCGTACATCAGCATGCCGTAGAGGCCGGCCCCAACGCCTCCGAAGATGACCTCACCCGTCATGATGTTGAACAGGGGCACGAGGCCGCCGAGAGGCGTGTAGCTGTCGTGCATCGAGTTGACGGCACCGCAGGAGGCGTCGGTCGTGATGGTGGCGAAGAGCGCGGAGTTGACGATGCCGTAGCGGGTCTCCTTGCCCTCCATGTTGCCGCCGGACTGCCTGTCGGAAGCCGGGATCGCCAGGTTGATGTCCGCCGCTGCGGTGCGCGGGACGCCCTTCGTCTCCGCACCATAACACACGAGAGCGCCAGTGACGAACAGCGCGAACATCGCGCCGAAAAGCGCCCATCCCTGTTTTGTGTTGCTGACCATCTTGCCGAAGGTGTAGGTTAGCCCTGCCGGGATCAGGAAGATCGACAGCATCTGAAGGAAGTTAGACAATGGCGTCGGGTTCTCGAAGGGGTGGGCGGAGTTGGCGTTGAAGAAGCCGCCGCCGTTGGTGCCCAGCATCTTGATGGCCTCCTGCGACGCGACCGGC
>Ga0070658_10002566_pt1 | contig 15138 bp, 14 predicted proteins | sample KBSC13metaG_FD_64664 | JGI IMG/M metagenome (GOLD analysis project Ga0070658, IMG submission 64664) | Corn rhizosphere microbial communities from Kellogg Biological Station, Michigan, USA - KBS C1-3 metaG | ecosystem: Host-associated > Plants > Roots > Rhizosphere > Soil ...
GGTTTCGGTGTTTCCGGTGAGTTCGGCGCGCTCATGCGGCGTCCTCGGCAGACAGCTGCGACTCGACGATTTCGGCGTACGTCGGGCAGTTCTCGACGAGTTCAACGTGTCGACCCAGCCCGACGATCGTGCCGTTGTCGAGGACGACGATCTGGTCGGCGTCGGCTATTGTCGAAACGCGTTGCGCCACGATGAACACAGCGGCATCGCGCGTGACCGGTCGTAACGCCGCACGCAATCGCGAATCCGTGCCGAGGTCGAGTGCCGAAAACGACTCGTCGAAAAGGTAAATCTCGGGTTCGCGCACGAGCGCTCGAGCGATCGACAACCGCTGCCGCTGGCCTCCGGAGACGTTGGTGCCGCCCTGTGCGATCGGCGATTCGAGCCTCCCGGGCATCAACTCGACGAAATCGCGAGCCTGTGCAACCTCGAGCGCGCGCCAGAGTTCGTCGTCGCTGGCGTCGGGGTTGCCGTAACGCAGGTTGCTCGCAACAGTGCCGGAGAAAAGGTAGGGCCGCTGGGGTACGAGTCCGATGCGGCGGTACAACATTTCGGACGGCAGCTCGCGAACGTCGACTCCGTCGACCAGCACCGCGCCGTGCGTGACGTCGAAAAGTCTGGCGATCAGCGAAACCAATGTGGTCTTACCTGACCCGGTGCTGCCGATGATTGCGGTCGTCTGGCCGGCCCGCAGCGTGAACGAGATGTCGTGAAGCACGGGGTCGGCGGCGCCGGGATATTGGAATGCGACGTCGCGAAACTCAAGCTGGCCGCGGGTGTCGATCTGTGGGCGCGGCGCCGCGGCCGGTACGACAGAGGAGTCGGTGTGCAGCACCTCGGTGATGCGTTCGGCACAGACAGCTGCGCGCGGAACCATGATGAGCATGAACGTCGCCATCATCACCGACATCAGGATCTGCATGAGGTAAGTGAGAAACGCTGTGAGGGCGCCGATTTGCATCTGCCCTGAGTTGACCCGGGACGCGCCGAACCACAAGACCGCAACGCTCGATGCATTCAGCACGAGCAGCACGGTCGGAAATATCAGCGACATCAGGCGGCCGGTGCGTAATGCCGTGGCAGTGAGGTCGTGGTTCGCGACATCGAAGCGGCGGGTCTCGACCGGCTCGCGCACGAAAGCCCGCACCACCCGAATGCCCGAGATTTGCTCGCGCAGCACGCGGTTCACCACGTCGATCCGTTTTTGCATCAAGCGAAACGACGGCACCATTTTGCGAATGATCAGGCCGATCGCCACCACCAACACGGGCACGCTCACGCCCATCAGCCATGACAATCCGACGTCTTCTCGCAGCGCCATGATGACGCCGCCTACGCACATGATCGGTGCGGCCACAAGCATCGTGCAGGTGGTGACGACGAGCATCTGAACCTGCTGTACGTCGTTGGTGTTGCGGGTGATGAGCGACGGCGGCCCGAACTGAGCGACCTCGCGGCCCGAAAAGGTGCCTACCCGGTGGAAAATCGTGCCGCGGACGTCGCGGCCGAAACTCATCGCGGTGCGCGCACCGAAGTACACGGCCGTAATCGAACAGGTGATCTGCACGAGGCTGACGCCGAGCATCCAGCCGCCGGTGACAACGATGTAGCCCGTGTCACCCTTGGCGATGCCGTTGTCGATGATGTCGGCGTTGAGGCTTGGCAGGTACAGCGACGCCATCGTGCCCACGAGCTGCAGCAAGACGACGGCAGTCAGCCAACGCTTGTAGGGGCGCAGATACTGGCGTAGCAAGGAAATCAGCATGATGCCCCGTTCTTTGTCTCAGCCGTGTTGATCGGTGTGGCGTCGTGGAGTCTGACGCCGTCCAGAAGGAGGTCGACGATCTCTTCTGGGCTCAATGGATGGCTTTCGCTGATGATCGGATGGCTGCTCGAAAAGACCATCAAGCGCAGCAACTTTGCCAGCTCATCGGGTTCAACCCGTAGTTGTTTTCGATGCGGTTCGACGAGCCGCACCACAATCGCAGTAATAACGTCGGATGACGCGGCACGACGCGGTGGCGGTGTTCGCCCGTCGGAATGACCTTTGCGCAGCGCCATCATCAAGCTGATCACTGACGTGAGCCAGCGTTGGGTAATTCGCGCCACCGCGAGCAGCTTCACATCGAGCGGGACGGCCGGATCGATGCGTTCGAGTTCGCTCGCCACGGGCGTCGGGTCGAGAGCGGCGTCGATCGCTGCCCGAACGAGAGTGTCCTTATCGGGGAACACCCGGAAGATGGTGCCCTCGGCGACCCCCGCGGCTTGGGCAATCTGGCGAGTGCTGACGTCGGCGCCTTGCGCCCGTATCAGTCCAAGGGTCGCGTCGATCAGTGCAGCGCGGCGTGCCTCCGGCGGCAGCGGCCGCGCCCGGCCCGCAGGTCGGCGCCCGGGGGTGGGCTGGTCGAGGCGTGAACCGCCACGTTGCTCGGTCGCGGGAAGAGCGGACGGTGTTGACATCCGAGCAGCCTAACTGAGTGAGTGAACCCTCACTCACTCGTTTCCGACGGTAACTGGGACGCTTATGTAGGTCCTGAGGCTGGAAACGCCCCAATTAAGGCTGCCTCCGCACGACGGATGACCCATGGCCCCCGACGCCCGTCTTCCGGGCCACGCACCTGCCATCGGGCCGGACGCTGGATGCAGGATGCCGGATGCCGGACGCCGGATGCCGCTTGCCGCGGGTGAGCCTGGTTTCGCTGCGCTGGGCGGTTCGTTCCTCGGCCCCGCGCTCGCGTACACTCTGGAGCGAGGCCTGGCTTGCCAGGCTTACATCGCGCGCCCTCTACCACCGGCCAGCATTGAGCCGGCAGCCACTCGGTGCCCGCAGGCGGATCTTCGCCTCGGGTGCACGGCAACCAGGGCGCCAGGAGCAGGCGCCAACCGGCGCCCGCGAAGAACCGAGAGCAGCACCCGGCGACGCCCGCGGACGAAAGACCCGAGCGTGGGGTGCGACAAAGGAGCACGGCCATGGCCGTCGTCAGTATGAAAGAGCTGCTTGCGAGCGGCGTGCACTTCGGGCATCAGACCCGGCGCTGGAACCCGAAGATGAAGCGGTTCATCTTCACCGAGCGCAATGGCATTTACATCATCGACTTGCAGCAGTCGCTCGGTTACATCGACCGCGCGTACGAGTTCGTCAAGGAGACCGTCGCGCACGGCGGCTCGATCCTTTTCGTCGGTACCAAGAAGCAGGCGCAGGAAGCCGTGGCCGAGCAGGCCACCCGCGTGGGCATGCCCTACGTCAACCAGCGCTGGCTCGGCGGCATGCTGACCAACTTCTCCACCGTCTACAAGCGGCTGCAGCGCCTGAAGGAGCTCGAGATCCTCGAGCAGACCGGCGCCACCTACGGCCAGCGCACCAAGAAGGAAGCGCTCGTTCTCCAACGCGAGAAGCAGAAACTGGAGAAGACGCTCGGCGGTATCCGCGAGATGTCGCGCGTGCCCAGCGCGGTCTGGGTCGTCGACACCAAGAAGGAGCACATCGCGGTCGGCGAGGCGCGCAAGCTCGGCATCCCGGTCGTGGCGATCCTCGACACCAACTGCGACCCCGACGAAGTCGACTACAAGATCCCCGGCAACGACGACGCGATCCGTTCGGTCCACCTGCTTACCCGGGTAGTGGCCGACGCCGTCGCCGACGGCTTGATGGCACGGGTTGCCGCGCGCACCGGTGATGCAGCCAAGGGTGAGACGGCGGCCGACGCTGGTCGTGAACTCGGCGGCGATGAGCCGTTGGCCGACTGGGAGCGCGAGCTTCTGGTTCGCGCCGGCAGCGGCGAGACCCCCGAAGCTGCCCCAGAAGCCACCGCCACCGCCGCGGCCGCAGCCGGTTCGGCCGAGGCTCCGCAGGCGCCCGCAGCCGAATAGGCCGGCACGCCCGTCAAGATCAACAGCCGATGCCGGACGGCGACCAGCTGCTGCTCGTCGTCCGGTGTCGCTCAACGTGGCGCGCACGCCCGCCACACCCGCAGACCCGACCCACCGAAGAAGGAACGAGAGACCGATCATGGCGAACTACACCACCGCCGACGTCAAGCGGCTTCGTGAGCTGACCGCCGCCGGAATGATGGACTGCAAGAAGGCTCTCGACGAGACCGACGGCGACTTCGACAAGGCCGTCGAGATCCTGCGGATCAAGGGCGCGAAGGACGTCGGGAAGCGGGCCGAACGCACGACCGCGAACGGCCTGGTTGCGGCGTTCACCGACGGCAGCTCCGGCGTCTTGATCGAACTCAAGTGCGAGACCGACTTCGTGGCCAAGGGCGAGCGGTTCCAGGCGCTGGGCGCCACGTTGGTTGAGGCTTTTGCGTCGTCCGACGCGACTGACGCCGAGGGCCTGCTGGCCACCGAGATCGACGGCCGCAAGGTCAGCGACCTGATCGACGAGAACAGCGCCGCGCTGGGCGAGAAGATCGAGCTGGGCCGCGTCGCGAAGTTCACCGGCAAGCACGTCGTCAGCTACCTGCACAAGACCAGCCCCGACCTGCCGCCGCAGCTCGGCGTGCTCGTCGAGCTCTCCGATGAGCACCCCGACGCAGGCAAGGACGTCGCGCAGCACGTCGCGGCGTTCGCGCCGAGCTACCTGCACCGCGACGAGGTGCCCGCAGACATCATCGAGAACGAGCGCCGGATCGCCGAGGCAACCGCCCGTGAAGAGGGCAAGCCCGAGGCGGCGCTGTCGCGGATCGTCGACGGCCGGGTCACCGGCTTCTACAAGGACTCCGTGCTGCTCGAGCAGGCTTTCGCGAAGGACAACAAGAAGTCGGTCAAGCAGGTGCTCGACGAAGCCGGCGTGAACGCTGTGCGGTTCGCACGGTTCCGCGTCGGCCAGTAGGTACGGCAGACTGCAGCGAAGATTCAGCTACGACCCACCTACGACAGGGGCAGATGTGGCGGCAACCGATGTCGGAGGGACCAGTGCGAGGCAGCAGCCGTATCGCCGGGTGCTGCTGAAGCTCTCAGGTGAGGCGTTCGCAGGTGACGGCGCGCTCGGCGTTGACCCTGACGTGGTCGTCTCCGTCGCCCGCCAGATCGCGTCGATCGTCACCGAAGGTGTCGAAGTTGCCGTCGTCATCGGTGGCGGCAACTTCTTCCGCGGCAAAGAGCTCTCGGTGCGGGGCATGGATCGCGCCCGCTCCGACTACATGGGCATGCTCGGCACGGTCATGAATTGCCTCGCGCTGCAGGACTTTCTCGAAAAGCAAGGCATCGAGACCCGCGTGCAGACCGCGATCACGATGGGTCAAGTCGCCGAGCCCTACATTCCGCGTCGGGCCGTGCGGCACATGCAAAAGGGCCGGGTTGTGATCTTCGGTGCCGGGCTCGGTGCGCCGTACTTTTCCACCGACACCACGGCTGCGCAGCGTGCGCTCGAGATCGGCGCGCAGGTCGTGTTGATGGCCAAGAGCGTCGACGGCGTCTACGACGACGACCCCAAGACCAACCCGAACGCCGTCAAGTTCGACACCCTCGACTACGACGAGGTGCTGGCTCGCGACCTCAACTTCGCCGACGCCACTGCCATTTCGCTGTGCCGCGACAACGCGCTGCCGATCGTGGTTTTCAACCTGCTCGATGACGGCAACATCGCACGCGCCGTGCATGGTGAGAAGATCGGCACGACCGTATCTGCGGGTGTGCGCTGACAACGCCCGGCCCGATGAACGTGGCGACGAAATGTTCGGTGTCGACTGCTAGGAGCGAGCTGTGATCGACGAGACCCTCCTCGAAGGCGAGGAGAAGATGGAAAAGGCGGTCACCGTCGCCAAGGACAACTTCGCGGCGATCCGCACCGGCCGCGCACATCCCGGCATGTTCTCGAAGATCGTCGTCGACTACTACGGCACCATGACCCCGTTGAATCAGCTCGCCGGGTTCACCTCGACCGACGCCCGCATGATGGTGATCACCCCTTACGACAAGGGTTCGCTGCGGGCGATCGAGAAGGCGATCCGCGATTCCGATCTCGGCGTGAATCCCACCGACGACGGCAACGTCATCAGGGTCACCGTGCCGCAGCTCACCGAAGAGCGCCGTCGCGAATACATCAAACTGGCACGGCAAGAAGCCGAGGAGACGAAGGTCTCCATCCGCAACATCCGCAGGCACGCCAAAGAGCAACTCGACAAGTTCCAAAAGGACGGCGAGGCGGGCGAAGACGACGTCCATCGTGCAGAAAAAGAGCTCGACGAGCTCACCCACAAATATGTCGCGCAGGTCGACGATCTGTTGAAGCACAAAGAAACAGAGTTGCTCGAGGTCTAGCGGCCACTTCTCGATGACGACCATGGCGGACGCCGAAGGCCAAACCCAACCCGCGCCGCCCGCGCGTAAAGCGGGCCGTAATTTGCCTGCCGCCATTGGGGTTGCAGTCGCCCTCGGCGCGGCAGTGGTCGTTTCGCTGTTCGTGTTGCGATGGGCATTCGTCGGGTTGGCGATCGTGATGATCGGCGCGGCAATCTTCGAATTGTCGAGAGCGCTGTCGCGCGAACACGTGGCGGTTCCGCCCATACCGCTTGCACTCGGCGCTGCGGCTGTGCTTGCCACCACCTATGTCGGTGGCACCGAAACCCTCGTCGTGGCAACGCTTTTGCTCGCTGTCGCCGGGGTGATCTGGTCGACCGTCGCTGACGGCGCCGACAAGCTCGGCAGTGCGGCAGCGGCCATTTTCGCTTGCTGTTACGTCGCTTTTCTCGCCGGCTTCGCGGTGCTACTCGCGATTCCCGACGACGGCCCCCGCCGCGTCGTCGCCTTGGTGGCAACGGTCGCCTGCAGCGACACCGGAGGTTACGCAGTCGGCGTTGTCTTCGGGAAGCATCCGATGTCGCCCACGGTGAGCCCGAAGAAGTCGTGGGAGGGCTTCGCGGGTTCGGTCACCGCGTGCGCACTGTGCGGCGGGTTGCTGTTCACCTTGATGCTGCACGCCACCTGGTGGCAAGGCGTGGTGTTCGGTTTGGCCGTTGTCGTGGCCGCGACCCTCGGCGATCTCAGCGAGTCGTTGATCAAGCGGCATCTCGGCATCAAGGACATGGGCCACCTGCTGCCGGGCCATGGCGGGGTGCTCGACCGCATCGACGCGTTGCTGCTCGCCGCGCCAGCCGCATGGGCGTTACTCACGGTGTTCGTACCCTGGCCGCACTGACCCGCCGCGCTGATGGCGCGCACTGACCCGCCGCGCCGATGGCGCACCAGCGGAGCAGGTCAGTGCGGCGCGTGTGTCCAGCGCGGCGCGCGGGTCAGCTGAGCAAACCGGGCGCGGGGAACTGTGCGGTCAACTCGCGCACTTCGCCCGACACCCGTTCGGTGACGGCGTTCAGCGCGTCTTCGTCGTCCTTCGCGACTGCCGCGACGACTTCGTCGATCCAGCCGGCGATCTGCTGCATTTGGTCGGCGCCCATGCCGCGGCTCGACACCGCAGGCGTGCCGATGCGAATGCCCGACGGGTCGAACGGCTTGCGCGTGTCGTAGGGCACGGTGTTGTAGTTGACGACAATGCCAGCCCGGTCGAGCGCTTTGGCGACCGGCTTGCCGGCCACGCTTTGGGGCGTGAGGTCGATCAGGATCAGGTGGTTGTCGGTGCCGCCGGAGACGAGGTCATAACCGCGACCGGAAAGCGCGGCTGCCAACGCGGCTGCGTTTGACACGATGGAAGCGGCGTAGTCGCGGAACGACGGCTGCAGTGCCTCGCGAAGCGCAACCGCGATCGCGGCCGTGGTCTGGTTGTGTGGGCCGCCTTGCAGGCCAGGGAAAACGGCTTTGTCGATGGCCTTCGCGTGCGCTTCGTCGCACATCAGCATCGCACCGCGCGGACCGCGGAGCGTCTTGTGCGTGGTGGTCGAGATCACCTCGGCGTGGCCGACGGGAGACGGGTGCGCGCCACCGGCGATCAAGCCGGCGATGTGGGCGATGTCGGCGACGAGCACCGCACCCGCCTCGCGCGCGATCTCGGCGAACGCGGCGAAGTCGATCGTGCGAGGAATCGCGGTGCCGCCGGCAAAAATGATCTTCGGCCGCTCGCGCAGCGCGAGGTCGCGAACCTCGTCCATGTCGATGCGTCCGGTGTCGCGACGCACGCCGTACTGCACCGAACGGAACCAGGTGCCGGTGGCCGACACCGACCAGCCGTGCGTGAGGTGACCGCCCATCGGCAGCGCCATGCCCATCACCGTCTCGCCCGGCTTCACCAGCGCGAGGTAGACCGCGAGGTTGGCGGGCGAGCCGGAGTACGGCTGGACGTTCGCGTGGTCGACGCCGAAAAGCTCTTTGGCCCGTGCGATCGCCAGTGATTCGACTTGGTCGATCACCTGCTGGCCCTCGTAGTAGCGCCGACCCGGGTAACCCTCTGAGTACTTGTTCTGCAGCACCGTGCCGCTGGCCTCGAGTACCGCCTGCGAGACGTAGTTCTCCGACGGGATGAGGCGAATCGTCTGCGATTGCAGCGTTTCTTCGGCTTCGACGAGGTGCGCGATGTCGGGATCGGTCGCGAGCAGTGCGGCGAGTTCGTGAGTCATGAGCGTCTCCTCGGACAGCGGACGGCGCCAACGTCTCAGCGCCGGCGGACACCCAGGCGCACGGCGTCCGCGCTCAATCGCTCCCCGGTGGTCGGTTCCACCATCTGTGCGCCAGTCGCGATCCGCCCATCGTAGCGGTCGGACGACGAGCGGCGTGCCGCCGCAGGTGGCCTGCTCAACCCATGCAGTCGATCGCAACAACGCGGAAGTTCTGGACGGCGTCGATGGTGCCGCATTCGGCATTGCAGCTCAGCTCGCGCCGTGGTAGCCGCGCGGCTGCGACAATGGGTGGATCATGCCTGCACCCGGAGAACTGACCTTCGCTGCGCCGCGCCGCGCGAAGCCCCCACGCCATCTCGCCGACCTTGCGCCGGCCGATCGTCGTGCCGCAGCCGCCGAACTCGGCCAGCCGCCGTTTCGCGCCAACCAACTCTCCACTCACTATTTCTCCCGGCTGGTCGACGACCCTGAACAGATGACCGATGTTCCGGCGGCATCGCGCGCTGCGCTGGTCGAGGCGCTGCTGCCTCAGCTCGTCACGCCCGTACGCCACGTCTCGTGCGACGACGGCGCCACTCGCAAGACGGTCTGGCGGCTGTTCGACGGCACCCTCGTCGAATCGGTACTGATGCGTTACTTCGGACCGAAGCTCACTGGCCCGGCTGACGGTGGCTTGCGCGCTGGTTACGCCGAGCTCGGCGATGAAGCCGATGAAGCCGATGTTCTGGACGACGGGCGGCCGCCAGCCACGACCCGGGGTCGCGACCGCGTGACGATCTGCGTATCGAGCCAAGCCGGCTGCGGCATGAACTGCCCGTTCTGTGCCACCGGGCAAGCGGGTCTTACTCGCAACTTGTCGACAGCCGAGATCGTTGACCAGGTCGTCGCCGCCGCCCGTTCGATGGCGCGCGGCGAGATCCCGGGCGGCGCTGGGCGGATCTCCAACGTTGTCTTCATGGGCATGGGCGAGCCGCTCGCGAATTACAACGCAGTGCTGGGCGCCGTCCGCCGTCTTACCGACCCGGCGCCAGACGGGCTCGGCATTTCGCAACGCGGCATCACCGTGTCGACCGTCGGCCTGGTACCGGCGATTGACAAGCTGACGGCGGAAAATCTCAACGTGACGTTGGCGGTTTCACTGCATGCGCCCGACGACGAACTGCGCAACACCCTCGTGCCCATCAACACCCGCTGGAAAGTCGGCGAGGTGCTCGACGCCGCAGCACGCTATGCGAAAACCACGAAACGCCGAGTGTCTATCGAGTACGCGATGATCCGAGACATCAACGATCAGGCCTGGCGGGCCGACCTGCTCGGCCGCCTATTGCGGCAAAAACTCGGCCATCTCGTTCACGTGAACCTGATCCCGCTTAATCCCACACCCGGCTCGAAATGGACCGCCTCTCGCGTTCGCGACGAACGAGAATTCGTGCGTCAGCTGGAAAACAACGGGGTCGCCGTGACGGTGCGCGACACCCGCGGGCGCGAGATCGATGGCGCTTGCGGCCAACTGGTCGCAACGACGACGAGCTAGCCGAACATCAACAGTGCAGCTATCGCCACGACGACGAGGCTCACGATGAGCGGTAACCGAGACGAAGCGGACGACGAAAAAACGCCGCGGCGTTCGCCAATTCGAGATTCGTGCCGCGCCTCGGGAACGGCGCGAACCCGGCGTCGGCCGGCGCCGGCGGTGGTCGCCGGTGTCGCCGCGTTCTTGGTGCGCGATTGATCATGGAGGCCACCGCCATGGCGCCAACTCGTCTGGCGCCCGCCGTACCGGGCGATTGCCACTCGGGTTCGGGCCGGCGGTTCGTAACTGCCGCCGCGAACGAAATCGTCGTCGAGTACCAGGTTGTCGAATGGGTCGGCGCCCGGGCTCGCAGCGAACGGGTCGGTGCCCTCTTGACGCATTGGTTGATCGTCTGACACGTGAGCACCCCCTCGTCAGCCCGGAAACTGCGCAAGATCTTATGGCATTGCGGGTCATTGCACATCCCGATCGCACAATGCAGGCTCCGGTTAGCCCGTTCAGCGTGTTCCGCCTGGGCCGAACCCAGTGTCGGACGGCGTTAGGCTGGCGCTTGCCGGGTCCGATTCGCCAGGCGCCTGGTGTGACCACTCCAAGGAGACGCCCGTGGGTGCGCTGCGCGTAGTGCGGAATTTCATCGATGGTGAGTATGCCGACGCGGCATCGGGGCAGCACGCCGATCTCATCGACCCGAGTACTGGCGAGGTTTTCGCAACCGCACCGGTGTCGGGTGGTGCCGACGTCGATCGGGCCATGGTCGCGGCGGCCCAGGCGTTCGAGGGTTGGCGCGACACTACGCCGTCGGCCCGTCAGCGGGCGCTGCTGCGCATCGCCGACGCGATCGAGGCCCGCGCCGACGAGTTCGTCGCTGCCGAGAGTGAGAATACCGGCAAACCGATTTCGCTTACGGCGTCTGAAGAATTGCCGCCGTTGGTCGACCAGATCAGGTTCTTCGCGGGCGCCGCTCGGGTGCTCGACGGGCGGTCGGCGGGGGAGTACATGGAAGGCCACACCTCGTTCGTGCGACGCGAACCGGTGGGCGTCTGCGCGCAAGTGACGCCGTGGAATTACCCGATGATGATGGCGGTCTGGAAGTGGGCGCCGGCGATCGCGGCAGGTAACGCGGTCGTACTCAAACCTTCTGACACCACGCCCGTGACGACGGCGATGATGGGGGAGATCCTCGGCGAATTCTTGCCGCCGGGCGTGTTCAACGTGGTCTGCGGCGATCGTGACACCGGGCGTTTGCTCGTCGACCACGACGTGCCAGCAATGGTGTCGATTACGGGCAGCATTCGTGCCGGCATGGAGGTGGCGGGTGCTGCGGCGCGTGACGTCAAGCGGGTGCACCTCGAACTCGGCGGCAAGGCTCCTGTCGTGATTTTCGACGACGCCGATCTGGAGAAGGCTGCCGAAACCATCGCGATTGCAGGCTATTTCAACGCTGGACAGGACTGCACAGCTGCGACGCGGGTGCTGGCCGCTCCGCGTATCTACAGCGACTTCGTCGACGCGCTCTCCGAGCAGGCGCGCAACACGGTGGTGGGTCCGCCGTCCGAGGCCGGTGCTCTTTACGGGCCGGTGAACAACGCCAACCAGCTCGAGCGGGTGAACGGCATGATCGAGCGGCTGCCCGATCACGCGCAATTGCGCGCGGGCGGACACCGCGTCGGTACGGCCGGCTATTTCTACGAACCGACCGTGGTGGCCGGGCTGCAACAACGCGACGAGCTTAGCCAGCACGAGGTGTTCGGACCGGTCATCAGCGTGCAGCCGTTCACCGAAGAAGACGATGCGGTGCGGTGGGCCAACGGCGTGCAATACGGCCTCGCGTCATCGGTATGGACCCGCGATCACGGCCGGGCAATGCGGATGGCGCGCAGGCTCGACTTCGGATGCGTGTGGATCAACACCCACATTCCGTTGGTTGCAGAGATGCCGCACGGTGGCTTCAAGCACAGCGGTTATGGCAAAGACCTTTCGATGTACGGCTTCGAGGACTACACCCGAATCAAGCACGTCATGACGAACCTCGACGCGTAACCAGAGGAGCAGGCGGCGACCGGACCGTCGTCGCGCCTGCGCGGAAATGCAGCGGTCGGCTGGCACGATGGTGAGGTCGGCGGCGCAGCGGTCGATTCGGCCCAACGCGCGAGGAGGAAACCATGTCGAGCGGCGTGCAGCCCGCGCGGTTGACCATTCATTTCCGTGAACCCGTTCCGCGCCACGTCGTGCTCGAGATCGTGCGGCAAGCCCATGCGGCCGGCATCACCAGCGCCACGATTCATCGCGGTAGTACCGGTCCGGTGCGTGAGACGGTAATTCCTACGCCACGCAGTCTTTCCCTCGCCGAGGTCGAAGGCACGACGATTGTGGTCATCGCAGCCGAGCCCGAACTGGCAACTTTCGCTGCGACGCTCGGCGGTTCGACCAGCAGCGCCGAATTGGTCCTAGAGGTCGACGGACACGTACGCGAACTGCGTCAGCGTGACGGCGGGGCGTTGGCCCGCTGAGCTAATCGGTCGGCGGTACCTCGGCGAACGCCGATTCGAGAACGTCGAGACCCTCCGTCAGCAACTGGTCGGGAATGACCAGCGGCGGCAAGAAACGCAGAACGTTGCCGTACGTGCCTGCAGTGAGCACCACGACTCCGGCGGCATGGCAGGCTCTCGCCACGGCGAGGGTGGTTGCGGCGTCCGGCTCGGTGGTGCCGGGCACGACGAGTTCGACGGCTAGCATCGCTCCTCGGCCGCGAACGTCACCGATACAAGGGAATTTCTCGGCCATGGCGTGCAATCGAGGTGCCATGACCGACTCGATATGACGTGCGCGCTCGACGAGATCGAGTTCGTTTATGGTGCGCATCGCCGCTAATGCGGCCGCGCACGCAACGGGATTGCCGCCGTAGGTGCCGCCGAGGCCGCCGACGTGCGCGGCGTCCATGATGTCGGCGCGGCCGGTGACGGCCGAAAGCGGCAGCCCGCCGGCGATTCCCTTCGCGGTAGTGATGAGATCGGGCACGACGTTCTCGTCGGACGACGCGAACATGGCGCCGGTGCGGGCGAACCCGGTTTGGATCTCATCGGCGATGAACACGATGCCGTTGGCGGCGCAGAATTCCGCAAGGGCAGGTAGAAAACCCTTGCCAGGAACGATGAATCCCCCTTCGCCCTGGATCGGCTCGATGAGTACCGCGGCGATGTTGGCGGAGCCGATCTGCGACGCCATCTGCGAAATCGCTGCAGCCGCGGCCTCGGGCCCACAGTTGTCGGCGCCGCCCGGCCAGCGGTACGGATATGCCATCGGTAGCCGGTAGACCTCGGGCGCGAACGGCCCGAACGATTCCTTGTACGGCATGTTCTTCGCCGTCAGCGCCATCGTGAGATTCGTGCGGCCGTGGTACGCGTGGTCGAACACGACCACCGCCGAGCGACCGGTGAACGCCCGTGCAATCTTGACCGCGTTCTCGACCGCCTCGGCGCCGGAATTGAAAAGCGCCGATTTCTTCGGGTGGTCGCCGGGGGTGAGGTCGTTCAGCTTTTCGCAGACTGCGACGTAACCCTCGTACGGCGTCACCATGAAGCAGGTGTGGGTGAACGCCGCCACCTGCTCGCGCACTGCGTCTACTACCAGCGGCGCGGCATTGCCGACGCTCACCACCGCGATGCCAGCACCGAGGTCGATGAGCGAGTTGCCGTCGACATCGACGATCACGCCGCCGCCGGCCGCTTCGACGAATACCGGGAGCATCGTCGACACGCCACGAGCCACGGCCGCGCCGCGTCGGGCGAACAGCTCGAGCGAGCGTGGGCCGGGGATCGCGGTAACCAGCCGCCGCTCTTGCGGCAGCTCTGGCCCTCCGACCGGTGTCATCAGACCAAGCTATCAAGCGAGCACGAACGACGGGTTGCGTTACGTCGGGACGATCCGTCGATAGGCTCGCGAACCGTGAGCAGACCCGAACGGCTCAAGGTCGGTGTCATCGGGCTCGGCGACATCGCGGCCAAGGCCTACTTGCCAGCGCTCGCCGTCCGTCCCGAGCTCGAGCTGCGCTTGTGCACTCGCAACGAAGAGGTGCTCGAACGAACTGCTGCGGCATATCGGATCGAGCGTCGCTACACAGATCTCGGCGAGCTGCTGGCCGGCGGTATCGACGCGGCGTTCGTACACACCGCCACCGCTGCGCACGTCGAGGTTGTTACCGCGCTGCTGCGCGCAGGCGTTGCCACTTACGTGGACAAACCGTTGGCCGACAATCTCGACGATTGCCAGCGGCTCGCCGACCTCTCGCGAGAACGTCGATGCTCATTGTTCGTGGGATTCAACCGCCGATTCGCGCCCGTATATCGCGATTGCCTCGACCCGAACACCTCGCTGGTCTTCATGCAGAAAAACCGGGTGTCGTTGGCCGACAGTCCTCGCCGAGTCGTTTTCGACGACTTCATCCACGTCGTTGACACGTTGCGATTTCTGATACCCGAGAGCGAGTTCGTCGACGTGCACTCGATCGTCAATGACGGCAAGCTCGGTGCTCTCGCCGTCCGGCTTGCTCGGGGAGCAACCACGGCGATCGGCGCCATGAATCGCAACGGTGGATACACCCAGGAATCACTTGAAACGCACGGGCCGGGATTTCGGCGGGTCGTGCACGACATGGCCGGCGTCGAGGAGTTCAGCGGCGGCGGCCATCGCGTGCAGCGGCGCGACGACTGGATGCCGGTTCACGTGCAGCGAGGCTTCGAGGCGATCTGCACACATTTCCTCGACGCCGTAAGCGATGATGCGTTTCTTGATCCCACCGACGCACTGCGCACCCACGAGGTCTGTCACCAGATCTTGAGGGCCGTCGAAGCGTCAGACCAGCGACGCTGAAAGTCATCGCGAGTTCACCTGCACGAAACGTCGGCACGGCAGGCTGGTTACAGCCGGGTTTGAAGCCGCCGAGCCGAGGAGTCGCACGATGCTCACCCACCTACGCATAACGGTCCCCGACCGCCCGGGAGTGCTCGCCAGAATCACCGGTGTGCTTGCCGACGCCGGCGCCGACATCAGAACGGTCTCGGTGCTCGAACGAGAATCCGGCAGGGCGATTGA
>Ga0070658_10002570_pt1 | contig 15124 bp, 17 predicted proteins | sample KBSC13metaG_FD_64664 | JGI IMG/M metagenome (GOLD analysis project Ga0070658, IMG submission 64664) | Corn rhizosphere microbial communities from Kellogg Biological Station, Michigan, USA - KBS C1-3 metaG | ecosystem: Host-associated > Plants > Roots > Rhizosphere > Soil ...
GACAAGCTCAAAGAAGGTGACAAGGTGACCGTGAAGCTGGTGGCTATCGACGACCGCGGCCGCCTGCAGCTGAGCATGAAAGCCGCCGCCCGCGAGCTGGAGGGCAAGAAGAAGTAATATGAGCTTGCAGGCTCTCGACAGGTTCCATAAAACCCGCGTGGGACACGCTATTTTTGGACTTGTCGAGCTGGTGCTGGCGGCTGCGTTCATCAACCTGGCGATACCGAGCGGCGACTGGTGGGAGTGGCTGCTGGCGCTGATCTTCCTGGTGGGCTTTCTGCAGAATATGGGCCGCATGATCGTGGGGGCTAAAAGGTGAGCTTGCGGGAATTCTGGAGTATAACAGGTGACGAAACTAAAGACCGGTATCTGCTGCTCCCGTTTGGCGTGTTAGTTATCGCGACGATGTGGGCGCTACCGACCCCAGGCGAATTCTCAACCGTAGGGATCATAGTGCTTATGCTGGATGTGCTCTTCCTGCTTTGGTTGATATGGACGTGGGTCCACCACCTGATTGAGATGATGAGGGGGAGGGGGTAATGCCTAAGACTAAGCAGCAACTACTGGACGAGCTGAAAGCGCGTATCGAGGCGGTGGACGTCACACCCGAGCTCAAAAGCCAGGCCACGCAGCTGGTGTTCGGGGGCGACAACGCCGAGGCAGACATAGTGTTTATCGGGGAAGCGCCGGGTAAAAACGAAGACGAGCAGGGCAAGCCATTTGTGGGCGCGGCAGGCAAGTTCTTAAACGAAATGCTGGAAATGGTGGGGCTGCAGCGCCAGGACATTTACATCACCAACATCGTGAAATACCGGCCGCCGAACAACCGCGATCCGCTGCCAGCCGAAAAAGAGGCATGGTTACCGTATCTGCAGGAACAACTTAATATAATTCAGCCGAAATTGATTGTCACTCTGGGCAGGCACAGCATGGATGTGTTGCTGCCCGGGCTGAAAATCAGCCAAGTGCACGGCCAGCCGAAGCGGTATAAAGATCATGTATATCTACCGCTGTTCCATCCGGCTGCCGCGCTGTATAACGGGGGGATGCGCCAGACGCTCATCGATGATTTCGCGCTCATCCCGACAATTCTCAAGAAAATTTAATAATAAGGAATAACTAAATATTATGGAAAACGATTCCAACACTTCCAACCGGCCGCCCAGACAGAACAACCGTGGCGGTGGCCGCAGCCGCCGGAACGGCGGCGATCAGAACGGTCAGAACGGTCAAAACGGTCAAAATGGCCGGAATGGTCAGAATAACGGCAATGGCGGCAACGGCGAAAAGCGATCCGGCATCAGCCGCGGCGCTGCCGTGCGCGCCCAAAAACGCACGCAGATGGACGCCCAAAAGCTGGTCAACCAGTACGCTTCGGCCGCTATGAATCAGAGTGGTGAGAAGCCGCGGCGCGCTAATACGATCATTGACGATTTTGACAAGCTCAAGATTACTTTCCTGGGCGGCCTCGAAGACGTCGGTGAAAAAAACTGTGCGATTATCGAATATCAGGACACCGCCGTCATCTTGGACTGCGGTAACAACCTCGGAGTTGACCTGCCGGGCATTAACTACGAAATTGCCGACCCGGCATACCTGGAAACCATCCGGACAAAAATTAAGGCTTATGTGATAACCCACGGACACCTCGACCACATCGGCGGCCTGCGCCATATCGTGCCGAAATTCCCGGCGCCGATTTACGGGTCGCACTTTACTATCGGCATCGTGGAGAAGACATTCGAGGACGAAAAGGCCGAGTCCGGGCTGGACTTCACACCCGACCTCAAACCTATGAATATGGACAATCACGAACGGCTGAAGATCGGTGATTTTATGATCGAGCTGCTGCGCGTGACCCATTCGATTCCGGAGGCGAGCGCGGCGGTTATTGACACACCGGTCGGCCGCATAGTGGCGACGGGTGATTTCCGCCTCGACCCGGAACCGCTCGACCAGCACCCGACTGATCTCGCCCGCCTGAAGCAACTTGGTGACGAGGGCGTGTTGGTGCTGCTCGGCGAGAGTAGCTACTCTGACAGTGAGGGCCGCACACCTACCGAGCACACCTTGCAGCAGAGTTTTCATGACGTCATCAACGCTTCGCAGGGACGTATTTTCGTGGCGATTTTCTCCAGCAACATGAACCGCATTCAGATGGTTATTAACGCGGCAGTGGCTGCCGGGCGCAAGGTGGCGCTGGACGGTCGCAGCATGATGGCGTATGCCGAAATTTCAGTGCGGCAGGGTATTCTGAAGGTGCCGAAAGGCACGGTCATCCCCATGCAGCAGGTCAACGGCCTACCCGACGAGCAGGTGCTGATCGTGTGTACCGGCGGCCAGGGTGAGCCAGGCGCGGCCCTGCAGCGCATGTCCGAAGGCACTCACAAGCACGTCAAGCTCAAGGAGGGCGACACGGTACTTATCAGTTCCTCGCCGATTCCGGGTAACGAAGTCAGATACGCTATGATCAGTGCTAACCTGGCGCGTATGGGCTTACACCTGTACCGGCACCCCACTCACGACATCGACGGCTGCGGTCCGCTGCATGTTTCCGGGCATGCCCGCCGCGACGAGATGCGCGAGATGTTGCATCTGGTACGCCCCAAGTTCATGATACCGGTGCACGCCGATATGCTGCGCCGTAAGTACCATGCCGAAATCGCCATCGAAGAAGGCTGGCCGCGCGATAATGTTATCCTGGCCGACAATGGTCAGAGCTTCCTGTTTACAGCCGACAAGTGGGAACCGGTCGGCGACGTGCCGCACGGCAGCCTGCTGGTTGACCAGACCGGCTCCATCGTGAGCAACGTGGTTGTAAAAGACCGTGTGCTGCTGAGTGAGGAAGGCCTGGGAGCCGTGGTGATTACCGTGGACAAAAAGACCGGCAGTCTGTTGACCAGCCCGGACATCATCAGCCGCGGCTTCATTTACATGCGCGAGCAGGAAGATTTGATGAACGGCCTGCGGGGCGAAGTGCGCCGCGCGGTGCAGCAGCGATTCAAGCGGGTCGACCTCGACCGCTTCAAAGCTGAGCTGAAGGACCACATCACGCACTTCCTGTTTGAGCAGACTCAGCGCAGCCCCATCGTCATCCCGGTGGTGAACGTGATCGGCGGCAAAACCGAAACCGCACAGACTGTGCACCTGACCAAGACCAAATCGGCCGAAGAAATCGCCGCCGAGCAGCAGCGCCGTTTCCAAGAAATGCGCGCCCGCTTGCTGGGTCAAGATCAGCCCGACTAGGCACGACAAATAGCCGGCATATCGCACGTGAAGAGCTTCGCTTCGATCCGGAGCTGGTATAATTGGCTGGTATGGCATTTCAACCCGCAGGTAGTGCCCGGTATCGCTATCGTTCGCAGCGTGGCCGCCGCCGTCTGCTAGCCGCCGCCGGCGTAGTTCTGGTGCTGGCGGCGTTGGGCGTGGCCGCGCATATGTTTATGTCGTCCAAGACTGCCGGTGATCCACCGGCCAAAACACCGCCGCCGCTCAGCTTCGCTGCAAAGCAGGCTATAGACGTGAATCTGGTGGCTGGCGCCATCGGACAATATGCGTCGGCCAATAGTGCGCTGCCGACGAGCCTTTCGGTTGCATCGGATGGGGGATTGGTGTTGTGCGGCGCGGTTTGTGATCCATCGCTGTATGAAGTCGGAGGCTTAAGCGCATATCAGGCGGCAAACATCAAGCTAATGAACTATAGCCCTGGTCTTACTACGCCCGACCAAAATACAATGTATGTAGTGCCGGGTGCCAAATGCGCCAGCGACGGTCACGCGGGTGACCCGAATGCAACGCCCCGCTCGGCAGTTATCCTGTATAGCACCCAGACGGATGCCGGCACTACGCCCCGCTGCGTAGTTTTATAGGCTTAGCACAAGCAAATTGACAAAAGTTGTAAATAAAGCTATAATTTAAGTAAGCACAACCGGTACGGTTGGTATAATATAGCTTTGATGATCTAAACACCGGGTAACCTAAAAACGTATGGCAAAAAAGAAAAAAGCAGGCAAGGGTAAGCGAACAAAGGCGGCAGAGCCGGAGATAATCGAGCGTTCGCCGTTCCGGAGTTATGCTCTGGCATTGCTCCTGATAGTTCTGGCGCTGTTTTTGCTGCTGGGCGGTTTCGGTACCGGCGGCGCGCTGCCGAAGGCATTGTTTAGCGGCGCGTACTGGCTGCTTGGCTGGGCGGCCTGGACGCTGCCCGTAGTGCTGGTGTTTTGGGGCGTGTATAAATTTGCGTCGGAAGACCACCGGCTGCCGCTGGGGCAGCGCCTAAGCATGTTTGGCCTGCTGATTTTTGCCGGCGGCTGGTTCCACACGGCATTTGCCAATCAGGCCGTGGGCGGCTACACTGGCGGGCACGGCGGCAATGCCGGTTCGTTAGTCGGCGGCGCGGTGCTGGACTTGCTGGATAAAATCCCGGCCAGCATTTTCTTTTTCTTGGCAACAGCGCTGATGTTTTTCTTTGCCTTCGGCATTTCACCAAAGGTCGTGCTACGACTCTTTAAGCGGCGTGAGCGCGAAGATGATGAGGATGGGTTGGAAGCGCTGCAGAACAAGGCGGCCGAAACCGGATTTAAGATCAGCGGCGATGTGCCGGTGGAGGCCCTGGCTCCCAAGCCTGTGCCACGGCTCAACCTGCGCAATACTGCGCAAAAGCTCACGGCGCAGGAAAGCCATTCGGCGCTTACGGCGGCCAGTGACCCCGATTGGAAGTTCCCCGGTATGGAGTTGCTTGACCAAAAGAACGACAAGGCCGACCCCGGTAATGTCGAGGCCAAGGCCCGCACCATACGGGAGACATTCGAGAATTTCAACATTGATGTCGAGATGGAGGGGGCGAACATCGGCCCGCGTGTTACACAGTACACTTTGCGGCCGCCGACAGGGGTCAAGCTTACCAAAATCACGGCGCTCGAAAACAACCTGGCGCTTGACCTGGCTGCTACCAGCATTCGCATGGAAGCACCGATTCCCGGCAAGCGCGCCGTGGGTATCGAGGTGCCGAACGTTAAACCGGCGATGGTGCGCCTGAGCAGCGTTCTGGCCTCGGGCGATTGGACAAGCGCGACCGACCCGCTTACATTTGCTATCGGTAAGGACATTGCCGGCAAGCCGGTGGTGGCCAATCTGGCAAAAATGCCACATCTGCTGGTCGCCGGACAGACCGGTTCCGGTAAGTCAGTTATGATTAACGACATTTTGACCAGTCTGCTGTATCACAACACCCCCAGCGAGCTTAAGCTTATCCTGGTTGACCCGAAGACGGTGGAACTTACGCCTTATAACGATATCCCGCATCTGCTTACGCCGGTGATTACCGAGCCGGAGAAGTGTATTTCCGCGCTGAAATGGGCAGTGGCTGAGATGGAGCGTCGTTACCGCACGCTGGCCGAGCAAAAAAAGCGCAACATCAACGAATACAACATGATCAAGACCGAAGAAAGCATGCCGTACATCGTGATCGTGATTGACGAGCTGGCTGACCTGATGATGATGGCGGCGCGCGATGTGGAAGCACTGATCGTGCGCATCGCCCAGAAGGCCCGTGCCGTGGGTATCCACCTGGTGCTGGCCACGCAGCGCCCGAGCGTCAACGTAATCACCGGCCTCATCAAGGCGAACGTGCCGGCGCGTATCGCCTTTACCACGGCCAGCCAGGTAGATAGCCGCACCATTATTGACCAGATGGGCGCCGAAAAGCTGCTTGGCCAGGGTGATATGCTGCTGCTGACCTCTGATATGCCGGCGCCAAAGCGCGTACAGGCTTCGTTCATCAGCGACGGTGAAACGGTGAAAGTGACCGACTTTATCCGCGAACAGCGGGCCCCGCAGTATAACGACGAAGTAGTGAGCCAGCCGGTTACCATCGGCAAGGGTGGCGTCGTGGCCGACATGGACACTGGCGGCGCTGATGACGATATGTTCAAGGACGCGGTGCGGGTGGTGATCGAAAGCCGCAAAGCCTCCACGAGCTTGCTGCAGCGGAAACTGCGCATCGGCTACGGCCGGGCCGCGCGCCTGATCGAAGAGATGGAAGAGCAGGGCATAATCGGCCAAGCCGACGGCTCCCGCCCACGCGAGGTACTGGTGAGCAGCCTGGATCAGGTTTTTGGTGGCGACGACGGAGCTGCTTCAGCGGCCGCCGGCTCCGACGCCATCCAGGATGTGTATCCCGCAGAATAAAGAGTAGTATTTACAACGATAGGTAACAGAGGTACCTGTGGTTATTTTAGCCACGTGGAATAGTTACAGGGAAGCCGGTTTTGAACACATTTTGTAATAAATCACTTGCTAATTTAGCGTAAGCGTTCTAACATGGTGGTAAAACAAAAAGCCAAAGGCGGAAGGAGTGGAAGCCGTATCCAAAGCTTTGAGAGACGGTAGAGGTGCGGTCCGCTTCTTCCACCAGGCAAATTGTCTTTTTGTGCTCAGGAACTCCCGCCGGTAACGGCGGGAGTTTTATTTGTAATCATCTCGCTATAGTTGACGAACAGAGGTAATTGGGGTAAAATAACAGAGTTAATATCAACTCAGCTTATGTCCCCTAGTGAGCATGGGCTGTCCAGACCGATAGAGTTGGTACGAGATTCTAGGAAGCCGCGAGGACCGCAGGGAACGGTACAAAACGTACCGTGAGCGAGGACCAGAGCGAGCTGACGACGAAGATTGTGGCAAATCTGCGGGCTGATAACCAAAGGAGTGATTAAATGCAGTACGACATTGCTATACTCTATGACCCCGATCTGGAAGTAGATCTGGAAAAGGCAACCACGCGCGTGGAGAAAATCTTCACTGATAACGGCGCCAAGGTCACCAACATCGACAACTGGGGCAAGCGTAAGCTGGCATACCAGATCAAGAAGCACGACATGGCTATCTACGTGTTCTACACGGTGGAAATGCCGGGTGCCAATGTGCAGAAGCTGGAAAGCATTCTGAACATTACTGACGAGGTGATCCGCTTCCTGATCGTGAAGCCCGACCTGAAGGCTATTGCCAAGGCCGAGGCCGAAAAGGCCCGCAAAGCCGAGCAGGCCGCCAAGCGTGGCGAAAGCTCGGACAACGAGTCTGAAGACGAAGAGTAAATTCTACAACTTGCGCCCGTCCCTGCGACGGCGTAACGTAAACAGTACAAACTAACTGGACATAGTTCCTGCAAGGAGGGAGAGAATGGCTCGATCATTCAACCAAGTAATCTTAATGGGGAACCTGACCCGTGACCCGGAGCTCCGGCAGACGCCGAATGGGCAAAATGTGTGTTCGTTCAGCCTGGCGCTCAACCGCAGCTACAAAGGCGCGGACGGCAACTGGCAGGAAGCGACCGACTATATCGATGTCGTAGCCTGGGGGCCGCTGGGTGAGCGCGTGGCGCAGTACCTTTCGAAGGGGCGCCCGTGTCTGGTCAACGGCCGGCTGCAAAGCCGCAGCTGGGAACAGGAAGGCCAGAAACGCAGCAAAGTTGAGGTGGTGGCGCAGGATGTAACGTTCCTAGGCGGGCCCGGCGGCGACGGCGGGAGTAGCGGGGGATATCAGGGTGGTTCCAGCTCTAGCGCGGCCGGCGGCGGCTCAAGCAAGCCCGCCCCGAGCAAAAAACAGGACGATGTCGTCATCGAGGACATCGGCGACGAACCAATCAATTTAGATGATATTCCATTTTAGGCAAGAAGTAGTATGAGTAACGGACCTTTTAGTAGTTGTGAGAATTCTCCAGAAGGCAGGTGTGGGACATGCCCGGTGAGGGGGTTGCCCCCGGAGTTTGCAGCGGCTGTAACGCGTACCGCGTTCGTTGTCTCTGCGGGTGAAGTACCCCACAATGACGACAATATGGGGGCCTTCGTACATCTCCAAATGCGTCAGACCGGAATCCGTGCTAACGAAGCGCAAATTGCCTCGGTAGTGCAGGCGACAGGCATGCAGCTAAATGGGATTTGTGGCACAGAGCCAAAAGTAAAGTAAGGAAGTAATATTATGGCAAAGATTTTTAAGCACAAGACAGACGTAGCGTATTTTGACTACAAGGACTTCAAGACCCTGCAGCGCTACGTCAACCAGTACGGGCAGATTGAAACCCGCAAGAAGACCGGCCTGACCGAGAGTCAGCAGCGTCACCTGGCGGCCGCTATCAAGCGCGCCCGGCACATCGCGCTGTTGCCGTTTGTGGCAAAGGCCTAAGTCTCGCTAGAATAGAGGTATGGAAAATACCTCGCCGTTTTTAGCTATGCAGCGGGTTGAAGGGCAGATTAAAGCGCTGCTTCGCGGCGTAGATGCCGACGTACTCGAACCCGCCGAGAAGAAAGCAGTGGCCGCCTTAAGGCGGCTGGCTGTCGACACGCGGCTCGATATTCGTGACTACGAACTCAGCGAGACGCGCGAGGAGCAGCTGAAATGTGCCGCGGCAGCCAAAAAACGGCTGGTCCGGCTGGACAAAGCTATTCTGGCGGTCGGTCCGGCCTTCGGTCCGGCCGATGTAGCACAACTGAGCGCGCAGCTTGAGCAAATAAGCGATAGGATTGTATAGACCGTGATAGAGATAGCTCATATTGCATTGATTTTGCCGGATGGCCAAATAGTGCTGCAGCGACGCGATGATCAAGCGCCTCTGGGGGCGAATAGGCTGGCCTTTTTTGGCGGGCACGTCGAACCGGGCGAAACTCAGGACGAGGCCATGCGGCGAGAGCTGGGTGAGGAAACGTCGCTCGACGTCACGAGCTTAGATATCCAGCCAGCTCATCAATTTGAGCTTATCGGACAGAACGGCGTCGTCAGTCATTTTCACACTTACACCGCAAACATACCGAATGCTGACTTTACAGTTTACGAGGGTCAAGGCGCAGAGGTACATTCGGTTGAACAGATATTTACCAGAGAGGATGTTGTGTCTTCGGTAATACATGCACTAACAAAACTAGGAGGTCAATAACCAATGGCTTTAAGCATTACGAACTTGAAAAAAGGTGTGTTGTTCCAGATGGACGGCGTGCCGTATCGGGTGGTGGACTATAACCAGAAGGTGATGGGGCGCGGCGGCTCCATCGTGAACGTGCGCATCAAGAGCGTGCTGGACGGCAAGGTGCTCGACAAGACCTTTAAGGGCAACGAGACAGTAGAGCCGGCCGAGGTGACAAACCAGGCTGCGCAGTACTTGTACAACGACGGTGACACGTTCTACTTCATGAATCCGGATACGTTCGAGCAGTTCGAAATTCCGGCCGACCTGGTGGGTGACGGCGCGGGCTATATGAAGGAGAGCGACACGATTAGTCTGCAGTTCTTTAACGACCGCCCGATCAACGTGGAACTGCCCAAAAATGTGCCGCTGCTCGTAACCTACGCCGAAGATGTGGTCAAAGGTGACACGACCAGCAGCGTGCAAAAGGACGCGACGCTGGAAACGGGGATTACCATCAAGGTGCCGGCATTCATCAAACAGGGCGACCTGATCAGCGTGGATACCGCTACCGGCGCGTACCGCGAACGCGTCAAAGAGTGATTCATTACAGACCCGCCTCCAGCGGCGGGCGTAAAATGGGTGTATGGCAGAGAAAGAACGAGGGCCGTTCCGCGAAGCATTCAGCCTCTTTTTGGGAGTTGCTTTGGTGTTGGGCGCTGCGGCGCTGCTAGGCGCGGGGATAGAGCATTTAAAGTCGTAGGTTATGTCGCCGGGCGATCGCTTGATTTGCGGATTCGTGGAAAAGCAGGAAGTGGGCACGCGCTTTAAGACCTGGCTGCTGCACCTGACTATCGTGCCCTGGTTCCGGCTTGATGAGGCGTCCGTGATAATCGCCAGCGGGCTTGAGCGGGCGATGTATGACATCGAACCATTAGAACTCACGACCGGTGGCAAAGCGGCGTTCGGTCCCCGGAAGAACCGGCTGGTACGACTCTTGGCGCCGACTGAGCAGCTCGAGCGAATAGAAACAAAAGTCCGGGCCTATCTGCACAAGAAGCGGGCTTTCCTGGTGGATGAAACTACTCGGAAGCCGTACGGTTTCAGGCCGCATGTGACGGCCCAGAACGGGTTTTTGCTGCCGGAAAATGTGAGGCTACGCGTAGATCGACTGTACATTGTCGAGCAAAAAGGTGATTATAAAGAAATAGTGAGCGAGACAAAACTGAATGGCAAAACAACGGCTTGATGTGGCAATGGCGGAGCGTGGGCTGGTAAGCTCACGGAGCCAGGCCGAAAGCTATGTACGGCTAGGACAGGTGACGGTGAACGGCCGGGCGGCTGCAAAGTCGGGGCAGATGGTGGCCGCAACTGATACCATAACGCTGGCTGCCGGCGAGCAATACGTAGGCCGGGCGGCACTGAAGCTCAAAAGCGCGGCCGAAACGTTTGGTCTGGACTTTACCGGCAAAACAGTGCTGGATGTGGGCAGCAGCACCGGCGGGTTTACACAGTACGCGCTGGAGCACGGCGCGGCGAAAGTGATTGCGGTGGATGTCGGGACCGACCAGCTGCACCCGAGCTTACGCAGTGACCCCAGGATTGAGCTGCACGAGAAAACCGATATCCGCGGTTTTACTACGTCTGAGCATATCAACCTGGTCGTCGGCGACGTGTCATTTATAAGTTTGCGCGAAATTTTGCCGCACGTGGCGACGCTGGTTGATGGCAGGAGCGATATCGTGGCGATGGTAAAACCGCAGTTCGAGGCCGGGCAGAGCAGTCTCAAACACAAAGGCGTTATCAAAAACGATAAAATGCGCCGCGAAATCCTGAAAGATTTCGAAACCTGGGCGCTGCGCTATTTCAAAATTGTGCAAAAAACCGATAGCGAAGTCCCTGGCAGCAAGGGTAATGTCGAGCGGTTTTATTTACTGAGAAAGCTGGCGTAGCTTAAGCTTCGAAGTTTGGCGAGCCGCCGCGCTGCATCATTGACCAATTTGAAGTACTGTATTATAAATATATTCTAAATATGTTCAGAGAAGTTGGCGTAGCATCGGTTCAGGGGCCTAAAGAAGCCCAGCAGGACACCTTCCTTGTTAAGGGGAATATGATAGGTGTCTTTGACGGTAATGGTTACGTACACGGCGCTACGGTCGCTAACCGGGTCAAGGAACTTTTTAGTGGTTTGGACGAGACGATTCTGGAAGAATGTCGAAAGGTTGGCAGTTTTGCGCTTGCTTTTTCAACGGTTGCGGCCGAAATTAATAACGATTGGCGCGGCCATGGGGGAGGTAGCACTGCAACGCTTGTCAGAACTACGCTTGAAAATATGGCATCGCCATTACCATCGCCATCCGCTAGGACTGCTTGGGTGGGCGACAGCCCGGCGTATTCGCTTAGAATCCGCCCTGATACGCTGGAGGTGGGCGATTTGTTGCGTGGGGTAAACCCGGTCACCTGGAAAACTAACCTAGGCGCCCACAACGTCGACAACCCGCAGGAGAAAACGCGTATGACAGACCTTGGCTATACGTTTGACAAGGATTATTTTAGGCGAGGCAGAGATGGCCTTCAGATGTCACGGGCTTTTGGGGCGCATTGGTTCGGCTCTGGTGTCATAGCGGAGCCTGGCGAAAGCTGGGTGCCACTTTTGCCAGAGCCAGAGGACCGGCTAGTCCTGGCGGTCGGTACTGACGGCTCACTTCCGGTAGGCAATACAGAGGACGAGATATTTTCAGAAATAGCCGAGATGGTCCGCGGCGGACAATCTCTACCGGCTATTGCTAGCTATGTCACCGACAAAAATGCTCGCAATTACGGTGACAATGCGACATTGGTACTAGCAGAAGTGTCTCACGACCAGTATTGAGCTGGTAGTTTCTCGGTGAGGTGGCGGAGCAGAAGTTTACCTCGTCTCATATATAATTAAGCTTATGCATTATTTTCCGAGCCGCAAGGCCGCGGGCGATCTGATAGCTGACCAGCTTGCCCCCAAGTACCGCTACGAAGACTGCGCGGTGGTGGCCTTGAATGACGGTGCGGTGATAGTTGGCGCGGAAATCGCGGTGCGGCTGCACTGCCCGCTGCACATGCTGCTCACGGACGCTATCAAATTGCAGGGCGAACCCGACGCATTGGCCGAAATCGATTCCGCGGGCGGCCTGACGTACAGCGACATGTATTCAACGGGCGAACTTGAGGCAATCCGGGCGGAAAATTTCAACTATATAGAGCAGCAGAAAACCGAAAAGCTGTTCGAAATGAACCGGCTGTTGGGGCAGGGCGGCGTGATCAGCCCGCGGTTGCTGCATGGCCGTAACATCATCGTGGTGTCGGACGGGTTAGTGAACGGTCTGTCGATGCGGGCGGCAGCGGAATATTTAAAGCCCATCAAAACCCGGCGGCTCATCATGGTGACACCGTTTGCCAGCGTGCAGGCGGTTGACCAGATGCACGTGCTGGCGGATGAGATCGTCTGTCTGAACGTGCTGGAGGATATCATTTCGATTGACCATTACTACGATGACAACCGGCTGCCCGGTCACGAAAAAATCGTGCGGATCATCGAAGATATCATTCTGCACTGGAAATAATCGTTAGACAGATTGAGCGTGACTCCTAAGAACCCAGGGAGTGGCGCGGTAGGAGGGGCCCCGCCGCACGGAACGCTAGTGAGTACGGCGGGGAGGATACCCGGAGCGACGAGGCTCGCTGGGTTCTTAGGAATGGCATGAGTGAAGCTACAGCAGGTTGCGGAGCGTCGGCTCGTCGATGATGGTGATGAATGACGGCTCGCTCCTGATCCGGCCCTGCCGCTCCAGCTCGGCAAGCGCCCGCGAAGTGGTTTCGCGCGTGGCGCTGATACTGCTGGCGATATCCTGATGCTTGAGCGGTACGGCTATGCGGGTGCCGTTCGGGGTACGCTCGCCGAAGCGCCGGGCGTGGGTGAGCAGGAAAGCGACCAGCCGCTCGCGCACGGTACGGTATTCCAGGGTGAGGATGCGTTCGGAGTGCAGGCGGTACATGTCCGTGACCATATCGATGACGGGCAGCGCGGCAGATGGATTTTCGCGCAGAAAACGCGTGAACCGGTGGCGTGTAATCAGCCAGGTTGTGGTGGGCGCCAGGGCTGAATAGATGATGCCACGGTCCTGGCCGGTGATCGCCCACGTCAGCCCCATCAGCTCACCGCTTTTACGGATAATGAGCAGGTTCTCTTCGCCGTATTTGGTAATATCGTAGGCCTTAGCCAGCCCTTCTTCGATATAAAAAACGCCGGGCGGCGATTCGCCGGGCCGGATAATGAATTCACCTCTCGAATACGTCAACCGCGTACCACCATGGAATACATTGACGAGAGCGCGCATTTCGTTTGCGTCCGCCAGCATACTTCCATTATTTCACAAGCCGGACAATTCCCCAATGTGTGATAAAAATCCTGCTAATCTTGTGATATTGCTAACAGTTGCTGCGGCTACAAACCTCCATACTACATATGTACCGGCGAGCCAACCAATAGGTTAAGGCAGCCGCCCGGGAGGGAGTGTACATGGTAAGTTTTCAAGAGGTAGAAGAGCAGCTGAAGCATGTCGGCTGTAACTTCAAAATGTGGGGCAGGACTGAAATACGTGAACTGAGCAACGTGCTGATGCCCCAGGAAAAAATCGCTCAGGCGGTGAATGGTTCGTATGAAGGAGGCTTTGCGCTGCTGGTAGTGACCAACTGCCGGGTATTGCTGGTAGACCGCAAGCCGATGTTGCTTACCATTGAGGACATCCGGTATGACATGATGTCTGAGGTCGATTTCAGTAACCGCTTTGTAGGTGCATCGGTGCGGATTTTTACACCTATGCGAAATCTAGTATTTAACAGCTGGAGCAACGTGCGTTTGCGTAAGTGCGTAAACTACATCCAGCAACGGGTCATGGAACTGCGGCAGCACGCGTTGACTGCCGAACAGCTGCAGGCGCAGATGGTCGGCGTTCCCCAGCCTATGCAGGCGCCGGCGCTGAATTCCCAGCCTGCCGCCGCGGGGGTTCCCGGAGGCCAGCCAGGAGGCATGCGCTACAGCCCGATGAATCCCTACACCAGGACGCCGATGGTGATGAGCCGGAAGCGGCGTTTCCCGACATTTTACTAAAAGTAGCACAAAAACTAACCTCAGAGTGAGCCTGGGGTTAGTTTTATTGTTACTTTGAGACGTTGAAGCGGAATTCGACGATGTCGTTTGGCTGCATAACGTAGGTTTTGCCAACGGTTGCGACCTTGCCAGCTTGTTTGGCGGCCTGGAGTGAGCCGAGCATTATAATATCATTATAATCCACAACTTCGGCGGCAATGAACCCGCGCTCGAAATCGCCGTGAATGACCCCGGCCGCCTGCGGGGCGGTGGCACCTCTGGGAACGGTCCAGGCCCGCACCTCTTTTTCACCAGCGGTGAGGTAGCTTTGTAACCCGAGCGTATCATAAGCGGCACGGATGAGCTGGTTCAGGCCAGATTCGTCTACTCCGTAACTTTCGAGCAGCTCCCTGCGGTCGGCGGTGTCCAGGCCACGGAGCTCGTCTTCCAGCTTGGCGCAAATAAACAGAGTGGATGATGGCGCTACCAACCCGGCGAGGCGGTCGTGCAAAGCCTGGTCGTTCAGACCCGCTTCATCGACGTTAAAGACGTAAATGACCGGTTTTGCCGTCAGCAAAAATAAATCGCCGAGGCCTGCCAGGTCAAACTCCGGCCGGCTCCAAACAGGTTTGCCGCTATCCAGCAGGTCGTGTACCTGCTGCAAGGTGTCGTATTCGGGTTTGAGCTTGGGATTGGCCCGTGATTCTTTTTCGAGCCGCGGCAGGCGCTTGGTCACGGTCTGCAGGTCGGCCAGCACCAGTTCGGTGTTGATGGTTCCGATGTCGCGAGCAGGGTCATGCGTGCCGGTGGCCTCATCGGTCACGACGTTCGGGTCATCAAAGGCGCGCACCACCTGCACGATGGCGTTAGTGGCGCGGATGTGGCTCAAAAACTGGTTGCCCAGACCTTCGCCCTCAGAGGCACCTTTGACCAGCCCGGCAACGTCCACGAAGGTGACGGTGGCGGGTTTGATGGGGGCATTGCCATACAGTCCGCTAAGCTTTTGCAGACGCTCGTCGGGCACCGGAACGATGCCGGTGTTCGGGTCGATGGTTGCGAACGGATAATTGGCTGCCAGCACATTGCTGTCAGTTAGCGCATTGAATAGG
>Ga0070658_10002571_pt1 | contig 15122 bp, 17 predicted proteins | sample KBSC13metaG_FD_64664 | JGI IMG/M metagenome (GOLD analysis project Ga0070658, IMG submission 64664) | Corn rhizosphere microbial communities from Kellogg Biological Station, Michigan, USA - KBS C1-3 metaG | ecosystem: Host-associated > Plants > Roots > Rhizosphere > Soil ...
GTCGTCAGCAGCCGGTAGGGGGTGTCGTCGGCGCCGGTCGGGAGCAGGTCGGAGTACGCGAACTCGGGCATGGGTCGAGTCTAGGTTTGGTCCGTGCACGCGCTGCGGGACGCCTGGGGCCGGGTGCGTGCCGGCTCGTGGGCGGCCGCCCAGTGCGGCGTCGGGGCCTTCTGCGCCTGGGAGTTCTCGACGCACGTGCTCGGCCACGTTCGGCCCTACTTCGCCGCCGTCGCGGCGGTCGTCTGCCTGGGGCTGCAGGTCGGGTCGCGGCTGCGCCGCACGGCGGAGCTCGCGATCGGGGTGTCAGCCGGGGTGCTCATCGGCGACCTGCTCGTGCAGGTCATCGGTCAGGGCGCTTGGCAGATCGGTGTCGTGGTCACGGTCGCGCTGCTCATCGCCGTCGCGGCCGGTGGCACCGGGCTCGCCGTCACGCAGGCCGGCCTGCAGGCCGTCTTCGTCGTCGCGCTCCCGCGTACCCCGAACTCCGGGCTGCACCGCTGGGAGGACGCGCTCATCGGTGGTGGCGTCGGCCTGCTCATCGCCGCGCTGCTGCCGCCCGACCCGTGGAAGAAGGTCGACCGGCTGCGGCGGCAGTACCTCGTCGAGCTGGCCGGAACGTTGCGCGATGCCGCGGAGGCCGTCCGTAGCGGGTCGGCGACCGCAGCGGCCGAGGCCCTCGCCCGCGGCCGGCTGCTCGAGCCGGTGCTCGCCACGTGGGAGAGCGCCGTCGTCGTCGGCCACGAGACCGTGCGCCTCTCGCCGTTGCGGCGGGGCGACCACCACGCCGGTGACGAGCGGTTGGTCGTGGCGCTCGAGCGGGCGACGCGCAACCTGCGGGTCCTCGTGCGCCGGGTGACCGTCGCGCTGGAGACCCACGACCCGCTTCCGGCGGCGCTCCCGGAGATGCTCGACGACCTCGCGCACCAGCTCGACCCGAGCACGTCCGCGGACGCCGCCCTCGACCCGCTCATCGAGCTGGCGTCCCGGCTGGACCCGGCGCAGCTCGGGGCCTCGTCGCTGTCCGGGCAGGTGGTCGTGGCCCAGCTGCGGGTGGCCCTCGTCGACCTGCTCGAGGGGCTCGGCCTCGACCACGACCGGGCGCGCGAGGCGCTGCCGACCCTGCGCCACCCGCCTGCGTGAACCTGTGCGCACCGGGATGCGCACAGGTCCGCGCATCCTCGTCAGGCGACGGCGGGTGCGGGTGTGCCTACCGCGCGGGCTGGTGAGCTCTCGCGGGCCAGCGTCACCGACGCGAGGGCGACCCACAAGACGGTGAGCAGGAAACCGCTCAGCCCGAATGCCTCGGGGAAGCCACCGCGTCGCGCGAGGTCGCCGAGCCCTGCGACGAGCCCCAGCAGCCCGACGACGACGCCGAACGCGCCGAGCCATCGCGGCAGCGTCGCGGCTGCCGCGGTCAAGAGCAGGATCGCCGTGACTGCTGGTCCGTCGAAGAAGACGGCGCGCTCGAGGGAGTAGACCAGGGACAGCGAGCCGTCGTCGGTCAGCCGCGGGGCGACCTGGGCCGCGGTGGCCTGGAGCAGGCCGCCGAGCACGCCCATCGTGACGAGCAGGCCGCCACCGAGGCCGGCCAGCGCGTCGCCGCGCCGCCGGAGCCCGGCGACCAGCACGAGCAGCCCGAGGGCGCCGACGACGCTGGTGAGGGACGCGGTGACGAGAGCGTCGTGGTGGCCCACGTACCAGGTCCGGATGTCGGCCGCGGACGCGTCGGCGGCAGGAGGCTTGGGCAGCAGCGGACCGGCGACGAGGCTGGCCACGACGAACAGGCCGCCACCGGCGGCGGCGATGCGGTCAGCCACGGCCGGCCGCCTCGAAGGCGATGATCGTCGTGCTCGGCACGGGGTTGACGCCGGACGACTGGAACGCCGGGAACAGGCGGTCGGCCGCGAAGCGGTCGGCCGCGGCCTGGTCCTCCCAGACGTCGACGATGCAGAGCGAGCCGTTGGCCTCGCCGACGGTGTGGGAGACGCGGCCGGCGACGGCGTCCGTGCCGAGTGCCGTGAGCACCTTCTCGTAGTCGGCGAGGCCGTGACCGGGGGTGCTGGTGACGTGGACGAAGCTCATGGGGTCCTCCTGGTGCAGGAACGGGAACCCCGCGGACGCTAAGGACGGCCGGCGGCCGTTCCATCAGGGGAAGTACTCGACCGAGTACTCATGTGCACCGCGACCTGGCTGCGGTTCGCCAGCCCCAGCTTGCGCAGGATGCTCTGGACGTGGTTCTCCGCCGTCCGCTCGGAGAGCACGAGGCGGTCGGCGATCTCGCGGTTGCTGAGGCCCTCGGCGACGAGGGAGGCGACCTCGAGCTCGCGGGCGGTCAACGTCCCGTGTGGGTTGGCGAGCCGCTCCAGCCGCGGCACCCACGGGGCCATGCCGAGCCGGCGGGCCGTCGGAAGAGCCTCCCGCGCGAGCGTGGCCGCGGCCGCGGCGCGGCCGGCGCGCACGAGGACCTCGGCACGCCGGCAGTCGGCCTCGACGGCAAACGCGGGCGCACCGATGTCGCGGCAGATCCGTCCGGCTCGGTCGAGATCGGCCAGCGCCGCGTCCACGTCTCCGAGGGCCGCAGCCGCCGCACCGAGCACCAGCTCAGCCGGCCCCACGTAGCTGCCCGTGCCCGCCCCGACGACCAGGTGGCGGCCCCGCCACGGCTCGAGCTGCTCGCGGAACCAGGCGACGTCGTCGAGCAGGCCGAGCAGGCAGGCGGTGGTCGCGCCGGCTGCGAGGAGGGTGAGCCGGAAGTACGGGGGGATGTCCCACGTCCGTGGTGGTCCGACCATGGCGTAGAGCTGCGCGGCCTCGTCGAGCCGCCCGCACTCGGCGAGCGACATGGCCGGACCGACCATGCCGAAGAGCTCCCCCCTCACCTCCTTGGCGTGCTCCATGTGCTGCGGCGGGTTGGTCGTCATGGGGTGGTGACCGGCGTGATGGCCGACGAGGCTGAGCAGGGACATGAACGCACCGAAGCCGGCCGGGTGCCCGATGGCCTCGAGCGAGGCGAAGGCCTCCCGGCCAGCCGCCTCGGCCGCTGCGAAGTCGCCCCGCGCCTGTGCGAGGGCCGCCCGGACGACCAGCAGGTGCCAGCGGGCGATCGGGGTGCGGACCTGCTCGACGCACCACTCGAGGCGGGACAGGTCGGCCTGGACCTCGTGCAGCCGGCCGTGCTCCCACGAAGTGTCGATGCGCCAGAGCAGTCCCCACATCTCGTCCCCGGGCACGGACCGCTCCACGCCGAGAGCGATCATCCGGTCGGCGAGGGTGCGGCGCTCGTCGCTGTGCTCCGGGCCGCTGCGCGCCAGCTGCCGTGCCCGCAGGCCCGCGATGAGGGCCTCCGGCGACGCGCCCGGTGCCGACCCGAGCGCGAGCGCCTCGCTGCTCGTCTCGTCGGCGGCGGCCCAGTCGCCACCGTAGATCGAGGCCTCGGTCAGGCGGCCGAGCACCTGGGCGCGCAGGGTGGGGTCGAGCGCTGCGTCTGCCAGGGCCTGCCGACACCAGTCGCGCAGATCGCGGTCCCAGCCGCGCTGTCCGACCGCCTCCATGGTCAGGGCCGCGCGGGCCACCAGTTCGCTGCGGCCGTCTGCGAGGGCGACCGCCTCCCGGCAGGCGGCCTGCGCCGTCGTGAGCCGGCCGGCCGCCACGTCGGCGGCGGCCCGCTGCAGGAGGAGCTCCGCCCGTCTCACCCCCGAGAGGCGGGCGCCGCCGGTGCTCAACGCGAGGTCGAAGAGCCGCACCGACTCCTCCCAAGCCAGTGCCTCGCTCGCCAGCTGCCCTGCCAGCTCGGCCCAGCGGACGCCGGGCTCCGGGTCGCCGGCGACGGCTGCGGTGCACCAGTGGCGGGCGAGCTGGGCGTAGTGCGGGCGGAGGTCGTCGACATAGAGCGCCTCGACGGCGGTCGCTGCGCGGACGTGCAGCGTCACCAGCTCCTGCAGCGACAGCTGCTCCTCCAGGGCTCGGCGTACTAGCTCGTGGGCGAAGCGGACCGTGCTGCCGCTCCGTCGCAGCAGACCCGCGGACAGGGCCTCGTCGACGGCCGGGAGCGCATCCATCGCGGGAGTGTTGACGAGCCGGGCGGCGACGGCGAGGTCGACGTGCTCGCCGAGGACGCTTGCTGCCCGGACGAGCTCCTGCGCGAGTGGCGAGAGGGCACCCGCCCGGCGCAGCACCACGTCCGTGATGGTGCGCGGCAGCTCGGGGCCGGCGCAGCGCGCGAGCTCGGTGAGGAAGAACGGATTGCCGTCCGCCAGCGCGCAGGCCCGGGAGAGGACGTCGTCGGACAGCTCGCGCGTCGACGCGGCTGTCACGCACCTCCGCGCGTCGTCGTCGGTCAGGCTCGTCAGCGCAGCTTCCGTGGCGCCGGGCTCCCGTGCGAGCTCCGGCCCGACGTGGGACCACCCGTCGTCAGCCGGCTCGTGGGTGCGGACCGTCAGGAGCACGGCGAGGCCGCCGTCGCGGCTGTGACGGACGGTGTGCAGGAGCGCCCGCAGCGACGGCTCGTCGGACCACTGCGCGTCGTCGACGACGAGGAGCGTCCGTGACGTGCTCGTCAGCGAGAGGCGCAGCTGCTCGAACAGCAGGAAGCGGTCGTCCTCGGTAGGCACTGCGGTCCCCAGCGCCTGCTGCCACAGCCAGAACGGAGGCGCACCTCCGTCGGACGTGCCGCGGGCCCAGAGGACGCGCCAGCCCTCGGCGCTCAGCTCGTCGGCGACGGCGGTCGCGACGGACGTCTTGCCGATGCCGGCTTCGCCCGTCACGACAGCGATGGGCACGGCAACGTCATCGGTGAGGTGCCGGCGGAGGCGCTCGAGCTCGTCCCCCCGGCCGAGCAGGCTGGTCACGGTCGGAGGGTAGCCCCGTGCCAGGCTGGGCGGTCATGGACGTGATCAACCGGCGTGACCGGGTCCTCATGGCGCTGGCCGCGGTCCTCACCGCCGCAGCCGGCCTGACCAAGGGAGTCGGAGGGCTCACCGCGTTCATCGCGGCAGGGGTCGCGCTGGCGGTCCTCGCGACGCTCGTCAGCAGCGCGGTGGAGGCCATGGGCAGCAGCGTGGGACCGGCCATGCTCGGCATCCTGCAGTCCGCCCTCGGCAACCTGCCGGAGCTGCTCATCCTCGTCTTCGCCCTGCGCAAGGGCCTGACGGGCGTCGTGCAAGCCACGATCGTCGGCTCGATCCTGGCCAACGTCGCGCTGATCCTCGGCATGGCCTTCGTCGTCGGCGGCCTGCGGCACGGGACGCAGCGCTTCCCGGGCGGAGCGGCGCGCGACATCGGCCTCACCCTGCTGCTGGCCGTCTTCGCCCTCGCCGTCCCCAGCCTGACGTCCACCCTGCACACGCCGGCCGACGGCCACGAGCGCGCGCTGTCGGTGATCGTCGCGATCGTGCTCCTGGCCGCCTTCGCGCTGCTGCTGGTCTACACGCTGCTCGCCGAGCGCTCGGCGCGGTCGGACGGCGAGGTGGCGCACGCCGACGGCTGGCCGCTCTGGCTGGCCCTCACCGTGCTGGCCGTCACGGGAGTGCTCGCCGCGCTGGCCTCCGACTGGTTCGTCGCCGCCCTCGAGCCGGCCGTCAAGACGCTCGGCATCTCGGACGCCTTCGCCGGCCTGGTCGTCGTGGCCATCGCCGGCAACGCCGTCGAGAACGTCGTCGGTGTGCAGCTCTTCGCCAAGAACCAGAGCGAAGCCGCGCTCCAGGTCGTCCTGCAGTCGCCGCTGCAGATCGCCATGGTGGTCGCGCCCGTCGTCCTCCTGCTCGCCCCAGCCCTGGGCGCGGGCGGCTTCACCCTCGTCCTCCCGCCCCTGCTCCTCGCCTCCCTGCTCCTGTCGGCGTTCATCGCGGTGCTCGTCGTCTTCGACGGGGAGTCGACGTGGTACGAGGGCGTCGTCCTGATCGGCCTCTACGTGCTGATCGCCGCGTCCTTCTGGTGGGGCTAGACGTCGAGGTCCACGACGACCGGGCAGTGGTCCGAGGGCCCGGTGCCCTTGCGGGCGTCGCGATCGATGTAGGCGTCGGTGACCCGCAGCGACGGTGAGGCGTAGAACAGGTCGATGCGCATGCCCATGTTCTTGTGGAACATGCCGGCCCGGTAGTCGTAGTAGGTGAACGGCTTGTCGTACTTCTGAGGCCGCGGGACGACGTCGACGAGACCGAGGTCGCGCAGGGCCTGGAGACGCCGCCGCTCGAGCGGCGTCACGTGCGTGGAGCCCTGGAAGGCGTTGATGTCCCAGACGTCGTCGTCCGTCGGCGCGATGTTGAAGTCGCCGGTGACGATCAGCGGGTGCGGCTCGCCGGCGACCACCTCGACGAACCGGTCGAGCCACTCCAGCTTGTACGGGAAGTGCGGGCTGTCGAGCGAGCGGCCGTTCGGCACGTAGAGGGACCAGATCCGGATGCCGCCGCAGGTCGCGCCCACCGCCCGCGCCTCGAGCTTCGGCACCGAGAGCAGGGCGCCCTCGTCGTCAGGCGCGTATCCGGGCTGGCCGGCGAAGGAGAGCGCGACGTCGGTCAGGCCGACGCGCGAGAGGATCGCCACGCCGTTCCAGCGCCCGTCGCCGTTGTGCGCCACCTCGTACCCGAGCTTCTCGGCGTGATCGCTCGGGAAGTCGGCCGTCTTCGTCTCCTGGACGCAGACGACGTCAGGGTCGGCCAGCTCGAGCCACTCGTTGAAGCGCGGCAGCCGCGCCGTGACGGAGTTGACGTTCCAGGTGGCGACCCTCACCGGCCGCCGGACTCGAAGTCGATGGACGCGTAGGCCGACAGCTTCGTCAGCCGGTGCTCGGAGATGACGCGACGGATGGTCCCGGACTTCGAGCGCATGACGAGCGACTCGGTGGAGGCGCCGCCGCCCTTGTAACGGACGCCGCGGACCAGCTCGCCGTCGGTGATGCCGGTCGCGACGAAGAAGACGTTGTCGCTGCGGACGAGGTCGTTCGTCGACAGGACCGCGTCGAGGTCGAGCCCTGCCGCGGCGGCGTTCTCGAACTCGCTCTTCTTCTGCGGCCACAGCTTGCCCTGGATCGTGCCGCCGAGGCACTTCACGGCGCAGGCCGTGATGATTCCCTCGGGCGTTCCGCCGATGCCGATCAGCAGGTCGACGCCGGTGCCGGCGGTGCAGGCCATGACGGCGCCGGCGACGTCGCCGTCGCTGATGAACTTGATCCGTGCGCCCGCGGCGCGGACCTCACCGACGAGGTCCTCGTGCCGCGGACGGTCGAGGATGCAGACCGTGACGTCGCTGACCGCGGCGCCCTTCGCCTTCGCGACCGCCTGGATGTTGTGCGACACGGGCGCGCTGATGTCCACGACGTCGGCCGCGTCCGGGCCCGTGACGAGCTTCTCCATGTAGAAGACCGCACTGGGGTCGTACATGGTGCCGCGCTCCGCGACGGCCATCACGGCGATGGCGTTGGGCATGCCCTTGGCCATGAGCGTCGTGCCGTCGATCGGGTCCACGGCCACGTCGCAGTCCGGCCCCTCGCCCGACCCGACGTGCTCGCCGTTGAACAGCATCGGGGCCTCGTCCTTCTCGCCCTCCCCGATGACGACGACGCCCTTCATGCCGACGGTCCCGATGAGCTGTCGCATCGCGTCGACGGCCGCGCCGTCGCCGCCGATCTTGTCGCCACGACCCACCCAGCGGCCGGCGGCCATGGCGGCGGCCTCGGTGACGCGGACGAGCTCGAGGGAGATGTTGCGGTCGGGGGCCTCACGCGCGACGGACAGGGACTCGGGAACATCCGGCTGCGTCATGGCCCAAACCTAACGTGAGAGGCTCAGGCCGTGACACGGCAGGACCTCGCCCCCTCCGAGCTCGGGATCGCCATCTACCCCTGGCTCAACTCGGTCGTCGTCCCCCGCCCGATCGCCTGGGTCTCGTCGCGGTCCGCGACGGGCGTCGACAACCTGGCGCCGCACTCGTTCTTCACCGTGGCCGGCATCGACCCTCCCGTCGTCTCCTTCACGTCGGTGGGGGAGAAGGACACGCTGCGCAACGTGCGTGCGACGCAGGAGTTCGTCGTCTGCATGAGCACCGAGCCCTTGGCGGACAAGGTCAACCTGACGGCCACCGACTTCCCGGAAGACACCAGCGAGTTCGACGCGGTGGGCGTCACCAGGGAGGCCTCCTCGGTCGTGGCGCCGCCGCGGGTGGCGGAGTCGCCGGTGGCCCTCGAGTGCCGCTACGTCGACGAGCGCTCCTTCGGCTCGTGCACCGTCGTCTTCGGCGAGGTCGTCCACCTCGCCGTCGACCTGGAGGTGCTGCGCGACGGCCGGCCGGAGGTGACGCTCCTGCAGCCGGTCGCCCGCCTCGGCGCCGACGAGTGGTCGACCATCGGCGCTGTCACCGACCGCCGGCGGATCCCGTACGCGGAGCTGACCGCATGACCGTCTCCTCGCGCGCCGCGTCGACCCGGACCGCCCTGCTGAGCGCCGCCCGTGGCGTGTTCGCGGAGTCCGGCTTCGCCGAGGCGTCCATCGCCGAGGTCGTGGCGCGCGCCAGCGCGTCGGTCGGGTCGCTGTACCACCACTTCGGCGGCAAGGCAGAGCTCTACCTCGCCCTGTTCGAGGAGTACCAGTCCGGGCAGGAGGGGCGCGCCGCCCGCGCCGTCCGCGAGGCCAGGGCGGCGGGCGACACCGACCCGATGGCGCTGTTCGTCGTCGGCTCGCGGTCCTACCTCGAGGGCTGCTGGCAGCAGCGCGACCTCGCCCGCATGTTCCTGGCCGGCGGCGGGCCGCCGGGCTTCGAGCTGGTGGCGCGCAAGCGCTACCGCGACTGGACCCGCCGCAACGCCCTGCTGCTGGGCGCCGAGTCCGACGAGAGCGAGGCGCTCGTGCTCGTGCTGACCACCGTGATCAGCGAAGCCGGTCACGAGATCGCGGTGTGCGATGACGAAGACGTAGCCCGCAGGTGGGTCGACAACGTGCTCGCACTCGTGCAGAAGATCGGGTCATGAAGTTCTTCGAGGACGAGCCGCCGCGCGTGACCCGTAGCGGTGCCGACTGGGAGGTGCACCGCCGGGCACGCCAGCCGCACGCGGGGCCCGCCCAGGACGAGATCGGCGTCCTGGCGATGGCCGGCTTCCCGCTGGCCCGGAGCACCGACGTCGTCATCGCGCTCGGAGGCATCACCGCCTACAGCGACGGACTCCTGCTGCACATGGTCGTCCTCTTCGCCGACGAGCAGAAGCGCGAGCTGCTCGACTGGTCGCTGCAGGAGTTCAGCCGCAGCCCTGGTCGCTTCCGGGTGGGCATCGAGATGCCCAACGGCTCGCGCGCCACGACCGGCACGGGTGACTCGCCGCCTCTCGAGGCGCCGGCAGACAACGCCGTCCTCATGCTGCTCGACAACGCCGTCGGTCCGCTGCGCTGGCACGGCGACTACTGGCTCTGGCCCCTCCCCGACGAGGGCACGCTCGTCCTCGCCACCCGCTGGCCGGACAGGGGCATCGACGAGACGCTGGTCTCGATCGACACCGGTCCGCTGCGGAGCGCGGCCGCGATGAGCGGCCCGGTGTGGCGCGCGCCGTGACCGCCCACGACGACCTCCTCGTCCTCCGCGACGACTACCCCGTGCTCGCGAAGAAGACCTACCTGGCCTCCCACACCCTCGGAGCGATGCACCGGCTCACCCCCGAGCGGCACGCGGAGTTCACCCGGCTCTGGGCGGAGCAGGGAGTCGTGGCCTGGGAGGAGTGGGCGCCGGAGGTACGCCGCGTCGCCGACGTGCTCGGGTCGCTCATCGGCGCCCCGCCGGGCACCGTCGTCATGCGGCAGAACGTCGCCGACCTGCTCGGCGACCTGGTGAGCGCCCTCGACTGGCGCGGTGCGCGCAACCGCGTCGTCACGAGCGACCTCGAGTGGCCCGGCTCGCTGCACACCTGGTCGCAGATCTCCCGCTGGGGCGGGTCCGCGGTCGTCGTCCCTGCGCAGGGCATCGAGCTCGACCTCGACGCGATGGTGGCGGCCATCGACGAGCGGACCCTGCTCGTCGAGTGCTCCCACGTGCTCTTCCGTACCAGCACCCTCAACGACGTCCGGCCCCTGATCGAGCGGGCGCACGAGGTGGGTGCGCTGGCGGTCGTCGACGGCTACCAGGCCGCAGGGATCGTCCCGGTCGACGTCGTGGACCTCGGCGTCGACGTCTACCTCGGCGGGTCGGTCAAGTACCTCTCCGGCGGCCCCGGCAACGGCTGGATGTACGTGCGTCCTGGCCTCGACCTCGAGCCCGTGACCACCGGCTGGTTCGGCCAGCGCGCCCCCTTCGACTTCGACCCCGTCAACTCCTACGCGGACGGCGTTTCCCGCTTCATGGGAGGCACCCCCGGCGTCCCCGCCCACTACGGCGCAGGGCCCGCCTACGAGGCCCTCGCCTCGATCGGCATCGCGCGGGTGCGGGAGCGCTCGCTGTCCATGACGCAGCCGCTGCTCGAAGCGGCGCTGGACCTGGGTTTCACCGTCAGGTCCCCGTCCGACCCGGCCCGCCGCGGAGGTCACGTGACGATCGACCCCGGCGACAGCGAGCGCGTGCACGACGCGCTGCACCGCCAGGGCTTCGTCGTCGACCATCGCCCGGGCGTCGGCATCCGGGTGTCGCCGCACTTCTACAACACGCTGGACGAGGCGATGGCCTGCCTCTCCGCGATGCAGGCCGCGCGCTGATCCACGACACTGGAGGGGTGACCGTGACCGACGCCCCGCCCGCCTCGCCCGCACCCGCCAAGAAGCGGCGCGGCAGGGAGACCGCGCTGGACATGGTCCGGACGCTGGCCGTGGTGTTCGCCCTCGTCCTCCCGATGTGGTTCTTCGGCCAGGCCTCACCCAAGGACGTCAAGACGATCCGGCCGGTCGACGCGACCGAGACCTACCGCGACTTCCGGTCCGTGACGGGCGGTCCGGTGCCCACGACGCCGTCGGGCTGGATCCCGAACGTGCAGGGCTACGACGGCGGCATCGCGCGCGTCGGCTACGTCAAGGGCAAGCACTACCTGGAGTGGCAGGCGTCGACGGGCACGCAGTGGGTCTTCGACGCGACCGGCAAGGGCAGGCAGACCGGCTCGGTCTCCGTGGCCGGTGCCGCGTGGCAGACCTGGTCAGACGGCTCCGGCCACACCTCGCTGGTGCGGTCGTTCGGCAAGGTGACCGAGCTCGTCGGCGGGGTGCGCCAGACCGGCTCCCTCGACGACCTCGAGGTGCTCGCCGCGACGATCCGCTGACCTTGCGTCCGCTCCGGTGACCACGCGCGGGGCGTGACCCGAGCGGACGTCAGCCGTCCTGGCGGTCGGCCAGGGCCTTGTCCAAGCGCGCCTTCGCGCCGTCGAGCCAGCTCTGGCAGACCTTCGCCAGCTCCTCGCCGCGCTCCCACAGCGCGAGCGACTCCTCGAGGGTGGCGCCGCCGGCCTCCAGCTTGCGCACCACCTCGGTGAGCTCGTCGCGCGCCGCCTCGTAGCTGGGGCTGGCAGGATCGGTCACATGGCCACCCTACGGCTCGCCACCGTCGCCGACGCCGCAGCGCTGACCCGCCTGCGCGGCTTCATGCACGCGTCGATGGGCGACTCCCCGAGCGCGGAGTGGGTGCAGCTCTGCACCGAGGCGTTCGCGCGACGACTGGCCTCGGAGGACTTCCGCGCGTACGTGGTCGACGACGGCGGGCGGCTCGTCGCCTCCGGCGTGGGCTGGCTCGACGAGCACCTGCCCTCCCCGTACCTCCTGTCGGGAATGCGCGGGCACATCGCCTCGATGAGCACCGATCCCGATCACCGACGGAGGGGGTACGCACGACAGGTGTTCCAGGCCCTCATGGACTGGTTCTCCTCGATGGACATCAAACGGGTGGACCTGCGGGCGACCGAGGACGGTCGGGTCCTCTACGAGCAGTTCGGCTTCCAGGTGCTCGGCGGAGCATCCATGTCCTGGTTCGCCCCCGGCGGCCGCGCCGGACTGCGCTGACCCCTCAGTCGTTCGTGACGTGCAGCTCGCCCTCGGCCAGTCGCACCCGCAGCCGGTCGCCGGGGGCCACCCGGGCCGCGTCGCGGACCACCGCCCCGTCCGTCGTCTGCACGACGGCGTACCCGCGGTCCAGCGTCGCCTGAGGGCTGAGCGCGACGACGCGCGCGAGGGTGTGGTCGAGGTCCTGCTGCGCACGGTCCAACAGGGCCGTGGTGCAGCGAGATGCCCTGTCACGCAGGGCATCCACGTCCCGTCGGCGGTCACTGACGAGCACGTGAGGCTGGGCCAGCACCGGCCGGGAGGTGACCTGGTGCAGGCGCTGCTGCTCGCGGTCGACGCCGGTGTAGACGACCCGCCGGGCGCGGTCGCGCAGCATCGTGATGCGCTGCGCCTCCTCCCGGACGTCGGGGACGACCCGCTTCCCGGCATCCGTCGGCGTCGAGCAGCGGACGTCCGCGACGAGGTCGAGCAGCGGGGAGTCGGGCTCATGGCCGATCGCGCTGACCACGGGCGTGCGGCAGGCGGCGACCGCGCGGAGCAGGGCCTCGTCGCTGAACGGGAGCAGGTCCTCGACGCTCCCTCCGCCGCGGGCGATGACGATGACGTCGACCTTGCCGTCGAGGCGCTGGACCGCGCCGATGCACTGCTCCACCGCGAGATGCCCCTGTACGGCGACGTTCTCGACCTGGAAGCGGACGGCGGGCCAACGCCGTCGGGCGTTCTCGAGGACGTCGCGCTCCGCGGCCGAGGCTCGGCCGGTGACGAGGCCGACCGTGCCGGGCAGGAAGGGCAACGGCCGCTTGCGGTCGGGGGCGAAGAGGCCCTCCTGGCCCAGCAGCACCTTGAGCCGCTCGATCCGCGCCAGCAGCTCGCCGACGCCCACAGCCCGGATCTCGGTCGCGACGAGGCTCAGCGTGCCGCGGGTGACGTAGAAGTCGGGCTTGGCGTGGACGACGACGCGCTCGCCCTCACGGATGCCGTCGGCGATCGCGCGACCACAGGTGACCGACAGGCTGACGTCGGCGACCGGGTCGCGCAGCGTCAGGAACAGCGTCTGGCCGCGGCCTCCCACCTGCGCGACCTGCCCCTCGACCCAGATCCGCCCGAGCCGTCCGACCCACTCCTGGATCTTGAGCGCGACGACGCGCACCGGCATCGGCTGCTCGGGAGTCGTCTGTGCCGCCACCCGGGCAACCTAACCGCAGTCAGGTCGTCCGGACCTTCTTGGTGGTGCGCTTGGCGGGCGTCTTCTCCGGCCCGCGGACCTTGCCCTCTCCGGCGGGGTCGGGCGTGAGCGGCAGCTGACCGCCGGGAGAGGGCTCCCCGCCGTCGACGGCGAGCTTGGCGATGCGGTTCTCGACCAGGGTGATGACGGGCAGCCGGTCGGCATGCGCCTTCTCGTAGTCGCGGACGGCCACCAGCTCCTCGACGGTGAGCGAGCGCAGCCGCCCGCGCAGCGAGCCGAGCGTCATGTGGTCGTAGTCCGGCAGCGGCAGCTCGTCGTGCGACGGCGTCTCGCCGCCGAGGACCTCGGTGATCTCCTCGACCACGGCGACGACCTCGGGCGCGGCCGCCGTGTCCCGGGGTCGCTTGGCTGCCCGGTCCAGCAGCTCCGACACCTGGGCGACGGGGTCGTTCGCCTCGGGTGCGTCCTCCACGGGGATCGGCTCGGCGAGCCACTCCTGCACGTCCTCGGCGCCGAGCTCGTCGGAGCGCCCGCGCACGGTCGCGAGGAACCGCTCGCCGCGGGTCGCCAGGTCGTCGTACCTCTGCTGCGCCTCCGCCCAACGGGTCAGGGCCGTCGACACCGCGAGGATGGGAAGCGTCGCGATCTTGGCCGGCACCCGCTTGGCGGTGTCGATCGCCGTCGGGATGACGCCGAGGGCGGCGGCCACAGGGGTCGGCAGGGTGTTCGGCACAGGTCGGGCTCCTCGCTCGCGGACGTACCCTAAGAGCATGGACCCGATGGCCCCGGCTGAAACGAAGAGGGTGCTGTTGGCTGCGCCACGCGGCTACTGCGCGGGGGTCGACCGGGCCGTCGTGACGGTCGAGAGGGCTCTCGAGCTCTACGGCGCGCCGGTCTACGTGCGCAAGCAGATCGTGCACAACAAGCACGTGGTGAAGACGCTCGAGGACAAGGGCGCCATCTTCGTCGAGGAGACCGAGGAGGTGCCCGAGGGGGCGATCGTCGTGTTCTCGGCCCACGGCGTCGCACCGACCGTGCACGCCGAGGCGGCCGAGCGCTCGCTGAAGACCATCGACGCGACCTGCCCGCTCGTCACGAAGGTCCACCTCGAGGCCCGGCGCTTCGCCAAGGAGGACTTCGACATCGTCCTCATCGGTCACGAGGGCCACGAGGAGGTCGTCGGCACCACGGGCCAGGCGCCCGAGCACATCCACCTCGTCGACGGCGTGGACGAGGCGGCTGAGGTCGAGGTGCGTGACCCGGCGAGGGTGGCCTACCTGTCGCAGACGACGCTGTCGGTCGACGAGACCAACGTGACCGTGGACGCGCTGCGCGAGCGCTTTCCGCTGCTGCAGGGGCCGCCGTCCGCGGACATCTGCTACGCCACGCAGAACCGGCAGACCGCGATCAAGGACGTCGCGTCGCAGTCGGAGCTCGTGCTCGTCGTCGGTTCGCGCAACAGCTCCAACAGCGTCCGGCTCGTCGAGGTGGCACTCGGCGCCGGTGCCGGCTCCGCCTACCTCGTCGACGACGCGTCCGAGGTCCGCCCCGAGTGGCTCGACGGGGTCAGCACGGTCGGCGTGACGAGCGGGGCCTCCGTCCCGGAGGACCTGGTCGAGGGCGTGGTCGCCTGGCTGGCAGAGCGGGGCTACGGCGACGTGCAGACGGTGGCTCCCGTCGACGAGAGCCTGACCTTCGCACTGCCGCCGGAGCTTCGCCGCGACCTCAAGGCCGCCGGGCGGCCCGCGTCCTGACGACGGCGATCACGAGGGCCAGGCCGGTCGCCGCGTAGAGCACCGGAGCGCCCTGGATGAGTGACGACACCAGCTCGAGCGCGTTCTGCTTGAGGAACCCGCCCACGCTGGCCGTGCGGCCGATGGCCGCCCCGAGGAGGGCGAGGACGCAGTACGTCAGCGGCGGCATCACGACCGTCGCCTTGAGGTCCTCACGGTGGGCCAGGAGCGCGGCGAGGGCACTGCCCGCGA
>Ga0070658_10002575_pt1 | contig 15117 bp, 11 predicted proteins | sample KBSC13metaG_FD_64664 | JGI IMG/M metagenome (GOLD analysis project Ga0070658, IMG submission 64664) | Corn rhizosphere microbial communities from Kellogg Biological Station, Michigan, USA - KBS C1-3 metaG | ecosystem: Host-associated > Plants > Roots > Rhizosphere > Soil ...
CGGCGACGCCGGCGACGGGGATGGCGCCGGGGACCTACTGCGACATCATCACTGGCGGCAGAAGCGGCTCGGCCTGCGCCGGCGCGAGCGTGGTCATCGACGCCGGCGGCGCCGCCTCGCTCACGCTTCCCGCCAACAGCGCAGTGGCGATCCTCGCGTCGACGAAGCTGTAACGCTGGCCGCGGTCCAACTCGCACCGGAACATCATGCCAGACATCCGCTCGGCGATCGTCAGCGGCGCCTTCGCGTTAGGCCTTACGCTGCCGGCGCAGGGGCACGGCCAGGCCGCCGACCGGTCCCGCGCCGCCGCCCCGTTCGTCGTCACCGACACCTCGGTGCGGCAGGGCCGCTTCGAGGCGGTGGCGCGTTCCCGCGACACGATCGTCTCGAGCTACCCGCGCGCGGCGCGGGAGGTTCGCTTCCGCTTCAGCATCAACGGTGCGGAAAACGAGTTTCCGCCCGGAACGGAGCACACCATCTACCTCCGGCCGGTGAATGGGAAGCTGGTCACCCCGCTCTACACCTTCGGCGACGAGACCGAGCCTCCGCCGCCGACCCCCGAGCAGTCGGCGAGCAGCGAGGACGGCACCGCGCAGGTCACCTTCCGCGTCGACCTGCGGCGCGTCGAGCGGGCGCTGCGCGACAGCGGGCGGTACGATCCGCCGTTAGGCGCGCGCATCGAGCGCGGCGGGCTCCGCTCCGTCTTCGTCGTCGGCGACCCGACGCCACTCACCTGGGACTACGCCGCGCTCCGTCCCGGCTCGCCGCTCGAGCTGACCGATCCCGACAGCGACGGCGTGTTCGAAGGGACGGTCGCCATCCCGACTGCCTACACCCGACCGCGCACGAACGATGGCCGCGCGATCTGGGCCCGGTCGATGGACCTCGGCGCCTTTCCGCAGCTCACGTCCGCGCAGCGGCTGCAGGACGCGGTCTACCGCCTGTCGCTCGAGGAGCTGCGGCAGCTCGTCCGCGACGACGGCGCGCTCTCGGCCGGCGCGAAGTGGCCCGGCGTCTGGACGCGCGACGTCTCGCTCAGCGCGGTGCTCTCGCTCGCCCTCGTCGCTCCCGACGCGACCCGGCGCAGCCTCCTCGCCAAGGTCGATTCCGCGGGGCGCATCATCCAGGATACCGGCACTGGCGGTTCGTGGCCGGTGTCCAGCGACAGAATGGTCTGGGCGCTCGCCGCGTGGGAGCTGTATGCCGCGACCGGCGACCGCGACTGGCTCCGGCAATCGTACGACATCATCCAGCGTTCCGCCGACGCCGACCTGCACGCGGTGCGCGACCCGGCGACGGGGTTGTTCAACGGCGAGTCCTCGTTCGAGGACTGGCGCGAGCAGAGCTACCCGCGGTGGATGCAGCCGGCCGACATCTACCAGTCGCAGAACCTCGGAACGAATGCCGTCCACTACGCCGCCTATCGGGTGCTCGGCGACATGGCCCGAGCGTTAGGCGAGCCGGCCGCACGATGGGACTCGACCGCCGAGGGAATCCGGCGCGGCATGACCGCCGAGCTCTGGCAGCCCGCCCGCGGCTGGTTCGGGCAGTACCGTTATGGCCGCGTCTCGCCCTCGCTTTCTCCGCGCGCCGACGGGCTGGGTGAAGCGCTGGCGTCGATCTACGGTTCGGCCTCGCCCGCGCAGCGGCGAACGCTGATGCGCAGTGCGCCGGTTGTCGCGTTCGGGACCCCGACCTTCTGGCCCTACATCGCCGGCGAGCGCTTCTACCACAACGCCACCGTGTGGCCGTTCGTGACCGCGTACTGGACGTGGGCGGCGGCCGAGGGCGGCAACACACGGGCCGTGCAGGCCGGGCTCGACGATGCCACACGAAGTGCGGCGCTCTTCCTGACGAACAAGGAGAACATGGTCGCCGCTACCGGCCATTACGAGGGAACCGCGCTCAACTCCGATCGCCAGCTCTGGAGCGTGGCCGGCACCCTGGCCGCGACGTATCGCACGCTGTTCGGAATGCGTCTCGAGCCGGACAGCCTCGTCTTCCGTCCGATGGTGCCGCCGTCGTACGGCGGCGATCGCACGCTGCGCGGGGTGCGCTATCGCGGGGCGACGCTGGACATCACGGTGCACGGTTACGGCGACGCGGTCGCCAGCGTAAACCTCGATGGCACCGCCATCAGGCGAGCCGCCGTTCCGGCGACGCTCACCGGCGCGCACACGGTCGAGCTGACGATGAACCGTCGCTGGCCGGCGACGACCACTCATCTCGTCGACAATCGCTTCGCTCCCGGGACGCCCCGCGTCACCCGGTCGGGCTCGACGCTGCGCTGGGCGACCGTGCCGGGCGCAGTTCGCTATGCGGTCTACCGCAACGGTCGATTCATCGGCCGGACGACCGCGACTTCGGCGGCGGCGCGCGTGCGCGACGGCTTGGATGAATACCAGGTGCTGGCCGAGAACAGCAGCGGTGATCAGGGATTCCTCAGCGAGCCGGTGCGCGTCCTGCCTGACGGCGCCGAGCTCACCGCCAAGCCCGCGAACGTCACCCTCGAGACCGGGAATGCGGGATACACCGGTGCCGGGTACGCGAGGCTCGCGCTCGATCGCAATCTCTCGATCACCGTCCCGGTGAGCGTTCCGCGCGCCGGCGAGTACGCCGTCGACCTGCGCTACGCCAACGGAAACGGACCGGTCAACACCGAGGACAAGGTGGCCGTCCGCACGATGCTCATCGACGGCGATACTGCCGGCGTCATGGTCATGCCTCAGCGCGGCGTGAATCGCTGGACGGAATGGGGGTGGAGCAACGTCCGGCGTGCGCGCCTCACCGCGGGCGCGCACACGATCACCCTGGTCTACACCTCGCTCGACGCCAACATGAATCGCCGCGAGAACACTGCGCTCCTCGATGCGATTCGCCTCACCCGGCTCGTGCCGGCGTCACCGGGCCGTTAGGCGGAAGACCCGTGCCGACATCGCGGCGATCGACGGCAGCGGCACGTAGCCGGTGATCGCGCCGTCAGCCGGTACCACCAGCGTCGCTGCCGGTGAACCGCCTAACGCGTCGATCATCGCCCACCGCCCGCCGGGAAGCGATGTTCCGGGTGCGCTCAGCGTCACGCTTCGTGCCGGCGCCGCGCCGAGATTGGCGATCACGAGCACCGCCCGCGGTCCGTCACGCCGGAGGTAGGCGGTGACGGCGTCGCTGCTGGTCGCGAGCGGAATCAGGGCGCCGACGGCCAGCGGCGAGCTGGCATCACGCAGCCGGATCAGGCGGCGATAGAGATTCAGCAGCGACGACGGGTCGTGGTCCTCGGCCGCGACGGTGGTCGTCTGCGAATCGGCCTGCAGCGCCTCCCACGGCGTGCCGCGCGTGAACCCCGCCCCTCTCCCGCTGCTCCACTGCATCGGTGTGCGCAGCCTCGGGTCCGGCTTCGCGCCGGTCATCCCGATCTCCTCGCCGTAATACACGAACGGCGTACCCGGCATCGTCAGCATCAGCACCGCCGCGACGCGCGCGCGCGCGCGGTCGCCGCCGAGCTTCGTCATCACCCGTGTCTGGTCGTGATTGCTGATGAACGGCGACCAGCGTCCGACTGGAACATCGGCCTGGAGGTGCAGGGCAGGAGCGAGCAGCCCCTTCGCCGACCCGCCGTTCACCGCGCTGACGATGCTGTCCGCCAGCTCGAAGGCGAAGTGCGAGTCGAGCTGGTCCGGATAATAGCCGAGCAGATACTTCGTGCTGTCCGACACCTCGCCGACGGTGAACGATTCGGGCGCGACCGACCGGACATGCTCGGCGTATTCGTGCAGCAGGGTGTGCGTTCCGGTGGTGTGCTGGATCTGGCCGTTCTCCTCGACGAGATACGGAATCGCGTCGAGGCGGAAGCCGTCGACATGCATCTCGCGCAGCCAGTACGTCGCGATCTTCATCGCCTCATCGCGCACCGGCTGATGGTCGTAATTGAGGTCGGGCATGCCGCCCCAGAAGAATCCGTAGTACCACTCGTCGCGAACCGGCGACTTGTGCCAGTTGCTTTGCCCCCACGGATTCAGCTCGGCAGGCTTCGTCTTCGAGAACCGATACCAGTTGCGATACCCGGAGGAGCTGTCGCGCAGCGCGGCCTGGAAATACGGATGCTCGCTCGACGTATGGTTCAGCACCATGTCGACCAGGATCCTGATTCCGCGCTTGTGCGCCGCCGCGACGAGCCGCCTGAAGTCGTCGTTGGTCCCGTAATCCTTCTCGACTGTGTAGTAATCACTGACATCGTAGCCGTGATAGCTCGGTGATTCAGCCACCGGCATCAGCCAGATGCAGCGCGCGCCGAGGTCGCCGCTGGTGCGAACGTTGCCGTCATTGATGTAATCGAGCTTCGAGATCAGGCCATTGATGTCGCCGATACCGTCGCCGTCGCTGTCCTCGAACGAGCGGATGAACACCTCGTAGCAGGTGGCGCCGCGGGTCCACGAAGCAAGCGTCCATGGTGAGTTGACCGGAACGTCAGGCAGCGCGGCCACCGATGCGCTGTCACCGAACAGCCACTGGTACGCAGCAGGAAATTCGCGTCGCCAGAACCACTCGCTGTGACGCCCGTCGGCGGGGACGAACGACCTGATCGACGTGCCGAGCGGAAAGCCCGCCGCGACGAGCGAATCGATCACCAGCTTCTGGTCGCGGCCCTGCGAGCCGTCGTTCGTTTCCAATCCGCCGGCGACGAAATACAGTCTCGGCAGCGGATGACTCGGCCTGGCGCGCCGCGCCATCTCGAGGATGCGCGGGCCCGCGACCCAGCATGCACAGGAGAACACTCCGGCGCGCCCGAACACGTCCGGGTATTTCAGCGCGGCGTACAGCGAGATCAGCCCACCCATGCTCGAGCCCATGACCCCGGTATGCTCACGATCGCCGCGCGTACGATAGTGCGCGTCGACATACGGTTTGAGCGTCTTGACGAGGAACTCGACGTACGCGTCGCCTTCACCGCCGCCGTGGTTCCCATCGACTGATTTCCACGGATTGTATTCGTCCATCCGGTGGCTGCCGCCGTTGTCGACGGCGACGACGATCGCGCCGGGATCGCCGTGCGCGTGCAGCCGGTCGAGCGTCTCGTCGACGCCCCACTCGCCGGCAAAGCTGGTCGCATCGTCGAAGACGTTCTGCGCGTCGTGCATGTAGAGCACGGGATAGCGCGTCGTCGACGTCGCGTAATCGGGTGGAAGGTAGACCAGCACTCGACGCGTGCGGCCGAGCTGTGGAATGGCGAAGCTGTCGCTCAGCACCGTGACCGACGATGATGCAGTCGACGCTCTCGCGGCGTGCTTGCCGCCGCTCCACGAAGCGACAGTCGCCGTGAGCGTCACGGCTCCGGTGCGCGGGATCGTGAAGCTCCGGTTGGGTACGCCGCCGCCGCTCGCGTCCGTCTCCACCGTCTCCCACGAGCCGAGGGTGAACTTGAACTCGATCACGCCGCGCACCGAGTCCGGAAGCGTCAGCTCGAGAGCGCCGTTCGCTCGCGGTTCCAGCGTGAACCCCGGAGCGGCCGGGTTCCATCCGTTGAACGTACCGGCGACGTGGACCGTCGCGCCGGGCGGAGTCGAAGGGGGAAGGGCGGCGAGCCGGATCGTGAGCTGCGCGGCCAGCGGTGAGGCGGCGGCGGCGCTCGCGAAGATCAGTGTCGCGTAGTTGATTCTCATTGCTGCAGCGAGATGGTTGACGAGCTTCGACCAACGATGCCTGCAGCGCGCTGATGAAGCAACACCGGAGCGGTCTGGCTGACGGACCGCTCGCGGGGGAAACAGCGTCGTCCGTGCTTCGCAGGGCGACGCTCCTCCACTCAACTCCGGCCGGCAGAGGTATCGCAATGCTCCCTCAGGTTGTCGTGCTCGCGCAGGTGCTCGCGCTCGTGCTGATGTTCATCGGCGGTGTCATCGGGCTTTCGTTCGTCGCCAAGAAGCTCTTCTTCCCCGCCGCGGCTCGCCGGACCTCGGCGCCCGACGATGCGCGACTGCGTCGCCTCGAGGAGGGAATGGATGCGATCGCGGTCGAGATCGAGCGCGTCGCCGAGGCGCAGCGCTTCACCACCAGGCTCCTCGCCGCGCGCGCGACCGAGCACGAAGGGGCCGCCGGCCGGTAGATGCCGACCGGCCATGCCCCGGGTGCCGGGCGCGGCGCGCCGCTTCCCGCTCCGGATCTCGATCCCGCGCACGATCCCGGCTTCGGCGTCGCCGCCGAGCGTGCCGCCGCCGCGCTCGCCCGCATTCCGGCCCGCGTCCTCGGCGAACCGATCCCCGTCGCCGCGCCTAACGGCGACCGCCACGAGATCCGTATCGGGACAGCGTCGTGGACTGATCCGACGATTGTCAAAGGCGGCGTTTTCTACCCGCGCGGTACCAGCTCTGCCGAGGACAGGCTTCGCTACTACGCGAGCCAGTTCCCGGTCGTCGAAGTCGACTCGAGCTACTATTCGCTGCCCGAGCGCGCGACTGCCGCGCTCTGGGCGGAGCGCACGCCGGACGATTTCGTCTTCTACGTGAAGGCGCACGCGCTGCTCACCGGACAGCCGACCGAGGTGGCGCGGCTCCCCGAGGACATCAGCAGCGCGCTCCCCGACTCGCTCGCGTCGAAGACGCGCCTCTACGCCAAGGATCTTCCGCTCGAGCTGTACGACGCGATCTGGGAACGATTCCTCGACGCGCTCGAGCCTCTGCGACGCGCCCGGAAGCTCGGCGCGGTACTGCTTCAATATCCGCGCTGGTTCCTCCCGACTCCGGCGAACAAGGATCTCATCGCAGAGTCGGCGACGCGGCTCGCCGCGGTCGGTGCGTCGGTCGAATTCAGGAATCATCTCTGGTTCAACTCGGAGAAGGCGACCGAGTGGACGCTCGAGACGCTGCGCGGCCTCGACCTCACCCATGTGATGGTCGACGGTCCGCAGGGACTCGACAGCAGCGTTCCGCCAGTCGTCGCCATCACGACACCGGCGCTGGCGATGGTGCGGCTGCACGGACGTCGCGCCGCCACCTGGGAAGCGGCGAAGGTGCCGACGGTCGAGCGCTACCGGTATCTGTACAGCGCCGAGGAGCTGGACCTCTGGGCCGGTCGCGTTCGCGAGACGGCGAAGGAAGCCGTGCGCACCGTCGTGCTGCAGAACAACTGCTACGGCAACTACGGAACGACCAACGCGCGCGAGCTCGTCGCCAGACTGAGCGACGCGAGCTGACGGGCGTCAGTCGTTGTTGCGGGCTGCTTCCAGCTCGTCCGGGCGATGGGTCGGTCGAGCAAGCTGTGCTCGCGGCGCATCGTAGCCGGCGCAGCGCCGCGATGTCAATCTTCCGTGAACCCGCGGTCGTCGCTGATCCCGCGCACGAGGGAGCGCTTCGCCGCCTTCGAGGCCGCGTCGTCGAAGGAGGAAGCCCTCAAGTAGCTTCGCGACGGATTCGCCTTCGCGAAGCAGAGCATCGGCGCCCTCGATCCGGCGTCGCTCGCCGGGACGAAGAAGCTTTTCGGACGCGACCACACCATCATCGAGACGAGCCAGAGCGCCAGCGCCGATCTCCACGAGCACCTCGGCCAGCTCATCGCCTACGCGCGGCTGATCGGTGTCGTCCCGCCATGGAGCAAGTGACGCCGGTCGGCTGCCGTTCCTGTCGAGCCGCCCGGCGATTGGCGCTCGTCCCGGCGGGAGCACGGCGCTAAATTCCGCGCATGAGCGAAGAGCAACAAACCGGGAGCGCAGCTCCGGAGACGGCGGCGCCGCAGTGCCCGCGATGCGGCAGCGAGATGTGGGACAACCGCGCGACGAAGAAGAATCCGCGCGCCCCCGACTTCAAGTGCAAGGCGTCGGGGTGCGAGGGAGTGATCTGGCCGCCGCGCGAGCCGGGCGCGGCGCCGGTCGTGGCCAAGCCGGCCGGAACGGTGGACGATCCGGCCTGCCCCGTTTGCGGCGGCAAGATGTGGGACGATCGCGCCAGCAAGCGCAATCCTCGCGCGCCCGACTTCAAGTGCCGGAACAAGCCGAAGTTCCAGGGCGGCCCGGGATGCGAGGGAGTGATCTGGCCGCCGCGCGACGGCGAGCGCCGTGCGAACGCTACGCCGTCAGCGACGAAGGCTGTTCCGCCCCGCCGGAGCTCCGGAGCTGCAGCGTCGCCCCCACCGAACGCGCCACCGCCGCCGCCCGCGGCGGAACGAGTCTTCTCCGACGACGAGGTCCCCGACTTCGGGGACGACGATCTCCCGTTCTGAGCTTTCGCGGGGGTTCGCAAAAGGAGCGGGGTCGCTGCCTAACGGCTGCGACCCCGCTCTCGTTCACTGCGGCTGGCGGTCAGAGATGGCCGCCGATCGCGAGCACCGCGTATCCCGACCCGATGCTCAGCCGCGCCAGCCCGAAGGTGCGCGCGGTCGCCCGGCCGATGTAGCCGATCGTGCCGTAGACCGTGCTCGCGTAGCCGGTGCGATAGCCGACGCCGGCGAAGAAGGAGCCGTCCGACCCCATCGGCGCGAAGTTGGCCTCGGCCGCGCCGCCCCAGTGCGTGCTGACCGGCGCGCGACACTTTCCCGCGCCGACGTACTGGTTCGTCTGGGTGTCGACGCAGAGCTGGTCGCCGTAGATCGTGCTCTGCGTGACGTAGCGGAAGTTCTGCCGCCCCTGCACGAAAGTCACGTCGAGCGGCAGCAGGTAGGCGAACAGCTTCGGCGAGCGCACGCCGAAGCCGCCATCGAGTGCGATTCCGCCGTGCGGCTTGTCCCACCCGTAGCCGGCGTTGCCGACGAGGAAGACCGGCCGCTGGTGCGATTGGGCGCCGGCGGTGCCCGCGGCCAGGACGAGCGAGATCAGAGCTCCGTTCAACGCGCGCAGATGCATGAGCATTCCTCCTGTGATCCTGGACGCAGGCGCGGTAATCGTGCCAGCGCCGACGACAAGGTACGCCGCGGATCGCGGCCGCGCGAAACAAGCCTTTGGGTCGGTCGTACTGACGGTCTTCCAGCCAGCGGGTAATCGACCCGGCGCGCGCGATCAGAGTCAGCCGGCTGGGAATGCGTCCGAAGTCGCAGGCCCCGCCGATCGATCGGGAGCCGTAGATTCGACCAGTACCCGCGCGCACAGACTGTGGCTGCGCGCCCCCGTACACGGAGGACATCTTGGATCCGGACGTCTATTCATTCGCGGTCGTGACTGCGGTCATCGCCGGCTTCATCGGCTCGATGGTCGCGCTCTTCATCGGTGCACGTGTCGCGCTCCAGCGCACGCGGCCACGCGAGATCGGTCGAGTCGACGACGCAAGGTTCGAGCGGCTCGAGCAGGCGGTGGACAGCATCGCTATCGAGATCGAGCGCATGAGCGAGGCGCAGCGCTTCACCGCCAAGCTGCTGAGCGAGCGCGCGCCATCCGTCTCGCCGGTCGAGGGCCGCGCCGCCGTCGGGAAGTAAGCAGTAAGCGGGAAGCAGCCAGCGCACGGCGGACATTCGCGGTCCCGCCGTGCGCTGACTGCTTACGGCTTGTCGCTTACAGCGTGCACTGAAGGCGTGCGCTTACTGCCCGCCGCAAGCGGCTGCTCCCCCGCAACGGCGGGGCGCGGCGCAACCCGTACCACCACCCGTCGTTCGTTCTCGTCGCGCTGCCCGAGGAACTCGCCGACCGCGGCGAGCGATCCGATGTGGTCGCAGAAGATCTTGAACGTCGCGAGCACTGGCACGGCGAGGAAGGCTCCCGGCACTCCCCAGATCCAGAAGAAGAACGTCAGCCCGACGAAGATCGCCACCGGGTTGAGCGTCAGGCGGTGACCGAGCAGCAGCGGGGAGACGACGTTCGCCTGAACGAGGTTGATGAGCAGGAAGGCGCCCGGCGCAAGCAGTGCGTGGCCGACGCTGTCGAACGTCGTCAGCCCGGCCAGGCCGAGAATGACCACCGCCATCGCCGCGCCGAGGTACGGGACGAACTCGAGCAGTGCCACGCAGACTCCCCACAGCGGCGCGTTAGGCAGCCCGATCCACCAGAGCGCGAGCGCGACGACCGTCCCCTCGACCACGTTCACCATCAGCGCCGTCGTCAGGAACGCCGACACCGCGGCCTCCGTCGCACGGGCGATCTCGACCGCCTTCAGCTTGTCGCTGAAGTGCGGCAGCACCTTGATCAGCTTCTGCAGGAAGAGATCGCCGCCGGCCAGAAGGAAGTAGAGGAGGATCACGATCTCGAGGATCGCCGCGACCAGCTTCTCGGTCGTGCCGAAGATGCGCGACGACACACTCGGGCCGGCGGCGACGACGACCTGGGGTGGCGACTTGCCGCCGGTCGTCGTCCCGACCGCGCCCGCCGCCTGCTCGACCTGGCTGCTCACCTGCTGCATCGGACGAATCAGGTGGTGAAGCTTGGACTCCGCCCGCGTCAGCGTCTCGGGAGCGGAGGCCGCCCATCGCTGCGCCGGACCGGCCAGCCCGTAGGTCGCCCCGCCGATCGCCGCGAGGAGCGCGAGGACGAGCGCCGCCGCGCCGAGCGACGGCGGGATCCGCCAGCGGGCGAGCGCGCGGATCGCGGGGCTGAGCAGGAAGTTGAGCAGCACCGCGTACACGATCGGAATCAGGAAGTCGCGCGCGAAATAGAGCGTGTAGAGCAGCGCGAGCAGTGCGAGGATCGTGATCGCGGTCGAGCGGCGATGATGGTCGGTCGCCGCATCGGCGGTGCGCTCGATGTCGGGTGTCGGCGCCCCGGGCTCGGCTGGCGTCGCCGATTCCGTCGGGTCGACGTCCGGCGTCAGCACCGACGCACGATCACTCGACGCGGCGCGGTCGGCCGCCTTGAACACGATACCTTCTGGTCGGTCGGACACGGGAACTCGCGCGGTCGGTGTGAGCGTCAGGCAGCAGCGACGACTGATGCACGATCGCGGCCGGGGCTCGCGCCGACAGCGCGGGACTCGTATGTTGTCCCGCGCATTCTGCGAGCCATGCCGCAGGATACGCTGCGGCGGATTGGTGACGGAGGGCGCAATTCGCCAGCAAGTTCATGGCTGACAACGACTTGCACGACGGGCTCATTCCGGAACGCTGGTTGCCTTTCTCAGGGGTGTCGCGGAGGGAGCGTCTCGCCCGCGATCGATATTCGTCAACGGAGTCAGCGATGCTGCGCACTCACCGACGTGGATTCACGCTCATCGAGCTGCTGATCGTCGTCGTGATCATCGGCATCCTTGCGGCGATCGCGATCCCGAAGTTCGCCAACACGAAGGAGAAGGCGTACGTCGCGCAGATGAAGTCCGACCTGCGCAACCTGATCTCCGCCGAGGAGGCGTTCTTCACCGACTCCGTGAAGTACACGAACACGATCAGCCAGCTCCAGTATCGCCAGTCGACCGGTGTCTCGACACCGGTGATCTTCGTCGGTGCCGGCTACTGGAGCGCGACGATCACGCACAACGCAATGCCCGGCCACAGCTGCCAGATCGCGGTGAACACCGCCAACACCCTGGTCACCACCGCCGGCGACGGCGAGCCGGTCTGCAAGTGATCCGCCGGCCGCCAGAGCCGGCCGGCGCCGCTCAGCGTTAGGCAGCAGGCACAGCCCGGTCCGCGATCGCGGACCGGGCTCGCGCGTTCGGGGGCCGGTGCGTCCCGTCATGCGGAACGGGCTTGCCGAGCCCGCAGCGGGAAGCCAGCTTCATCCGCGCAAACGGGATCACTCGTCACGTCGCGACGGCGCGTGCGCATTTTCGTCGCGCGCCATCATCTCCCCACGCATGAGCCGCCCAACCATCGCCGCCGTGCTCCGCTTGCGCCACCGGGCGCACCGCCGTGCGCTCGCCGTCGTCATTGCCCTTCTCGCAGCGGCGCCGGCCGTGGCGCGGGCTCAGAATCGGCGGCCGTCGGAGCGCCCCGATTCGGCGCGCGCCACCGACAGCGCCCGCGTTCGCGGTTCGGCGGCGTCCGATTCGGCGGCGCGCGATTCGCTCCGCCCGTCGATCCGGGATTTCCTGTCGCGGGTGAACGAGCCGCCGGTGGTGACGCATCACGTCGTCCGGCTGCCTGACGGCGAACTTCGCTACACGGCGACGACCGGGATGCTCCCGATCCGCAACGACAGCAGCGGCGTGATCGAAGGCGGGATGTTCTTCGTCGCCTACACCCGGGATGGCGTCGTCGACCCGTCGAAGCGGCCGCTCCTGATCGCCTTCAACGGCGGCCCGGGATCGTCGTCGGTCTGGCTGCATCTCGGCGCGTTCGGACCACGCCGCGTGCGGCTGATGCCCGATGGTTCGGCGCCGGCTCCGCCCTATCGGGTCGAGGACAATCCGCAGACGCTGCTCGACCAGACGGACATCGTGTTCGTCGACCCGGTCGGTACCGGGTACAGCCGCGCCGCCCGCCCTGAGTTCGGCGCGAAGTTCTGGGGGCTCGACGAGGACATCGCCGCGATGAGCGAGTTCATTCGCCTGTACCTGACGCGGTACTCGCGATGGAGCTCGCCGCTGTTCATCGGCGGCGAGAGCTACGGGACGACGCGGGCGACCGGGCTGTCCGGGTACCTCGCCGACCGCGGCATCACACTCAACGGCATCATCCTGCTGTCGACGGTGATGGACTTCGCGGCGTCGTCGATGACGCGCGGCAACGCGGCCGGCTTCGTCAACTTCCTGCCGTCGTACGCCGCGACCGCGTGGTACCACCATCGCCTCGCACCCGAGCTCCAGTCTGAGACGGTCGAGCAGGTGATGAACGACGCGAAGCAGTGGGCGGTGACGCAGTACGGCCCGGCGCTGATGATGGGCGACCGTCTGCCGGCGGACCAGCGGGCGGCGATCGTCAGGCAGCTCGCTCGCTACACGGGGCTGAGCGAGCAGTTCGTCGCCGACAACGACCTGCAGGTCACGTTAGGCAGGTTCAACCACGAGCTGCTTCGCGGGCAGCGGCGGGTGGTCGGCCGGCTCGACAGCCGGTTCACGACCTACGACCTCGACCCGGGGTCGGACAACGTGCAGCTCGACCCGAGCGAGGCGGCGATCCGGAACACCTTCACCCCGGCGTGGAACGACTACGTCCGGCGCGAGCTCAAGTATCGCGACGACGACGTCTACTACATCCTCGGCGGCGGGATCGGGCGGTGGCACTATCCGCAGAACAATTACGCCGACGTCTCGCCGTCGATCGAGCGCGCGTTCACCAGGAATCCGTACCTGCGGCTGTACGTGGCGATGGGATACTACGACATGGCGACGCCGTACTTCGCCGTCGAGTACACCCTCGGCCAGCTGCGGGTCGCGCCGGAGGTGCGGGCGAACGTCACCACCGACTACTTCGCGGCCGGGCACATGATGTACATCGACGACGCGTCGGCGGCGAAGCTGCGGGCCGGGATCCGCCGCTTCATCGACGGCGCGGCCCGGCAGAGCGACCAGCGCGCGACCGGCGCGCGGGCCGCGCCGCGCCGTTAGGCAGCGACGCGGCAGCACCGCGCCGGCGCGAGCGCGATGCGAGCCCGTCCGGCCGCGCGACCGGGGAGAGTCCCTCAGGGTGACGGCGCCACGACGTTCACATTGATCACGTCGTACGCCGAGCCCGAGCGCGGGAAGCCGCTCTTCGGCGAGAACCCGCCGCAGAACGTGTACTGGTATGACAGTGTCTGAGTCCCGATCGTGCTGCCTAACGTCCATGTGCCGACACGCAGCCCGGGAATCGAGTCACGCCATACGACCGCGCCGCCGTCGCTGACCGAAAGCCGGCTGCCAACGCTCGCGCCCGTTGCCGGGTTGCCCGCCCAATCGGTTTCCTGAAGCAGGACCGTGACATTTCCCCCGGCGGGCGCCGTGGCCGGTCCGTCGAGGACGACATGCGTCGAACACCACGGACCGGCCACCCCCGCCGCCGAGAAGACGGCCGCGGTCGCGCTCCCCGACGTGGCGGTGACAGTCAACGTCCCCGCGGCGACCGGCAGCTTGACCGTCGCCGATGCCCGCCCCGTCGCATCTGTGTACGCGCTCGCGCTGATGGGATAGTCGATGTTGCTGCTTGCCTTCCAGGTCACGGGGGCTCCGGCGACCGGCTGCTGCTGTCCGTCATTGAGCTGCACGACGAGCGCCTGCAGGTACTCGCCCGCGATGTCTGTTTGCCCATTTCCGCTCACGATGATCAACGCCGGGGCGGCACTGGAACTACCGGTCGCGGTGAAGACTGCGCTCCGCCCCGACGCATCCCGCGCCGTCGCCGACGCCGGCCCGGCGGTGGCAAGAGTCCACTGCGTGCGCGCGAGTCCCTGCGCATCCGTCGTCGTGTTCACCGGGCTGACACTGCCATGGCTCCCGCCATCCCATGTGATCGATGCGCCCGGGACGACGTTGCCGAACTGATCGACCGCGCGCACGACCAGTGACTCGGGCAGCGCCGTCGGCACGACGGCGCTCTGCGCATCGCCCCACACTTTCTGCAGCACGTCAACCGGACCCGCTGTCGCATCGGCGGTGAATATCACGACGGAGCCGGCGCCCAATCGCGCGGTCGCCGAATTCGATCCCGCCTGCGTGCCGAGCACCCACGTCGCCGTCGCGAATCCGTCGGGGCCACTCGTCGTCACCGGCTGGACGAAAGACCCGCCGCCTCCTTTCACAGTCCACTCGACCACAGCGCCGCTCGCGGCATTGCCGTAGGCATCGAGCGCCTTTACCGCCAATGTCACGGTCGATCCGACAGCTCCCGACTTCGCGCTCCCGCCCGAAGCCTCGATCGTGGCGGCGACGTCGGCCATCCCGGTGGCCGTGAAGCCGACCGCAGCGAGTCCACCAACGGTCGCGGTCACGGCGTTGCTACCACTCGTCGTGCTGACGGTCAGCTGCGTCGCCGCCAGCCCTTGCGCGTTCGTCAGAGCGTCAGCGGGACGCAGCTGGGCACCGTTAGTCGTCGTCGCCCAGTGCACTGTCGCTCCGGCGACGGGGTTCGCATAGGAATCGGTGAGTTTCACGACCAGCGAATCCGGAGCGTGGGTTCCCACCACCGCCCGCTGGCCGTCGCCGGAGATCGCGACCAGCGATGCTGCGGCGCCGACCGTCGCCGTCGCGCTGAAGGACACCGCGCCCGCCCCCGCAACTGATGCCGTGGCCGAAACGGCACCAGGGTGCTGGCCCAGTGCCCACCGGCTCGACGCCAGCCCACTGGCGTCGGTCGTCGCCGTCG
>Ga0070658_10002576_pt1 | contig 15114 bp, 22 predicted proteins | sample KBSC13metaG_FD_64664 | JGI IMG/M metagenome (GOLD analysis project Ga0070658, IMG submission 64664) | Corn rhizosphere microbial communities from Kellogg Biological Station, Michigan, USA - KBS C1-3 metaG | ecosystem: Host-associated > Plants > Roots > Rhizosphere > Soil ...
TCCGAAATCAAAACTGAAAATCGGGTGGCCCACCAGACGCCCGGTTCCCCAGTAGGTCATGAAAAAATCCATGTGGCGTAATTTCGATAGATGGAAGCTGCGTGTTTCCCATTTTTCGATAGGAGTGCCATCAGTGTGATAATCGAAATGCCGGAAATTCGTGAAGGTCACCAGATCGCCATTGATGATGGCGGAGGGAACGTGGGCAAATTCCGGTGCCCACTCCCTTGTGTTCTGCGGCTTTTTGAAAAGCCACGGGATGATCACGAGAAGAAATGCGCCTAACCAAACCAATAGTCGCTTTCTTCCCCGCACACGTAGGAATCCGAAAAGGAGCCCTGCCAGCCACAGCAACGCAAGACACAGATTACCCACACCGGGAAACGGTGCATCAAAGTAGATCGCGCCGAATGTCCAAGCTGTAGCGAGGAACAGGATCGACCAGAATATGCATGAGCCGATGAGTCGAAGGATGGATGTGAATCGACTCATCTGCCGCAGGGATCACTCGGTTGGCGCGATGGCCTCGGCTGGTTTTGATTCGGAAAGCAGTGCCTCCGCCGTCAGCTCTGCGAATGAGCCAGGTGCACCTGTGTAGTGAATCTTGCGCTCGCCATCCAGCACATACACCAGCGGCAGGCTGCCCACGCGGTATTCCGCTGCCAGTTTGTTTTCAGGATCGGAGAAATTGGGCCAGGTCACCGTGGAGTCGCTTTGCAGTGAGCGGAGTTTCTCCAGTGGATCATTGTTCACACCGATGACAGTGAACGGCTTGCTTTTCAGTTTTTCCGCCAGGCGATTGGTGATTTCCACCACCCGGTCCGCATCCTGCACATTGCTGTTCCAGAAAAGCAGGACCACCACCTTGCCTTGATAGTCGGACAACTTGAGAGGGCGTCCACCGGAGTCCACTCCGGTCAAATCAGGAGCCACCCGGCCTTTCGTGAGATAGCGGATGATATAGAGTTCATCTTCCGCCAGCTTGGAGACGGCGGTGCCATTGATCTCCACGTCCGAGCTTTGGATGATTGCCTTGCGCAGATAAGTCAGGCGCTTTCGCATGATCTCTCCCTCATCGCCCAGAGATTTCAGGGAAATGGAGGCGGCCAGAGCAGCCACTCCCTGAACTTTCGCATCAGGATTGGTGGACTGGATTTTTTCCAGCAGGGAAATCGTCCGTGGATCCGGTGCGGTGGTGAGGGCGAAACACATCTGGGTCAGCTTGGGACTGTTGATGTGCGTGGTTTCCACTGCTTTTAAAATAGCCGCCCGTTCCTTGGCAAAAGTCAGCGCGCTGGAGCCGTCCGCCTTGGTGTCGCGCAGCCCTGGCGTCATACGGAGAAACCAAGCGGCGTAATCCAGTGTCCAATCCTGTTCCAGTGAGCCGCCGATGATTTGCCACATCTGGCGGGATGCTGCTGTGGTATCCGGGCGGTTGTCCCATACTTTGGCACGTGCATCCTGTGTAGGAGCAGTGCGGACTTCCAGTGCCCACTTTTCCATGGATAGCTGAAAGGTTTTTTCTACGCGCTCTGCATCAGACGGACCGGCGAGGGCCAGGCCGGAAGCGGCCAGCGAGAGGATGGCCAGGAAAGTGGGAAGTGGGTTCATGGAAGAAAAAGTGCCGGTTGATCCTTGATCAGATGGAAAAGAGTGACGGAGGATGGATTTTTTTCAAACCCGCAATCCACATTCCAGATTTTGAAGTTCGTGGCGGGCTTGCTCACGGGCCCATTGGTCTGCCTCCACGACGATATCCAGCGTACAGGATGGCTTTACTTCATGGGCATCCATCACCGCAGCCACACATTTCCAGATGCCGGGGAAACTTAACGATCCTGCGCGGAAGGCATCCACCGCCACTTCGTTCGCCGCATTGAAGACGGCAGGCAGCGTCCCGCCGGTGAGTCCAGCGCGGCGCGCCAGATCGATGGCAGGAAAATCGTCTGTCCGGGGGGCTTCGAATTCCAGTTTAGCCAAGGCCGGGAAATCCAAAGGCTTCAAGCCACCGCGAATGCGGGCCGGCCAGGTAAGCGCGTATTGGATGGGAAAGCACATGTCCGTCCGGCTCAGTTGGGCCAGGACCGAGCCATCGCGGAACTCCACCATGGAATGAATGACACTCTGGGGATGCACGACGACATCGATCCGATCCATCCCGATCCCGAACAGCCAGCGGGCCTCGATCATTTCCAGTCCCTTGTTGAAAAGGGTGGCGGAGTCGATGGTGATCTTCGGCCCCATGTCCCAGGTGGGATGCTTGAGTGCTTGGGCAGGCGTCACATTTTGCAGTTCTTCCGCAGGTAGCTTCCGGAAAGGCCCCCCGGATGCGGTCAGGATCAGGCGGGTGACCTCCTCCTCTCCTCCACGATGGCCATCCAGGCACTGGAAGATGGCATTGTGCTCGCTGTCCACCGGCAGGAGACTCACTCCGCGCTTTTTTGCCGCGTTGGTGATGATCTCTCCCGCCATCACGAGGATTTCCTTGGAAGCGATGGCCAGATCCTTTCCGGCCTCGATGGCGGCGAGTGCGGGATAAAGCCCTGCCGTGCCGACGATGGAAATCAACACCACATCCGCATCACTTAGCTGGGCCAGGGTTTCCAATCCCTCTTTCCCCACATGGACTGTTACCTCAGGCGGTAGAAGTTGGCGGAGTGCGGCTTCCTTGGTCGTATCATAAATGGCCACGTGGCGGACGCCGGTTTCCCGCGCCTGCTCCGCCAGTTTTTCCACGCTGCCAAAAGCAGCCAGGGCAATGATTTCGATCTGTTCCGGGAGCTCCCGGGCAACCTTTAGCGTGGAGGTGCCGATGGATCCTGTGGAACCTAGCAGAACCACGCGGCGTTTGACGGGTGTGCTCATGCTAGCGGCAGGAGAATCCATTTCAGATAGAAATACAGGGCGGGAGCGGTGAAGCAGATGCTATCAATAAGATCCAGTCCTCCGCCGATGCCGGGAAGCATGTTGCCGGAGTCCTTGGCCCCCAGTGCGCGCTTCACCACGCTTTCAGCCAGGTCACCGATGACTGCCAGCACGGCCAGGATAAATCCGAGCGCAATCACGTGACCCCAGCTATGGAAAATCGAGAGATGCTGAGGGAATAAGGCATACAGGCCGCATCCTGCTAGTTGGGCGAAAAACAATGCTCCCACAAATCCCTCCCAGGTTTTTCCGGGACTCACATGGGGAATCATCTTGTGGCGTCCGATGATGGAGCCGGTGATATAGGCACCCATGTCCGTGAATTTGGTAACAGCCAGCAGCCATAACAGAACAAATGCTCCAGGAACCGCCGCGTCTCCAGGCACAATGAACGTCACGCGTGCCGCGAAGTTGAAGAGGAAAATCACATAAACAAACCCCAGCAGGTTTGCCGCCACCGCCAGCAGTGCCTCGCTGCCTTTGATGGAATAGCGCAATTGAAGCGTAAATGCCCCGCCAATGGCGATGGCGATGGCCAGTGCATCGATGTCTGGTGGCAGTACCTTATGGCCTTTTAGAATCAAAGTGTAGAGAAGGCCGCTGTAAGTAACTGCCAGCAGCATTCCAAAGCGGGGGAAGCACTTGATATCCGCAGCCTTCAGCATCCGGAAATATTCCACCATTGAGATGAGTCCCAGAGTTCCCACCAGGCCCAGATAGGCCAAGGGCTTCATGCTGAAAAATACGGCGCACACCAGTATCCACAGGAAAAGTGTGCTCGCCGTACGGCGGACAAACGTGCGGGCTTTGGAAGGCGGGGAAGAGGGTGGCGGGTTTTCTGCCATTTGCAGGCAAATCCAAGACGGCTGAGGCCGGGGTGGCAACTCATTCCGCAATTGAGCGCATCAAAGTTTGGATATCCGCAACCTTTCGTGAAACGGCCTGTTTCATGATCAAGCGGACCAAACATCTGCTGAACAACAATCCAAATACGAAGATGAAAACAACCAAACTCCTCACCCTGGGCCTCCTGATCGGCAGCTTCACCTGTGCATTCGCGGAAGATGCGGGTCCACCACCACCTCCTCCTGGAAAGCCACCACACCGTCCAGTTCCTCCTGAGGTGCTCAAAAAATTCGACAAGGATGGCGACGGAAAACTGTCCGAGACTGAAAGAGCCGCGATGAAGGCGGAGCGGGAAAAGGAAATGCTGGCCAAATATGATGCCGACAAGGACGGCAAGCTTTCCGACGAAGAAAGGGCCAAGGCCAAAGAGGATCGTCACAAGGAAATGATCGCCAGGTTTGACAAGGACGGCGACGGGAAGCTCTCCGAGACTGAAAGAGCAGCGATGAAGGCCGAACGAGCTGAGCGCAAAGGGCCTGAAAAAGAGTAGTCTATAACTCCTGCTCGATCGCCTTCAGCGTGAGGAAAAGCTCCTGCCATCGCTTGAGTTTTGGCTCGATGGCCAGCTTTTCCCGCGCAAGGTGGGATCTCACATCTTTCAATGACGTAGCGTAATCCTGAAAAACGATTCGCAGCGCCTCTTCATAATCCTTCCTCAGAGTGTTCGCGAAGGTGCCGCACGTATCCAGCAGGCGAGAGCGGAAATCCGCCGTAATTGCCTTCCGGGTATTGCCGATGGCCAGTAAACCGCCTATCAGAAAAATTCCGGCCAGTCCACAGATGATCAGTGGCAGCCATGGCAGGCCCAGAGCTCCACATACTGCCCCCGTCGTAGTGAGCAGCAATACCATGAAGGTGAAGGATTTTAGCTTCACATTGCGGCGGCGCAGCTCCTTTGAAAGCTGGTTCCTCACTTTCAGATTCCCCACGCCCTGGCGCGCGGCGCGTCCCAACCGATTTACGAAACGCAGGCGGGCTCCCGATAAAATGTCATCAGGAGGAATGGAGTTTGTCAGATCCACCGCCATCTCCTCCTTCACCCGCTCACCTAGATTCCGCCAATGCTCCAAACAGAAATCGACAGCTTCCACGCTGTCTTTTTCCGCTACGGAGACTACGGCCGTTTGTAGGCGCTCGATGAACAGGGTTTCCATTTGGGAAGCGATCCTGTCTCCTGTGAAAAGCCGATAGATGGAAGGGCAAGCCGCCAGCCGTTTTTTAAGCTGCTGGGAAACCCATACGGCTTCATTTTCAAATACCTCCGCCACTCCAGCCAGATGCCGGGGCAGCCTTTGGACGAATTGCTCGCGGATGCCATCGATCTCCACCTCCACATCTTCCAGAAAGCGCGCCTGTTTGTTCAGTCCGCGCGTCAAGTCTTCGATCCTATCCTCCACGGTCCTGAGTGCAGAGGCCGCCTGCCTGCGCCACGCATCGAGTGCGCCGCGGCGCACGGGAGATTCGCAAACCCGCTGTGAAATGAAATTTTCCAACGCCGGATACCCGCTGGCCTCCAATTCACGCTGGGCGAATGGTTTTGCGCGTTTCGCTTCGTAAGCTTTTTTTCCGGAAACCGCGAAAATCGGAGGCACATGACCGATCCGCTTTTTCGATAGATCCGCCATGTGATCCAGAATGACCGCAATGTCCGCTGGCTCCCGCTGGTCAGCTTGCTGGATGATGAAAACGACCTTTTCCAAGGTATCCTTTTTCAGCTTCGAGATGAAATCCCACGTGGCTGCTCCCCATGGATTGGTTACCGGGAATGCGAAGAGGATGAGATCGGCAGAAGGCAGGAACCGCTCTGTGATCTGCTGGTGTCCCTTGACTACGGAATTGGTCCCCGGAGTATCTACCAGATTGAAGTCGTGAAGAAATGCGATGGGCCGGTAGCGCTCCTCGAGCACCGGGGTTATTTCCACATCTTTTTTCAGCGGGCCGTAACGGTACCACAGAACCCGCTCCGTTTCCGGCAGGATATTCACCTTGCACAGCTCTTCTCCGAAGAGCCCGTTGATCAAAGTGGATTTCCCGGCATTCACCTCACCACTGACGACGAATAAAAACGGAGAACCCAGCCCCTTTGAGATTTCCTCGTGGGGTAGTTGATCTCCCAGATCCGTTCCCGTCTCGGCTGCCAGATCGCTGATGCCGTGCATCACGCCTGCGATGCGTTCACGCGTCGCGAAGTAACGCTCGCCGAACATATCTGGGGCTTTGGAAAGAGGAGGGGATGAGGTTTGAGGCGGAGGGAGGAACCCATTACTGGGCAGCCGGCACAGGTGCGCTGCCTGCGGTGGAAGCTGGTGCAGGAGCTTCTTTCTTCATGGCGATCAGTTGGGAAACCGTCACGAACTTGAAGCCTCGGCTCAGCAGTCCATCCAGAGTGGCAGGCATTGCGTCCACGGTCTGTGCATGCAGATCGTGGGCCAAGACGATGCCGCCTGCAGTCGTTCCGCCAAGAATGCGGGAAGTGATCACGCTGGAGCCTGGGCGCTTCCAATCCAGTGGATCCACTGACCAGAGAATCGTAGGGTAGCCGAATTCCGCATGGACCAGCTCGCGCTGGCGCTGGAGCAATCCACCATAAGGTGGGCGCAGTGTGCGGGGAATCACCCCGGCGGCACGAGCCACCGCATCCCGGCAACGGCTTAGGTCCAGCTTCAGTTCCTCATCGCTCAGCTTGCTCAGCAGGCGGTGGGTATTGCTGTGATTACCGATTTCATGGCCTTCCGCCACCGTGCGGCGGACCACACCGGGATAAAGGTTCACGCTTTGGCCGATCACATAGAACGTCGCCTTAATGTTCCGTTCACGCAGCATGTCCAGCAAGCGCGGCGTGTTTTGGGGATGTGGACCATCGTCAAAGGTCATCGCGATGTAGTTACCGGAGACGAGCACCCGCGAGTAACTGATGCTGGAGCCACTCGGATAAGTGGCAGATGGGAAATTCTGATCAGGGTTGCGCGGCACCGGGCCCTTTACCGGCGGAGTCCGGTAGCCGGAATTCGCCGTAGTTTTCACTCCCTGCGGAGCGGACTGAGATCTGGGCGCCGCAGCTGCAGCACAACTGCTAAGAGTGGCCGTCATCATCAGGAATCCGCGGCGCGTCAACCGTGAAAGGGCGGAATCCTCGGAAGGAGAAGCTTCCATGGTGGCGTTTAGGAAATTGGTTCCCAGAGTGTGCAGCGGGTTCTTCATAAGGGTGCGCGAATCGAAAAAAACTTCACACAAAGTAGAAAAAACTTCAGGCATGTCACGTCCCGTTTTTCTTCTCCTCACCGTGCCTTTCGCATTCAAGGAAAGGATTTTACAACCGGATTTTGACAGATGGGAAAGTGGCTGATACACGCTGCCCAGCACAGCGCCTGTAGCTCAGTTGGATAGAGCATCCGCCTTCTAAGCGGACGGTCACTGGTTCGAATCCAGTCAGGCGCACTTATTGAAAATCAATCAGTTATGCAGTGTTGTAAAGCGCGTTCAGGAAATCCAAGTGCCTTAATGTTGCCCTTACGAAAAAGCCCCGTCCAATTCTGGAGCGGGGCTTAGCTTTGAAGGCGATCAACTGGAAGAACACTATTTTTGAAAGTCTTTAGCACCATCTGGAAATAGATGAGTGACGATAGTGCGGAAGCTGAAGAATGTTTGGAGAAGCACTCCGTTCGTAAGAGTGGTAAACGCCCATTCGTTCAGCTTTAAAATCTCCAGTCCTTGAGCAATTACGATGAGGAACAACGCAACTAGCTCTACTATCAGTAAAACTCCTACAAATGCGCTAACGTAATACCGGAGGCGATGGGTTTGATTGAAGGTCCGGCTTCGATGCTCTTGCTCGATATCGCTTTTATCTGGATCACCGCTGATTGGATCAGCTGAGGTTCTTTTAGGCTGTGCACGACTGGATAAATCGGCCAGCACAGCTTTAGTGGCTACCTCTGGGGATGCTTCAGTGTGTGCCTCTGGGCTGCCCATCAGATGATCAAGCCTAGGTTTTTGGCCTTGTAGGTAGCGGCTTCATGCGAAACTGCGAAATATGCCGCCATTCTGAATGTGTCACGTCGCTCTTGCCATGCGCTCCTGAAGAGTTCCGTGGGCATGAGAAGCTCAGATGCAAATTGATTTGCCTCACGCTCTTTGTAGTCACCAGGAGCTGAGAAATTGCTCCGATAATCAACTTTATCAACGGCTTCATGGAGGACCGCATGTCCTATCTCGTGAGCCAACGTGAATCTCTGGCGGACAAGAGAATCGCCGCTATTGATGAAAATAGTGGATCTGCCGTGGTCAATGGCTCCGCTGATGTCGTCTCGGCCATCAAAATTTACAACTTTGAACCCAAGTCCATATGCGATGGTTTCCAGCGGCACAGGCACAATCCCCCATACATCAGCATCCCGGAGGGTGCTGATGGCGCGAGATTTGATTTCTGCATGGGAGCGCATCTGGCGGGAGATATTCACATTATATTCACAATCGCAAGTTTTTCTTGTGTGTTCGGTTTTGAGTGCATCGCGGATCTTCATCGCTTGTCATTCCCTGAATGATACCACAATCCGCGAAAAATTCCGATGCATAAAGACACGGTAAAAGTAATGACAATCAACGAGAGACAAACCCATAAAACACCTTGAAAGGCAGGAGGTAGGGGGCCTTGGTTTTTCGTATTTTTCTCTGAAGCGTTGACCTGAGGAGTTGTAGTTTGAGCGAGGCAAATCATTTAAATGAGATTATCGGGTCACCAGTTTCTTGAAAACGCTTTCGATACCATTTTCAGTTTTTTCAGGACTGATGTCTCCTAAAGCTTCTTGAACCCATCGCTTGAAAGCCTGAGGTCGGGCCGTGTCATCCGATTCGGCACGGGCGCGGATCTCCGCAATAACTCTGTCACGATCCGGCTCCGGCAGATCGAGTATGCGCCGGGTGAGCTGCATCTCACTTCCGCAGAGACCCTGGTAAATAATGAGATTACGAATCACCTGAGAGCGGGACATATCGAGCCTATCTGCAATGGCATCAAGGATTCCCACTTCGTCACGGGACATTGAGACTGAGGTCTTTTGATCGAGCTTCACGTTACTGGATAGTTAGGTTTTCCTAAAAGTAGTGACTTTTTCTGATATTTCCGGCTGGTTAGGAGGGATGCATGGTGTTCATGTGAACTTATGAAACGCAAGACGCGATTGCGGTGACCACTCGATTTTAGAGACGGTTTTCCGAATTTGGTAAAAATAAACGGCGATGAACACCATCGACACAAACCAAGAAGAACCCTTCGTGGGGCCAGCAGATGTAGCAAAGAAATACGGCGTGAGCCGTCCCACCGTGATCCGCTGGGTTCGGCAGGGACTTTTCCCAGCCGTGCACCGTGGAAAGGTTACCCGCATGCGGATGAGCGACGTAGTAGCAGCCATGGAAAAGAAGGGAGGCCACCAATGAGCGATCTTTTCTCACTCGCCTCTCCAGAGCCAAGCCCGGAGCTGATCCACATCGAAGTGAATAACGGCGTTGCCACCGTGAACGCCCGCGATCTACATGCGTTTCTTGAAGTCGGCACATCTTTCAAAGATTGGGTAACCCGTCGCATTGCGGACTACGGGTTTATTGAAGGGGTGGACTTTAGCTCATTTCTGAGCGAAAGCTCCGGCGGCCGTCCTGCGAAGGATTATCATCTATCGCTAGATATGGCCAAAGAGCTATCGATGGTAGAGCGCAATGAAAAGGGTAAGCAGGCGCGGCAATACTTCCTGGCCTGCGAACGGAAGGCGAAATCCACCGCGACTGATCCAATAGCCATCCTTTCCGACCCCGCCGCCATGCGCGGCTTGCTTCTCACCTATACGGAGAAGGTTCTTACGCTGGAAGCGACCGTCGCTGAGCAGAAGCCCAAGGTGGCAGCACTAGATCTGATCGCCACGGCGGACGGCTCACTGTGCCTTCAACAGGCTGCGAAGTCTTTACAATCCCGCCCTATCGACCTGATCAAGTTTCTTTCGTGTGACGGCTGGATCTATCGCCGTCCAGGCAACGGGGCGTGGACTGGATACAGCGATAAGCTGCATCAAGGCGTGCTTGAGCACAAAGTGACCACCATATCAGTAGGCGGGGTGGAGAGGGTGGAAACTCAAGTAAGGGTAACAGCCAAAGGGCTGGCGAAGCTGGCAGAAATCAAGACGGAAGGAGGATGGAGATGAGTGCCGGGGAGATATCGTGGGCGTGCTACCTCATCATCTGCGTGACAATCGGCAGCGGCTTCATTGGATGGTGGGCAGGATGCTTGTTTTCATGGGTCTTTGAGAAACTCATTGGCATGAAAGGAGCACGCCGTGGCCTTAAATAAAAAAGGAGCGGATTTCTCCGCTCCTTCCATTACTTCGATCCACGCTTCCCTGACTTGGGGGGTGGGGAGTCTGGGGTGAGATCAGAATCAGTTATACTTTCAGCTACTGCTGAAGCGATTCCGTCATAGCCCATCCTTTTGAGGGCTTTGATCCCTGCTGCGACGGACAGCCTAATAACGTCCTGCTTACTCAATTCAAGGTCCTGAGCAACCTCTTCGATATCAGAAAGCATTCGTTCTGAAAAGCGAATCGGAATCGGGGTGGATGAAGGACGCGTCTGCTTGGGCATGGGGCAAAATTAATTGTAGAAAAAAATTCTACAATATTTTTCTTGCGAATGTAGAATCCAGTTATACAAAAAAGACATCAAATGAGTGCGACATTAACAAAACCAATTCCGGTCCGCTTGACCGAAGAGATCATTCAAGCCCTCAGTGAAATTGAGGACTACACAGGCACCGATAAGAGCAAACTTATCCGTTTAGCCATCAAGCTCGGCATGCCGGAAGTGCAGCGCCGATTCTCCGCCCCAACCCCAACCAAGAAGGCGAAATCCTAACCCTTCATGTGCCGTTCCCGGCCCTTCTGCGTAATCGTGAAAGTTTCTGGAGACGCCGGGACATGCTCCGACTCCCAAAAACTCTCCAGGGCATAACCTTCGTAGCCGGGATAATGAGACACCAATCCAGCCTCAACCAAAACATCAAGATGATACCTAGTCTCCCCCTCGGAACACCCGAGCCTTCTGACCATCTCGCTGAATTCTACAGACTTACCTTTATCAAAAAGGTAGGCTATTGTCTCGCCCTGCTTTGGGGTGATTTCATCAGTCTTCCTAAGATCTGCTATCTGGCCCTCAAGATCGGCATTCGTCGCCTTCAGATCTTTATTCTCCGCCGTAAGCATCGCATTCTGCTCCTCAAGTATGAGGCACTTCTCGGTAAGTCGCACGATCTCCTGTCGGAGAACCTTCAAATCAAAAGCGAACTCGCGATCAGACAGATCGGCCCTCTTTTCCATGATCTTAGCAGAGCCTCGCTCAGTGATCAATTTATCCAACAGTTTCCACATGGCTGCGATCTATCTGAACAGGCGGGAAATCGCAAGATCTCTCAATCCCCAGCCCCAACCAAGAAGACCCGATGAGCCGACCTTTCCCATATCAACAGGTGAGGACCGTGGAGGGCTTGGAAGAAGCAAACGAGCTTTTGGCCCAAGGCTCCGACCGCTACGGCCCTCGTTTCCAAATCCTGCAATCTTGGCGAGAAGAGGAAACCTTAGGGTTTCTACTCGTAGAGACTATTCACCCATCTTTTCCCACGAGCGAAGATTCACCTCTGGCTTCTCAACCCGCCGAGGCTCTCCCAGATGCTCAGGCCATCCCAGCAATGCATGGAGATACTCGCCCACAGTCCACGTGCGAATGATCCGCCAGCCAAGAGCCAGCCACTGATTGATCTCCTTATCCAGCCGGTAAACACCTTCCAACTGAACCGTTTCCGAAAAATCCGACACCTCAAGTTTGTCCATGAGCTCACCACTATCAGACCACGCAAGCAATTCAAGCAATCCCAAGAAGAACAGATATATCGTATACATGGATTCGGGACTCAAGAGAGTCGTCGAGGCATGTAGCGCATCACAAGGAAGTGATGGAGTATCCTTTTATAATTTATGGCCCTCCGAGATTGTGGCCTTCATTCCGACGCGGTCATTGATCAGCTTCCACAAGATTCCTTCCAATGAGGATGATTTGCGACGCAGCAGGAAGGCAGCAAAGGCGCAGGCCGGCTCCGCCGCCGAGACGGGAGAGCAGAACCCGGAGCCTGAAATCTTGAAGATATCTAGAGAGCTTGAGGCAATTCAGGAAGGCGTTAGGGCTACTTTGGACCTCTCATCTGTTTTTAGGAAACCTCAGCCACTTAAGCGGCAGTTTGAAAAACTAGAAGAGCTAGAGGCTGCCGTTCATGCTGCGAAGATTCGCCCAGCACGGAATCCAGGCATTTTCCCTCTACTCGCAGCCCTGCTCTTGGGTGCGCTCCTTTCGAAAAAAGGAGGCTCGAAGTGAGCGATACCATCCTCGTGAAAGCTGAGGTGATCGCGCGCCGCTACTCCGTCACGCCTCAGCACATCTACAATATGGCAAAGCAGGGGAAGATCCCCTCAGAGCGCATCGGCAATGCGGTTCGATTCGACGCCGATGCGGTGGATGCCGCCATCAAAGGCTCCCCCAAAGAAAAGGCCGCAGGGAACTGACATTCCCTACGACCACACTGAACACACCGAATCATCACAAACGATATGAACGCAAGCAGCATACAGCCAACTGAACCACAGGGTCAAGACCTGACCCAAATCATCACACAATCTTCCTCATCCGCGCCTCTACAGGGTGGCGACCAAGTGTCCGCAACGACGAATGCCCAAGCTCCGGCGGTGGCAACTATCGAGAATGGCGCGGGTGAGGACGCTATCACAGAAGATCAGCTCAAAGCGGCTCTTATCCGCTATGATGCGAAGTTTGAGACGCTGGGGATGGATGAACTGATAGTAAGCGTCCGCCGCCCCTATAAGCACGAAAAACGGAAGGGGGCGTCCGTCGTTTTCATCGTTCCTTCAAAAGAAAATCATCCAGCAATGTCAGCAGATTCCATCGACGGCCTTTGCGACAAGGTTCACAAGTATGTGGAATCCTCCGAAGAGCGCAAAGCGAAGCGCGTCGAATCTCTCAAGGCCGAACTGGCCCAGCTAGAAGGGAAGGACGTCCAGCCATGAAAGAAGCCCTCGGCATCGCCATCGGTATCAACCTGGTCGTCTTCGGCCTGATCTACGTCTTTTCCCACCAGCTACTGCAATGAATCCATTTCGCCACAGCCTGGCGTTTTCAGCGGCAGCCATCGTGATCATGCACGGCATTTTCGCGGTTTCCGCCCTCATCTTTTCATAACCCGGCTGACACCGGATGCGATCCAAGCCCAAGGACGATGGGCAGCCAACTGAACACATATCTAGCAAATCATCACATGAGCAACATCACTATCAAAAATCGCTGGACCGGAGAGGTCATCATTTCCGGGGAATACAATTCCCACTTGGAGGCAATCGCGGCCTGTGAGCGTGAGGGTAAATCCCTCCGCGGCTCCGACCTCCGCGACGCCAACCTCCGCGGCTCCGACCTCCGCGGCTCCGACCTCCGCGACGCCAACCTCAGCGACGCCAACCTCCGCGGCTCCGACCTCCGCGGCTCCAACCTCCGCGGCGCCAACCTCCGCGGCTCCGACCTCCGCGGCGCCAACCTCCGCGACGCCGACCTCCGCGACGCCGACCTCCGCGACGCCAACCTCCGCGCTATCCGTGATGACTTCTGGGCAGTTCTTTCTTCCGCGCCCCGCGAGGTCCCGGGGTTGATCGCTGCCCTCAAGAAAGGACGTGTGAATGGATCGACCTATCAGGGCGAATGCTCGTGCCTGGTAGGCACCTTAGCCAATGTGCGCGGTTGCTCCTACAATCAGATCCCGTCCCTCAAGCCTAATGCCTACCGCCCTGCGGAGAAATGGTTTCTAGGCATTCGACAAGGCCATACGCCGGAGAACAACACGTTTTCCAAGCTGGCCGTTGAGTGGGCCGAGGAATGGCTGGGGCGTATGCAGGACGCGTTCGGCCCAAGCCCAGAAACAGAGCAAGCAGCTCCAACCGCATGATAAACCTCTCATCGGGATCATCACATGAGCAGCGAAAAGCCTTCATCTATTTCCAATGGCCGCCTTGAGGCGTTCTTTGAAATCATTCTCACCCAAGCCAGAACGGCACTTTTTGAACGAAGCCAAGACATACTTGATGCTTGGCACTCCAACATTGAAGAAGCGGAGACCAACAAGAAGAACTTCCCTCCACTCAAGCTTTCTCTCGGAGCAACAGTAGATCTGGAAGCCGCGAAAATCGAAACCGTTATCAAATTTACGACGGTCTATCAATCGACCCTCAGCGCGCCTCTTCCCGATCCAGATCAGCCGGAATTCGGCTTCGATCCTAACTAATAAAACCACCCTCAAAAGTCCGAACTATGTCCACGACACTCGCCCCATTTCCGCCCCTCACGCCTCCAGTATCGCAGGCAGCAGGTGCTTTGATCGATACGGAAGGCCAGCGCGCCATTCAAGAGGTTCAAGCTGCTATGGTGATCGCCAAACGCTTCCCGCGTGACGAGAAAGCCTGCCTGGATCGAATTCTCAATTCTTGCTCCCGCCCTTCGTTGGCAGAGCAATCCGTTTACAGTTACGCCAGAGGTGGAACATCCATCAACGGTCCGTCTATCCGTCTTGCCGAGGCTGTCGCTCAGCAATGGGGCAACCTTCAATTCGGCATCCGCGAACTGGATCAGCGCGATGGAGTTTCCACTGTCGAAGCCTTCGCGTGGGACTTGGAAACCAACACCCGAGAGGTGAAAGTTTTCCAAGTCGTTCACGAACGCCATAACAGTAAGGGCAAGACCGTCCTCACTGACCCACGCGACATTTACGAAACCGTGGCCAACAACGGGGCGCGCCGTCTCCGGGCGTGCATTCTGGGAGTGATTCCAGGTGATATCGTGGATGAGGCAGTAAGGCAGTGCCAGCTCACCCTCACGGCCAATGCTGACACATCGCCAGAGGCGCAGGCCAAAATGCTGGAAGCGTTTTCTCGATTCAAGGTGACTAAAGAACAAATCGAGAAACGGCTGCAACGTCGCATCGACGCCATCCAGCCAGCGCAGGTAGTGAGCCTGAAAAATATCTATGCCTCTCTCCGGGACGGTATGAGCAAACCGGAGGATTGGTTTGACGGTGCTGTCATTAGCGTCAACTTAAGCCGCAAGTGATTGATATCGAGAAGATAGCATAAAATAAATTTGACATCAGGGTGTCATCCGCAGGCTTGGCATGTTCAAGGCTTCTTTTAACCCTGC
>Ga0070658_10002581_pt1 | contig 15088 bp, 11 predicted proteins | sample KBSC13metaG_FD_64664 | JGI IMG/M metagenome (GOLD analysis project Ga0070658, IMG submission 64664) | Corn rhizosphere microbial communities from Kellogg Biological Station, Michigan, USA - KBS C1-3 metaG | ecosystem: Host-associated > Plants > Roots > Rhizosphere > Soil ...
GCAAACATCGCAGAGCGCAGCTTCTGGCGTCCACCGACAGGAAACGTTACGCCCCCAGATTCGGGTCGTGGAAGGCGGTGAATCGACCGCAAAACCGGAAGATTGTCGCGGGATTATCGTCGGACCGGGCGTCAATCAGCCGGACCCGTTTCCGGGGTACGGCGGTTTCGTGGGCTGGGAGTCGCCGATCCGTCTCAAGTCCGGTGTCTGGCTGGTGGGTTTCAACGCGGGTTACTGGCACGCTTCCCCGCCGACTCCGCCGCACTACTCCCCGAAGACGCTGGAGGAGTACCGCAGACTGGGCATGCCGATGGACATTGTCGCCCCCACTGGCGGACGCGCGATGATCACGCGCTCTCTGGACGAAGGGAGAACCTGGAGTAGACCGGAGACGCTGATCGATACTCCCGCAGACGATCGGCATCCGGCGTTCGTGGAACTGCGTGACGGGACGATCCTCTGCTCCTTTTTTACCTATGCCGGTGAACCGGAGCAGGGAGACTTCGTCAAAGATCCCGCCTACGCGACACGCGTCCATATTCTCCGCTCGTTTGATGGCGGGCGCACCTGGGAGAAGAAGCCACGTCTTCTCAAGACCCCCTTCGTCTCGGATGAGACCGACGGTCCGATGGTGCGGCTTAAAGACGGCTCGGCGCTGATCGCGCTCAACGGTCGGCCGCAGAGCGGCCCACCCGATCAGGCCGGCATCTTCCGTTCCACCGATCGCGGACGGACCTGGAAACTGCTCTCGACGCTCCAGACCGATCACGATCTCTCGGAATTGAACGTTGCGGAACTGCCGGACGGTCGCTGGGTGATGATGGCACGCCCCGAAGGGGACATCGCGTGGTCGCAGGATCGTGGCCGCACCTGGACGCCGCCGGTGACCTTCGGGATGCGCATGTTCGCGCCCAGCCTCTATGTGCTGCGCGATGGCACGCTCGTCTGCCTCCACGGCTCGTACGCGCCCGGTCATGGCGGACTGCGCGTCCTCTTCAGCACCGACGGCGGCCAGACATGGATCGCGCCGGCGAAGGACCATGGTTTTCTCGTGGACAACGCCTATGGGTACGGCAAGGCCATGGAACTGCCCGATGGATCCCTGTTCATCACCTACCTTGCCACCGGGGGACATCGCACCGAGGATGCGAAGAACAACGGCATTCGCTGCATTCGTCTGCGGGTACGCAAGGACCACTCAGGTATCGATCTCCTGCCTGCCCCGAACCGGTGATATAAGAGGTACGGAACCACCCAAAAGGCCATTCTCTGCTGTAGAGAATGGCCTTTTGGCTTATGGGTCGTACGTATCTCACCCTGCAAGAAGCGACTGCGACAGAGAGAGCGTCAGATCACTTCCAGGCCGTCGCGGTCGGGGAGAGGAGGGAAGGGGGCGTGTGGCTCGGCCTGATACCAGAAGGCGGTCGAGGCGATGTCGTCCTGGAGGGGAAGGTAGCGTCCGCCTGTGCGCCAACCGAGCGCCTGGATCGTCACCTTCAGGTCTTCCTCGAAGCGGATGGGGTCGGGGATATGCCAGCGGTACATGCCGTGGCGCTGCTGAGAGCGATACATACCTGCCTGTCCCGCCATAATGACCTGCGGCATGCCGAGATAGGCGGTCGTGAAAATGCCGTACTGGCCCTGCGGCTGCTCGAAGTTCCAGGCACCGCCGAAGTAGTCTTCCGTGCCGGTGCCTGCGATGGTCGGGAACTCGCCGTCGCCGTCCATGAAGAATTTAATTTCACCTTCACCCCACCAACCGGTGTTGTTCACCTGCCAGGCAAGGTACGTACCCACATAGTGCCCTTGACCCTTCACGCCATCCAGGAGCGTATGCACCTCGGCATAGGGGAGTGGGTTGGAGCGGCGGAACTGCGCGTGGAAGGTGGCAGCGTCCTCCGGGACGTCGGTGAGGGCGTAGGTGACCTGATAGTAGTAGCCGTTGCACTTCTCTTCGGTCAGATTCTCCAGCGTGATTCGCGCCGACTTGTGGAACGGCATCTCCCAGTAGGAGTTGAAGCCGCCCGCGGGATTGACGGCGACCGGCAGACTGGAGATGTTGCAGCGCTCGCACCACCCGTTGCAGAACAGATCGCCGAGCGGAACCTCCACCGAAGGCGTCTCCTCGCCATCCCAGTAGAAGCGAATGATCAGTCGTCGCCACCAGGTCGGGTGGACGGTGTTCCAGATGTGCTGAATGGCTCCCGGCCCTTGGATGTCGGCCAGCGTCACGGTCTGCCGTGGCTCGATGCTGATGGAAGGCGACACCTTCCAGCCGAGCCCGAGGTCACGGGCGGCATTCGCGCCGGTACCCTCGGTCGCCATCCCGGCCTTGCCCTTTTCGCCCGTAAAGTTCTCCGCGCTGATCGAGCGCGTCTTCGCCTTCGAAAGACGCGAGATGTTGTGCAGGCCCATCCCCAGGCCATTGAACGGTTCCATAATCGACAGATTGCTCCTTTGCCCTAAGTTGCTGCCGCAAGGTTCGCTTTCTGAGGAGTGAATCCCTTGTCTGAACCACGATTTTCGCGATTAGACGATTCACACGATTGTTGTCGTGCTTGTCGGTTTCGCGCCGAAGTGGGTATTTGTCGCACTTTTTTCGTCTAAAGCAGGAAAAAGTAGAATTGTGTCTAACACTATGCTGGAGCATCAATACAAAAGGACCAAAGCGTATTGTCAAGAGGAGAACAAGGATGGATTCTCACGGACTGACTGTGCGTGAAAGCGGCGAATGGGTTAAGCGAAAACATCACTTTCTTCGTCGCTACTGCGATATGTTCATAACGTCGATGAAAAAGAAATGGTCCTTGACCTACTTGGACCTATTGGCAGGGCCAGGTGTGTGTCAGATCAGAGACACAAAGGAATTGGTTCCTGGATCGCCGTTCGTTGCACTGGATTTCCCTTTTGACCGCTTCCTATATTATGAGGCCAATGTCGAGGTTGCTGCCGCGTTGAAAGAACGTGTTACTCGACATGAATATTCCGACCGGTGTAAGGTTGAAACGCGCGAATGGCAAGAGGTCGTTTTGGCTCCCGGCTTTCGTTTGCCGTCCGGCCTCATCTTGGCCTTCATTGACCCCACTGGAATTTCCCAGGTGCCTTGGACAGCTATCGAAGCTCTCGCTTCTGCCAGTTCCCGTATCGACATTTTGATGACTATTCAACATGGTATGGGAATAACCCTGAATCAACATCAATCCCTCGCAAAGGACAGCGAAACTGCAGTGGATGCCTTTTTGGGTGGTGCCGAATGGCGCTCAAGATTACCGACTTCAGGAAACTTTTGTCAGGCCGTGTTAGAGGCATTTACTGAACGTATGAGTGGTCTAGGCTTCAGTACCCGCAAGTGGATGTTAGTCAAGAATAACAAGGGACAGGGGCTTTACTATCTCTGCTTATTTTCTAGGAACCCTGTGGCAATTCGATTTTGGGATGAAGTAGTCAAGAAGGACGAAACAGGCCAACGGACATTAGGCTTCTGAGGAGAAACATGAATGGCAAGTAATTCCCATATCGAATGGACAGAGGCGACCTGGAACCCGTTGACCGGCTGTACCAAGATTAGTCCCGGCTGCAAGCACTGCTATGCCGAGCGGATGTCTGCGCGGTTGCAGGCGATGGGCAATCCCAACTACGCCAACGGTTTCGAGTTGACGCTGCACGAGCATGTTGTGGAACTGCCGCTCAAGTGGAAAAAGCCGCGTGTCATTTTCGTCAACTCGATGAGTGACCTGTTTCATCGGGATGTCCCTGCGGAATTTGTTCTGCGGGTTTTCGAGACGATGCGACGCGCCTCCTGGCATACCTTTCAGGTGCTGACGAAACGTTCCGAACGCTTGCTCGAACTTGATCCTCAGATCGTCTGGCCGGCGAATGTCTGGATGGGCGTCAGTGTGGAAAACGAGAAGTACGCCTATCGCGTCGAGGATCTGCGGCAGACTCATGCCCAGACGAAGTTCCTCTCCGTGGAACCGTTGCTCGGCCCCTTGCCCGATCTCAACCTTCAAGGCATCGACTGGGTGATTGTCGGCGGCGAGTCGGGACCGGGAGCGCGTCCGATGCAAGAGAAGTGGGTCACTGGCGTACGTGATCAGTGTCAGGCGGCAGAGGTGGCTTTCTTTTTCAAACAGTGGGGTGGCGTCAATAAAAAGCGTACCGGACGGCTGCTGGAAGGACGAACGTGGGACGATCTCCCCACCACACCGACGCTGTTGCCGGTGCCTGGGGTGGGCGAATAGAGCGGATCGGCAAACTATCGCCGCACTCGCGCAAAATGCTTGGCCGCAAAGGGGGTGGGCTGCGAACTATTTTTACCGCCAAAGCCAAAGAAGCCCCAGAGCTATCATGCTCTGGGGCTTCTGTCGTTCGATTGGACTACTGCGCGTTCAGAACGGCTTCCACAGCATCGGCAATATGCGTTGCCCTGTCTACCTCAATGATAGCCAGAAGCACATTCCACGCGGCGGTGGAGGCACGCTCCCGCGCATCGACGGCGGCCTTCTGAACAGACGAAAACATCAGGTCGTTACCACCAAAGTCACGCTGGGTGTTATGGCACAGAATGGCTGCTTCCTCGATCATAGCGAGGCAGTCGCGTACCATATCCTCGGTCTGAGTCTTCGCGTCTGTCCAGAGCACCAAGGGAACGTCTTTTTCTTGCGTCGGGGTGGCGAGTTCGTTAATCATCTTGATCAGATACGCGGAGGCTGCGTTCACGCTTCCCTGCGTCTCCCCGTGGCACTTGGACGTCAGATTCTTGTGGTCCTTCATCTCTGCGCGGTCGTCCAATTGGACAAGGAAGTTTTCGAGGGCCGATTGAAGGGCCGGGTTGGTAGTGGCGCTTTGGGTGACTGCATCAGTCGTAGGGTTGGCTTTCATAACGATTCTCCTATCGGATGGTATAGTACGAGGCGGGAGGTTTATGGCCTCGCGGCTCTCGGTCGTGTAAGCCGTTACAGAGAGGATTTTCCGCTTTGCGCGGAGAATTGATAGTGAGAAGTGGTAGAGGAGTTCCGTTGCGCGCTGAAGATATTTCGAGTATACGAACGTCGTCTATTAGGACAATGTCAACATGGCTCACGAGAAAACCACATTAACATGCAAGAATGCCGGTCAGGTTGCCGAGGCCGCGCGCCAGTGGGTTGTCTCTTATGAAGGCAAAAAGGCCGTTGAGGCCGGTCTTCAGAAGGCGCAGGACGTAACAGCGCGGTTCCGCGAGGCACAGCGCGTTGACCCCGATATTCTGCACAAGCCTATCACCCTCTCATCGCCTTCGTAATCACCCATGCCACAGGCGCACGAAGTACACCCCTATACCATTGATACGCTTCTTCGCCTGTTGGCAGAGCGCACCGGTTTTGACCTCCATACGGTTGAGGCGTTATATGAGTTGTGATTGTCTGAACCATGATCTCTCTGAAAGATGTAGACAAAATTATGGTATAATAAATTCGCTATCACGTGGTACAGTGTAGAATCCGATGAAGGGAGGTGACACACTTGGCGAACACAAATCCTATGCCGTCGCTATTCAAGCGTCTGGCTGAATTTGGTTTTGATCGTCCCTATGTCCGTAAGGTGGCGCTTCCCGATTGGTGGGATGAGAGCACTGCGGACACCGACGACGGTTATAATCAGACATTAATGCTGCTTGCGCGGAATCTTGGCCTTGATATACGCTCGCTCCAAAAGTCGGATGTGCCTTTGGCGTGTCGTGCTTTCGGCACAACGTTTTACAAGAAGAAACAGAATGTCGCTGAAGATGATTTGCGGCAAGCGCATTGCATCGCCGCACGCGCTGCCCAACTCGGCTGCTTTGCAACGTCGGTTCCTCTTGCCGATCTGCCCTCTTCCGCCGCAGAAATTCGCGCCACGATCTGCAAAGGGGAAAATCGTCTGCTGAGTTTTGGCGCACTGCTCGACTACTGCTGGGACATGGGCATTCCCGTTCTGCACGTCAGCCACTTCCCGAAACATGCTCGTAAGATGGATGGGATGGCGGCACGGGTCAAGGGCCGTCCGGTAATCGTTCTCTCAAAAAACGACCAATTCTCCGCGCAACTGCTTTTTCTGCTGGCGCATGAACTAGGGCATGTCGTCTTCAACCATATCGGGGAATCCGGCATGGTACTGGATGACAAGGTAGATCGCGAGAGCGTGGACGATGCGGAGATTGCCGCCAACACTTTTGCGGTTGAGATGCTCACCGGAAAACCGGATACGGCTTACTGGATACCGCGGAACATGCTGGCGCAAGAACTGGCGGACTGGGCACAGCGCGCCAGTCTGCGCGATAAAGTTGACCCCGGTGTGGTGGCGCTCAACTATGCCTGGAACAAGGGACACTGGGCGGTTGGTCTGTTGGCGCTCAGGATTATCGAGCCGAATGCGGATGCTGTCGCCGCTGTTCACGCGCGCATGTGCGCTCGTCTTGATTGGGACCGCCTTCCTCCGGACAGCCGTCGTTTTCTGTTGCGCGTTACCGGAGCGGAAGACAAGGCGTGATCTGCTTTCCTGACACAAGTGTGGTTTTCAAACTCGCAGGTTTTGACCTGGTGCATGAGGCGCTATCCGTTCTATCGGTAGCGCCTCAAGATCTATTTATCCTGCAAGAAACCCGGAACATGTGCAAGGGTAACGCACGAGCCTATATGCAAGAGCAGTATGGTCGTCAAGCAATACCGCGTGTCGAGTCTCTGATTCAGATGGCAGGCAGGAAGTCTTCCCGCGTAGATGATTTCGATCAACTGTCTTCGCTCCTGGAAACTGCCATGACACTATTCTGGAGTGGCTGCGCCGGTATGCTCGCGTCAAGTACACAGGCGTTTTGTACTATTCGCGCGCCCCGGATGCCTGGAGCAGGCGGATCACCTTTGCCTGGCTATCGTCCTGGTAGTCACGACTGGGATCGTGTCGGGCGATAAGCAGGGCGGTTTGGCCTTTGTGCGTGCGGAGGTTTACCTGTGCGCCGTGTGCCAGGAGCAGCTGCACCAGCGCCGGACGCAGGTTCGAGGCCGCGATCATCAGGGGTGTAATGCCTTTCCTATTCTGAGCATCGATCCGCGCGCCGTGCTGCAAGAGGAGTTTGAGAACGGTCGGGGACAACGGGTCCATCGGAGGGTGTCGATCTCCGTCGGCGGCATAGATCAGCGGCGTATTCCCCACTCCATCCTGGAAGTTCACGTTCGCTCCCCGTTCGATGAGCAGCACGGCCGCCGGCAGATTCAGTCGGTAGGAGGAGTCCAGAGCCGTCATCAGCGGCGTCTCTCCGTCCTTGTCCGGCGTCTCCAGTTCCCAACCCTGGCTCAGCATCTTTTTGAGCGCCTGGGTATCGTTCGCAAAACGAATGGCTGTGGGAATGGCTTTCGTGTCGCGTGCGCCTAGATCCAGCAGCGCATCGGCGACATCGGGCAGTCCCGCGCGCAAGGCGCAGTCCAGAGCGGACCATCCGCTGCTGTCCGTCGCCTGAATATTAGCCCCACCGGCGACCAGCGCCCGGACCGTAGCCGCGTCCTTGGCACGGAACAGAGCGGTATTCCCCTCTTGATCGGCCGCATTCACATCCCATCCGTGCCGGATCAGGGCCTGTACGATCTCGACATTCTCATTTCGAGCCGCAACCATCAGCAGCGTCCAGGGCGATCCCCGGTACTTGCCCTGGCCCATCGGTGGTGCGAGCGTCACCCCCGTGTTCTGGGCGCCTGCGGCCAGCAGCGCCTTGACGACAACCGTGTTGTTCTGCTCCACGGCGAGCGCCAGCACCGACCAGTGACTGTCGGGGGCAGGCCTGCCGCCGCGTATCCGCTGCCAGAGCGCTGCCATGTAGTTGTGGAAATTGACCGGAACGTTACTCTGTTCACGAACGTTGGGATCGGCATGCGCCCTCAGCGCCTCCAGCGCTCCCTGCGTATCGTCGGCTTTGACGGCGAGAATCAGCGCGCGAGTCGCCTGCTCACGCCGGTATCCATAGAGAAGGAGACCGGCGAGGAGGAAGAGTATCAGCGTGGAACCTATCAGCAGGCGACGTCTCTTCATGATCTGTTTCTGCTATGGTCTCTGTGTCTGAACCGGGTTGCAGTCAACATCGTGTTCATCGTCTGTCTCATCGAGAATAGCGTGGTTCAGACAGTCATGGCGTGACCTGGACCTGGACCGTGAGGTTCGTCGTCGGATGGTTCGGAGTGGTCGCCGTCAACGTAAGAGGATAGTTTCCGGCTGCCAGACTCGCATCGGCGTGAACGTTGATCAGGAAAGATACGTTGATCGCGCCATTGGTGGGTGTGAAGGTGGATTGGGAAAGCGCTGCGGTCAGACCAGGATTGTTGTTTGTCAGGGCGATCGTGACCGGGCCGGTGAGGCCGGCGGCATACAGGTTGACCCTGCCGGTCACATCACCGGGGGTAAAGGCCGATAGAGGGATGTTTGTGCCAGGAACATAGAAGAAGGTCCCCCCAAAAATTCCCAGAAAGACGCCATCCACGGAGACAAGCAACTCACCGACGGGTGGGTCTCCGGCCTCGGTCAGGATAGGGACGTCGCCGCTAAACAGGTAGCGGGTCGTCCCGCCGCCGATCGCTTTGATCTGGCCGGCGCTCATCGAGATCGCAGGGCCTGCTTCGGCAGGCGTGGTCACCGTGACGACGACTCGGGTGATCCCTTTCGGCAGCGAACTCACCGTCGGAGCCGCGAACACCGTGGTCCATCCGGCCGGCACCTTGTCGGCGCTCAGGGTGATCGGATTCGGAAACCCATTGGCGGAGACCAGGTCGAGCGTGATCGGCGTCGGCTGACCCGGTTTTAGCACGACGTTCTTGCTGGCCGGATCGATGACGAGGCCGAAGTCCGCCGATCTGTCCGGCGCGGCGACGACAGGCGCGCTGCCTCCCCCCCCACCTCCGCAGCCGACGAGTCCTACGGCGAGGAGGAAGAGGAGGCCCCACGCGGCCCATAGTGTCGCACGCTGCATGGTCGTTACTCCTGTAGGCATCGTTAGCGTCCTCCCAGGCTGCGATGTGCGCCTGCCGTCGTGGCCTGCCGCGATCCCGGCGAATCGTTGCCGGCGGCGTTGAAGGTGATCTGCGTTCGCGCGCTTCCGTCCAGACGCACATCGAAAATCTCGTTGGCTCCGTCTACCGGGGCTACATAGAGGACATGAAAACCATCGGCGCGACTCGCGATTGCCGCGTCCCAGGGGTTCAGGGAGGCAGCGACTGCAATCGTCGCTCCCTGCGTCAGGCCGGAACCATTGGCGTTGACGGTGTAGGGGACGATCGTGGCGCTCTGCGAATCCGCGGCCTGTGTCACCTGCAGGAACGCCAGGCGGGAGCCGTCCCGGCTGGTGTGAACCGAAGTGATCGGTCCTTCCACGGACGCCACCTGTATCGGCGTCGTCGCTCCGCGAGGCAGTCTATAGAGCACGCCGACAGGAGCGAGAGGGTTGATCCCGCTGATCAAGGCAGCGAAGTAGAGGGTGCGGTCGTCCGGCGCAAACAGGATCTCCGTGATCGGCGCGACGGCGGGGACATCATAGATCCGGGTTTTCTGCGTTCCGTCCGGCGCGACAAGATAGAGTGCATAGGGGTCGGTCCCTATTGGGCTGCCCAGGAACGCGATCTGCGAGCCGCTGGAGTTCGCAGCAAAGAGCGTCTGCGGTCCCACTCGCGACATAAACCCCGAGAACAGGGTGGCGCCGTCACTCAAGCGCACAAGGTGCCGCGTGACAGAGGGGCCGGGGCCGGGCTGGACGCCTAGATCAAAAGTCAGGCCGGCGAACGTCCCGCTCTGATTCACGGCGATTCCCTCATTTCGACTTGCGTTCCAACGGTTCAGTGTCGGGACCAATACCACGTTGGAGCCATCGGGATTCATCGCGTAGAAGTGCCAGGAGGCGTCCGGCGCACGCCCCGAGGCAAAGAGCACGGCATCCGGGTTGGTCAGCGGATTCCCAGGGGTGTTTGAGGCAGGATTGGACCCGGACCCCCCACAACCGGCCAAGAATCCCGCCAGCATCAGCAAGGCAAACATGTGTCTGGGGCAGCATTTCAAAGCAAGCGACATAAAAGACTCCATTCTTACTATTTGGTGACTGTCAGGGAGAGGGGAGTGGCGAACCTTTCGAGTTGGACGTTCGGGTTGATGTTGACGAGAGCGAGGGGGGCGATCTGAAACGTGCCGAGGCGGGCCGTGGGGAGGGCTTTGAGCTCCAGTTCGACATCGTTCTGCTCGGGTTTGACGACCACATCGGCGACGGTCACGCCCTCGGGCAGGCCGAGGACGCGCAGGGTGATCGACTTGTTGGTCACCCTGCGGCGATCGAGGTGGACCGGGATCTTGACGCTGCCTTTCTGGGCGAGGGTGATCTGTTTGGCGGTCGTGGTTAACGTGAGTTCGGCGGGAGGTCCGACCGCCAGCATCCGGAGATTGGGGGGAGCGGGCACGACACGGCGCGCGCCGCCCTGCCAGACCCAGTCGGAGACCGCCGCCGACGGGGTCACGGTCTCGCCGTTGATCTGCGCAGTGCCGACGATCTGAAGGGGAAACGCGTTGAGGGCGGCGGCAGGCTGCGCGGAGAGGACCAGCAGCGCCCGTGTCGATCCGGCAGGAATGACCGCGGGCATCGCGCTGACGCCCGGAGGCAGGCTGGGGATCGTCAGCGTCACCGGGCCGTCGAAGCCGCTGCGCGCGACGTTTACTTCCAGAACAAGCGAATCGCCCTGCCCGATGACGCGGCCGCGCGCCTCCACGCTCAGGGTGAAGGTGGGAGCGGGAGGCGGCAGGATCAGCAGGCGATAGACCATCTCCGAGGCGGAGCGACCGGTGGATTCGCGCACCCGCAGCAGATAGTCGCCCGCCTGCGGCGCGGTGAAATCGAGATGCGGATCGCGGCCGTTGGTGTCGTCGTTTTCCATCAGGGTTTTGCCATTGGCGTCGAGCAGGGCGAGGGCTGCGTCGGCCTGGCTGCCGATCGCCTGGCACTGTACGTCGATCAGCAGGCGCTTTCCGGCGTCGGCATGGAAGCGATAGTAGTCGATATCGCTGTCGGGGCTGTTGTCGGTGCGCAGGAACTGCCCGCTGCTGATGCTGGGCGTCGGCACGACGGTCGCCTGAGCGGGCAAGTCGTTGGGCTCCTTCTCCAGCATGGCGGAAAAGCCGGTGTAGTAGAGAGGAAGCGCGTTGCTGATCGGCGGCCCAGGGGCGTAGAGTGACGGAGTGGGATCGTAGAGGGGCGGCATTCCGGGCGCGAGCGCCGTCTCCGGAAGGTTGACGCCGATCAGCTTCACGGTCGTCGGAGTCGGCATCTGGACGGTGGCCGGAAAGAGCGCGCGCAAGACCGGCAGGTAGCCCATGCTGAGGCGATACGGATAGTTTGGGCCGCCTGCACCGACGGAACTGCTGAGGGTCAGGGTGTAGTGTCCGCTTTTGGCGGGGGCGAACTGAAGCAGAGAGTCGGGGCCGGTGTCGTCGTCGTTGCTGGCGACTTCGCGTCCGGTGGCATCCCGGAGGGTAAGCAGCGAGTCCAGCGGCGATTCGACCACGGCGGCCTGCACGACCGCGACAAACGTGCGGCCTGCTTGCAGATCGAAGCCGAACGTATTGCGATCTCCCGCTTCCCGAATATGCCCGTTGACGGCGCCTGGCAACTCGACGGCCTGTACCGGCGCATTGGCAACCGTTGGGGCTTCAACCTGGGGAATCTTCCAGCCGACGATCCATTTCCGGGCGTCGCTCACGCCGTTGGGGGAGACGATGCGGAAGGAGCAGATGCCGGGAACGGCCTCCGGAGGCGTGGTGATATCGACGATGACAGGCGGGTTACCGTCGCTGTCGGGCGTCTCGGCGGGCAGCGAAGCCGGATCGGGCGCGACGATCCTGGCTTTCACGCCGGGGACGTTGAAAATCAGTGCGCCGGCGTTGCGCAGACTCAACCCGGTAATGGTCACGCGGGTCGTCGTCCCCGCGCTGCCGCCCAGAGGATAGATCGTGCTGATCTCCATCGGATGTCGCTGTGCTCCGGCAAAAGAGGTGAAGGGAGACAACGTCAACAGACCGGCGATGGCGAACAGATAGTGTGAGGGCAGGCCAATCCCGAATGTAAGCCGTCTATGGAATCGAGGCCCTAAATGGGAAGTCCGGGTGGTAGAGAGGGGCAGGAAAGTCATCGTCGTCGGTTCCTTTGGGGGCGCTGTCGATGGGAATCATTATAGGCGCTTCTCAGCAGAGTGTCAAGCAGGCAGATCCTGTTATCGAAAAATCACACTTGACAATAACACACTAAAGTGGTATGATAATCCAACAGTATGTAATGCTGTGTTTTCCCTCTGTGGCGGCTCATTTTATTCTGTCCCAGAACTGGAGGCATAAAACGATGCGAATGGATAAGTTAACGATTAAGGCGCAGGAAGCGGTGCAGCAGGCCCAGACGCTTGCCGAACGCAATCAGAATGTGCAGATCGATGTGGAACATCTGCTGGCGGCGCTTTTGCAGCAGCCCGAAGGCGTGACCCTGCCCCTGTTGCAGAAGCTGGGCGTCAATGCCGGACTGCTCGCCCAACAGGTCGATGCGGAGATCGCCCGCATCCCGAAGATCTCCGGAACCGCGGAGGTCGGCAGCAGCTTTACACCCCGCATGAGCACCGTGTTCAATGTCGCTTTTACCGAAGCCGAACGGATGAAGGACGAGTATGTCAGTACCGAACATCTGCTGCTCGGCATCGTGGCGGATACCCGAGGCGCGGCGGGCCGCCTGCTGAAGTCGCAGGGCGCCACGCCCGAGAACGTGCTGCAGGCGTTGGTGACCGTGCGCGGCGGGCAGCGTGTGACCGACCAGAACCCGGAAGAGAAGTTCCGCGCGCTGGAGAAGTACGGACGCGATCTGACCGAGTCGGCGCGCAAACAGAAGCTCGATCCGGTCATCGGGCGCGATGAAGAGATCCGGCGCGTGATCCAGGTGCTGTCGCGCCGCACCAAAAACAACCCCGTCCTCATCGGCGAGCCCGGCGTCGGCAAGACCGCCATCGTCGAAGGGCTGGCGCAGCGCATCGTCGAGGGCGATGTGCCGGAAGGCTTGAAGGATAAGCGGGTCGTCGGGCTGGATCTGGGCGCGCTGGTCGCGGGAGCCAAGTTCCGCGGCGAGTTCGAAGAGCGCCTGAAAGCCGTGCTGAAGGAGATCACCGACAGCGACGGCCAGGTGATCCTGTTTATCGATGAGATGCACACCCTCATCGGCGCGGGCGCGGCGGAAGGGTCGATGGACGCCTCCAACCTGCTCAAACCGATGCTGGCGCGCGGCGAACTGCGCTGCGTCGGCGCGACGACGCTCGATGAGTACCGCAAACATATCGAGAAGGATGCCGCTCTGGAGCGGCGCTTCCAGCCCGTCTATGTCGGGGAGCCGAGTGTCGAGGACACGATCGGGATCCTGCGCGGGCTGAAAGAGAAGTACGAGGTGCACCACGGTATCCGCATCACCGACAGCGCCCTGGTCGCCGCCGCCGTACTCTCCAGCCGCTATATCGCCGACCGGTTCCTGCCGGACAAGGCGATCGACCTGGTGGACGAGTCGGCCTCGCGTCTGCGCATCGAGATCGACTCGATGCCGGTCGAGATCGACACGGTGGAGCGCCGTATCCGGCAGTTGGAGATCGAGCGCGTCGCACTCCAGAAAGAGACCGACACGGCCGGACAGGAGCGCCTCGCCAAACTCGAACAGGAGCTGAGCGAACTGCGCGAAAACAGCAGTCAACTCCGCGCCCGCTGGGAGAACGAAAAAGCGGTCATCGAGAAGAGCCGCACGACCAAGAAAGAGATCGAACAGACCCGTCTCGACGCCGAAGCGGCGGAGCGGGCCGGAGATCTTGGGAAGGCGGCGGAGCTGCGCTATGGCAAGATGCACGAACTGCTGAAGCGGCAGGAAGCAGAGCAGAAAGAGCTGACGGTGATGCAGGGCGACGGCAAACCGATGCTCCAGGAAGAGGTGACCGCGGACGACATCGCCGAGATCGTCGGGAAGTGGACCGGCATTCCGGTCAGCCGCCTGCTGGAAGGCGAGATGCAGAAACTGCTGCGGATGGAAGAGCGCCTGCACGCCCGCGTCGTCGGGCAGGAGGAGGCGGTGCTGGCGGTCTCCAATGCGGTGCGCCGCTCGCGCTCGGGACTCTCCGATCCCAACCGGCCTATCGGCTCGTTCCTGTTCCTGGGACCGACCGGCGTCGGGAAGACTGAACTGGCCCGCGCCCTTGCCGAGTTCCTGTTCGACGACGAGCGCGCCATGGTCCGCATCGACATGAGTGAGTATATGGAGAAACACGCGGTCTCCCGCCTCATCGGCGCGCCTCCCGGCTATGTCGGCTACGACGAGGGCGGACAGCTCACCGAAGCGGTACGCCGCCGGCCCTACAGCGTGCTGCTCCTCGATGAGGTCGAAAAAGCGCATCCGGATGTCTTCAACATACTGCTGCAGGTGCTCGACGATGGCCGCCTGACCGATGGACAGGGCCGCACGGTGGACTTCCGCAATACGGTCGTCATCATGACCTCCAATATCGGCAGCCATATCATCCAGGAGATGGCGCTCACCGATCCGGAGGGCATGAAGGACCGGGTGATGCAGGCGGTGCAGACGCACTTCCGGCCGGAGTTCCTGAACCGTATCGACGACATCCTGCTGTTCCGCAGCCTCTCGATCGAGCAGATCCGGCATATCGTGGAGATCCAGCTTGGCCAACTGCGCAAACGCCTCGCCGAGCGCAAACTGACACTGACGCTCACCCCGGCCGCCGAGATGGCGATCGCGCTGGCAGGCTACGATCCTATCTATGGCGCGCGTCCCCTCAAACGCGCGATCCAGCGCCTGATCGCGGACCCGCTCTCCCAGCGGCTCCTCTCCGGCGACTTCCGCGAAGGCGAGCACATCGAGGTCGACTCCGATCTGGAAGGCCGCCTGGAGTTCCGCAAGCAGGAGGCTCGAGAGACCGTCACCGCGTAGCGTTTAGCAAGTAGGACGAGGTTTTATTGAAAAGTGCCTTGGGATGCGCCGGGCTAAAGCCCTCCGCTAGGGGCTTCGCCGAAGGCCCGCTGAAGCGGGCAC